>Ga0075366_10000809_pt1 | contig 14998 bp, 19 predicted proteins | sample EndMethybrTD3031_FD_72351 | JGI IMG/M metagenome (GOLD analysis project Ga0075366, IMG submission 72351) | Populus endosphere microbial communities from Tennessee, USA - Endosphere MetaG P. TD hybrid TD303-1 | ecosystem: Host-associated > Plants > Roots > Endosphere | place: USA: Tennessee...
AGAACCCAGGCTGCGTGCTAGTTCTGGCAGCTTGCGGCCACCGAACAAGAGAAGCACGATTAGGAGGATGAGCATGAGCTCAGGGGCGCCAAAATTCAAAAATCCAAATTGGCTAAACATAGTTTCCCTCACTTTATAAGTTACTTACTTTTTCATGATATCATAAGCGTGATAGCTAGCGTAAGAGTAATACCTCAAGTGAAATACTATAATCTCTATTTTAGCCAGGCAGGCCAAGCCTATGGCGAGGGCAACTACGGGGAAAGTACGTACAGTTGTACGACCCAGCAGGAGGCTAATGGTGAATGTACTGCAGCAGCTGGCGGCGGTATATCTGGTGGTAGCTCAGGATCAGGCGGTTTGGCTGATACTGGTATGGCTGTGCTCATATTCGCGACCCTGGCATGTCTAATTATCTTTGTGAGCCTAATTGTACGGATCTGGCGCCGCAAGCCCGCACTGCAGCCGGTACTTGTTGACGAAGAACCGCAAGTTCAGCAGCCAGAAGAAGTCAGCGAACTAAAACGCGTCGACTAAGCTCTTAGTCGAAGAGCACGTTACTGGCCACATTGTTGGCGGCTAGTAACAAGAACACGCTTGCGAGTAAGAGTACCGCCAATATGATAAACCGGGTTTTTTCGCTCATGGCGTGTCCTCCGTTGGCCTTGCGATGACTACTAACCTGTCTTTGGGGAGCCACAGCGGGGTGCAGGTGTATATCGTTAATTGAGGTTCAGATGTCTGGTCCTCAATGGCTACCTCGTCTGCCCTAACGACTTTAACCTCCGTGACGGTATAGGTATACATTTTTTGGTCCCACCAGACGCCGACTTCGTCGCCGGTATGTACTTTGTCTAAATGGTATAGCGTACCGCGTGGATTTGTGTAGGTGAGGCGATGCCCAACAAACACAGTGTTGCCACCCTTATCTGGTGTACTAGTGTGCGGCCGGTGCCAAAGCCCGTTATTGAGCGTCTTGGCGGTTTTACCTTCGAACACTTGCTGGTCCAAAGCCATACTGGGAATCATAAGTTGATTCTCTGCGGGGCGGGGAATGGTTTTGTCTTTCTTGTCGGCTAACGCATGCACTTTGTGCTGTAAATTTGTGGTTTGTTTGCCATCACGAGTTTGCCACCAAAAAAACACACCCGGAAGTACGGGAAGGGCAATAATGTAGCTATTGATGAGGATGATAGCTACAAGCAAAGCAGTATTAACACGCGTCAGCTTCACGTATTAATCATAACCTGTTTTAGGGCTTACGCCTCAGGAGTTGGGCCGCTGCTGTGGGTGAAATAGTTAATTTCATTCACGATGTCGAGCAGGGCTTGGGCGCGCACCTTCTCGTCTGGGATCTCGAGGGCTGCATCGTAAGCCGCTGACAGCAACTCATCGTTGTCAGATGCTTGGATCATCATCATTGTGGTACGGAATTTTTCTTCAGGGCTCTGTTCCAGATGATTGATGAGAGGAGTAAGTTGCTGTAACGCTTGCTGCTTAAGGTCAAGCAAGTGATCGGCGTTAGCTGATGGAGCTGCAGCAGGAGTCGCAGGAGCAGTAGTAGCCACTGCGGCAGGTTCGGCTGCCGGTGTTACCGCTGGAGTTACGGGAGTTACTGCTGCCGGACCGGCTGCAGTGAAGTCTTCGCTTCCATCATCGACTGGCGGCATAGTCATGCCTTGGTCGTTAGCGGCACCATCATCTGGCGACTGTACGTCGTCATGGTGCTGAGATTGATTGTCGTGCCCAAACATAAAGTTCACCCCCACTTATAGTCTTATTAGAGTATAGTATATGACACCACCATAATAGCACAAGGAGTATCGTCTGAATGCTAGATGACTTGAAGCTTATCCATGAGAGGGATGCGCAGGATGCGCTGGGAGTGGCCAGTACACAATGGCAGCAGCTCGTGCAAGATTGTACAGTGAGCGGCAGCCAGAATTTTAATCGAATACAGAATGTCGTATATGCAGCTATGGGCGGTTCAGCCTTGGCTGCAGCTTTAGTTAAAGACTGGGCAGACGTGCGGGTGCCCCTCGAGATTGTGCGAGATTACAACCTGCCGAAGTATGTGAGCGAGGATACATTGGTTATTGTGTCCAGCTACTCTGGCAATACCGAAGAAACACTTAGCGCCTTGGCGCAAGCCCAGGAATGCAATGCACAGATTGCCGTTATTACGGCAGGAGGAACGTTGCAGCACATTGCCGAAGAAAAGGGTTACTTGTTGGTAGAACTACCCGAGACACACTTTGCCCGGTCGGGTACTTTCGCGAACGCAAAAGCTGTGCTCGAAGTACTTGCTTGTGCAGGGATCCTTAACCGTGACGATTTTGTCCCGCAACTTACCGCAGCGGCTAACTTTCTCGAGACCGCTAGCAATTCATGGCTGCCCAATGTAGCAACGGCACACAATCTTGCCAAACAAATAGCACAGGAGCTCATAGGGAAATCTGTCGTTATATATAGCGGCCCCCGATTATACCCTGCTGCCTATAAATGGAAGTTGGACTGTAACGAAAATGCTAAGCAGATTGCATGGGTGAACCAATTACCTGAATTTAGCCATAATGAATATACCGGTTGGACAAAGCAGCCTACTGACAAGCCATACGGCGTAGTCGAGCTACGGAGCAGCCTTGAGCATCCGCAGATCCAGAAGCGTTTTGCGGTGACAGGCCGGCTGCTTTCAGGCATGCGTCCTGAGCCGATATCTGTTGAAGTAGAAGGCGAAAGCGTACCTGAACAATTATTCTGGGGTGTTATGCTGGGCGATATGATGAGCATCTATCTGGCCGTGCTAGGCGGCACGAACCCGACGCCGCTTGAGTTCGTAGACAAACTCAAGCAGGCTTTAACTGAGTGATATGCTAGAGGCATACGTTAATTATTAGAGAGGGAGCATGCTACAGCTTAAAACCGAGAATGCTGGCGTATCGCCTGACGAGGCATTACAGCTACTAGAAGCGTACACAACGCATATTAAAGAAGTCCGTGCTACTGCATCCTATTCCGACCTAGAAAGTTCGATTAACCTACCGGATGACGATGCACTGCTCGGCGAAGTCCAGAAAATTGCGGCCGATAAAGTTGGCAGTAAGCTCAAGTACAACATTGTCGTAGGGATTGGCGGGTCAAACCTTGGGACCAAGGCAGTATACGATGCCCTGCTCGGCTATCGTGACCTTATGGAGCCGGAGCGTTTCCCTAAGCTATTATTCGCAGAAACAACTGACCCAGAATGGCTGTCAGCCCTAAAACGATTGCTCGCACCCGTTACTGACCCAGAGGAAGTGTTAGTAACGCTTATCAGCAAGTCTGGTGGTACTACCGAGACTATGGCTAACTTTGAGATTCTTACCGAAGGCCTAGCCGCTGCGTTTGATATCTATGACCGTGTAGTTGCAATAACTGACGAGGGTTCCAAATTATGGGAGGCAGCCGGGGTGCACGATATGGCACGACTGGCAATTCCTAGCCCGGTCGGTGGCCGCTATTCGGTTCTGTCGGCAGTTGGATTATTCCCGTTGCTGAGTGTTGGTATTGATATACAGCGTTTGCGCCAAGGCGCCAGCCGGCTTCTTGACCAGTGCTTTACGGCACGGAATATCGCAGCATCATCTGCTGCGATTCTTGCTACGCAGCTTGAGCGCGGAGCTGTGATTAATGACAACTTCTTTTTTCATCCCGAATTAGAATCGGCAGGTAAGTGGTACCGCCAGCTTATGGGTGAAAGCGTAGGCAAGGAAAAGTCTCTTGATGGTGAAATTGTGCACACTGGCATTACCCCCACGGTTTCACTTGGTTCAACAGATCTACATTCAGTAGGGCAGCTGTATCTTGGCGGGCCTAAAGACAAACTGACGACTTTCGTTTCAGCCGGTAAGCCGGAAGGCGTGGCAGTACCTGCCCAACGTTTGTTACCAGAGCTTACTCCTATGATTAATGGCAAGACGGCCGCTGATGTTATGGCCGCCATCCTGGAAGGAGTAAAGATTGCTTACCAGAAGGCTGGGCTGCCATACATGGAAGTTTCCCTGGATGCGATCGACGAAGAATCGCTTGGGGCATTTCTGCAGTTTAAGATGTTAGAAATGATGTACCTCGGCAAGTTGCTTAATGTTAATAGCTTTGACCAGCCTAGCGTTGAGGATTATAAGATTGAGACTAAACGACTTCTTGAGTCGTAAGGAAGGCACATATCCATGGATCAACAAGCACCAACTTTCGACACTGCGAATTTCAGCGTCGCACCATATGTAAAAAGGGTTGAGAAGCCTTGGGGATACGAACTGCACTGGGTGCCAGAAGGCGCACCGTACATGGGTAAAATAATCCATGTGAATGAGGGCGCCCGTCTCAGCATGCAGGTTCACGACGAGAAGAAGGAGAGTTGGTTCCTTATGAAAGGACAAGGGGCCGTTATATGGGAGAACAATAAGGGTGAGCTCGTTGAGACAGAGTTACAGCCAGGCGTGGGGTATACGACCCAGATCGGCCAGCGCCATCGCCTGAAGGGTATTACTGATTGTGACTTTATCGAAGTTTCTACTCCAGAATCGGGTACCACGTGGCGCCTGGAGGATGACTATGCCCGCCAACACCAGACACCAGAAGAGCGTGCGGCAGAGTATGCCAAGAACGCTAAAATTGAGACAAAATAGTTATTTTACTTCTTCAGCATTCCTGCAGTACAGGGGTGCTATGATGAACACATGCGAATACTAGTAGTTGAAGACGAAGTTAAAATTGCTAAGAGCCTGGAAAAGGGCCTGACTGCCGAGGGCTATGTCGTTGACGTGGCCTTTGACTCAGATTCTGCCGAGACCCTAGCAGACGCTAATACGTATGACCTCGTGTTATTGGACTGGATGATCCCAGGTAAGTACGATGGCCCCGGATTACTAAAACTGTGGCGTGGGGCAGGCGAGCAGGCACCTATACTTATGTTGACTGCACGCACTTCTATTGGTGACCGGGTTGTGGGGCTGGACGCAGGCGCAGACGACTATCTGCCGAAGCCGTTCTCATTTGATGAGCTGCTGGCCCGGGTGCGGGCATTGTTGCGCCGGCCGCGCGCACATGGCGGTAATATCCTGAAGTCTGGTAATACCCTGCTCGATGTAGTTGCAAAGACTATCGAAGTCGCCGGCAAGCCAGTTCATCTGACCGCTAAAGAGTTCCAGCTCATGGAGTACTTGTTGCGCCATAAGGGGGAGGTAGTAAGCAAGGACCAGCTTCTCGACCACGTGTGGGCTGATGAAGAGCGTGTCCAGCACAATACTGTTGAAACGTTTATTGCGAATGTACGAAAAAAGATTGGTACCAAAGAGTCGGTAATACAGACGGTTCGTGGCTATGGCTACAAGGTGGACTGACCGCATTAGCATGTTCCGATCGGCGCGGCTGAAGCTGACGCTGTTTTATCTCGGAATCATAGTGTTGTTCAACTTGTTTGTGACCCTAGCGGTTCGCGTATATGCAGAACGCGAATTCCGCCAGTCAAACATTACCCAGCGAAGTGAGGTACAGGAATGGGCTGTACACTTTTTTGATACCCGTCCAGTCAAACCTGATGCGATCCAGGACATACAAGAAGCACAGGCTGAGATCGTTAGCCAGCATCTAAACCAAGGGTTGCTGGTTATCAACCTGTTTGCCCTGGGAATGGGCGGTGTGCTGAGCTATTGGTTTGCTGGCCGTGCGCTTAAGCCCCTCGAAGAGATGCACGAAGCACAGGCCCGGTTTACTGCCGATGCCAGCCATGAGCTGAAGACGCCGCTGGCCAATATGCGCCTGGAGAACGAGGTGTTCCTGCGCCAGAAGCGCATAACCGAACAAGAGGCCAGGGAACAAGTAATGAGCAATCTTGAAGAAGTGCAACGTCTTGAACGTTTGTCGAGTAACTTGCTGGCACTTCACCAGTATGGACAGGTTGCGCTGGTGTCCTCGCCGCTGGCTGTTAAAAAAGTAGTCGATAAAGCTATGGCCCAAGTACAAGCTACTGCTGACGCCAAGGGCGTTAGGATTTCTACAAAACTTGAGCCTGCTGTTATCGTGGGACACCATGATAGCCTCGTGCAGCTTGTAGATATCCTTCTGGATAACGCACTCAAATACGGCTTGCGTAAAGACGTAACTGTTGAGGGCGAGAAGCGGGGTACCCAGTACAGGTTATCGGTTAAGGACCAGGGGCCAGGAATAGCTGCGCATGATTTGCCGCGTATATTTGACCGGCTGTACCGGGGTGACAAAGCCCGGTCGGGACAGACTGGTTACGGCTTGGGCCTGGCGCTGGGCAACGAGATTGCGCAAGCTAACGGCGCAACGATCAGCGCGCGCAACAATCGTGAGGGTGGCGCCTGTTTTGAGGTTCTGCTGCCTCTTGCCCCTTAAGTGGCGTACCTCTGTTACATCTGGTATACTTAGGCCATTATGCAAACCTTACAGCACACGCTCCAGAACGTGATACGGGATACGTTTGACGTTGACATACTGCCCGAACTCACGCGGCCAGACGAACAGTTTGGCGACTATGCAACCAATGTCGCAATGCAATTGGCAGGGCGTGTGCGTCGTAGCCCTAGGGAGGTTGCTGAGTTGCTTGCCGAGAAGCTGCGCGAAGTAGCGGGCGATGACGTAAAAGATGTTGTTATTGCCGGGCCAGGGTTTATTAATGTTACACTCAGCGACCAGGCGCTAGGTGCTATGGCCGCCGCCGCACCTACCCTAAAACCTGACACGTACAAAGGGCAGGTGGTCGTAGCCGAATACTCAGACCCAAACCCCTTTAAGATCTTGCACGCTGGTCACTTGTATACCAGTGTCGTGGGCTACGCGATTGGCAGCTTGCTAGAAGCCGCTGGAGGGGAAGTGCACCGTGTGAATTTCGGTGGCGATGTAGGTCTCCATGTAGGCAAGACTATGTGGGCTATGCTGCAGGATCTTGGGGGTGAAAACCCTGAGAAGTTGGCCGAAATTCACGTTAATGAGCGTGCCTCCTGGATGGCTTCATGCTACGTGAAGGGCAACAATGCCTATGACGAAGATGAGGATGCTAAAACTCACATAGTTGCTTTGAATAAGCGCGTCTATGAATTGCACAGCAACGAAGACCGCGAGTCAGCTTTTGCGCAGATATACTGGACGTGCCGCGAGTGGAGCTATGAAGCTTTTGATGATTTTTATGGACGTATCGGTACGCCATTTGAAAAGTATTATCCCGAAAGTATTTGTGCCCCTGTTGGTATCCAGACAGTGCAGGAGCATATGCAGCCAGGTATTTACGAACAGAGTGACGGAGCGGTCATCTTTAAGGGTGAGCCGCACGGTCTGCATACCCGCGTATTCATCAATTCGCAGGGTATCCCAACCTACGAAGCAAAAGATGTAGGTCTTATCATGCTCAAGAAGCAGGACTACAATTTTGACCGCTCGGTGGTTATAACCGACAACGGCCAGGAACAGTATATGGCGGTTGTGCTCAAGAGTATCGAGCAGTTTGCCCCGGAACTTGTTAAAGCTACCACCCACCTAACGCATGGCGTACTAAAGATGAAGGGTGGTGTAAAAATGAGCTCGCGTAAGGGCAACATCTTGCGTGCGGGCGATGTTCTTGACGCTGCCAGCGAAGCAAATAAAGCAAACTCGGGCAATGATCATGACTTCGTGGTGCTGGGGGCGGTGAAGTATGCATTCCTCAAGCAGCGTATAGGGCCTGATATTATTTATGATCCGGAAGAGTCAGTTAGCCTGGAGGGCAACTCGGGCCCTTACTTGCAGTACGCACATGTCAGGGCACGCGCCATATTAGCTAAGGCACAGGGCTTGCCAGCTAAAGAGTTTAGTTCCTTTGAGACTGGTGAACGGAGTTTGGCCCGGAAAATCAGTGAGTATCCTGAAGTTATTCAAAAGGCTGTGAACGACCTGATGCCACACCAGGTGTGCACATATTTGTATGAGCTTGCGCAAACGTTTAACCGATTCTATGAACACAACCGCGTGATTGAGGATGAGCGTGAAGCGCACAGGCTAAAACTTGTGAGTTTGTATGGCGATGTCCTGATGGATGGCCTAACCCTTATGGGTATTACCGCACCTGAACGGATGTAGCCCGGTGCTACAATAGAGTCAATCGCGATAGGAGAAAGAACATATGCCCGACAAGAAGAGTGACGCTAAAGTCTCCAAAAAAGACACCGAGTCTGATGCAGAAAAGAAACTGACACCGACCGAACGTGCTGAAAAGGCTGAAGCCCGTGCCGCCCGTGCCGAAGCAAAGGCTCGACGGCTAAAAGAAGAGAATGTCGTATCCAAGCAGGTGAGGGGATTTGTAGATTTCCTTCGTGAACAGAGCGTTGTTGGCCTGGCAATCGGTCTTGTCCTGGGTACCCAAGCCAAGGCGCTTGTGGACCAGATGGTGTTAAGCTTCTTCAACCCTATTACCGGTCTTTTGTTACCAGGTGAGGGTACATTGAAGCAGAAAGAGGCTGTGGTGCATTGGGCTGGTAAATCGGAAGTGTTTGCGTGGGGTGCTTTTGTGAGTAGCCTGTTGACCTTCGTGCTGGTTGCTGCTGTGGTGTATTACGTCTTTAAGGGGCTTCGCCTCGACAAGTTAGACAAAAAGAAAGAGAGCTAAGATGGCATCTGACGAGGAGTGGCGTCAGAAACTTACGCCCGAGCAGTATCATGTGCTGCGCGAGCGGGGGACTGAACCGCCTTTTTCTGGCAAGCTTCTTGAGAACAAGGAGACGGGCGAATATACCTGCGCCGCCTGCGGCAGTGTCGTGTTTAGGAGCAATGCGAAATACGACACGAGTACACTTGGCCTTACCGGTTGGCCTAGCTTTGCAGAGGTTGCCAGCAGTGATGCGGTGCGGCTTGTCGAGGACAATAGCTGGGGTATGCACCGCACTGAAGTTATCTGCAAAACCTGTAACAGCCACCTAGGACATCTGTTTGACGATCCTGATTCGCCATCTGGGAAGCACTACTGTATAAACTCTGCAGCACTACAGTTCCTGCCCAAGAAATAAAGAGGGCAGTGCTATAATGACCTCATATGATTGACAAGCACGCTATCCCAACCAAATTGCTATGGGTGGATTTGGAAATGACGGGGCTCGACCCCAACGAAGATGTTATTTTGGAGATTGCTGCTGAGATAACTGACTTTGAATTTAAAACCTTGGCCTCTTATGAGGCCCGTGTCCAGCATCGTAAGGAACTGGTCGTTGACCGGATGCAAAAGAACATCTGGTGGAAGGATTATCCAGAGAACCGCGATGAATTTGTTCAGAAACTTGAAGGCGGTAAGCCGTTGCATCAGGTTGAACAAGAGCTCGTTGAGCTTTTGAAGCTGCATTTTGGCAATGAGCCTGCTATCTTGGCAGGTAACTCTATTCACAATGACCGGAATTTCATAAAGCGCTGGTGGCCAGAGTTCGACCTAAAGCTGCACTACCGTATGCTGGATGTTAGCTCGCTAAAGATTTTTATGCAGGGAAAGTATAACGTTGAGTTTGAAAAGAAAGAAATTCACCGTGCTTTTGATGATATCCAAGCTTCCATAGCTGAGCTCCAATACTACATCGAATGGCTCCGCAAGCAGGATTAACAGTGCCGGGTATTAAGACGGTTGTATTTGATTCTGACGGTACGTTGCTAGACGGCTTCAGTATTATTATGGACGCCTATGCGCATGTTGCTGCGCTTCATGGGCGCACTGCACCCACTGAGGCCGAAGTAAGGGGACAGCTAGCACAATCCTTGTCGATTTATCAGATTTATGCCAACCTTTTCCCTGGTGAAGATGTCGAGCAACTAGTGCGCGAGAATAGCGAGTTTGTCGCTGAACATGGCGCAGAGTGGAAGCCATTCAATGGCCTGGAAGAGATGCTTGCAACACTGCAAGGTATGGAACTGAAGCTGGCTATCGTTACCGGCGGAAACCACAAGATACATGACCTACTGCAGCACAATCGCATCGAATCATACTTTACGAGCATTGTGCACTGCGACCGTGTATCCCGCTCCAAACCGGATCCAGAAGGCTTTCTGTTGGCGATGGATGAATGTGGAACGCTTCCGTCCGAAGCTATCATGGTAGGGGACAGCCCTAATGATATTTTTGCCGGCAAGAATGCTAAGGCGGGGTATACAATTGGTATCACTCACGGACATGGCAGCAAGCAGGACTTGGTAGCAGCAGATGCGGACTACGTAGCTAGCTCTTTAGCTGACGTATCGGCACATATCCAGAGCCTCATCAACAGAGGTTAGCATACTTTACAAAGTTAGATTTTTATAGTATAATCTAAACCTTCTCGCAAGAAGGCTTATGAAAACAATTATCTTTGATCTAGATGGTACGTTGCTCGACGTACGCGAAGGCTTTTACTGGCAATTCCAGGAACTGACTCGTATGTATGATGGCGCACCAATCAGCCAGGCGATGATTAATGCCGCGGCACACGGTACGACTGAACAGATTATCCGTTCCTTGGTCCGCAATACTGAAGTGCCCTTTGACGACATCTGCAAGCAGCATGCGCTTATCCGTATAGAGGCATATAAGCGTTATCTGCGCTTGTATGAAGGTGTTGATGAGCTGCTGCCAATCCTCAAGCGTATGGGCCACCAGGTGGCCGCGTTAACCTCTGGAAACGAAATGACGGTCAAGTGCCTCGAAACAACTGGCATTCACCACCACTTCGACACCGTTGTCAGCGCTGAGCACATCCAATATCCCAAACCACACCCCGAAGGGATAGATCTGATTATGGAGCGCCTGAACGCTAAGCCTGAGGACTGCGTCATGGTAGGGGATAGTGTCGTGGATATCCTGGTGGGCCGCAATGCCGAGATTGGCAAGACGGTTGGGGTGACTCACGGATTCGCGGAAGTTGAAGCGCTGCGTGCCGCCGGCGCGGATCATATTATCACTGATATTCCATCATTACTTGATGTGCTAGAGTAGAGCTGATGATCACGCACAAAGAACTTGAAGAATATATACTGTCGATGCCAAATTCACGTTTGGATTACCCGTTCGGGGAAGGTGTTGCCGTATACAAAACTGCAGATGACAAGATGTATGCGCTCGTCCAGGAGGGTAGTACGCCTATCCGTCTGAGCCTTAAGTGCGACCCGTTGCTCTCCAAGACCCTTCGTGAACGATACGAGAGTGTTATGCCGGGGTATCACCTCAACAAGAAGCACTGGATTTCGATTCTTATGACCGGCCAGCTGAGCTGGGAAGAAGTGCAAGATCTTATCCGGCACTCGTATCTTTTAGTGACAGAATAGTTCTATTCGCCTGCGGACTGGATTTTGTCCTGGGTGTACGGTATCTGGCTAATGAGTAGCTGGGTCTCTTCGTAGTAGCCGCTCATAAGGTCGCGCTCAGTTTTGGTGGGTGAGCGGGAGTAGAGTTCCTTCAGGTCATTGGCGTATGTCGTTAGCTCATTCTGCATGATCTGTGAAAATACGAGGTCGAACGTACTGGTCGTTTTGGCGCTTGTGAGTTGTTGGTCGGTTGAGGCGTTCTGTTTGAGCTTCAATTCCTTTTCGCCTACTTCCTTACCGTTCTTGGCTAGGAAGTCCAGGGTTTTCTTTTGCTGTGTCTGCATTGTGAACTGGATTGTAGTTGCCAGGTTCTTGGTGACCTGCTGTGTACCGGTTCGTGCCCCTTGGTCGGAGATGCGGACTAGCTCGTTCTGAACTTGCGTCATGGTGACGAGGTCGCCGGTGCTGACTTTCTTGCTGCCGAAGGCATTAAGAATCATCGCCAGGATAATCATAAACAGCAAAGCACCACCGACAATAAGTGCGATGGTCATTACAAAGTTACCGCCACCGATACTGAAGCGCTTCTTAGGCTTCTGTCCCGGATTCATAATAAAATCGTACGAGTTACCCTGAGGTGCAGGGTTCTGGTACTGCTGGTACGGATCCATGTGAGTATTTAACCACAACCTGATTAGCTACGGAAGAGGAGACCGCTTGTATGTAGTACCTCTGTCATACAGGGGTGGTTTAGAGTACAATAAAAGTAATGGATGCGGTTGAGGATATAAAGCAGCGGTTGAGTATTGAGGAAGTCGTAGGTGAATACGTCGAACTCAAACGGGCAGGGCGCAACTGGAAGGGGTTGAGCCCTTTTAGTAGTGAGCGCAGCCCTAGCTTTATGGTCAGCCCAGAAAAACAAATCTGGCACGACTTCAGTTCCGGCAAGGGCGGCAATATGTTCAGCTTTGTCATGGAGATGGAGGGGGTGGACTTCAAGGGTGCGCTGGAACTCCTGGCCCGTAAGGCTGGCGTTGACCTCGAGCAATACCGCGGCAGCCAAGCCAGCACGCGCGGCAAAGAGAAAGAGCGTCTATACGAAGCCTTAGAGTTGGCTACAAAATTTTACCAGACGCACCTCAAGAATAACCGCGAAGCGCTTGAATATGTATTCAGGAAGCGGCAGTTTAGCAAGGAGACTGCGCTTGAATGGCGTATCGGTTATAGCCCGAACAACGGCAATGCACTTGTTGATTTTCTTAAGAGCAAAAAGTTTAGTGACTGGGAGATAAAGTCAGCAGGCTTGAGCGCCCAGCGTTATCGGGGCATAGGTGATATGTTCAGGGGCCGTATTATGATCCCGCTGGCTGATGCCCAGGGGAGAATTATCGGTTTTACTGCCAGGATACTCACGAATGACCCCAATGCACCAAAGTACATCAATACGCCCCAGACGCTGCTGTATGACAAGTCGCGCCACGTGTTCGGCCTTCATTTGGCAAAAGAAACAATTCGTAAATCTAAGTTTGTTGTAGTCGCAGAAGGAAACTTGGATGTTATTACAAGTCATCAAGCTGGCGTGCGACAGGTGGTGGCAACGGCCGGTACGGCATTGACCGAAGCACACCTTAAGGCGCTCAGCCGCTTCACTGGTGACATTAGGCTAAGTTTTGACGCTGATAGTGCCGGTATCAACGCAACAGAGCGGGCGATACCTATTGCCAGCAAAGTTGATGTAAGCCTGAGCATCATCAGTATCCCCAGCGGTAAGGATCCTGATGAACTCATCAAACAGGACGTGCAGGTTTGGCGGGATATTATTACCAAGCCGCAATATGCCCTGGATTGGCTTATTGAGCGCTACCAGAAGCAATTGGACATAACGACCGCCCAGGGGAAGCGCCAGTTCAGCGATATATTGCTAACTGTTGTACGAGGGCTTAAGGATCAGGTTGAGCAAGAGCACTACATCGAACACATATCTAAGCTGATAGGCGTGAGCAAGGGTGCGCTTCATACTAAGCTGGACCAAAAGCAGGTAGCAGAGAAGCCTAGGCTTAAGCAGCCCAAGACCGAATTCAAGATGCCTGACAAAATGCTGCAGGACTACCAGAAGACACAGAATCATTTACTGGCAGTTGCACTGATGCAGCCTAAGCTCCGTCCTATCCTTGATCCTTTAGTAGTTGGTATGCTGCCAGACCATGAGGCTGGCGTTCTCCTGGACTTCCTGAAGAAATATCCGGACTTTACCGGAGATACGGCTGCAGCCGAAGAATTGCGACAGATAGGAGATTATGTTAAGATTCTTGCATTACATTACGAAGAGCTGTATCAAGACGTTGAACTACACGAATTAGAGTACGAAGCTACTCACGTGCGTACCAAACTGATCAGCCAATATGTCAAAATGCAAAAACAGCGCATTGCACACGAGCTGCAGACTTCCGACGATACCGCCCAGCTCACGCTACTCCAACAAGTAAAAGAACTAGATAATCTATTAAAAACCTATAAGGGAGGCGCATAAACCTATGCCTAAAGAGAAGAAAAAGGCAGCCGATAAAGACGTCAAAGCACCTGACATGCAAGTAGTGAAGAAGGATCTATTTGCTAAAGCTAAAAAAGCAGGCACTATCGACCAGCGTGATATTAACGCAGTGATTCCTGACACCCCTGAAAACGCCGAGATCCTCGACGAATTGAACACACAGCTTGCCGATGCGGCAATCCCCATTGTTGCTGCTACTGGCGATGATGCCGACATGCCTACACCCGACGACCCCGCCGCGATGAGCGATGAATGGTCACTCGAAGATGGTGAAGCTGAAGAAGAAGTTATCACCGAAGACCAGCACTACCTTGATGATATCGCCGACGACTCTGTACGTCTGTACTTGCGTGAAATCGGTAAGATTCCATTGTTATCAGCTGAAGAAGAGCTGGAATTAGCCAACCGGGTTGTCGAAGGCGACAAAGACGCCAAGGACAAGATGGCTGAAGCTAACATGCGTTTGGTTGTTTCGATTGCGAAGCGGTATGTTGGCCGTGGCCTTGACCTCTTGGACTTGATCCAGGAAGGCAACACCGGACTATTGCGCGCAGTTGAGAAGTTCGACCCCACCAAGGGCTTTAAGTTCTCGACCTACGCTACCTGGTGGATCCGCCAGGCAATTACCCGTGCTATCGCTGACCAGGCACGTACAATCCGCATCCCTGTGCACATGGTTGAGACTATCAACAAGCTGCTTCGTACCCAGCGTCGCCTGACCCAGGAATTGAACCGTGAACCTACCAACGAAGAAATTGCTGCCGCAATGGAGATCGAAGTAGACAAGGTTGAACACATTATGAAGATCAAGCAGGATATCTCCAGCCTGGATGCTTCAATCCGTGACGATGAAGAGGAATCAGTACTTGCAGACTTCATTGAAGACGAAGACACTATTAGCCCTGAAGAATCGGCTACTAACCAACTGCTGAAAGAGCAGGTAAAGGGTATGCTTGGAGCGCTGACTGAGCGCGAACAAAAGATTTTGAAGCTCCGTTTTGGCCTTGAAGACGGCAAGCAGCACACCCTTGAAGAAGTTGGCCAGGAATTTAGCGTTACCCGTGAACGTATCCGCCAGATTGAAGCTAAGGCTCTTGCTAAGCTTCGCAAGCACAAGGATGCCAAGAAGCTCCACGATTACATCAAATAGGTCTTAAC
>Ga0075366_10000810_pt1 | contig 14996 bp, 14 predicted proteins | sample EndMethybrTD3031_FD_72351 | JGI IMG/M metagenome (GOLD analysis project Ga0075366, IMG submission 72351) | Populus endosphere microbial communities from Tennessee, USA - Endosphere MetaG P. TD hybrid TD303-1 | ecosystem: Host-associated > Plants > Roots > Endosphere | place: USA: Tennessee...
GGCGGGGGGCGCCGCGATGGTCGGTGGCGGCACGACGGGAGGCTCCGGTGCGCGCGGCGCGACGGCCACCGGCGCCGCAGCGATCACCTCGGCGGGCGCGGGAGCCTCGGGGGCCCGGGGCACGGGCGCCGCGGCGGGTTCGTCCTGCGGCGGCTTGTGCTTGCGGGCCCAGACCCATGCGGCGAGGCCCACCGCCACCAGCACAAGCGCCGCTGCCAGCCACCATACCCCGTCGCCCACGTCGATCTCTCCTGCGCGTCTCGAGCGGCAAGCATAGCTTGCGAGACGCCACCCGGCACGACCCTGTCCTCCGAGTGGGGGGCCGCAACGTTTCTTGACGTCTGCACACGGTGGCTTGACCGTATCGGGCCACGCTTCGCCTCGCGGAGGATCCACGCATGGCCTCATCCCTTTCGGCCCCGCCCGGCCTCGAAGCCGCGATCGCGGCGCACCGCTTCGGACTCGGCGAGGCCAGGCTCGACGGCATCGCCGGCGACCCGGCCGGCTGGCTGACAGCCCAGATCGGCCCGGCCGACACAGCGCGCGGCGACGGGCTGCTCGGCACCGCGCAGGCGGTCGAGCTCGTCTACGCCGAAGCCGAAAAGCGCAAGCAAGCGCGCAATCCACCGCCGGGCACGACGGCCGAGCAGCTGGTCGCCGGCCACTACCGCGAGACGATCCAGGCCGACGCGCGCTCGCGCCTGCTGACCGCCGGCCAGACGCAGCGGCCGTTCGCCGAGCGGCTGCAGCTGTTCTGGACCAACCACTTCGCGGTCTCGGTCACGAAGGGCAGCACACGCGGCCTGGTCGGCGCCTTCGAGCGCGACGCGATCCGGCCGAACATCGCCGGCTCGTTCGAAGCGCTGCTGTGGGCCTCGACGACGCACCCGGCGATGCTGCGCTACCTCGACAACCACCTGTCGGCCGGGCCGCACTCGCGCATCGTCGCGCGGGCCGCGCGGCGCGCCGCCGCGGCCGGCGAAGGGCCGCGCGTGAGCGGGCTGAACGAGAACCTCGCGCGCGAGGTGCTGGAGCTGCACACGCTGGGCGTGAACGGAGGCTATTCGCAAGCCGACGTGACCAGCTTCGCGGCGCTGCTGACCGGCTGGCGCATCGGCAATGCGCCGAACGGCGCGGCCACCGCGGCGCTGCCGTTCGATCCCGACTGGCACGAGCCGGGCCGCAAGACCATGCTCGGCCGCAGCTACGCCGAAGGGCCGGAGGCCCTGCGCCGCAGCGTCGCCGACCTCGCGCGCCACCCGTCGACCGCGCGTTTCATCGCGACCAAGCTCGCGCGCCACTTCGTCGCCGACGATCCGCCCGCTGCGCTCGTCGACCGGCTCGCTGCCGCGTACACGCGCAGCGACGGCCAGCTCGCCGAGGTCTACCGCACGCTGCTGGGCAGCCGGGAGGCCTGGGATGCGCAGCCGGCCAAGCTCAAGACGCCCGAGGAATTCGTGCTCGCGAGCGCGCGGTTGCTCGGCGCGAGCGACAGCGAGCGCGGCCGCGCGCCGTTCGCAAACAACCTCGCGGCCGGCCTGGCCGGGCTCGGCCAGCGGCCGCAGAGCCCGCCGTCACCCGCCGGCTGGCCCGATCGCGCCGAGGACTGGCTCGGCCCCGAGGCAGTCTGGAAGCGGGTCGAGTGGGCCACGCGTGTGGGCGATCGGCTCGGCCGCGTCGTCGATGCCCGCGCGCTCGCGCGGGCCAGCCTCGGCCCGGCGATCGGAAGCGCGAGCCTGCAGCAGATCGATCGTGCCGCCGACGGCCCGCAGGCGCTCGCGCTGCTATTGATGGCCCCTGAATTCCAACGTCGATAAACCCGAGGAGAACGACGATGCGCACCCCCTTCGATCCCACCCGGCGCAAGCTCGTGCGCACAGCCCTCGCGGCCGGCGCGCTCGGCCCGCTCGCGACCTTGAGCTTCGCCGGCGCGCCCGATCCGGGCGGCAAGCGCTTCGTGATGGTCATCCTGCGCGGCGGCATGGACGGGCTGTATGCGGTGCCGGCCGTTGGCGACCCGGAGTTCGCCGCGGCGCGCGGCGCGCTCGCGCAGTACGCGGCGGCGCCGCTGCCGCTCGACAGCCTGTTCGCGCTGCACCCGAACCTCGTGCAGCTGCACGCGATGTACGGCCGCGGTGAACTCGGTGTCGTGCACGCCGTCGGGCTGTCGTACCGCGAGCGTTCGCACTTCGATGCCCAGCAGGTGCTCGAGTCTGGCGGCACGCGGCCCTACGAGCTCGCGTCCGGCTGGCTCGGGCGCGCGCTCGGCGCCGGCCCCGCCAAGGGCATCGCGCTGTCGACCACCGTGCCGCTGGTGCTGCGCGGGCCGGGCGTGGTCGACACCTGGGCGCCGTCGAGCCTGCCCGACCCGTCGGCCGACCTCGTGACCCGGCTCGAGCGCATGTACGACAGCGACCCGGCACTCGCGACCGCGCTCGCGCGCGCCAAGGCGCTGCACTTCGACACCACGATGATGGCCGAGGTCAACGCGCCGATGCCGGCGATGGACGGCGGCGCGCGGCCCGGGACCTTCGTGACGCTCGCGCAACGCGCCGCCGAGTTCCTGTCGCAGAGCAACGGCCCGAAGGCCGCGGTGCTCGAGCTCGGCGGATGGGACTCGCATGCCAACGAGGCGGCGACCACCGGCGCGACAGCGAACAACCTGCGCACCCTCGACGCCGGCCTGGCGGCGCTGCGCGACGGCCTGCTCGCCGGGCGCGTCTGGCGCGACACCGTCGTCGTCGTCGCGACCGAGTTCGGCCGCGAGGTCGCGATCAACGGCACGCTCGGCACCGACCACGGCTCGGGCGGCGTTGCCTTCGTGCTCGGCGGCGCGGTCAAGGGCGGGCGCGTGCTGGCCGACTGGCCCGGCCTCGCCAAGCGCGACCGCTACGAAGGTCGCGACCTGCGCACGACGACCGACCTGCGGGCGGTGCTCAAGGGTGTGCTGTCCGACCACATGCAGCTCAGCGCGAAGGCGCTCAGTCGGGACGTCTTCCCTGGCAGCGACGCAGTGCGCGCGATGGCGGTGCTGGCCTAGGACACCGGGACGCCGCCGCCGCCCGCAGGTCGGATCGTCCCTCATGCCAGAGCCCCCTCGCGGAGGGGGCGCGGGGGAGCCGTGTTCAGGCACGAAGCGAAGGCTGCGCGGCTCAGCCGCGCAAGCCTTCGCGCCCCTTCAGCCGCATGCGATTGGGCAGCGGCACCGAGCGGCGCAGCACCTCCTCGCCGAGCCACACCGCCGAGCGGTGCGCGCGGGCACAGACCGCTTCGAGCGGGATCTGCTGGTAGTCGTCGTTGAAGACCTCGAAGCTGTAGTCGCCGCGGTAGCCGAGCTTGTCGAGCCGCATCACCAGCTCGGCGATCGCGTCGCTGTGCACACCCTCGCCGGGGAAGACGCGGAAGTGCCGCGCGGTCGCCATGCGCTCCTCGAACGAGCGCACCTCGGTCCACATGAAGTCGGCGAGCTGAACCAGGAAGATCTTCTGCGCGTCGAGCATCTCCAGGTCGTCGAGCGAGGTCTTCGCTGCGACGATGTGGAACGAGTCGATGCCGAGCCCGAGGTTCGGCACGTCGGCGCGGCACACGACGTCCCACGCGGTCGTGAACTCGTTGATCGTGCGGCCCCACGACAGGCCCTCGAACGCGACCTTGATGTTCAGCGGCACCGCGAGCATCGCGAGCTTGCGCAGGTCGCGCGCCATCGCGTCGAGGTCGGTCGTCGCGTGCGTCGAGGTCGACGAGCAGACGAGCAGCACGCGGCAGTCGAGCGCGGCGCACATCTCGAGCATCTGCTTGGCGATGTCGACCTTGTAGTCGTGCAGGTTCCCCGCGAGACCCTCGAAGTCGCGCAGCACCTGGAAGCCGGTCACACGCAGCCCGCTCGCGCGCACGACGTCGACCGCGGCGCGCCAGCCGCCGTCGTGGCCGACCAGGTCGCGCGCCGACAGCATCACCTGCGTGAAGCCGGCCTCGCGCATCGCCGCCAGCTTGGCGGGCAGCGGCCCGGCCAGCGTGATCGTGTCCATGCCGAAGTCGTCGAAGTTGCCCTGCAACTGGCTCATCGCGGACTCCTCTTCACTCGTGGTGGACGAGCTCGAACATCACCGAGCCCAGATGTGTCTGCGTCAGCGCGCCGCGCTCGCCGCTGTGCACGCCGGCCGACTCGACGAAGCCCATGCCACGCGCGCGCAGCGCCGCGACGGCGGCCGGCACGTCGGGTGCACCGAGGCCGATGCGCTGTAGCGACTCCTCGCCTTCGACCTCGAGGATGCCGGGCTCGGGCTCGATCAGCTGCAGGAAGAAGCTGCCGCACGGGCTCTTCAGGATGCGGCCCTTGGGCAGGATGCCGAAGCGCTCGTCGTCGGGCAGGTCGCGGAAGCCGAACAGCTCGGCGTAGAACCCGGTCCAGTCCTCCATGCGGTCGGTGCCGATGTACTGCACGACGCCGAACCAGTGCAGCGCAGCGAGCGCCGGCGGGTTCGCATCGACGGTCGGGATGCGCGTGAAGTCGACGTCGTAGATCGAGAACTCGCGGTGCCGGTCGACGAAGTAGATGCGGCTCGCGCCGACGCCGTGGATCGCCGGGATGTTGAGCTCCATCACCTCGACGTGGGTCGGCACCGCCCACGCGCCGCGGTCGAGCGCGCGCTTGTAGGCCGTGGCCGCGTCGCGCACACGCAGCGCGATCGCGGCGATCACCGGCGTCTCGGTCGGCTGCACCGCGCGCGGGTGGTGGCTGACGTGCGCGTTGATCACGACGTTCATGCCACCCTGGCGGTACAGCAGCACCTCGCGCGAGCGGTGCCGCGCGATCGGGCGGAAGCCCATCATCTCGAGCACCTGGCCGAGCGCCTGCGGCTTGCTCGTGGCGTACTCGATGAACTCGATGCCGTCCAGCCCGAGCGGGTTGGCAGCGTCGGAGAGGATCTCGCGGTCGGGGGTGGGGGACATCGAAGCTCCTTCGCTTCCTTCGTTCAGGCGGCCTTGGGTGCCGCCGCATGCGCGCCACCGAGGAAGAGCCGCTCGATGTTCGGGTCGGCAAGCAATTCGCCGGCCGGCTTGTGCAGCACCAGCCGGCCGGACTCGAGCGCGATCGCGTCGTCGGCCATCTTCAGCGCGCTCTTGACGTTCTGCTCGACCATCAGCACCGTCGTGCCCGCATCGGCGAGCTTGCGCAACAACTTGAAGACATCCTGCACGACCAGCGGTGAGAGCCCGATCGAGGGCTCGTCGATCAGCAGCACCTTGGGCCGCAGCAGCAGCGCGCGGCCCACCTCCAGCTGCTTCTGCTCGCCGCCCGAGAGCGACGACGCGGCACTGTGCAGCCGCTCCTTGACGCGCGGGAACAGCTCGAGCACCTCGGGGATGCGCTCGCGGGTCGTCTTCATTCCGAGCGTGATGCCGCCGAGCTCGAGGTTCTCGTAGGCGGTGAGCTGGCCGAACAGGTTGCGCCCCTGCGGCACGAACGCGACGCCGTGTTTGACCAGCAGGTCCTTGGCACCCTCCCCCGTGATGTCTTCGCCATCCAGCCGGATCCTGCCCTGGCGCACCTTGAGCATGCCGAACAAGGTCTTCAGCACCGTGGACTTGCCCGCGCCGTTGGGCCCGAGCAGCAAGGTGATCTTGCCGCGCTTCGCCTTGAAACTCAGGTTGTTCAGGATCATGAACTCGCCGTAGCCGGCGACGACGTCGTCGAACTCGATGCACGTGTCGGTCATCGTCATGGCTCAGTTCCCGAGGTAGGCATCGAGCACCTGCCGGTTCGCGCGGATCTCGGCGGGCGTGCCGATCGCCATCACGGTGCCTTCGACCATCACCAAGATGCGGTGGCACAGGTCCATCACGAAATCCATGTTGTGCTCGATCACGATGAACGAACCCTTGCGTGTCTTGTTGAGCTCCTTCAGCAGCGTGCTGATGCCGCCCACCAGGCTCGGGTTGACGCCGGCGCAGGGCTCGTCGAGCAGCACCAGGTCGGGCTCGCTCATGAATGCCATCGCGATGTCGACCAGCTTCTGCTGGCCGTAGCTCAGCTCGCCGGCCTTCTTGTCGGCGACGTGGCGGATGCGGAACTGGTCGATCAGCGCATCGGCCTTCGCGCCGAGGCCGGAGTCGCCCGGCGCGAACATGCGGCTCCACATCGAGCCCTGGTGCTCCTGCGCAGCGACGAGCAGGTTGTCGCGCACGCTCATCTTGCCGAACACCTGCAGCGTCTGGAACGTGCGGCCGACACCGAGCCGGTTCAGCCGCATCGGCGACTCGCCGGTGATGTCGCACCCGTTCAGCTCGATGCGGCCAACGTCGGGCGTGATCTGGCCGAGCACGCTGTTGAACATTGTCGTCTTGCCCGAGCCGTTCGGGCCGATCACGCCGAAGATCTCGCCCGGCATCACCTCGAACGAGACACCTGCGACGGCCTTGATCGCGCCATAGGACTTGGCCAGGTCGCTGACTCTGAGCACCGGGCTTGTTCCCGGTGCGTTCCCGGCCTTGACCGGCGCGCTCACGAGGCCGCTCCGATCTTCGCGGCCGCCGCCGACCGCGCGGCCGACGCCTCGCGCGCATGGCGCCTGGCGCGGATCCGCTCGGGGATGCTCAGCAGCCCGTCGGGTAGCCACAACATCAGCACGATCACCGCGACGCCGAACACGAACAGATACCAGGCCTGTGCGAAGCGCAGCCACTCGGGCAGCAGCACACCGACCGCCGAGCCGAGCAGCGGCCCGAAGAAGTAGCCCGGCCCGCCGACGACGACCATCAGGTACATCATGATCGACGCGCCGACCGCAAACGGCGCCGGCTCGATGAACTGCACCAGGCTCGCGAACAGCGCGCCCGCGATGCCGGCGTAGACCGCGCCGATCGCGAAGCTGAGCAGCGTGTAGGCCTGGATGTGGACGCCCAGCGACTCGGCACGGATCGGGTTGTCGCGCAGCGCGGTGAAGGCCTTGCCCCAGGGCGAGCGCAGCAGGCCCCACAGCAATGCGGCGAGCAGCACCGTCATGCCGAGCACGAAGTAGTAGTAGGCGAGGTTGCCGTCCAGGCTGAAGCCGAGCAGCCCGGGACGCGGGATGTTGTTGATGCCGAAGGTGCCGCCGGTCAGCCATTCCTCGTTGCGCATCACCAGCCACACCGCGGTGTTGAAGCCGAGCGTCGCGAACGCGAGGTAGATGGTCTGCACACGCAGCGCCGGGAAGCCGAGGCCGAGGCCGATCAGGAAGCAGCCGAGCATCGCGACCGGCAGCCCGATCCAGAAGCTGACGCCGGCCTTCAACAGGATCGCGACCGTGTACGCGCCGATGCCGAAGAACGCCGCGTGACCGAGCGACTTCTGGCCCGCGTAGCCGACCGTCAGGTTCAAGCCCATCGTCGCGATCACGAACACCAGCCAGTAGCTGAACAGGTAGACGCCGTAGCTCTTCAGGAACGGCGGCACGCCGAGCAGCACGAGCGCAGCGACGAGGGTTCCGATCAACGGGAGCTTCTTCATACCTTGCGTTCGACTTTCTTGCCCAGCAGCCCCTGCGGCTTGAACAGGATCACGAGCATGAAGACGACGAGCGCGACCGCATCCTTGTAGGTCGGCGAGATGTAGGCGGCGGCGAGGTTCTCGCTGACGCCGACGATCAGCCCGCCGAGGATCGCGCCGCGCGAGTTGTTGAAGCCGCCGATGATCGCGGCGAAGAAGGCCTTGGTGCCGAGCGGCTCGCCGATGTCGAACTTCGCGAGGTAGGTCGGCGTCACCAGCAGCGCCGCGGCGCAGGCGAGCACCGCGTTGATCGCGAAGGTGTAGAAGATCATGCGCGGCACGTTGATGCCGAGCACGGTCGCGCTGTCGGTGTTCTGCGCGACCGCCTGCATCGCGCGGCCGGTCACGGTCTTCTGCAGGAAGGCCTGGGTCGTGAAGACGAGCACCAGCGCGAGCGCGAGCGTGCCGACGTCGGCCAGCGTGATCGTCACGCCGGCGACGTTGAAGAGCTTGTCGGGAAACAGGCTCGGGAACGGATGCGCCTCGGCGCTGTACCCGGCGCGCACGCCGTTGCGCATCGCGATCGCCAGGCCGATCGTTGCGACGACGATCGGCATCAGGCCGAACTTGAGCAGCGGGTCGGCGATGCCGCGCTTGAAGGCCCAGCCGAGCACGAGCACCGCGACGACGCAGGTCAGCACGAAGCTCGCGAGCAGCGGCGCGCCGAAGCTCGCGAAGCCGAGCATCATGAAGGCCGGCAACATCACGAACTCGCCCTGCGCGAAGTTGATCGTGCCCGAGGCCTGCCACAGCAGCGTGAAGCCGAGCGCCGCCAGGCCGTAGATCGCGCCGGTCGCCAGCCCCGAGAAGAAGAGCTGAAGGAAGTCGGTCATGGCTAGGGCCCGTTAGTAACAGGCCCTACTTCTTGGCCAGCGGCGGCAGCACTTCCTTGACGACCTGCTTGCCGTCCTTGACCTCGACGATGAAGCTCTCGCGATCGAGGTCGCCGTTCGCATCGACGCTGACGTCCATGATCACGCCCGGCTCCTTCGCGGCGCTGATCGAAAGCCCGTGCAGCGCCTTCGCGACTGCGACGCGGTCGAGCTTGCCGGCCTTCTCGATGCCGGCCTTCAGCAGGTACATGCCGGTGTAGCCCTTGATGCCGTTGTGGTCCGAGATGTACTTGTATTCCTGGAAGAACTTGGCCTTGAACTTGAGCATCAGCGGGTTCGGCGCGTCGACCGTCAGGCCGACGTGCGCGACCGCGCCGTTCGCCGCGTCGCCGGCGAGCTCGATCACCTTCTGGCCGGTCAGCGTGGTCTCGCCGACGATCGGCTTGGCGACGCCCTGCTTGCGCAGCTCGCGCAGCGCGCGCGCCGACTCCTCCTCGTTCGTGTAGACGAAGATCGCGTCGGCGTTGCTCTGCTTGGCCTTCAGCACCGGCGCCGAGAAGTCGACCTGGCCCGAGTCGGTCGAGATGTCGGCGACGACCTTGACGCCGGCCGCCTCGGCGGCCTTCGAGAACGAGTCGCGCCCGCCCTTGCCGAAGTCGTTGTTGACGAAGATCACCGCGACCGTCTTGGCCTTCAGGTTGTTGGCGATGTAGCGCGCGGCCTTGGGCATCGCGGTCGTCTGCGTGAAGCTGGTGCGGAAGATGTACGGGTTGCCCTGCTGCGTGATAGCGGCCGCTTCACCGCCGGTGAAGTTCGGGATCTCGGCGCGCTTGGTCTCGGCCATGCTGACCATGATCGAGCCGGAGAAGGTCGGCCCCATCACCGCGAACACGCCGTCGTCGACCGCCTTGGTCGCGAGCCCCTTCGCGACGCCGGGGTTGGACTGCGTGTCGGACACCGTCGCCTCGATCTTCTTGCCGAGGATGCCACCCGCCTCGTTGATCTCCTTGACCGCGAGCATCACGCCGTTCTTCGCGTTCGTGCCGGCGGTCGCGCCGGCGCCCGAGAGTTCCTGGAGCACCGCGATCTTGATCGTCTGGGACTGCGCGGCCGCGGTCGCGAACAGCGCGGCGGCCGCGACGGCCAGCGCTCGGAGGGTCAAGCTCATGATGTCTCCTGGGTCATTGGAATGTGACGCGGCGCTGCCGGCCCGGGACGGAACGATAGGCAGGTGCCGGGGCGCGCTCAAGCCGGGCACACCCGATGTGCGCGATCATCGCGCGTTGCGCGCGCCTATCGCTCGCTTTTCGGGTTTCCCCTAGCCAACGCTGATGACAGCCACCGCCCTCCAGATCGATCGCAAGGACCTCATCGAAGGCCTGGGCAAGGGCCTGCGCGTGATCGAAGCCTTCGACGACGACCACCCGCGCCTGACGCCGAGCGAGGCCGGCCAGCGCGCCGGCATCACACGCACCGCGGCGCGGCGCTACCTGCTCAGCCTGTGCCACTTCGGCTACGCGGCGACCGACGGCAAGCTCTTCTGGCTGATGCCGCGGGTGCTGCGCCTCGGCCAGAGCTACCTCGGCGCAGCGCGGCTGCCGCGGCTCGTGCAGCCCTTCATCCAGCGTGCCGCGATGGCGACCGGCGAGACCGTCAACGTCAGCGTGCTCGACGGCCACGAGATCGTCTACGTCGCGCGCAGCAACAGCCCGCGGCTCGTGACGATCGGCTTCCATGCCGGCGCGCGCGCGCCGGCGCACGGCGTCGCGCCGGGGCCGGCGATCCTCTCGACCTTCGACGACGAGACGCTCGAGCGCTGGCTCGCCGCGCACGAGTTCGCCGCGTTCACGCCGCAGGGCGTGACGAATGCCGAGCGCTTCCGCGAGACGGTGCTCGCGGCACGCGCCTGCGGCTACGGCGTCGCCGAGCAGCAGCTCGACGCCGGCCTGCGCGGCATCGCGCTGCCGCTGGTGAACCGCAAGGGCGAGTGCGTCGGCGCGGTCGGCATGACCTTGCCGCGCTTGCCGGAGACGGCCGACGAGATGGTGACGCGGCTGCTGCCCGCGCTGCAGGAAGCGGCGCGCGCGCTCAGGCCGATCCTGTAGGCCACAGCGCGGCGATGTCGTGCGCCATCGCGCGCGCCGCGCCGCGGTGGGCGGCGGCGAACGCGGTGCTGCGCGCTGCCGCATCGGCGAGCGCGCCCGGGTCGTCGAGCAGCGCGAGCGCCGCGGCGAGGCCGGCCTCGAGGTCGTCGACACGTTGCGCGGCGCCGGCGGCCTGCGCGAGTTCGGCGGCCTGGGTGAAGTTGAAGGTGTGCGGGCCCATCACGACCGGGCAGCCGCAGGCGGCGGCCTCGATCAGGTTCTGGCCGCCGAGCGGCGCGAAGCTGCCGCCCAGCAGCGCGACCTGCGCGAGCCCGTAGTAGAGCGGCATCTCGCGCATCGAGTCGCCGAGCCAGGCGTCGGCCACCGCCGCGTCGGGCGGCAGTTCGTCGCTCCACGTGCTGCGACGCACGAGCTGCAGGCCGGCGCCCAGGACCAGCGCGGCGACTTCGTCGAAGCGCTGCGGGTGGCGCGGCACGATCACGAGCAGCGGTCGGCGTCGTGTTTCCGCCTGGCGCTTCCAGGCCGCGAGCAGCGCTGCCTCCTCACCTTCGCGCGAGACCGCGAACAGCAGCACCGGCCGATCGAGCGCCGCACGCCAAGCCGAGCCGCGCGCGACCAATGCAGGATCGGGCGCCATGTCGAACTTGAGGTTGCCGCGCACGTGCACCTCGCGTGCGCCGGCCCCGCGCAACCGCTGCGCATCGGCTTCGGTCTGCGCGAGCACGAGGTCCAGGCTCTCGACCGCCGGGCGCAGCACCGCGTCGAGCCGCTCGCCCTGGCGCCGGCTCTTCTCGCTCAGGCGCGCGTTCGCGAGCACCATGCGCACGCCCTGCGCATGCGCGGCGACGAGCAGGTTCGGCCAGACCTCGGTCTCCATCAGCACGCCGAGCGCGGGGTGGAACTGCGCGAGGAAACGCCGCACGACACCGGGCGTGTCGTAGGGCAGCCAGGCCTGGCGGTCGCCGTCACGCAGCAGCGCGCGCCCGGCCTCGCGGCCGGTCGCGGTGCCGTGGGTCAGCAGCAGCCGCAGGTCGGGGCGCTGTGCGCGCATCTGCTCGATCAGCGCGCCGGCCGCGCGCGTCTCGCCGAGCGAGACCGCGTGCACCCAGAACCAGCCCGACGACGGCGCCTCGGCGTAGTCGCCCAGGCGCTCGGCGAGCGCGTGGCGATAGAGCGGCTCGGCGCGCCCGCGCCACCACAGCCGCGCGACGTAGGCCGGCTTGAGCAGGGCGAGCAGCGCCGAGTACGCGCCGCGCGCGGCGCGCTGCTTGAGCGACATCATCCGCGTGCCGCCAGCACGCGATTCCATGCCGACCAGACGGCTTCGAGCGGCGGTGTCGGACTCGCCTCGACCGAGACCTGATGCCGGTGGCCGTGCTCGGGCCGCGGCCCGGTGCGCCACGCGGTCGCGTGGTTGTAGAGCTGCACGTGCGGCAGGTCGAGCGCGACCGCGAGGTGGCTCAGCCCGCTGTCGACGCCGATCGCGCCCTGCAGCGCACCGAGCCGGTCGAGCACGGCATCGAGGCCGAGCGACGGCCAGACCTCGACCTGGAACGCCTTCTCGTACTGCAGCCCGGCCGCGATCATCTCGGCGCGGGTCTGCTCGGCCTCGTTGCCCTGCGGCAGCCCGATGCGCCAGCCGGCACCGATCGCACGCTTGCCGAGCGCGATCCAGTTCGCCTGCGGCCAGAGCTTGTCGTCGCGCGAGCTGCCGTGCACGAACGCAAGGCCCGGTCCGGCGGACCGCTGCGCGGGTGCGCGCGCCCTCAGTCCGTAGACCGGCGGCCCTTCGGCCGGCCGCGCCAGCACCGCCGCGACGAGCGCACGCGAGCGGTCCATCGCATGGATGTGCGGCTCGATGCGGATCGCGTGGTCGACCAGCCAGCCGGCCGGCGCCTCGTAGCTCGAGCCCTCGGTGCGGTTCGCGAGGCCGAAGCGCAGGCCGCGAGCCATGCGCGCGACGACCGCCGACTTGGTCAGCCCCTGCAGGTCGATCACCACGTCATAGGCGTCGCGCTGCAGCCGCGCGCGGAAGGCGCGCCACTCGGCACGCACCGCGCCGCTCCACCAGGCCCGCCGCCAGCGCCGCATGGCGCACTCGATCACGTCGCGCACACCGTCGACACGGCGCACCAGCGGCGCGAAGGCCGGCTCGACGACCCAGTCGATCACCGCGCCGGGATGCACGGCGCGGATGTCGTGCACGACCGGCATCGCATGCACCACGTCGCCGAGCGACGAGAGCTTGACGATCAGGACGCGCACGCTCGGTCGACAGGGCCGGGGGTCGGGTTCAGTGTGCGGCCGCGGCGATCTGCGCGTCCGGCTTGACCACCTTCAGCGCGGCCATGAAGTCGGCCTCGATGCGGTGCAGCGCCTCTTCGGTGTGGCCCTCGAAACGCAGCACCAGCACCGGCGTCGTGTTGGAGCTGCGGATCAGGCCGAAGCCGTCGTCGTAGTCGGCGCGCAGGCCGTCGATCGTGACGACCTCCTTCGCGCCCGGGAACTTCGCCGTCTCGAGCAGCTTCTGCACGACCTGCTTCGGCTCGCCCTCGGCACACGGCACGTTCAGTTCGGGCGTGCTGAAGCTCGTCGGCAGCGCGTTCAGCACCGCGCTCGGGTCGGCGCTGCGCGACAGGATCTCGAGCATGCGCGCCGCGGTGTAGGTCGCGTCGTCGAAGCCGTACCAGCGCTCGCCGAAGAAAATGTGGCCGCTCATCTCGCCGGCGATCGGCGCGCCGACCTCCTTCATCTTCGCCTTGATCAGCGAGTGGCCGGTCTTCCACATCATCGGCTTGCCGCCGGCAGCACGGATCGCCGGCGCAAGGCGCTGGGTGCACTTGACGTCGAAGATCACCGTGCCGCCCTTCTTGCGCTTGAGCACGTCGGTGGCGAGCAGCATCAGCTGGCGGTCCGGGTAGATCACGTCGCCGCCGACCGTCACGACGCCGAGGCGGTCGCCGTCGCCGTCGAACGCCAGGCCGAGCTCGGCGCCGGTCTCGCGCACGGTGCGGATCAGGTCGGCGAGGTTCTCGAGCTTGCTCGGGTCCGGGTGGTGGTTCGGGAAGTCGCCGTCGACCTCGGAATAGAGCTCGGTCACGTCGCAGCCGAGCGCGCGCAGGATGCCGGGCGCCGACGCGCCGGGGATGCCGTTGCCCGAGTCGACCACGATCTTCATCGGGCGCGCGAGCTTGCAGTCGTTGACGATGCGTGCGCGGTACTCGGGCAGCACGTCCATCGCCGCCGAGCGGCCTTTGCCCTTGACGTAGTCCTCGGCCTCGATGCGCTGGCGCAAACGCTGGATGTCGTCGCCGTAGATCGCACGGCCCGACAGCACCATCTTGAAGCCGTTGTAGTCCTTCGGGTTGTGGCTGCCGGTCACCTGGATGCCGCTGTGGCAGCCGTGTTTGCCGCGCGTCGCGGCGACGTAATAGAGCATCGGGGTGGTCACCGCGCCGATGTCGACGACGTCGAGCCCGGTCGACGCGAGCCCGCGGATCAGCGCCTGCACGAGCCCGGGCCCGGAGAGGCGGCCGTCGCGGCCGACCGCGACCGCCTTCTCGCCCTCCTTCACCGCCTCGCTGCCGAAGGCGCGGCCGAGGTGCTCGGCGAAGGTCTCGTCGATCGTCTGGCCGACGATGCCGCGGATGTCGTAGGCCTTGAAGATGCTGGGGTTCGCTTGCATGGTGGGTGCCTGTTGCCTGGTCCGGCGCATTGTAGGGACGGCGGGGACGCACGCGCCGGCGGCTCGGCTAAGCTGCAACCCATGCTTACCTCCGACCAGCTCAACCAGCGCAGCAGCGGCCACCTGCCCGGCCACCTCGGCATCGTGATCGACCATGTCGACGCCGACGGCGTGCGCTCCCACCTCACGGTCTCGAAGGTGCTGATGGCACCGAACGGCTTCCTGCACGCCGGCAGCGTCGTCACGCTGGCCGACACCTCGTGCGGCTACGGCTGCGTCGCGAACCTGCCCGAAGGCGCAAGCGGCTTCACGACGATCGAGCTGAAGTCCAACCACCTCGGCACCGCGCGCGACGGCACGCTCGACTGCGTCGCGACGCCGGTCCACCTGGGCCGCACGACGCAGGTGTGGGACGCGGTGGTCACGCACCGCGACAGCGGCAAGACGATCGCGCTGTTCCGCTGCACGCAGATGGTTCTGTACCCCAAATGACGAAGGGCCCGCGAAGCGGGCCCTTGCAGAGGACGGTCGCGGCGTTCAAGACGGCAGGAAGTCGACGGGCCAGGAGACGACCATCCTCTCGACATCCTTGGCGCCGAAGTCGAACTGGCGGATGCGCGCGAGCAGCTTGCGCTCGAGTTCGGTCGCGTTCAGCTCGCTCGAAACGACCTTGACGTCGACGACCTCGCCCGACGGCGCGATCGTCAGCGACAGCACGACCTTGCCCTGCAGCGACGGCTCGTCGCGCAGCGCGCGGTTGTAGATCGCGTAGATCGCACCCTTGTTGCGCTCGAAGACGAGCTTGATCTCCTCGATCGAGCGCGAGGCCTTGCCGCTGCCGC
>Ga0075366_10000811_pt1 | contig 14996 bp, 14 predicted proteins | sample EndMethybrTD3031_FD_72351 | JGI IMG/M metagenome (GOLD analysis project Ga0075366, IMG submission 72351) | Populus endosphere microbial communities from Tennessee, USA - Endosphere MetaG P. TD hybrid TD303-1 | ecosystem: Host-associated > Plants > Roots > Endosphere | place: USA: Tennessee...
CGCAGCGTGCCCGAAGGGCTGTGGATCAAATGCCCGAGCTGCGAAACGGTGCTGTACAAGAATGATCTGGAACAGAACCAAAACGTTTGCCCCAGCTGCGGTCACCACCACCGCATCGGTGCCCGTGCCCGGCTCAACGTATTCCTGGATGCCGAAGGCCGCTATGAACTGGGTCAAGAAGTTGTTCCCGTCGATCCACTCAAGTTCAAGGACAGCCGCAAATACACGGAACGCATCAAAGAGGCTATGGAAAACACCGGCGAAACCGATGCACTGGTGGTCATGGGTGGCTCCATCCACGGCATCAACGCCGTCGTCGCCTGCTTTGAATTCGAGTTCATGGGCGGCAGTATGGGCAGCGTTGTAGGTGAGCGCTTTGTGCGTGCCGTACACGCGGCCATTGAACAAAAAGTACCATTCATTTGCTTCACCGCAACCGGCGGTGCGCGCATGCAAGAAGGCCTGCTCAGCCTGATGCAAATGGCCAAGACCAATGCAGCATTAACACGTCTAGCCAAAAAAGGACTGCCGTATATCAGTGTGCTGACCGACCCGACCATGGGCGGTGTCAGCGCCGGATTTGCCTTTGTTGGTGACGTGGTGATAGCAGAACCGAAGGCTTTGATCGGTTTTGCCGGCCCCCGCGTGATTGAATCCACGGTGCGAGTGACCCTGCCGGAGGGCTTTCAACGGGCTGAATTTTTGCAACAAAAAGGTGCTATTGACCTGATCTGCAACCGCAAAGACCTACGCAAGACCGTCGCCCACACCTTGGCAATGCTGCTCAAGCAGCCTGCAGACGCTGTGGTCTGATCCCAGACTGGCCTAAAAATAGGCCAGTACCATGGGCAAAGCGTAGCCCACGACAATCGCTGCCACCTGCAGCAGCACCAACAGCACCAGTGCAGACAAATCCAGCCCCCCCATGCTCGGAAGAACACGCCGTATAGGTGCAAGCAGCGGCACGCACAAGCGCTCAATCACTTCCGACAAGGGTGTTCGGGTCTGCATCCATGACATGACGGTGTACACCAACAGCAATCCCGTCAGTCCCGAGATCGACAGTGACACCAAGCCAAATAAGGCAAGCAAGGGTAAAACTGCCCAACCCGCAAAACTGCCTGACACCAGCCACAACAGCGCGAATTGCAGCAACTTCAACAGAAACGCTGCGACCAGACTGGCCAAATCCCACCGACCCAATGCAGGGATAACACGCCGCAACGGCAGCACAATCCAATCGGACAAAGAAAAAACCATGCTGCCCACAGGATTACGAAAAGGGATGCGCTGGTATTGCATATACAAACGCAACAGGCAAGCTCCTCCAAAAAGTCCAGTAACGACCTCCAGCAGAAACGAGATGATTTGGTACAGCATGCGATGGGCCTATATGAGCTCGTGGGATGATAGCGCCTGTCACCATACGCTGGCATAGCCTGTCTTGTTAAACATTCCGCTCTTCCCTCTACAGACCGTGCTCTTTCCCGGTGGTGTACTACCGCTGCGCATTTTCGAGGTCCGCTATCTTCATATGGTTGGAGAGTGCTATCGCACGGGAACGCCTTTTGGCGTTGTTTCGCTGGCGCAAGGCGCGGAAGTGCGTACTCCCACCGCACCGGCTGAACGTTTCCATCCAGTAGGTGTACTGGCGCACATCACCCAACTGCAAATGCTGCGGCCAGGACTGCTCATGCTGGATTGCAAGGGAGGCCAACGCTTTCGCATAGACTCACAGCACCAATCGCATCTTGGCCTCTGGATGGCCGATGTGACCTTGATAGCTGAAGATACCGCCAGTCCCATTCCACCCGATCTGCAGCACAGCGCCAAGAGCCTGGACCAATTGATACAGACGTTGCTCACCCAAAATGCCGGCAGTGACCGGTTACCACAACCTGGCACATACCAGTTGGACGATTGCGGTTGGGTAGCCAACCGCTGGTGTGAACTACTACCTTTGCCAATCTTGGACAAGCACAATCTGATGTCCCTCGATAGCCCTTTGCTTCGCCTGGAGCTGGTCACTGACGTATTGGCACAAACGCGTTTTTCAGATACCCCACCACATTGATGCCTGCACGCTTCCTGAACCATCCATCCATCCTGAACTGGCCGCGCTCAACCAAACGCCTAGTCGTCGTCTCGCTGGACATTGTCTTGAGTCTGCTGGCGATGTGGATTGCCTTCACGCTCAGACTGGATAGCCTGCACAGGCCCATGGGCGCTCAATGGGCTGTCTACTTGGTGGCGCCTATTCTTGCGGTACCCATTTTTGTACGATTCGGGCTATACCGCGCCATTTTTCGTTATACCGGCATGGCGGCATTAACTGCGACAGCAACGGCAGTGGTGATATATGCACTCTTCTTGTTCACCACATTGCAATGGATGCAATGGATGCACTGGGAAGTAATTCCACGCAGCATCGGCATCTTGCAACCATTGATATTTTTGTTGTTAGTAGGCACCAGTCGCGCCATGGCGCGGTTCTGGTTATCTGGATTAGGCCCCGCAGATGCTCGTAGCAATGCACGCCTTTTAATTTATGGAGCCGGAGAAGCCGGGGTTCAAACAGCCGCAGCTCTTGCAAGCACACGCACGTATACCCTGCTGGGATTTGTAGACGACGATCCTGGCAAAACAGAACGCAGCATCAACGGGGTGCACGTCTACAGGCCTGAACAGATACCGAAGCTGGTAGAACAAAAAGATGTCACCGACATCTTGCTAGCGCTTCCTAGCACCACACGCGAGCGCCGTAACGCAATTCTTCAAACATTACAAAGGTTGCCTGTGCACGTGCGCACACTGCCTGGTATGTCGGATCTGGCAAGTGGCCGCGTCACCGTGCAAGATATTCGAGAATTAGATATTGAAGATCTTTTGGGCAGAGAGCCCATACCGCCCAACCCCGCGCTTCTGGCTCGCAACTTGACAAATAAAACGGTGTTGGTAACAGGGGCTGGGGGCAGCATTGGCAGCGAACTATGTAGACAGATTTTGGTGCAACGCCCCACGCGCTTGGTGTTGGTAGACCACAATGAATTCGGGCTCTATTCTATACATTCAGAACTGCAGGCTCTTTCTGCCACTCTGGGCCAGACCATTGACATCATTCCGACGCTCGGTAGCGTAACCAGCTACCCTCGCATGTTGGACATATGCGCTCAGTATCGTCCATCAACCATCTACCACGCAGCTGCGTACAAACATGTGCCGCTGGTAGAAAGCAACCCCACAGAAGGCGTTTTAAACAATGTGTTTGGGACGCTGAATATGGCCCGCGTAGCCGTTGAACTGGAGGTAGGCCATTTCGTACTAGTTTCAACCGACAAGGCCGTACGCCCAACCAATGTCATGGGGGCAACCAAACGCATTGCGGAGCTTGTTTTGCAGGCCATCGCAGCATGTCCCACTGTCCTTTTCACCCAATGCACGAATTCCCCGGTCTCTGCCATCAACAAAACTATCTTTGCGATGGTGCGATTTGGCAATGTACTGGGATCTAGTGGTAGCGTAGTACCGCTGTTTAGACAGCAACTTGCGCTAGGCGGCCCACTGACGGTCACACACGCCGAGGTTACCCGCTACTTCATGACCATCCCCGAAGCCGCACAATTGGTACTTCAAGCCAGCGCCATGGCCCACGGCGGCGATGTATTTGTACTGGAAATGGGAGAGCCTGTAAAAATTTTGGACTTGGCTCATCGCATGGTCGCGCTCTCGGGATTAAAAGTCCGAGATAAAGACCACCCTGATGGTGATATAGAAATCACCATCACTGGAATGCGCCCCGGAGAGAAGCTTTATGAGGAACTGTTGATTGGAAACAACCCAAGGCCGACGGAACATCTACGCATCATGAAGGCTCAGGAGGAATTCATTCCTTGGCAGGCATTGGAGCCCCAACTCCATGAATTGAAGCTCGCATCACAAAACAACCAAGCAAATCAAATCAAGATGCTTCTTCAATCTTTGGTCAACGACTACCAACCTGTGTCAACTGATATTTTTGAGCATAACGTAGCTCAAACATGTTGATGCACGCAACGCACAGTGTCCATTCAACCTCAATTAACGCCGCCCTCTGTGAGCATCCATGAATTACGAGAATTACGAAATTGCACAAGGGTGGGAGGCGTCAAATTTTGCATCCTTCACGCAAGAGCAAAGCAACTATTACACAGTTGAGCTCCAGCAATTGGGACTAATATCGCAGCAGCAATTGCGCGTTCTAGATATTGGTTTTGGCAATGGATCCTTTTTAGGATGGTGTCGCAGCCGCGGTTGGCAATGCGACGGCATTGAAGTCAACTCACGGCTAGTAGCTCGAGCCAACGCCCATGGTTACACCGCGACAGAAAGCATTGGTGATTTACCCTGCGAACACTCCCAAAAAAACTACGACCTGATTACCGCCTTTGATGTGTTAGAGCATATAGACCGAGATTCACTAGTTTCTTTTTTCAAAAAACTGGCAAATATATCCACCGACCACACTCTATTCCTATTTAGATTCCCCAATGGAGATAACCCCTTCTCCTTACCATTACAAAATGGTGACATCACTCACAAAACCGCCATTGGCCAAATGATGTTACGCCAGATTGCCCAACTTGCGGGATTTGAAGTAATTTCACTGCGATCACCTATTCAAGCACTACAAGGCATTAGCCTCAAACGACGCATATCCATTCTGATTGGGCTTCCTTTTCGCTGGGCTATTGGCTCGGCTATTAAACACCTTTTTATGGGTGGTTTGAGCGTGTCTTTCTCATCCAACCTCGTGGCTGTACTTAAGAAATCGGCAGCAAACGATACGTCACAATGCCAAACGTAACGCCTCCGGAGAAATGGTTTGACCGGTTTCCAAATTTCCTGAAAAAATATCTAACAGAACGTCCAGCTGCATCCAAGTTTGCAAGTAATTCCCTGTGGTTGCTCTTGGACAAGTTCATCAGACTTTTACTTGCTCTCACGGTAGGAGCATGGGTTGCCCGCCATCTAGGTCCAACCGCTTTTGGAGAGTTGGCTTACGCAATTACATTCATTGCGTTATTCCAAGGAATATCCAATTTGGGCCTAGACGGCATCGTTGTAAGGGACTTAGCGCGCAACCCCAACGAAGCGGCGGAAATTCTGGGCACAACATTTCGTCTACGGCTAGTAGCAGGCTTGCTATGTTGGCTTGCTGCCATCGTCCTCATCTGGATTCTTCGACCCGGAGATAGCCGGACACTCCAGCTGATTGCCATCATTGGCGCCAGTCTTGTACTTCAAAGCACAGACACCGTCGATCTATGGTTTCAGTGTCAAGGTAAAAATCATAAGACTGTTATCTCGAAGCTAATTTCCTATGCGCTGGCAAACTCGATACGCATTGTATTTATTGCGCTAGACACTCCACTATGGACATATGCATTGGCAGCCCTGCTTGATGCAGCATTTTTAGCAGTAGCTCTAGCAAATACTTATCGGAAATTCCCAACTACTCCAAGCTGGTCCATCAGTAAACAGCGCAGCAAAGAGTTACTCATTCAGTCCTGGCCATTTATGTTAAGTGGACTGGCCGCCCTTATATACATGCGCATCGACCAACTCATGATCCGAGAACTTCTAGGGGAAACTCAACTTGGCTTATATTCAGCCGCACTCACTCCATCACAACTATGGAACGTGATTCCAGTCACATTAGCCATCGCGCTTGCCCCACACATTGCTCGAAAAAAACTTGAAAATCATCAAGCATATATGCAAACTATTTTTTTAATATTTCGCATATTCTCCATAACAGCCGTAGTAATTATTATTTTTACAACTTTTTTTTCGTCGAAAATTATTCATCTTCTTTATGGCCAAAACTACTCCGAAGCGGCCGCCGTTCTATCCATTCACATTTTCTCTAATATATTTATTTTCCTAGGCGTTGGGCAAAGTTTGTGGCTTATTAATGAAGGACTGGGGAAACTAACGCTGTACAGAACCACCCTAGGAGTAATAACGAGCATCATCGGAAATATCATCCTAATACCTCGAATAGGCATACAAGGTTCAGCAATAGCATCCGTATTCGCTCAATTTATTGCAGTTGTAGCATCAAATGCATTCTTTGCACCCCGCATCCTAAAAATGCAACTGCTAGCTCTTTGGCCGATTCGATCGCGTAATTTATCTTTATAAATAATTCTTAAGCATTTACCAACCCTTCGGCACCACAAATTAGGCAATTCACGGAAAATTTTCAAAATAGTTTAAAAACTTATTACACCTTTTGAAACCTCAAATAAACAAAGTGACAACTCTTGATAGCACGGTAATGCACTCAAAGCTACGCCCACTTATTTTCTGGGAAGGCTTCCCGCCTTGCGGTTTACTTACAAAAAAAGTAGCTGACGCATTTGGGGATCAATTGGTCTTATTGGGAACCAAGGCGGCAGTTCCCTTTGAAGGACTTGAGGAACTACTTGCTCACCAGATCCAATGGCTTGACAATGCCGATGACATCTGGGAACGGCGACATGAATTTTCCGATCGTAATTTCATTATCCACACAGGCTGGGCGCACAAAGGATGGCTTCGTTTTGATCGATGGATGAAAAAACGAGGCGCCACAATTATTTTTGCAGCAGATAATAGCTTTAAAGGAAATTTACGACAGTGGGTCGGTGCAGCATGGTTCCGCTTATGGTTGCGCCAACATTTTGATGCAGCGTTCGTCCCTGGACATTCGTCCACCACCCTGATGCGCTTCTTGGGGATGCCCGCCCATCGCATATTCACAGGGTACTATGGTGCATACGAAGAAATATATAAAGCTGGCCTCTCCATTTTAGAACGAAAAAAAGAATTTCTTTTTGTAGGGCAATTGATTCCAAGAAAAGGGCTTGATGTATTACTAGATGCTTTCAGCATTTATAGAAAATCTGGTGGCGACTGGAATCTGCGCATCCTAGGCAGCGGGCCAATGCAGAGTAAATGCCACGGTGATGGAATTATTTTTGAAGGTTTCGCGCAAGCACAACTTGCCTCTCAACGTATGCGTGAAACCAGATGCTTGGTTCTACCGAGTCGAGAAGACCACTGGGGTACGGTGGTGTGTGAAGCTGCTGCGAGTGGGGCGATGCTAATTACATCACGGTGGGTAGGTGCTGCGCAGGATTTAGTACGATCCGGTATTAATGGCTTTGTATTCCACGAAATGTCTGCAAAATCCTTAGCCCAAGCACTCATCAGCATATCCCAATGGGACAACAATATGCTTATTAATGCCCAAAGAACTTCCCAAGGATTGGCACAGGGGTATACATCTGCTTCATATTTTTCAGCATTTCAAGAAATGTCGAAGATAAATAAAGCCAATACTCAATCGTAAAATCATGCGCGTGAATTTTGATCCACAAATTTTCTGCTCACAAACAGTGGGAGGAATTTCACGTTACTTTGCCAGTTTAGCCAAGGAAATGAATGAAATTCAAGGGATAAAACCTAGAATAATTGCTCCTTACCATTGTAACGAATACCTTAAAGCATTATCAAACACATTGATAATAGGAAAGTCCGCACCGGCCATTCGTACAGCAAAACCTATATTTCGAGCGACCAGTCTTTTTATGGGAAAGGTTCTGCAATACACTCATAGCTCAGATATTTTGCATAGAACCTATTACTATCCCTTTCCAGCACCATCGAAGCATGCCAAAAATGTCATTACAGTTTATGACATGATTCATGAAAAATATCCCGAAAATTACTCAAAAAAAGATCCTATCGCACGTTGGAAAAAAAGAATTGTCTCGCAAGCAGATAAAATAATTTGCATCTCAGAAAATACACGCAAAGATCTGCTCGAACAATATGATGCTATTTCGCCAGATCAGGTATCTGTAACCCATCTAGGTTTTGATGCACTAAGTGACCTGCTTACCGACGAAACAAGTGCCGCCTTTCGACTTCGGACATTGGGGGTAGACACTCCATATCTACTCTTCGTAGGCCATCGCTCTGGATACAAAAACTTTACCGCCCTTCTGCAGGCATATAGTTGCTCAGCATGGCTGAGGAACAATTTTTACTTACTATGCTTTGGTGGCGGCAAATTTAACGAAAAAGAAGCAGCGATGATTGCCAGTACAGGAAATACTGCACGTGTTCGTCAAGTTGGAGGAAACGACTCCGTACTGGCGTCTTGTTATCGACATGCAGCGGTTTTTGTCTATCCCTCGTTATATGAGGGCTTTGGAATCCCCCCTTTAGAAGCCATGTCCATGGACTGCCCTGTCGCCTGCAGCCAAACCAGCTCAATACCGGAGGTAGTAGGGCATGCTGCCGCTTTTTTTGACCCATCAAGTGCTGACTCCATAAGATCTACATTGGAGGCTGTATTAAATTCACCCACTTTGTCTGATGATCTAGTTAACCGGGGAAAGACCCAGAAAATGAAATACTCCTGGCGTAAGTGTGCCGAAGAAACTGTCAACATTTACCGTGCAACGCTAGCCCAATGAGAGCTCTAATTTGCGGCGTAGGTGGCCAAGATGGCGCTTATCTAGCCAAGCTGCTGCTCTCCAAAGGCTATGAAGTGTGGGGCACCTCCCGCGATGCTCAACTATCGACTTTTTCCAACCTGCAACGCCTGGGCATAAGGGACAAGGTCACCACCATCTCCATGGCCACCAATGACTTTCGCAGCGTATTGCAAGCTATCGTGCGGAGCCAGCCCACAGAAATCTACAACCTGGCGGGCCAAACGTCGGTAGGACTGTCTTTTGAGCAACCCGCAGAGGCGCTAGAAAGTATTGCGACGGCCACCATCAATTTACTGGAAGTCATCCGGTTTACGAATCTGCCCATTCGGTTTTACCAGGCGGGCTCCAGCGAATGCTTCGGCGATGTGGGCGAAATGCCTGCGACCGAGCAAACCCGATTTGAACCCCGCAGCCCCTACGCGGTGGCCAAATCCACAGCCCATTGGCTGGTAACCAACTACAGGGATGCGTATGGCCTGTTTGCCTGCAATGGCATCTTGTTTAACCATGAGTCGGCGCTACGGCCCCCGCGCTTTGTGACCCGGAAGATCACGCAAGGAGTGGCTGCAATTGCACGTGGCGCTACCGACAAACTGGTTTTAGGTGATTTGGGCATACGCCGCGACTGGGGGTGGAGCCCTGAATATGTGGACGCCATGTGGCGGATGCTGCAGCAAAACAGCCCCCAGGACTTTGTGATCGCAACCGGCATATCCAGCTCACTGCAGGAATTCGTGCAAACCGCTTTCGAGCAGGTGGGCCTGGACTGGCAAGACCACGTCATTCAAGACCGAAAATTGTTCCGCCCCACAGAAATTCGCCATAGCTGCGGCGATGCGTCCAAGGCCCTCCAGCACCTGGGTTGGAAGGCTAGCATGTCGATGCGCGAAGTTGCACGTGCCATGGTGATGCACGAGCTGGACCCAACGCAACCAATCTGACATCCGTGAAACTGAGCATCATCACCGTTTGCTATAACAGCGCCGACACCATTGCAGCAACACTAGCCTCCGTTGCCACCCAAACGCATCCCAGCATCGAACATATCGTGATCGATGGTGGTTCTGCAGACGCTACGCTGCAACAGATACGGAAGCATGGCCAGCACGTCAGCACTCTGGTGTCGGAGCCGGACAGCGGCATATACGACGCAATGAACAAGGGCTTGGAAAGGGTAACCGGGGATGTGGTTGCATTCCTCAATGCCGATGACCGCTATGCGAACACCCATGTTTTAGCAGGTATCGCTGCGCAAATGCAGAACGAAAATCTGGATGCACTCATGGGTGATGTGGCCTTCTTTCGCGCAGAAGCACCTGAACAACTAGTGCGGCGGTATAGCTCATCTCACTTCAAGCCAGACCGTTTGGCCTGGGGTTGGATGCCATCTCACCCTGCGCTCTTTGTACGCAGAGAAATTTATGAGCGGGTCGGGCCCTTTCGCACGGATTTCAAGATTGCGGGAGACTATGACTGGATCGCCAGAGCGTTCAAAAATGGACAGGTGCGATACCAGCACAAAAATGAAATTCTGGTACGCATGCAAATGGGCGGCGTCAGCACCCGTGGATGGCGCAATACTTTGCTACTTAACCAAGAGGTGCTGCGCGCTTGCAGGGACAATGGCATTTCCACCAATTGGTTCAAGATCCTGTCCAAATATCCCCGCAAACTATTGGAGTATGTACGCCTGTGAAAGTCCTTATCACAGGAAGCACGGGCTTTGTCGGTCGCGCTCTGCTGACCCAATTGCAAGCGCGCCCGGATTTCCATCTCCGCACCTCGCTCCGTCAGGCTACACCAGCACGCGAAAGCGACCCCGTCAACTCGATTTTGGTGGGCAATATGCATGCCAATACGGACTGGCGGGCCGCGCTATCGGACATAGATACCGTAGTCCACTTGGCGGCCCGAGTGCACGTCATGCAGGAACAAGACCCCAACCCCTTGCAGGCATTTCGGGACAGCAATGTACATACGACCTTGCACTTGGCGCAAATGGCGGCCCAAGCCGGCGTCAAGCGTTTGATTTTCATCAGCTCGGTCAAGGTCAACGGTGAAACTACGCCCACCGGGCACCCCTTCAACGAAACCAGCCCTCCCTCGCCTCACGAGCCCTATGCCATCAGTAAATTCGAAGCCGAGAATGCTTTGCGGCAACTGGGGCAGACCAGCGGAATGGAGATCACCATCTTGCGGCCACCATTGATCTACGGCCCTGGCGTGAAAGCCAATTTCGCAAGTCTGGCCCGTGCCATAGCCAGGGGAAAACTTTTACCCCTGGGCGATATCCATAACCAACGCAGCCTCGTTGCTTTGGACAATTTGACCGATTTAATCACCCTCTGTTTGACCCACCCCGCAGCAGCCAACCAGACCTTTATGGTCAGCGATGGAGAGGACGTATCCACCACCGCACTGGTGCAGCGCATGGCTCTGGCTATCGGCCGTCCTCCCCGTTTGCTAGCCATCCCTCCATGGATACTATCTGCAGCGGCCACCCTGTTGGGCCAGCGCGCTGCAGTCCAGCGCTTATGCAGCAACTTGCAAATAGACAGCAGCAAGGCGCGGACCCTGCTTGGCTGGGTGCCGCCGGTCAGCTTGGACGAAGGATTGCGTCGCGCGTTGGAGGAGTACCGGTCGTGAAGCGGCTATTTGATCTGCTGCTGGCCTTGGTTGCCACGACCATACTCGCGCCCGCCATGCTGCTGGTAGCGGTTGCCATACGACTCACCTCGCCCGGTCCGGTGCTGTACTGGTCGGACCGCGTGGGCCGAGGCAACCACATTTTCAAGATGCCCAAATTCCGCAGCATGAAAATCAATACCCCGGCCGTTGCCACACACCTGCTGGGCAACCCCAGCGCCCACCTCACGCCGATTGGCAGCTTTCTGCGCAAAAGCAGCCTGGACGAGTTACCCCAGCTGTGGAGCATTCTGTGTGGTGACATGAGCTTTGTCGGGCCACGGCCCGCACTGTTCAACCAGCAGGACCTGATTGCGCTGCGCACTGCCCAGGGCGTGCATGAGCTGCTGCCTGGCCTCACTGGCTGGGCCCAGATCAATGGGCGCGACGAACTACCCATCCCGACCAAGGTGGCGCTGGATACGCATTACCTGCAGCACCGCTCGCTGGGGCTGGACTTCAAGATTCTGGTCCTGACGTTCCTCAAAGTCTTACGCCGCGACGGCATCACGCACTGAACCTGCCGAGCCGGACTTAAAATCAAAGGTTTGGCGAACTTCGCCCTCCTCTTTCTATAACAGCATGTCTGAAAACACCTCCGCCCTGCCTCCCGTTCCGGCCCAAGACGAAAACCAGCTGATCCTGGAGCGGCGCGAAAAGCTCAAAGCCATCCGCCAACAGCAAGCCGAAGGCAAGGGCGTGGCGTTCCCCAACGACTACAAGCCCAGCCACCGCGCGGCCGACCTGTTTGCCAGTTACGGCGACAAGACCGCAGAAGAGTTGCTACCCCTGGGTGCCACCGCCAAGGTTGCCGGCCGCATGATGCTCAAGCGCGTGATGGGCAAGGCCAGCTTCTGCACGCTGCAAGATGCGTCGCTGGGCGGCACCGGTGGCCGCATCCAGATCTACGTCAAGGGCGAAGACGTGGGCGCTGAGCTGTACGCCAGCTTCAAGCATTGGGATCTGGGCGACATCGTGGCCGCCGAGGGCACGGTGTTCAAAACCAAGACCGGTGAACTGTCCATCCACGCCACCAGCGTGCGCCTGCTGACCAAGAGCCTGCGCCCCATGCCCGACAAGTTCCACGGCATGGCCGACCAGGAAACCAAGTACCGCCAGCGCTACGTCGATCTGATGACCGATGTGGAAGCCCGCCAGCGCTTCATGGCGCGCAGCAAGGCCGTCAGCGCACTGCGCGAATTCATGGTGGCCAATGACTTCCTGGAAGTCGAAACCCCCATGCTGCACCCCATTCCCGGCGGTGCCAATGCCAAGCCCTTCAAGACCCACCACAACGCGCTGGACCAGGAAATGTTCTTGCGCATCGCACCCGAGCTGTACCTGAAGCGCCTGATCGTCGGCGGCTTTGAGCGCGTGTTTGAAATCAACCGCAGCTACCGCAACGAAGGCATCTCGGTGCGCCACAACCCCGAGTTCACCATGATGGAGTTCTACGCGGCCTACTGGAACTACCAGGACCTGATGGACTACACCGAAAAGCTGATCCGCGACGCGGCCCAGCGCGCCACCGGCTCACTGCAGCTGACGTACGCGGGCAAGCCTGTCGACCTGAGCCAGCCGTTTGAGCGTCTGACCATCGTCGAAGCCATCCAGAAGTACACCGAAGCTGGCGACAACGTGTTCGATGCCACCTGGCTGACGAATGCAGTGAAGAAGCTGGGCCTGACCGAAGCCAAGAACAAGCTCGCCGGCCGCAGTCTGGCCAGCCTTCAGGTGCTGTACTTCGAGGAAACCGTGGAAGAGAAGCTCTGGCAGCCGACCTTCATCATGGAACACCCCACCGAGATCTCGCCACTGGCCCGCGCCAACGACGAACGCCCAGAAGTCACCGAGCGCTTCGAGCTGTACATCACCGGCCGCGAATTCGGCAACGGTTTCAGCGAATTGAACGACGCCGAAGACCAGGCCGCGCGCTTCCAGGCCCAAGTCACAGCCAAGGACAGCGGCGACGACGAGGCCATGCATTTTGATGCTGACTTTGTGCGCGCCCTGGAATACGGCATGCCCCCCACCGGCGGCTGCGGCATCGGCATTGACCGCCTAATGATGCTGCTAACCGACAGCGCCAGCATTCGTGACGTCATCCTGTTCCCGGCGCTGCGCCGCGAGTCTTGATTTTCACTTTGTAATAGAGCGCCAGCGCATATAGCATCTGCGCTAGCAGCTATCAAAATCGTAGTAAGCATGTGGGTACGACCCACCGCATGAAAATACGGCGGATGGGCAATAGCGACTGGTTTCTACAGTGTGCAAATCGCCCATAATTTCCAATCCCATATTCGGAGAATTTATGAAATTTTTGACTTTGGCTTCGTTGGCTGCAGGTTTGTTTTTTTCGGCGCAATTTGCCCACGCAGATAACACGGACAGCTGCGACAAGTTCAAGACCAGCTACGACAAAACTTATTGCGTCGCCAAGTTGTTTTTGGAATCCGACAAAGAGCTGAATTCTGTGTACACAGAGCTGCGCAAACCGCTCAAAGATAACGTCAAGCAGCAGCTGACTGAAACACAGCGCGACTGGATTAAATACCGGGATGCGTCTTGCGAGCGCTCTGGCTCCATCGACGTGAGCTGCAACTACAAACTCAACCGTGAGCGCGCCGAGTACCTGCGCGACCGTGCCCGTGAGTGCAAAACCGGCACGTGCAACGACGCCGCTATCGCCAAAAAATCTTGGGAATAAGCAGCTTGAACGGATAGGCGCAAGCACATGTTGCCGCGCTATTTGAAAACGCGCAGCGCACAGGCACTTTTGTGTCTGTGCGCTTTTTTTACGTGCGCCGCCGCATCCAATGCGGCTGACGCACCGCGCACCGCAGGCCAACCATTCGTCATCGTGCTGGACCCCGGCCATACCCCAAAGCAACCCGGTGCTTTGGGCGTCAAGGGCATCTACGAAGTCAGCTACAACGATGCACTGAGTGCAAAACTGGCCAAGGCCTTGGAAGCCGCAGGGGCGCAAGTGGTACTCACGCGCGCATCCTCAGAAGAAATCAGCCTGGACAGACGTGCGGAGCTGGCAAACGCTCGCCAGGCAGATTTATTTTTAGCGTTGCACCATGATTCGGCGCAGCTGAAATACCTGGCCAAAATTGAGGTCAACGGCACACCCGCCTACCAAACTGTTCAGCCTATTGCCGGTTACTCGATCTTTGTGTCCCAACGCAATCCCAAGTTTGCGCAAAGCCAGCAGTTTGCCAAGCTACTGGGGCAGGAATTGCTCGCACTGGGTCGCCATCCCGCGCTGCACCACGCCGAACCCATTGCAGGCGAAAACCGCGAACTGCTCGATGCCAAATTGGGCATTTACAAATTTGACGAGCTACTGGTTTTGCGAAAAACCACGGTCCCCGCAGTACTGCTGGAGGTGGGTGTGATCGTGGACGCGGGGGATGAAAAGTATGTGGCCGACAACGCCAAGCAGGATGCCATCGTGCAGGCGATCGTGGCAGCTGTCGAAAAATTCCAGCATTCAGTCTTACCCCAACTCCAAAACTAGAGCTTCACTTTTCCCTGCGTTAGCTGCCCATCTGCAAATTCCAATACCCAATAGCCCCCTAGCGCATGTACTAGCTGCGCTAGTAGCTACCAAATAAATAGCACCTCAAGGCACCAGCCAGAGCGCCTGCATATAGGCCGGATGGGTCATCAGCTTGTCCCAGTCCAGCGCGGGCGTGGTGGGTAGCAGGCTTTGGCGGCGGTCTTCGCTGGCTTCGTTGGGTTCCCACTGACCCTTGAGCTGGGCCTCGGTCAGGCCTT
>Ga0075366_10000812_pt1 | contig 14982 bp, 11 predicted proteins | sample EndMethybrTD3031_FD_72351 | JGI IMG/M metagenome (GOLD analysis project Ga0075366, IMG submission 72351) | Populus endosphere microbial communities from Tennessee, USA - Endosphere MetaG P. TD hybrid TD303-1 | ecosystem: Host-associated > Plants > Roots > Endosphere | place: USA: Tennessee...
TACACGTACAGTTTTACCGGTTCCATGAGGTAATGTTGCAATACCACGTACCATTTGATTGGCTTTACGCGGGTCAACACCTAAACGAACGTCTATATCAACTGATGAATCAAATTTAGTTAAGGTTAATTCCTTTACCAAAGCTGATGCAGCTTCTAATGAATACGATTTGTTTGCCTCAATTTTGGAGAGTGCCGCTTTTTGATTTTTTGTTAATCTAGCCACTGTCTTAAACTGATTTTGTATTAATTAATAATTTTTGATTTGAGATCTGAGACTTGAGATTTGAGATTTTAAAAATCCGAAACCGAAAATCCGAAACCCGAAATCAATTTAGTTCCAGGGAGCCGTACCTGATACGGTGATTCCCATACTACGGGCAGTACCTGCCACCATTTTCATGGCTGATTCTACAGTAAATGCATTTAAATCTACCATTTTATCTTTGGCTATAGTTTCAACCTGCTCCCAATTTACATTGGCAACTTTTTTACGGTTGGGTTCAGCCGAACCACTTTTTAAACCTGTAACTTCCAATAACTGGATTGCAACAGGAGGGGTTTTGATGATAAATTCGAAAGATTTGTCAACATAAACAGTAATCAAAACAGGCAACACTTTTCCAGCTTTATCCTGGGTACGTGCATTAAATTGCTTGCAAAACTCCATGATGTTCACACCTTTTGCACCCAATGCAGGGCCAATTGGAGGTGATGGGTTTGCGGCGCCGCCTTTAACCTGCAGCTTTACCATTGCACCGATCTCTTTTGCCATTTTAATTTACTTTAATTATAACTCAATGTTAGTAAGTGGAAGCCAAGTAACATTTAAGGGTGTTTAATGACTGAATTATTGAATTAGTGAATTATTGATTTCAGCTTATCCAATTAAAAAGTCACTTATATTTTTTATACTATATCCAACCGATAAATCAATAATTCAATAAATCAGTAATTCAATAATTATTCTTTCTCTACCTGCATGTAATTCAATTCAAGCGGCGTACGGCGCCCGAATATCTTTACCATAACTTTTAATTTCTTTTTCTCTTCGTTAACTTCCTCGATAACACCGCTGAAGCCGTTGAATGGTCCGTCCATTACTTTTACGCTTTCGCCTATGTAGTAAGGTACGTTCATTGTTTCGCCCTGGGCGCTCATTTCATCAACCTTACCTAAAATACGGTTAACTTCGGCCTGGCGCAGTGGGATAGCATTACCGGCTTTATCGCCCAAAAATCCTATAACACTGTTTATGTTTTTGATAATGTGCTCGGTTTCGCCATCTAATACAGCTTCCATTAACACATAACCCGGAAAATAGTTACGCTCTTTAGCAATCTTTTTCCCGTCGCGCATCTGGTAGTATTTCTCGGTAGGTATTAATACCTGCGGTACCAAATGCGTAATGCCCAAACGACTAATTTCGGCATCAATATATTGTTTAACTTTTTTTTCTTTGCCGCTTATGGCCCTAACTACATACCATTTCAATTGATCACTCATCGTTATCTCCTAAATATTATGTAAGTGAACTATAAAATGCTTTAAGCAAGTAAGCTATGATTTGGTCCATACCTAAAATAACCAGCGCAATGATAATTGCAGCAACCAATACCAATATGGCACTGCTCTGCAAATCGCGCCAGGTTGGCCAGGTTACCTTTTCAGTTAACTCGATGTATGATTCTTTAATATATTCAGTTACGTTAGCCATTTTTAAACTTTGCTTACTTATGCACGGGAACAAGGATTCGAACCCTGATCAAAGGTTTTGGAGACCTCTATTCTACCGTTGAACTATTCCCGTGTATATTTTATAATAAGAAAACATAAGTTTACTTTTCACAGTAAACTTATGTTTCCAATTAACCTTTTTGAAATTCTTATTTCAAAATTTCAGTTACCTGGCCAGCACCTACTGTTCTGCCACCTTCACGGATAGCGAAACGTAAGCCTTTTTCCATAGCGATAGCGTTGATCAGCTTTACAGTGATGGTAACGTTATCACCTGGCATAACCATTTCTACACCTTCGGCCAATGAAATTTCACCGGTTACGTCAGTTGTACGGAAATAGAATTGCGGGCGGTATTTGTTGAAGAATGGAGTATGACGGCCACCTTCTGCTTTTGATAATACGTATACTTCTGCTTTAAAGTCAGTGTGTGGAGTTACTGAACCTGGTTTGCAAATAACCATACCACGACGGATATCAGTTTTTTCAATACCACGTAACAATAAACCTACGTTGTCACCAGCTTCGCCGCGATCAAGGATCTTACGGAACATCTCAACACCAGTTACAGTTGATTTCAAGTTTTCGGCACCCATACCAAGGATGTCAACTTGCTCACCTGAGTTGATTACACCACGCTCAATACGACCGGTAGCAACAGTACCACGACCAGTGATTGAGAATACGTCTTCAACAGGCATCAAGAAAGGAAGATCTGTCAAACGTGGAGGGATAGGGATAAAGTTATCAACAGCATCCATCAACTCCATAATTTTACCAACCCAGGTAGGATCGCCGTTAAGACCACCTAATGCAGAACCCTGGATTACTGGGATATCATCACCTGGATATTCGTAGAATGATAATAATTCACGAATTTCCATTTCTACTAATTCTAATAATTCCGGATCATCAACCATGTCAACCTTGTTCATGAAAACAACAAGTGCAGGTACACCTACCTGACGTGCCAACAGGATGTGTTCGCGGGTTTGTGGCATCGGACCATCAGTTGCAGCAACTACAATGATTGCACCGTCCATCTGAGCAGCACCTGTAACCATGTTTTTCACATAATCCGCGTGACCTGGACAGTCAACGTGAGCGTAGTGACGGTTAGCAGTTGAGTACTCAACGTGCGCGGTGTTAATTGTAATACCACGTTCTTTTTCTTCAGGAGCTGAGTCAATTGAATCAAATGAACGAGCTTCTGATAAACCTGCATCAGCTAAAACTTTAGTGATAGCTGCAGTAAGGGTTGTTTTGCCGTGGTCAACGTGACCGATTGTACCGATGTTTAAATGCGGTTTACTGCGGTCAAACTTTTCTTTTGCCATGATTTATAATTATTTGTAGGTTAATTTATACTTAAAAATGTATTCTTTATTATGTTTTATTCTGTTGAGCCAACAATGGGATTTGAACCCATGACCTCTTCCTTACCAAGGAAGTGCTCTACCCCTGAGCTACGTCGGCTTATTTTTTGTTCATTGATTCACTCGTTTATTAGTTCATTGGTCTTTTGCGGCTGCCACTAATGAACAAATGAACTAACCGACTAATGAACCAACCGAGCGGAAGACGAGGTTCGAACTCGCGACCTATAGCTTGGAAGGCTATCGCTCTACCAACTGAGCTACTTCCGCTTATTAATTACCGAATGACTGAATTATTGAATTAGTGATTTTGGAATCAATAACTCAATAATTCAGTCATTCAATAATTGTAGTGGGGAGAGAAGGATTCGAACCTTCGTAGCCGAAGCAGCGGATTTACAGTCCGCCCCATTTGACCGCTCTGGTATCTCCCCAGTTGTTGTTTTCGGATTTGCAATGCCAAGATTGAAGCTAACATCACACCTCCGAAAAAAACAGAGCCTCCTATCGGGATCGAACCAATGACCTACTGATTACAAGTCAGTCGCTCTACCAGCTGAGCTAAGGAGGCTTATTTTATTTTACTTCTCAATTACCGTATCCCTGGGGTTCCGTTTATCGAGCGGCAAAACTAATAAGTTTTTTATATTTTAAAGAACATTCTTCACAAAAGTTTACAAGGTATTTTACTACGCTGGCACCTCTCTGAAAGGGATTGCAAATCTACAAAAAAATACCCCGCTGCAAAATTTTTTATTAAAAAAAATCGACGGGCTGTAAACCCGTCGATTTTAACCATAAAATGGCCTTTTTTATATTAAAACCCTTCTTCTACCTCGGTTAATATTACCTTTTTGGCAGCAGCATCGGCTATTGCTTTCTTCTGTTTATGCTTCTCAATCTGCTTGCGTAAGCTCTCAACCGCCAAATCCGTCGCTTCTTCAAAACTTTTACACTTCTCTTTGGCAAAAATCTGGTTGCCTGGCAATAATAGTTTAATCTCGGCAATTTTATTTGCCTCATCTTCCACATTCTCAAGCTTTAAGTAAACCTCGCCACTTATAATATGGTCATAAAACGTATCCAGCTTATCAGCTTTCTTCTGAATAAAATCTAATAATTTCCTGTCTGCGGTAAAATGAATTGATTGCACTGTAATTTTCATGTTTCCTCCTTTAATTACGCCTTTGGATGGGCTTGTTTGTAAATAGACTTTAATCGTTCAACTGAATTGTGTGTATAAATCTGGGTGGCGCTAAGGTTAGCGTGCCCCAAAAGTTCTTTAATGGAGTTAAGGTCGGCTCCATTGTTTAATAAGCTTGTTGCAAACGTGTGCCGCAGTACGTGCGGGCTTCTTTTTGTTTGGGTTGATATGTTCGAGAGGTATTTTTGCACTATCAAATAAATTAACCGCCGATAAGCGTCGGTACCTTTACTTGTAACGATTAACATTACCGAAATGTTATGAAAATTTTGATTTTTCTTTAACTCCAGGTACCGGCCAAGTAATATCCGCAGTTCGGTATTGATAGGTATAATGCGTTCTTTATTGCGTTTGCCCAGCACTTTTATAGTGCCTTCATAGTCGTTAATGTCACTGTCCTTCAGGCCCAGCAGTTCGGCAAGGCGTATGCCGGTGCCAAACAGCAGCTCAACCACCAGTTTGTTGCGCATACCTTCAAAATCATCATCGGCAACCACATCGTTATCCAGCATTTGGGTAAGGCTTGCGCCCTCAACTACTACTGGCAGGTGTTTGGGTATTTTTTGCGAACGGATTTTTGATGCCGGGTTTTGGGTAATAACGCCCTCCTGCAACAAAAATTTAAAGTACTTGCGCAGAGTGGCCATTTTGCGGTTTACAGAGCGGCCGGTTAATTTGTGGTCAATCATGCTTACCATCCAGTTGCGGATGTCATGATACGTAATTTGGCTGGGATGTGTAATTATGGGTTCGGTAACAACGGTGGCATTACCAGGATTGTTGAGGAAGAGCATAAACTGATCCAGGTCTGATTGATAGGCCGATACGGTATGCGGGGAGTACCGTTTCTCGAACTTAATATATTGGATAAAACGCTCTAAAAACATAAAAACTATTTGAACATCCAGAGATTGAATGTACAAATAGTTTTAATATAGTGTTAAGAAAACTGAAAAATTCTTTTGACAGAATTAAACAGTGGTTTCTAAGTTCATATTTTGCTTGTAGATGGCATGTTTAACAACATGACGACGGGTTACAGATTTTTTTTCAAAAGCCTGACGACTGCGAAGCTCTCTTAAAACACCTGTTTTTTCAAATTTCTTTTTGAAGCGTTTCAATGCTTTGTCTAATGATTCGCCGTCTTTTACGTTAATAATGATCATAATTTCCTAAATACCTCCTTTCAAGGGAGGGCAAAGTTAAGCACAAAGTTTTGAAAATCAAAGGGGGAAGATAAAATAGTTGGTTGGGCTAGTAAGACATGTGGCGACAAGTAAGATATGCCCGTTGTGTGCTTAGCGTTTAATACCATTATGATATGCCGCAAGTAATTAAACCTGCCCTACCTGGTTATCAAAAACATCCGGCGTATAAGCACCCTGTTGATTGGATGGTTGCCTGTTAACACTTGCTATCAACCCGTAGTATTTTCCCCGTCATCCATCAGCTCACTTCACTTGGTTAAAACATTTCACTATACAGCAATATAATTTAGTTAATAACTTAATATTTTATAAACATTTAAAATTATTTCCCGTATACATCAACGGTTATACTATAACTAAATATCATTTAACCTATAGAAATGAGGTCCTGTTTACTTTGCTTTTTTTTGTCAGTGGGTTTAACACTACTGTATAACGATGTTTTTGCGATTATACCCACCATTACCTATACTCCATCAACAAATGTGTATACCGTTGGCACAGCTATTACAACCCTAACACCAACGGTTGGCAATGGTGTAAGCGCGATAGGCTTTGGCGCAACAGCCGCGCTTACAGGCGCTACCCTAAACAACCCACGTGGCGTAGCCATTGATGCTTCGGGTAATATTTATGTAACCAATAGTGGCAATAATACCATCAGCAGGTATAATTCAAGCGGCACTTACCTGGGCACATTTGGTACTGGCGCTACAATGTCGTCGCCAAAAGACCTGGTTTTTGACGCATCGGGCAATGCTTATGTATTAAACCTGGGGGCTACACCCGGCACAGGCTCGGTATATAAATATAATTCAAGCGGCGTTTATCAGTCTACTATTCTCAGCAGCTTAAATTATGCTTTGGGGCTTACTATTGATAATTCAGACAACCTTTATGTTGCCGATCAGGGCGCTGTCACTGTAAAAAAGTACAGCACCAGCGGTACGCTTTTGCTATCGTTACCTACTACTAATTTAAGCACCCCGCTTGGTGTAGCTGTTGATGCATCGGGTAACATTTATGTATTAAATAACGGATCGGGCAACGTAACAAAGTATAACTCGGCCGGAACATTTCAATCTACTTTTCTTAGCGGGTTTACATCTGCACAATCCATAGCCATTGATGGCGCCGGAAATTTTTATATAGGTGATGATGCCACTACTAATATAGTACGCGTTTATAACCCAAGCGGCACCCTGCTTACCAGTAAAGCTATTAACGATCCCCAGGGAATTGCTGTTGATAGCAAGGGCGTCATATACACATCGGCCTATTACGCCAATACCATGAGCAAAACCCCACCAACCGGCGGTTATTTTTTGAGCACTGCCTTGCCCGCTGGTTTAAGCTTTAATAGTACTACAGGCGTTATAAGCGGTACGCCCACAGCAACAATGGCAACTACTACTTTTACAGTTACCGCGTATAACGCCAGCGGCGCCGGCAGCGGCACAGTTACTATTACTGTAAACCCTACCGCCCCTACTGGCACCGGCGGCTCAACATGCGGCTCGGGTACAGTAACACTTTCGGCATCGGGAAGCTCGCCTTCGGGCGGGGTATATAACTGGTATGCTGCGCTTACAGGCGGTTCATCCCTGGCGACAGGCGCAACCTACACCACACCAACTATATCAGCAACCACCACCTATTATGTAAGTTATACACAAAACGGGGCTACAAGTACACCCCGTACGGCTGTAACTGCAACCTATAATGCCGCGCCAGTTTTAGCAACCACCCCAACAAGCCCCACGTCCAGTTTTTATCTTTCTTATTCGTTTACCGGCAACGCAAACGATGGCTCGGGGAACCTCAATAATGGCGTACTGTTGAATACGCCTTCTTTAACTACTGATCGTTACGAGGCAGGAAGCAGCGCGTACAGCTTCAATGGCTCAAGTCAGTACATTGCCGCGTCTATCGTTACTGCAACCAATCCGCAAACCTTTTCTATCAGCGTATGGTTTAAAACCAGTTCAGCAGGGGGTAAGTTAGTAGGCTTTGGTTCGGCGCAATTTACATCAAGCACACTCGCTTATGACCGCCACATTTACATGAACAGCAGCGGCCAATTATATTTTGGTGTTAAACCCGGCAGTACCTATAACACCATAAGCACCACTACATCCTATGCCGATGGTGAATGGCACCATGCCGTTGCTACCATGTCGGCCACCAACGGCGCAAACCTGTATGTTGATGGCGCGTTACAAGCCAGCGATGCCACCATGACATCGGCCGGATCATATGTTGGTTACTGGAGGGTTGCTTATGATAACTTAGCAAGCTGGCCAGGCGCCCCGGCCAGTTATTATTTTAACGGATCGCTGGATGACATAGCTATTTATAAAACCGAGTTAACTGCCGCCCAGGTGTACACATTATATGGTGCAGGTAGCGCCCCTGTTTGCCCCGGCAGCACGCTCACTTTACAAGCTAATACAGTAAGCGGGGCAACGTACTCGTGGTCGGGACCGGGCGGCTTCACATCTACTTCGCAAAATCCTACTATAGCCAACGCAACCACAGCCAATGCAGGCACCTATGTACTTACAGTAACCGGTTCCAATAGCTGTACATCGCAAATAAACGTAACCGCAACGGTGAGTAGCTTACCATCGGCAACATTTACAGCAACTTCATCGGTAAATATCAATTCAAATGCTACCGTAACTTATACCGGAACAGATCCTTCAACATCAACTTACAGCTGGGATTTTGACGGCGGCACCCCGTCAACAGGCACAGGGCAGGGACCGTTTTCGGTACAATGGGCAACATCGGGTACAAAAACAATAACACTCAATATCACCAACGCCGCGGGGTGTACTTCTTCATCTACACAAAGTGTAACTGTAAGCCTGGCTTCGTACGGTAATTATGCTTTTGGAGAGACCGTCACCTTAAATACAACTTCGCTTGGCATTACCTCAAATCTTACCAATTTTCCGGCATTACTAAGTATACAGGATAATAACCTCATTATTTCAAATACCTGTACCGATAAAGTACAAAACCCCAACGGGCCTAATTATGATTTTGCATTTGTAAGCGGCAGCAGCGAACTATATTACCAGGTAGAAAGCTATGATCAAACTACCGGCACCCTGTTGGTTTGGGTACAAATACCTTCATTAACTTATGCAACCAACAATACCATCACTTTTTATTACGGGTCAAAATCGCCAACGGTAACGCACAACACCGCATTTTTTGCAAATACCTGGGCCAGCAACTATCTGGCCGTGTTCCATTTTAACGAAGCAACCTATACAGGATCAGTGACAGACGGTACTGCCGGCGGGCATACCGGCACAACAAGCAGCATGACATCTGCCGATCTGGTTACCGGTAAAATTGGTACAGCTTACAGCTTTAACGGATCGACTAAAAAAATTACCACCAGCGCCGTATCAGTTACCGGAGCTTTTACCTTATCGGCCTGGGTTAAATTAGGGGCTACCGGGCTTGATCAAAAAATAATGACAAACCAGGCCGCAGGGGGAGGCAGCAGCGGCGGCTATAAGCTTGGTGTTTTTACAACTAATTACCCGGAAGTGGAATCGGGCGTTGCCTCCAACAGGGCCACCACACCTAACCCTACAGCTTTGGCCAGCGGCACCTGGTATTATATACAAGGTGTTTATACCGGCACAACACTTAGTACTTATGTAAATGGAACAGCATATAAAACTTTAACAGTCACCAATAACCCATCAACCAATGCAAACTTTTATATAGGAGTTGGTGAAGGTGGAGGAACCAACAATTTTAATTTTAACGGGATAATTGATGAGCCGCGGGTATCAAATGTAGCCAAAACAGCCGATTGGCTTAAAGCGGAGTATGTGAACCAAAACAGCCCGACTACATTTATTACCGTTGGCACAACCGTAACCAATACCACCAACGCGGCCGCCATACCCGGCGCATTAACTTATACTTATAAAGGGGTTACAAGTATTTATACCGATGCCGCCAACTGGGATAATACTACGGCCGGTACAACCAACCAGGCACCGGCATTTGATGGTACGGCTACCTTAGTTATCCCAACCGGAAAAAGCATTTCCATTAATTCCGACGCCGCTGTTTACGGGCTTACCCTAAGCGGGACAGCCACAGTAAGCCTGAGCGCCAACTTAAGTGTGGCCTGCAACATTTACAACCAGGGTACGGGGAAAATAGACTGGAATAATTTAAACACCTCAAAAATAACCTGGAACGGGAGCAGCGCCGCGCAAAGCTATAATGGTGCAACCTCTACCGGTTATGCCCATGTAGGCACCATGGAGCTCAATAATTCGGCAGGCGGAACAGTAACTATTAACAGCGACACCTTAGATATTTACAGCGAGCTAAAAATTACAAAGGGAAACCTCGCCATTGCCTCGGGCGCTATTATGGCGCTCAAAAGCGGCGCATCCCAAACGGCATCTGTAGATGCTATACCCACCGGGTACAGCGTTACAGGAAATGTATATGCCGAGCGTTATTTTAAGGCCGGTACCATTGCCGCCAATACCCGCAATTACCGCCTTTTATCCTCGCCGGTAAATACGGCCACCGGCGTTTATAACCTCAGTTTCCTGAACACCAATTCGGGGGCGTTCTCGGGGGTATTTACCGGAGGCCCCACAGGCACAGGCGGCGGGTTTACCGTTACAAATGCGGCATCCTCGCTTTATTTATACCGGGAAGACCTGGTGGCAAGCAATGCTACCTTTAACTCGGGAAATTTTAAAGGCTTAACAAATATTTTAGGCAATACAATTTCATATTATACAGGTACAGGCACTACTACAGCAACTACTACCCTTCCGGTGGGTAATGGCTACCTGTTATATTACGCGGGCAATAATGTTAACAACATTACATCAACAACGGCGCTTAATAAACAAAACCGCGTTGGGGGCAGTTATATCGACCCGGATGCCTCCACCGCGGTTGCGGTTGGTACACTTAACCAGGGTAGCATACCGGTAAAACTATGGTGGAATAGCAGCAGCACTACTTTGAGCAAAGCCCAAACCGGTTACAACCTGGTTGGCAACCCGTACGCCTCATCTATTGATTGGGATACTTTTTCGCAAAGCACCTCAACAAACGGCATTTACGGCCCATCGGTTTCTGCCACCATATATGTATTTAATTATTCCAGCAAAAATTATGGCGCTTATACCGCCCTAACACCCGGCGGAATAGGCACAAATAATGCAACACGCTACATTGCCAGCGGCCAGGGCTTTTTTATACAGGCAACAAGCGCAAGCGCCTCTTTAACCTTTAATGAGGTTGCTAAAACAACTACACAGCCAAATTCATTGGGCAGCACTTTGTATTTATTGATGGGACTCCCTAAAGAAACCAAAACCGGCCTCCTGCGGATTAAACTGGCGGCCGATGAGGTAAACACTGATGATATCATGATACTCTTCGATCCGGATTCAAAAAATGAGTACGAGCCTTATCACGATGCCGACCGCTTAAAAGGGATGGGAAACATATCTACCCTGGCAAGTTATGGCCGCTTAAGCTCAACCATGCTTTCCATTAACCGCATGCACTCCATTGATTCGGCAACACGTATTAAACTCCATGTAAACGTAACCAATTCCAATAATGCAGATACCTTATCAGCAAAAGGTTTTGATTCCCTTGACCCCAGGTATGATGTATATCTTATTGATCATTACAAAAACGATTCGTTGTTTTTCAGCAAATACCACCAGTATCTGTTTAATATAGATAAAACCGATACTACAAGCTTTGGCGCCAACCGGTTTGAGCTGGTGTTTCATAAAAAGGCATCCTATAACTACCGGCTGCTGGGCTTCTCGGCAAAAATAGTTAAAGAAGGCGTACAGCTAACGTGGAAAACAGAAAATGAAGGAAACCTAACCGGGTTTAACATCGAGCGTAAAGATGGCACAAGCGACTTTGTTTCTTTACAATCTATGCAAAGCAACGGGAGCGGCGAATATACCTACATTGACAGGGCGCCCGCCGCCGGTATAAATTATTACCGTTTGCTGCAAGCCGATCCCTTTGGCGCTGTTAGTTACAGTAAAGTGATAGCGGTTAATACCCTATCCAATAATATCAGCAATGATCCGCTTACCCTTTACCCTAATCCTGTATCAACGCAGTTTACCATCAGGATCAATACAGATATACCGGCCAAAGTTTTATTGCGCGTAACCAACGCCATAGGCCAAACCGTAATTTTCAGGGAATCCGATGGAAATAACATACAACAATCCGTTACCGGACTGGTGCCCGGAAGCTATATTGTAGAAATTATCGATAAGGCAACCAGGACCTTGATTGGCACAAAAAAGTTTATAAAAAGATAAATAACTGAGATATGATATATAAAAAAATATTGCCAACCATTCTTATTTTAGTTCTTCCCCTAACAATGCTTGCACAAGGCATTGGTGAACCATGTGATGACAGCGATCCGTTTGATAATTATTGCCCCATTGACAATTGGGTTTGGGTGTTGGTGGGTGTTTGTATGGTTTTTACAGTCATCAACTTATACAAAAAACAAAATGCCAAAACTGAATTTTAATTGTGATATTAAATCAATGCATACCAGTTTTAAATTAACCGCCACGAGGTAATTTAATTCATCTCATACGATATCCTATAATTGTTTCTATATCTTCTTGATAATTGAACAACGAGATTACCTATATCATGACTAAAAAAGAACTAAGCCAAAAACTACAATCATCAAATATCGATCAAGGTATGTATTGCCTGGATGGTGGTTTTCCAAACGAGGCCTTAACGCTTAAACAGGACGGATATATATGGCAAGTTTATTACAGCGAAAAAGGATTAAAAACTGGCTTAAAAGCATTCGATTCAGAAAGTGAGGCCTGCCATTCAATGCTGCACATGATATTGAAGGGCGTATAATTCATCTACGGCACTTCCACCTCGTTACTCCATATCATATTGCTGATGTCGGGCAGTACCATCAACGCATCCTGATGGAGAAAAAACATTTCAATCTGATCGCGGCCCCAATATTTTTGCAGGCTCATGCCTATTTTGATTTTCTGAGACAGGTTGGTTTCTCTATCAGTAATCAAGGTAATATAAACTGTGCGCGACTGGTAAGGTAAAACCTTGATTGTTGTTGGAACATTTTTAAAACATGAAGGCCCCTCTGCAATGCTGTAGTTATCGGCTTTTACCCGATATATCTCTCGCCAGGAGCAATCCATACTCATATATTGCAAGGTATCAGCGGTATTATTAGTAAGTTTCACCGGGCATGTAGTAAAAAAGCGCTTACGCTTATAGAATTTTTTTTTCTTTACATTCCATTCACTGGTCAGGGTATCCTTAAGCTTCAACATTTTATCCTGATCAATATTCAAAATATATTTCCTTCTGTCATCATCGGTAATTGGCGGAAAAAATGCCCGGAGCGGCTTTTTTAATGAACGCGCTATTACCTCTTGTTTCATGGCTTCGTAAGATTGGTAGGATGCAGGCCAATTATCTTTTTTAAGTTTTCTGGCGTCCGACCAAACAGTATCTACTTTTTCCCTGGCCAACCTACTCAAAGCAGCTTTAGTACCTCCTTGCTCCCATTTAAGCATACGCATACCAATTTTAAACTTAAAACCAGTGTCGGGCGCGTTGCTTATCTTTAATTGCACATCTCCAATTATGCCCCTGTGCGGCAATAACACAATCCGCTTAATGCTATCAAGCTCCCAATAGGCGTTATCAATGCTTTTCAATTCAACATTATCTGTTAAATAAAATTTGGAATACTGGGAACCTGTACTTGTATATATTAAGGTATCGTTGGTGTTGTTAATCAAAAAATAGCGTATACGATAAGCAGAATCGATAGACTTTTCAGCTCCTATTCTATAAATAGTTGACGTACTAATCTCGTCAATAATCAAACTAAGCTTCGGTTTAGCATGTTGAGCTAATGTATCACCGCCAATAACAACCAGCCTTCGGGCACACAAATTAGCAGTCGTGTAATACGTAGCAAAACAGCATATCATGCCAATCAAACCAGATAACAGTTTAGGCCATTTCATTCCATAAATATAACAGGTTTTAAAATACCCTGCTTGTACCAAAATGTTATTTAATGTTAAAAGAAGCCCGCCTGAAACTGAATTAAAAATCAAATAATTTTCAGAATTTCCTACCTTGTCCGTCAATTTCACTGCTCACTGTCCTTGCTCACTGTCCTTGCTCACTGTCCTTGCTCACTGTCCTTGCTCACTGTCCTTGCTCACTGTCCTTGCTCACTACTCACTACTCACTACTCACTACTCACTACTCACTGCTCACCTCAACACTTCCCTGCTAATTACAATCTTCTGGATCTCACTTGTCCCCTCGCCTATGGTGCATAGCTTGGCGTCGCGGTAATACTTTTCAACCGGAAAATCCTTGGTATAGCCGTAGCCGCCGAAAATTTGTACTGCTTCGGTAGCTACGCGCACCGCGGTTTCCGATGCAAAGTATTTAGCCATGGCCGATTGTTTGGTTACCGGTTTGTGGCGGTTTTTAAGATCGGCAGCCTGCATAATCAACAATTCCGACGCTTCAATTTCAGTAGCCATATCGGCCAACTTAAAGGCTATGCCCTGGAAATTACTTATCGGCTGGCCAAACTGCCTGCGTTCTTTAGAATAAGCTACGGCTGCTTCGAAGGCGCCTTTAGCTATTCCTAATGATAAAGCCGCTATAGAAATTCGGCCGCCGTCCAAAACCTTCATGGCCTGCTTAAAGCCTTCGCCTTCAATACCCAGCAGGTTTTCTTTGGGTACGCGGCAGTTATCAAATATCAGTTCGGTAGTTTCAGAAGCGCGCATGCCCAGCTTATTTTCCTTTTTACCGTGGGTAAAGCCCGGCGTGCCTTTTTCAATAACCAGCGCCGAGATACCATGCGAATCGCCTTTGGCCCCGGTTCGCACCATTACTACGGCCACATCGCCGCTTTTGCCATGGGTTATCCAGTTTTTTGATCCGTTTACAATATAATGGTTGCCATCTAAAACGGCGGTGGTGTTCATTCCTAAGGCATCGCTGCCGGTGTTGGCTTCTGTTAGGCCCCAGGCACCAAGCCACTGGCAGGTGGCCAATTTGGGCAGCCACTTCATTTTTTGCTCTTCGCTGCCAAAAGCAAGGATATGGCCGGTGCAAAGCGAATTATGCGCGGCAACCGATAAACCTATCGAACCACAAACCTTGGCAATTTCTACAATAACGGTTACATATTCAAAATAGCCAAAGCCCGATCCGCCGTATTGCTCGGGCACCAGCACGCCCATCATGCCCAGCTCGCCCAATTGTTTAAATAATTCTATAGGGAAGTGTTGGGCCTCGTCCCACTCCATTACATGAGGTTTAATGTGGCGTTCGGCAAAATCTTTGGCCATCTGGCCCACCATACG
>Ga0075366_10000813_pt1 | contig 14971 bp, 12 predicted proteins | sample EndMethybrTD3031_FD_72351 | JGI IMG/M metagenome (GOLD analysis project Ga0075366, IMG submission 72351) | Populus endosphere microbial communities from Tennessee, USA - Endosphere MetaG P. TD hybrid TD303-1 | ecosystem: Host-associated > Plants > Roots > Endosphere | place: USA: Tennessee...
GCGATCGATCTTGCCGTCTTCGTCGAGATCGATCCGCGTGCGGAGCGGCCTGGTCCCGTCCATGTCGGTCCAGGTGTCGATCCGGCCGTTCTTGTTGCGGTCGTAGGTGAGCTCGGTGAGCTTGCCGGTCTTGCTGTCGTAGGTCGGAATCGTCGTCTTCTTGATCCGCTCGGTCTCGGGATCGCGGCACGCGGCCGCTGGCAGCGCGGAGGCCACCACCACGCACGCGAGCAGTCGGGAGAAGGTCGTCAATGACACGAAAACTATACCGCGCGGGCGCCACCATCGTCATCGCGGGATCGCTGGCCGCCGGATCGATCGCCGGGTCTGGAGACCCGGCCCACACTGGAGCGCCGGCCTCGCTGGCGGACCCTGCGGCCGACGCCGTCCTCGCAGGCTATCGCGCGGCTCTGAAGCAGAGCGGCATCGCCGGCAGCAGTCTCACCATCGTCCGCGACGGCCGGACGCTGCTGGCCGCGACGGAAGGCCTGCAGAACGTCGAGCGGCGCGAACCGGTCACCGCCGGGACGATCTACCACTGGGCCTCGATCACCAAGACGTTCACCGGCATCGCGATCATGCAGCTGCGCGATCGCGGCCTGCTCTCGCTCGACGATCCGGTGGTCAAGTACGTCCCGGAGCTGCGGCTCGCGCACAATCCCTTCGGCGACATCGCGCAGGTCAGGATCCGCCACCTGATGTCGCACAGCGGCGGCTTCCGCGCGTCCACCTGGCCGTGGGGCGGCGACGAACCGTGGCATCCGTTCGAGCCGACGTCCTGGACGCAACTGGCCGCGATGCTGCCCTACACCGACGTGCAGTTCGCGCCGGGATCGAAGTACAGCTACTCGAACCCCGGCGTGATCTTCCTCGGCCGGATCATCGAGTCGCTGTCGGGAGACGACTACGAGGTCTACGTCACCAAGAACATCCTGATGCCGCTCGGCATGCACGAGACCTTCTTCGATCGCGCGCCGTACTACCTGCTGCCGCGGCGCTCGCACAGCTACTTCCGCGAAGACGACGGCCTGCACGAGGCGCGGTTCGACTTCGACACCGGCATCACGGTGTCGAACGGCGGGCTGAACGCGCCGCTCACCGACATGGCGAAGTACGTGTCGTTCCTGCTGGGCACGGACGACAACGCGGTGCTCAAGCGATCGTCGCTCGAAGAGATGTGGACGCCGCAGATCCGCGCGGCGGCCGGTGAAGGGGTGAACGGCGCCGAATCGTCGGCGGGCCTGTCGTTCTTCGTCGAGCACTGGTCGGGCGTTCCGCTCATCGGCCACAGCGGAAGCCAGAACGGCTTCATCTCACACCTCTATCTCCACCGTCCGTCCCGGACCGGATGGGTCGTCTCGATGAACACCGACACGGCCGCCGCCAAGGACGGCTCGCGTCCGTCGAGCCGCGACGTGGACATGACCGTCCGCAAGCTGATCCTCGAGCATCTGATCAAGCGGTAGGGACCAACAGCGAAACACGCGGCGGCCGCCGTCGTAAGAGTGGCAGGAGGTCTACTGCATGCGTATCCAGCGCATCTTCGCGCTCTGCACCCTGGTCGTCGCCGGCCTGCCCGCGCTGGCGGGCGCACAGGAACCGCACAAAGTCGGCATCACCATGGGCTACCCCGCCGCCGTCGGGATGCTGTGGCACGTGAGCGACAAGGTCGCGATCAGGCCCGAGTTCACCATTGGCGGATCGTCCAGCGAGACGTCGAGCTCCTCGCTCGATATCGAAGGCAGCGGATGGAACGTCGGTACCGGCGTCAGCGCGCTCTTCTATCTCCGTACGGAGGACAAACTGAGGACCTACTTCAGTCCGCGTTTCTCCTACGCGCACACATCCAGCGAGAGCTCGTCCTCGAGCCTGACGACCACCGAGCTGGAACAGTCCAGCAACGCCGTCGGCGTCAGCGGATCGTTCGGCGCGCAGTACGCGGTCGGCGATCGCTTCACCGTGTTCGGCGAGCTCGGCTTCGCCTTCTCACACTCGCACGGCAAGTCCTCGCTGCAGCCGGTCACCGGTACCGGCAACAACTGGGGACTCCGCTCGGGCGTCGGCATCGTCTACTACCCCTGATTCGCGGCGGCCGCGACGGACGACGGTCTGACGCTCCGGCACAAAGACCACGAAGATCACAAAGCTCACGAATCACCAGACGATACGATCCCGGGGTGCGTGAGCTTTGTGTTTCTTTGTGGCCTTCGTGACGGGAGCGTCGGCCGTGGCCGTCTCGCTGAAGGGGCGCCGGACCTGAAGGTCCGGCCTGCATCAGGCGCCGCGCAGGAACTCCCGCAGCAGGTTGACAGCCACGCGAGCGCGGTAGCGCGCGGTCGAGCGGATGTCGTCGATCGGCGCGATCGACGCGGCCAGGGCGCGCTCGGCGGCGGCCATGGCGTCCGTGTCGAGCGCGCGGCCGCGCAGCGCCTCCTCGGCGGCGGTGGCGCGGACGACGGTCGGCGCGACGGCGCCGATCGCGATGCGGACGTCGGCGACGGTCGCGCCGTCCATGCGGATCGATCCGGCGAAGCAGACCTTCGAAATGGCCTGCGCGCGGCGGGGGCCGACCTTGCGGTAGTAGTCCCTTCCGCCTGAAGACGGAAGCCACAGAGCTCGACTGGGAAGAATCACACGCGCGATCAACTCCCCGGCACCGAGATCCATCTGCTTGTAGCCGCGATGGAAGGCCGCATACGGCACGCGCCGCGCGCCGGACGAGGACACGATCTCGAGCTCGGCGTCGTAGACAAGGAGTGCGGGCGGTGTGTCGGCCGCGGGAGAGGCGTTGGCGATGTTGCCGCCGATGGTCCCGCGGTTCTGCGTCGCGACGCCGCCCGTCTCGGCCGCCGCGGCCTGGAGCATCGCGAATGCCTCCGCGATCGCCGCCGACTGGCGGATCTCCGTGTACGTCGTGAGCGCGCCAATGGCCATCGCGCCGTCCGCTGCCCGCTCGATGCCGCGCAGCTCGGCGCACCTCGCAAGGCTCACGTAGCGTCCCGGCGGCAGGTGTCCCGCCTCGAGCACGACCATCAGATCGGTCCCGCCGGCGAACGGCCGCGCGCCCGGATGCGCGGCGAGATCCTCGAGCGCCTCGCGCAGCGACGCGGGCGTCACGAGCTCGTAGCCGTCGAGCACCGGCGTCATGCGAGCTTCCGCACCGCGTCGTAGACCGACGCGAAGATCCGCATGTAGCCGGTACAGCGGCAGAGGTTTCCGGCGAGCGCCGCACGGACCTCGTCGTCGGTCGGATCCGCGTTGCGCGCGAGCAGCGCGTGGGCGGCGAGCACCATCCCGGGCGTGCAGATGCCGCACTGCGCGCCGCCGCACTCGAGGAACGACTCCTGGACGGCATGGAGCTTCGCCTCGGACGCGACGCCTTCGATCGTCGTGATCGCGGCGCCGTCCGCGTGCGCGAGCGGCGTCAGGCACGAGTTCACCAGCGCGCCGTCGAGCAGCACCGCACACGCGCCGCACTCCCCTTCGCCGCAGCCTTCCTTGACGCCGGTCATGCCCGACGCGCGCAGCACGTCGAGGAGCCGCGCCATCGGGTGGCCCTCGAGCGGCGTACGTTTCCCGTTCAGGGTGCAGATGACGCGATCAGGCATGGTCCATCGCTTCCATCAGCCGCTCGGGCGTCAGCGGCAGGTGCGTGACGTCGGCGCCGGTGGCGTGCGCGACCGCGTTGAAGATCGCCGGCGCCGGACCGTCCATCGGCAGTTCGCCGATCCCCTTCGCGCCCGACGGGCCGTGCGGGTACGGCACTTCCTCGAAGTAGACGCGGATGTCGGGCACGTCCATCGACGTCGGCATGATGTAGTTCGTCATCTGCGAGTTGGCCATCCGCCCCTCGCGCCAGACGACGTCCTCGTAGAGCGCCCAGCCGATGCCCTGCGCGACGCCGCCTTCGATCTGTCCCGTCGCCAGCGTCGGGTTGATGACGCGGCCGATCTCCTGCACCGCGACGAAATCGTCCACGCGTGTCTCCCACGTCACCGTGTCCACCGACACCTCGGCGACGTAGACCGCCCAGCCGTAGGTGCCGTAGGCGTCGCCGAGATACTTCTCGTCGTCCCAGACGAGACCGGACGGCGGCGTGTACTGGCTGCTCGCACGCAGCGTCCCGAACGTCTCGACGTAGCGGCGGCACGCGGTCTGGAACTCGCCGCGCGTGTAGACGGAGGGAAGGAACCCGGCGTCGACGAGCGTGTGGCGGATGCCGAGCGCGGCCGTTTCCACGAGCCGCCCGACGACCATGCACGTACGCGACGCCACCGTCGGCCCGCTGTCGGGGACGACGGCGGTGTCGGGCTGCGCGACGTCGACATCCTCCGGATCGATGCCCAGCGCGCCCGCGGCGATCTGCGAAAAAATCGTGTTGGTGCCCTGGCCGATCTCGGTGCTCGCGGCAAGCACGCGCACGACGCCGTCGATCGTCCCTTCCACCGTCGCGACCGACTTCAGGTGGACCTCGCCGGATCCGGTGAAGCCGGCGCCATGAAAAAACGCGGCAAATCCAATACCTTTCTTGACGGCTCGACCGGGATTCTCGCGTGCGAATCGCTCGCGCTTCTCGCGATAGCCCGAGACGTCGAACGCGCGATCGAGCAGGCCGCCCATGTCGACCGGCTCCTTGATCGTCTGGCCCACGGCGAGCGTATCGCCGAAGGTCACGAAGTTCTTGCGGCGGAACGCCTCGGGCGTGAGGCCGGCGGCGGCCGCGACCTTGTCCATGTGGCGCTCGAGGGCGAACAGGCTCTGCGGCGCGCCGAACCCGCGGAAGGCGCCATGCGGCGGCGTGTTGGTCGCGACGGCGCGGGCGCGGACGCGCACGTGGGGGCACGAGTACGGCCCCGCGGCGTGAATCGTCCCGCGCGAGAGCACCACCGGCGAGAGCGTGCAGTAGGCGCCGCCGTCGATCGTGAACTCGACGTCCATCGCCACGAGGCGTCCGTCGCGCGAGACCGCGGTCCGGTGACGCGTGCGCGACGGGTGCCGCTTCGTCGTCGCCGCCATGTCCTCGTCGCGGCCGTAGATCATCTTGACGGGGCGTCCCGCCTTCCACGCGAGCAGCGCCGCGTGGCCGGCGATGACCGACGGAAACTCTTCTTTGCCGCCGAAGCCGCCGCCGGTCTCCATCTGCACAACCCGCACGCGCTCGGGCGGCAGGTTGAACAGGCCGCCCAGCGCCTTGTGGATGTAGTACGGGCACTGCATCGAGCCCCACACGGTGACGCCGTGCGCCGGATCGGCCACCGCCAGCATGCCGTTCGGCTCGATGTAGAGCTGTTCCTGCGCGCCGGTCTCGTACTCGCCTTCGACCACGATCAGATCGCCGGCGCCGCCGGAGAACGCCGCGTCGACGTCCCCCTTCTGCACCATGTAGCGCTTGAAGACGTTGTCGGTCCCCCACACGACTTCGCGCGCCGCGAGCGCGTCGTCGATGGTGAACACGGGCGGCAGCGGCTCGATCTCGACGGTCACGTGGCGCCGCGCCTCTTCGGCGCGCGCGCGGTCGCGGTGCGCGATGAGCGCGATCGGCTCTTCGCGGTGGTTCACGACGTCGTGCGCGAGGTAGGGCTGATCCTCGAGGATCAGCTTGACGACGTTCTTCCCCGGAATGTCGCTGGCGGTGACGACGACGAACTCGTCCCAGGGGATGACCGGATCGAAGCGGATGGCGGTGATCCGCCCGCGGGCGGCGGGACTCCTGACGGTGACGCCGTGCAGCAGGCCCGCCGGCGAGACGTCGTCCACGTACATCGCCTGGCCGGTGACCTTGGCGCGCCCTTCCTTGCGAAGGACCGATCGGCCGACCTGGGGAACGTCCATCGGAGGATTCTAGTTGACTTAGAATCCGGCAGGCGAATGCGAATTCCCTTCAGGGCCGAACCCTCCGTCCTCGCGGCGCTCCGCCGCGTCGGCCGGACCGAGGACGTGCAATGGTCGCCCTCGGCGACGCGGGTGGCGCTGGCCGGCTACACGACCAACTGCGTGCTCCTCCTCGACGTCCGCGTGGAGACCGCCGGCGAGCCGCCGCAGATCGACGTCTCCGGCGGACTCGAGGTTACCTCGGCGTCGTTCGATCATCCGCATGGGCTGTCGTGGATCGACGAGCACACGCTCGTCGTGGCGAATCGCTACGCCCGCGTCGTCATCGTCGAGCTGCCCCGCGAGCCGGCGGCGCCGGGGCAGGTCGCGGTCGAGCCCGTGGGGTTCATCGGCGGCGACAGCCGCGACCTGGTGAAGTACCCGGGCTCGGTTTCCGCCTTTCCGATCGGCCTCGGTCTCGTCGAGATTCTCGTCTGCAACAACCACGTGCACCACGTCTCGCGGCATCTCGTCGATCGGCGCGACGCGTACGCGGTGCACGCGAGCGAAAGCCTGGTCAGCGCGGGCCTGCAGCTTCCCGACGGCGTCGCGCACAGCCGCTCGGGCCGCTGGATTGCGGTCAGCAACCACGACGCGAACTGCACGTTCGTCTACCGCAACGACGAGCGGCTCCACGACGCCAGCGCGCCGGACGGCGTGCTGCGCGGCGTTCGTTTTCCGCACGGCGTCGTCTTCACGCCCGACGAACGGTGGATTCTGGCCGCCGACGCGGATGCGCCGGTCGTGTACGCCTACACCAGTGCGGACGGCACCTGGGACGGCGAGCGGCAGCCCGTCTCGTCGATCCAGATCATTGCGGACGCCGCCTACGAGCGGGGACGATTCATGCCGGGCGAAGGCGGCCCCAAGGGGATCGACCTGACGCCGGACGGAACGCTGCTGGTGGCGACGTGCGAGGAAGATCGCCTCGTCTTCTTCGACATGCGGCCGGCGCTGGGATCCGTCGCGGCCGCGAGCCCTTCCACGGGAGACGCCGCCGAGGCCGAACGTGCACGCCTGTTCATGCTCCGGTATCTCGGCGCGGCCCGATCGCGGATGGACGCAGCGACCGCGGCGGTGCGGCGGTCCAGTGAGCGCGAGCTCGAGCTGCTGCTCTCCAGCCGCTGGTGGCGCCTCACCACGCCGCTGCGGGAATTGAGCGCCTCGCTCCGCTACAACGCCATCCGGGCGCGCCACCGGCTGCGGCGCTTCGTGTGATCGCGGCGGTGAGCGCGACGGCCGACGGGCTGCGCTCCGTCACAATGGCCACAACGAACACAACGCTCACGAATTGAGTGATCGAAAACACGCTGGCTTCGAGAGCTTCGTGTTTCTTCGTGGTCTGTGTGCCGGCGCGTTGGCCCGTGGCCCGTCCGGCCGCTCCGGTTACGCGCGCCGGCCTTGAACGATCTTCACGAAGGACGCACCGCGTAACTCGTCGAGCGTCAGGCCGGTCAGCGCGCCGATTTCGTCTTCTTTCACCGCGCCGCAGTTGAGCGCGCGCAGGAAGAAGTTCAGCAGGCCCTGTCCGGTCGCCGCATCGTCGAAGACCTCGCCGACGAGCGTCGCCTGGGCCGCGCGGGCGATGAAGTTGCGCAGGCGTTCGGACGCGGCGTCGAGGCTCTCGAGGAAGAAGGCGTAGACCGCCGCGTAGCGCGTCACGAGCTGCGCGGGGTGGAGGTCCCATCCCTGGTAGAAGCCGTTCGTCAGCGAATGACGGATGTCGTCGTGGTGTTGCTTCCAGGCGCGATGGATGACGGCAGGGTCGCTGCCGACCGGCAGCACGTTCGTCGCGCCGTCGGAGAGCCACACGCCGGTGCCGGCAAGCGCGACCTGCATGACGCCGCGCGCGAAGTCGCACACCGGATGGCGCATGTGCTGGAAGGCGGCGGTGATGCCGAGGGAGGCCGTGTAGTCGTAGGTGCCGAAATGCGCGGCGGTCACGCGCCCGCGACCCTCGCGCACGAGCCTCGGCAGCGCGACCGCTCCCGTCTCGTCGAAGATGGAGTACGGCGTCTCGACCATCAGCTCCATGCGCAACGAGCCTGGCGGGAGATGGTGCGAGGCTTCGAGACGGTCGAACGCTTCGGCGAGCGCGTGCACTTGCGGCGCCGCCGTGATCTTCGGCAGCGTGACGACGAAGTTGGACGGCAGCGTGCCGCCGGTCTGCTTCAGCAGGGTGTCGATGAAGAGGTGCGCGGTCCGGAGCGCGCGCGCGCGCAGCTCGTCGCCCAGGTTCTTGATGCGAATGCCGATGAAGGGCGGCAGCGTGCCGTTTCGGGCGCCGTTCGCGACTTCCGTCGCCGCCGACTGCGCGTGGCCGTCCTCCTCGGCGTCGGGGCGGTTGCCGTAGCCATCCTCGAAGTCGAGACGGAAATCCTCCACGGCCTCACGGGCCAGCTTCTCCTTCACACGGGCGTAGACGCGCTCGGCGAGCGCCGACGGCACGCCGATGGCGCCCGCGAGCGCGCCGGCGGTCGGCGCGTGCTCGTTCATCACGCGAAGCGCGGTTGCCCCCAGCTTCGCGGCCGTGTCGGCCTTGAAGAGATGCGCCCCGCCGTACACCGTGTGAATCGGCTGCCGCCCGGATGTGTGCATGATCAGCCCCGTCGAATCAATGCCGCCGCGCCCCAGCCGAGCAGGATCAGGCCGCCCAGAATCGGCACGGCGTAGTGGTTGCCGTAGGTCGCCGTCGGGAAGTGGTTGCTGATCATGATGAAGGTCGCGGGGACGGCGAGGAAGCTGTTGTGCTTCGAGCGGCGCTTGGCGCCGGACGCGAGGGCCGGATCGAACGACTCCCCCTTGACGGCGGCGGCGATCATGCGGCGCTGCGGCGGCAGGATGCGCATCCACACGTTGGCGGTCATGATCGTGCCGAACACCGCGCCGACGTGGATGTAGGTCGCGCGGGTGCTGAGCACGGTCGAGAGCGCCCACGCGGACGCGACGACGAGCACGAAGCCGAGCGTCGCGAAGGCGGCTTCGTGATCCACCAGCGGCGTGCGCGCGAGCAGATCGTAGATCGCCCATCCGAGGATCAGCGTCCCCACGCCGATGGCGCTCGCGACGATCGGGCTGACCCTGGGATCGATCGGATCCACCATCAGGCCGCCGTGGTAGTAGACGAGGTTCAGCAGGACGAACCCGCTGAGGAACGTCGCCAGCGCCTCGTAGCGGAACCAGTGGATCTCGCCCGGCGGGACGCCGAGCATCTTCTGCTTCGTGACCGTGTAGAAGCCGCCGCTGTGCACCATCCACACGGGCTTGTCGGCGCCGCGTCGCATCTGGCCGTCGAGCCAGGTGAAGTAGTAGGTGGAGCCGACCCAGAGGATCGCCGCGAAGACGTGCGTCCACCGGACCAGCAGGTTCGCCCACTCGGAGAAGTTGATCATCGGCCTGCACTCTGGCGCGCCGGCCGCGCGCCCCCGCCAAGAAGCTCGTCGTAGGTGCCAAGCAGCGCGTGTCCCGCGAAGTGCGCGTCGAACCGGGCCAGCGCGGTCTTGCGCGCCGCCGTGCCCATGCGATGGTTGAGGACCTCGTCGAGCACGAGCCGCTGGAGACGATCCCGCAGCGGCGCCGGATCCCCTACGGGCACGAGGTAGCCGTCGACGCCGTCGCGAATGATCGAGTCCGGACCGCCGCAGGCGGTGGACACCACGGGGATGCCGCACGACATGGCTTCGAGCAGCACGATGCCGAGCCCCTCTTCGTCGGACGTGAGCGCGAACACCGTCGCGCGCTGGTACAGCGCCACCAGCGCTTCTTCGTCGGGCGCCTCCACGAAGGTCACGCGATCGCCAAGTCCCAGGCGGCGGACCTCCTGCCAGAACGCGTCGGGCGGCGCGCCGAAGCCGGCGAGGACGAGCCGGACGGGCCGATCGATCGCCGACGCCAGCGCGGCGTACGCCTGCAGCAGAAGGCCGACGTTCTTCCGCGGATCGCTGAGCCGGCCGACGCAGAGGATGTAGGGCTCCGATCGCAGCTCGCGGTCCGCGCCGGGGACGAAGCGCGACGTGTTGACGCCCGGCCGGATCAGCGAAATCGGCTTCTCACGGCCGGCGTTCACCTCGCGCGCGTAGTCGAGGATCCACGAGTTCATCACCTGGATCGCGTCCGCCCGCTGCAGCGCGATCCGATCCATGCGGTCGGTGATCGCCGTCATCGCCTTGCGCCAGATCCGGCCCGGTCCGCCCCGCGAGCGATGGAACGACTCGCGCTCCACCGGCGCGCGCGTGCAGCAGTGCACGGCAACCGGCTTGCCGAGGCCGAGCACGGCGCAGGCCGGCGCCGGCATGCCGGTGACGACCTGGATGAGATCGCAATCGGCCAGCGCGCGCGCGAGCGCGGGCCTCGGCCGGTAGCGCTGGAATTCGAGCTCCACCGCCATCGCGCCGACGCTCACGTACGGCCGGCCGCGCCAGATCCCCTGCGCCGTGCGGACGCCGCGGAACCAGCTCGCCGGCCGGGTCAGGCCGACGCCGAGCGGATCGCGCGCCGAAGACGGCAGCGACACGAGGGAGAGATCGTACGCGCCCGATCGCTCGATCGTCTCGCACACGAACTCGGCGACCGTGGCCACGCCGCCGACGTTCGACAGGAACGGCACCACGATTCCGATGCGCGGACGGCGGAGACCTCTGCTCGAAGCGTGCACCGTCTAGCTCCCCCTGTACGTCGAGTAGCCGTAGGGACTGAGCAGCAGCGGGACGTGGTACTTCTGCGTGACGTCGGGCGGCACGAAGTCGATGGTGATCGTCGCGTAGAACGACGGTCTCCCCTGCGACTGGAAATAGGGCAGCACGTCGAAGGCCAGCCTGAAGGCGTCGGCGGGCGGCGGCGTGTCGAACGCCAGGGCCGCCCGGCCGTCGGCGTCGGTCGTCACCTGCGTGTGCTCGATCCACGCCTGGCCGGCCCGATAGAGCACGTGAACGGAAATGCCGTGCGCCGGCCGCCCCAGACTCGTGTCGAGTACGTGGGTCGAAATCTTCAGAGGATTCTCTCCAGGCGCAGCCGCGTGATCGTCTTCTGCTCGTCCGCGGCGGTGCGGAGCTCGGTCTCGGGATCGTTGTGCATCCTGGTTCGCAGCCCCTCCAGCATCTCACGAGCGCTCTTGCCCGACGCACAAACGATGAACACGTGGCCGAAGCGGGCCTCGTACTCCCGGTTGGTCTGGACGAACGCGTCGCGATCCGCCGCGCCGGCCGCCTCCATGCCGGACTGCTCCCGCGCCGACGACTCCGACGCCGACTCCGACTGCGTCCGGCCGGCCGTTCGCTCGCCGATGCGCGGGTGATGGCGGAACGCCTCGAGCCAGCCCGCGCGATCGACGCGCGCCCAGGCCGCCTCGCTCGCGTCGAGCAGCGCCTGCGCCGACGCGAACGGCCGCGCGGCGTTCATCGCGTCGATCCAGGCCGGGGCGCCGCAGAAATCGGCCAGCCGCGCGCGCGCCTCGGGATCGTCCATCGCGTTCAGCTCGCGCAGCACCGCGGCACGCCGCGCGGCACGATCCGGCGTGCCGAACACGCGGAAGCGGCTGACCCCGCCGTCGGGATGGATGTTGAGCCGCACGTGCGAGGCGGCGACGTCGCGCGCGAGCTCCTGCTCGAACACGTGCCGGTGATCCGCCTGCAGCTTCGTCGCGGGCAGCACCGCGTGCCAGTGCGCGATCGCGCGCGTGGCGCTGTCGGCCGACACGCCTCGGCCGTCGTCCGGCACCACCGCCGCCTCGAGCGACGCCGTGTCGGGATAGTTCCCCTTGTAGTGCGCCGTGTCGATCTCGATCCGGCGGATGACGCCGTCGATCCCGAGCCGGACCACCGACCAGTCGTGCCCCGGACCGCGGCGCCGCTTCGTCTCCCAGCCGTCCCCCATGTTGGGCGCCGGATACGGCATCAGCATGTTGCGCGGCTCGCCGTAATGACGATCGCTCGTGTCGACGACGTAGCCGCCGTTGACCGCCGCGGCGAGATCGACGTCGCCGCCGCCCGCCAGGATGCGCGTCCAGTCCGGCAGCACTTCGCCGAGCACGCGCAGGCGCGCGACGCCGCCGTCGGGAAAGATGTTGAGCCGCACGTGCGTCCAGCGGCGCGGCGCGTTCGGCGCGATCGTCAGCGTGAACGGGTTCTTCCGATCGCCGCCCAGCTCGCTCTTCGGCAGCACGGGATGCCAGACGACGTCGGGCGCCGCGGCGTCCGCGCCGGGCGCAAGTCCGCACGCGTCGATCCAGCAGTGCGACGGATAGTTGCCCGTGAAGAACGCCGTGTCGACGACGAAGCCGTGGATGACGCCGGGCAGCCCGAGCTTGACGATGCACCAGTCGTGGCCGGGAGTGCGGCGGCGCCGGGTTTCCCAGCCGTCCATCCACTTGCCGCGGTCGGTGTACTTCCCCTCGATCCAGACCGCCGCCTCGGGCTTGAGGAGGTTCTCCTTCTCCGCGAAGAACTCGTCGTTGCAGGCGACCGCCTGGCCGCCGAGGCGCGCCGCCGCCAGATCGATCAGATGGGTGAATTCACTCATGGCCCTGCATCACGATACACGAGCCTGCCCCGCGCCCACGTCTCGTACACGCGGCCGCGCAGGCGCATTCCGGCGTACGGCGTGCGCCGGTGGCGCTGATGCAGGCGCGTCTCGTCCACGACGAACTCGGCGTCGGGATCCCAGACGACGAGATCGGCGTCCTTCCCCGGCTCGATCGATCCCTTGCGGCCGTCGAGGCCGGCCAGCCGCGCCGGCGCGGCGCTCATCCATTCGGCGACGCGCTCCGGACCGAACCCGCGCGCCGCCGCGCCGGTCCAGACGATCGGCAGGCCGAGTTCGAGCGACGCGATGCCGCCCCAGGCACGGACGAAGTCGCCGTCGCCTTTCATCTCCGGCGGACACGGCGAATGGTCGCTGGCGATCAAGTCGATCGTCCCGTCCGCGAGCGCGGCCCAGAGGGCCTCGCGCGTCTCGCGATCGCGGATCGGCGGCGCGCACTTGAACTGCGTCCCCCCGTCGGGAATGTCCTCGGCGGCGAACGTCAGGTAGTGCGGGCAGGTCTCGACCGTCACCGGCAGCCCTTTCGCGCGCGCAGCCCGCAGCGCCGGCAGCGCCATCGCGGTGGCGAGATGGACGACGTGGATGCGCGCGCCGGTCTCCTCCGCGAGCGAGATGAGCAGATCGATGGCGTCCCGTTCCGCCCCCGGCGGCCGCGAGTCCAGCCACGTCCGGTAGAGGCGTGGGTCGGCGGCCGCCGGGATCATCCGCAGCGCCGGCGGCCACTCCGCGTGCGCGAGCAGCGGCAGGTGGCGCCGTGCCAGGACCGGCAGCGCGCGGCGCAGATCCCGCTCCTCGACCGGCGGGAATTCGTCGACGCCCGAGGGGGACAGGAAGCACTTGAATCCGCGTACGCCCGCCGACGCGAGGCCGTCGAGCTCGTCCCAGTTGCCCGGCACGACGCCGCCCCAGAACGCCACTTCCACCCCGCCAATCGGCGCGATCCGTCGTTTCGCCTCCAGCCCCTCTATCGTCGTCACCGCCGGAATGCTGTTGAGCGGCATGTCGACGATGGTCGTGATGCCGCCGGCCGCCGCCGCCGCGGTCGCCGTGGCAAAGCCCTCCCACTCGGTACGGCCGGGCTCATTGACGTGCACGTGGCTGTCGACAAGGCCAGGAGAGACGAGGTGCGTGAGGTGCGCGGGGTGCTCCAGGTCCAACGGGCGGACGGCGGCGATGCGGTCGCCGGCGATCTCGATCTCGGCCGGCTGGATGCCGGTTGGGAGAAGGACGCGAGTGGAGCGGATTATCATCGTCACGACTATCACGGCGCCGTGCGCCGGCGTCAATGCCGAATGCTGAATGCCAAATGCCGAATGCAAGAAATGACGAATGGGTGAATGCCGAACATGAGCAGTGACGCGCGGCCGCGCGTGTCGGGGCAGATCGCGGCGGCGGCGATCGCCGGCACGGCCGTGGGGCTGTGCGACGCGGCGCTCGTGCAGACCGGTCTCGCCGGGGCGGCAGGCGCGTTTCAATTCGTGCCCGCGCGCATCTGGGCCGTCGGACCGCTCGTCTGGGTTCTCATCGCGGCGGCGCTTTGCGTCGTCGTGCTGCCGCTCATGAAACGCTGGGGCGGCGTCGCGGTGCCGGTCATCCTCGCAGCCGGCTTTCTCTCGATCCGTCTCCGGTTTCATCTGGTGCTGCTGGCCGCGGCGCTCGCGGGGCTCGCCGTACTGGTCGCGATCGCGACACGATGGCTGCTGCGATGGATGGCACGTCCGCGACGGATCATCGCGGCCGGCGTCCCGGGCGTCCTGACCGTCATCGCGGTCGTCGCCGCCGCTCCGCCGCTGCGGCCGGCCGCCGCGCCGGCACCGGGCGCGGCCGGGCCGAACGTGATCCTCGTCTTTCTCGACACGGTGCGCTACGACGCCGTGTTCGACGCCGAAGGGCGCGTCGCCGCACGGCTGCCGTCGCTCGCGCGGCTCCGCAGCGAGAGCACCGTGTTCACGCGAACCTACAGTTCGACGTCGTGGACGCTGCCGGCGCATCTGTCGGCGGTCACGGGCCTGCCGGCGCACCAGCTCGGCATCAGCTTCGACTCCCAGGTCTATACGCGGCCGGACGAAACGCTCGCCGAGCGGTTCCGGCGCCGCGGATACCGGACGGCAGCCGTGATCTCCAACTCGTTCCTGAACGCCGGATCCGGATTCGCGCGCGGCTTCGACACGTTCCAGCAGGCACAGGCGGCGCTCGATCTCTGCCGCACCGCGCCCGGTCTCATGGCCGACAACCACTGGCCCTGGTTCTCGGCCGCCGTGTGCAACTGGACCGCGAGCGACGTCACGGCGCGCGCTCGGCCGCTCCTGGACGACCGCGGCGGACCGTTCTTCCTCACCCTGAACTACATGGACGCGCACGACCCCTACTACGTCGAGCGGTCCTGCGGCGGCGGCCTCGGCTACGCCGACGCGCTCGCCTGCCTCGATCGCAGCCTCGCCCCCGTCTTCGAGTGGCGATCGTCGCGGCGTCCGACCGTGATCGCCGTCGCCGGGGATCACGGCGAGTTGTTCGGCGAGCACGGCCTGGTGCGGCACGGCAACGCGCTCTACGTCCAGCTCCT
>Ga0075366_10000816_pt1 | contig 14966 bp, 11 predicted proteins | sample EndMethybrTD3031_FD_72351 | JGI IMG/M metagenome (GOLD analysis project Ga0075366, IMG submission 72351) | Populus endosphere microbial communities from Tennessee, USA - Endosphere MetaG P. TD hybrid TD303-1 | ecosystem: Host-associated > Plants > Roots > Endosphere | place: USA: Tennessee...
CAGGTCGGAGGCGGTGCTGAAGAACGCGACATACCGGCCGTCCGCGCTGATCGTGTAGAGGTTTCCGGCCGAGCTCGAGGATTCGCCGAGAAACGACGTCCCGTCTCCGCTGCGCAGCGGGTTGCTGTGGCTGTGGCTGACGAGCTCGGTCGTGCCGGTCTGCAGATCGCGGAAATAGAGGTCACCGAAGCCGGCTCCGTCGGCGTCGACGAAGCCGGCGACCAGCGCCGTCGACAGGCTCTCGAAGACGACGCGTCGGCCGTCGTCGCTCAGGCCGAAACGGCCTTCCGTCCCCACCGCCTGCGTGCCGGCGACGTTGATGCTCGCCAGCTGCGTGGTGCCCGTCTGCATGTCGCGCACGAAGAGATCGAGCTGGTTGCCCGAGACGTCGGTGACGCCGGCGACGAGGTCGGTGGCCCGGCTCAGGAACGCCACGTAGCGGCCGTCGACCGACAGGCGGACGCTGGACGAGGAGTCGCACCCTTCGTTGCCGGCGCCGGTGCCAGCCGCGTTGACGCTGACCAGCGTCGTCACGCCCGTCGTCAGGTCGCGGCGATACACGTCGGCGAAGGCGTTCGCGTCGGGCCGGGTCGGGTCCAGGCCGCCGGTTGGCGAACAGAACGCGGCATAGCGGCCATCGACCGACATGGTGACGGTGTCGGCGACCCAGATGCCGGCCGGCGCGTTGTTGGGACGGACCGACACGAGGGCGAGCTGGGCGGCGGCGAACCCTGGCGTCAGCAGGGCGAGCGCGGCCAGCGCCAGGTGGCGCATCGGCGAGGGCAGCGAGGGCAGTGGCACTGACGGGCTCCTTCCGAGGCGCCGCGTCCGGCCGGGCTCCAGCCCGGGCTCGGCGCGACGTCCTCACCCCGTCAGGCGGTGCGATCGATGCAAACAGCTCACGGGCGCGTCGGCCCGCCGCGGAACGTCGCCAGGTCGGTTTCGATCTGCTTCCGCAGCCCGGTCGCCGCGCCCACCGATGCGGTCATGGCCGCGAGCGCGCGATCGGCGGAGGCCACGGCGCCGGGCGCATCGCCGGTCCGGTAGAGGGCCCAGGCCAGCGTGTGGAGGTGGACCGGGTTGGGGCCGGTCGATGCGGCGACGGCGCGCCGCGCGAACGCCAGGGCCAGGGCCGGCTGGCGCAGATCCGGCGGCTCGCACGAGACCAGGTGCCAGGCGTAGTCGTTCAGGACCTCGGGGGGCGCGCCCGGGGCGAGCGCGCTCTCGCGCTGAAGGGCGAGGGCGCGGCTGGTCGCCGCGCGCGCGGTCGCCAGGTCGCCGGCCCGCGTCAGCAGCTCGGCGCGCTTCGTCAGCATGTAGACCAGATCGGTGCGGAAGCGTGTGTTGGCCGGATCGAGCGCGGCCAGCCGCGACAGCCGATCGACGGCCGCGCCGTAGCTCGCCGTGGCCCCGGCCAGGTCCTGGAGGTCGGTCAGCGCGTTGGCCCGATAGGCGTACGCCACCGCGAGACGACGGGCGAGATCGGCGTTGTCCGGGCGGTCGCGCAGCAGCGCCTCGAGCGCCGTCACCGCGTCCGCCAGCGTGGCCGCGCCGGTCTTCGGATCGCCGGAGAGCCGCTGCGCGTTGCCCGTGGCGATGCGATTGAGGGCGAGCTGCGCCGGCCACGGACCGGCGGTCGGGTGGCTCGCCAGGAGGCCGCGCAGCAGCTCCGCGTTGCGCGCGCAATTGTCGAGCGCGCCCGGCACGTCCCCGGTGGGGACGAGCGCCGTGCACAAGCGACCGGTGACCTCGGCGAGCCCGGCTCGCAGCGTCAGGCGCGACGGCGACAGCCGCAGCGCGCTCTCGCGGACGGACCGCACCTGCCGGTACTGCACCACGGCGCCGGCGAGGTCGCCGCGTCCGAACAGCGCGTCGGCGACCTTCACCGCGCTGGTGCCGAGCCGCTCCTGCGCATCGACGTCGCCGGGCCGCGCGGCAGCCACTTGCCGGCGGATCGCCTCCGCCTTGCGGTAGCTCTCGAGGGCGCCGGCGACGTCGCCGAGATTGGCGCCGGTCGGGCTGCCCTGGACGTCGCCGATCCGGTCGTAGGCGACGGCGAGCTCTTCCTGCAGCTGACGGTCGCCGGCGCTCTCGGTCGCCAGGCCGTCGAGGTACTGGACCGCGGTGGCGACCACCAGCTTGCGTGCCGGCGTCGAGCCCGGCAGCGTCGCGATCGCGTCGTGAAAGTCGAACAGGAAGCGGTTGGCGAGCTGGCGGACATCGCGGAAGCGCCGTTCGGCGCGGGCCCGCTCGATCTCCGCCACGGCGGACGCCTGCCGGGCCAGGCGGGCCTGCCACACCGCGACGCCGAGGCCGCCGACGAGCGAGGCGACGACGAGCACGGCCGCCGCCGCGGCCACGCGGTGCCGGCGCACGAACTTCGACAGCCGGTAGCGCCAGGTGTCGGGACGCGCCACGATCGGATGCCCGGCGAGGTGCAGTCGCACGTCCTCGCTCAGTTGCGCGACCGAGGCGTAGCGGCGCTCCGGCTCCTTGCGCAGCGCGGTGAGGACGATGGCGTCGAGGTCGCCGCGCAGGCGCCGGGTGACCGTCGGCCCGGCAACGGTGCTGGGCCGCGCCGCCGGCGTGTCGCAGATGGTGCGGACGATCTCGTCGAGCCGGGTCGAGGGCAAGCGGTACGGCCGCTGTCCGGTGAGGAGCTGGAACAGGATCACGCCGAGCGAGTAGATGTCGCTCGCGGTCGTCACCACGTCGCCGCGCGCCTGCTCCGGGCTGGCGTACTCGGGCGTCATCAGGTGCAGGCCGGTCTCGGTGACCCGTTCTCCTGTGTGGTGTGCGCCGGGAGCGGCGCCGTCGTCCGGGCCGAGCAGCTTGGCGATGCCGAAGTCGAGCAGTCGTGGCGATCCGTCCGCCGTGACCAGGATGTTGCGCGGCTTCAGGTCGCGATGCACCACGAGATGGCGATGGGCGTGGTGCACGGCGTCGCAGACCCGCCGGAACAGCGCGAGGCGCGCCTCGATCGGGAGATCGTGCCGCCGGCAGTAGTCGTCGATCGGCATGCCGTCGACCAGGTCCATCACCAGGTACGGCAGGCCTTCGGCGGTGGTGCCGGCGTCGGTCAGTCGCGCGATGTCCGGATGATCGAGGCTGGCGAGGATCTGCCGCTCGCGCGCGAAGCGGGCGTGCAGCACGTCGCGATCGAGGGCCGCGCGCAACACTTTGATGGCGACGGCCTTGCGGTATTGGTCGTCGACGCGGACGCCGAGGTAGACCACGCCCATGCCGCCGCGTCCCAGCTCGCGGACGATCTCGTAGGCGCCGACGCGGTGGCCGACGACGACGGGCGCGGCGTCGGGCAGGGCCAGGGTCTGGGGGCCGCCGTCGAGAAAGGCGCCGGCGGCGTCGTGCGCGGCGAGGAGGCGCTCGACGGCGCGGCGCAGCTCGGGATCGTCCGCGGCGAGCGCGTCCAGCCGCGCCGCCCGCGCCTCCGGAGGGCTGTCGATCGCCGCGTCGAACACCTCGCGGAGCCGGGACGGAGACGGGTCGGCCATCGGCGTGTCGGTGGAGTGCTGCGACTATACTTCGACCACGCCGTGGACGACGATTCTCAGACGATCGTGTCGCTGCTCGCCGCCGTCCGTGGCGGCGACCGCGACGCGGAGGCGCGCCTGCTGGCCCTGGTCTATCCGTCGCTCCGGCGCCTGGCGTCGCACTACATGCGCGGCGAGCGGCCGGATCACACCCTGCAGACCACGGCGCTGGTCCACGAGGCCTACGTCAAGCTGCTCGGCTCGATCGACATCGACTGGCAGAGCCGCGCCCACTTCCACGCGATGATGGCCACGCACATGCGGCGGATCCTCGTCGATCACGCCCGCGCCCGCAACGCCCAGCGCGGACCCGGGCAGGCGGTGCGTGTGACGTGGCACGACGAGAGCGACGCGGCGCGCGATCGCACCGACGACCTCGTCGAGCTCGACGCGGCGCTGACGAGGCTGGCGACGATCGATCCCCGGGCGGGGCGGGTCGTCGAGCTGCGGTTCTTCAGCGGGCTGAAGGAACAGGAGGCGGCCGAGGCGCTGGGCATCTCGCTGGCCACGCTGAAGCGCGACTGGACGTTCGCGAAGGCCTGGCTCTACGACGCGTTGGCCCGTTGACTGGCCTCGTCCCGCTGCCCGTCGCCTGATTCCGGCAGCGTATCGATCGGCAGCGGAATCGGTGCGTCGACGTTGGGCCAGGCGCCGCTGAAGCGCTGCGCGTGGATCTCGCGGGCGCGGCTCAGCGCGTCGTCGAAGGTCGCGCAGAGGTGCTCGGGGCCGAGCCGCCGCGCGAACTGCGATCGCCGCATCAGCGCCAGCGGCTGTTCGCGCGCTCCCGACACCAGGAACACCCGGCTCGTCGCCCGCACGGCGGCGGCCAGATCCTCGATGGCGCGCAGGCCGGTGGCGTCGATCGCGGTCATGTAGCGCAGCCGCAGGATCACGATCGGCGGCAGGCCATCGAGGCGATCGCGCACCACGTCGAGCTTGTCGGTGCTGCCGAAGAGCAGCGGCCCGGTGACGCGGAAGACCGCGACGAACGGCGGGATCGCTTTGTCCTGGAGCATGTCGGGCCGGGTCCGCGCGACGAACTCGTCGGTCACCTGGGCGACGTCGGTGGTGGTCGCGACGCGGCGGATGAAGAGCAGCGCCGCCAGCGCCATCCCGACCTCGACGGCCTGGGTCAGATCGGCGAAGACGGTGAGTGCGAAGGTCACCGCCCAGACGCTGGCATCGGTCAGTCCGGTGCGGAAGATCTCGGGAATCTCCGCCCAGTCGCCCATGTTCCACGCGACCATCACCAGGATCGCGGCCAGCACCGGCATCGGCACGAGCGCGGCCGTCGGGGCCGCCCACAGCACGATGGCGAGGAGCGTGAGGGCGTGGACGATGCCGGCGACCGGCGTCCGGGCGCCGGAGCGGACGTTGGTGGCGGTGCGGGCGATGGCACCGGTGGCGGGCAGGCCGCCGAAGAGCGGCGAGGCGATGTTGGCGACGCCCTGCGCGACCAGTTCGACGTTCGGGTTGTGGCGATCGCCGCTCAGCCGGTCGGCGATCGTCGCCGACATCAGCGACTCGATGCCGCCCAGCATCGCCACGGTGAACGCCGGCGGGAGCAGGCCGATCACCAGATCGAGCCGGAACTCCGGCACGACCAGGGCCGGCCAGCCGCTCGGGATGCCGTGGAAGCGCGTGTCGATGGTCGCGACCGGCAGGCCGAGCACCATCGCGGCGCCGGTGCCGGCGACGAGCGCGACGATCGTGCCGGGGATGCGCGTCCGCAGCGTCGTGCACAGGATCAGCACCAGCAACGTGCAGACGCTGAGGACGGCCGTCGTCGCGTCGGTGGTCGGCAGGGCGCGGCCGACCTCGAGCATCCGCCCGATGAAGTCATCGGGCATCCGCGCCATGGTCAGGCCGAGGAACTCGCGCAGCTGGGTGGTCGCGATGATGACGGCGATGCCGTTGGTGAACCCGACCACGACCGGGCGCGGGATGAAGCGGATCGCGCTGCCCATCCCCGTCAGGCCGAGGAGGACGAGCATGACGCCGCCCATCATCGTGCACATGAAGAGGCCGGCGACGCCGTGCGTGGCGACGATGCCGGCCACGACCACGACGAACGCGCCGGTCGGGCCGCCGATCTGGACCATCGAACCGCCGCCGGCGGAGATGATCGCGCCGGTGACGATGGCGCAGTAGATGCCCGCTTCGGGCGTCAGCCCCGAGGCGATCGCGAAGGCCATCGCCAGCGGCAGCGCCACGAATCCGACGGTGAGGCCGGCGGTGAGGTCGGCGCCAAAGGCCTGCCAGGTATAGCTGCGCAGGGCCAGGAGGAGCTTGGGGACCGCCGGACGGCGCGTCCGCGTGTCGGCGCCAGTCGGGTCCGGCTCGACCGGGAGCGCCGGGGCCGTGTCGGGAGCGCTCGTCATCGCGCGAGGACTATCGGCGGCCCGTCCGGGCGCCTATAGGTCCAGAGACCGGAGCCGGACTGATAAGATGCGCGGCCGAGGTAATCGCCCAGTGACTCGTGCTCTTGCCCTGTTCGTGACGGTCGTGCTGGCTCTGCTGGCATCGCCGCTGATCGCCCTGGCCGCGGATCCCGCTGGCGCCCACGGCGGCGCGGCGAGCGGTGACTTGCTGAGCGCCGCGGGTCTCGTGTCGCTGCTGACCCTGGTCGCGCTCGAGGTCGTGCTCGGCATCGACAACGTCATCTTCATCGCCATCCTGGCCGGCCGCCTGCCCGCGGCCGAGCAGCCGAAGGCGCGCCGTCTGGGCATCGCGATGGCCGTGGTGTCGCGCATCGCGCTGCTGCTGAGCATCTCCTGGGTGATGCGGCTGACCGAACCGCTGTTCTCGATCGGCAGCTGGGCGCTGTCAGGCAAGGCGCTGATCCTGCTGGGCGGCGGGTTGTTCCTGATCGCCAAGAGCACCTACGAGATCCACGACAAGCTCGAGGGCGCCGAGGAAGGGCACGCCGGTGCCGGTGGCAAGGGCGCGCTCACCGCCGTCGTCCTCCAGATCATGGTGGTCGACATCGTCTTCTCGCTCGACTCGGTGATCACCGCCGTCGGCATGACGCCGCACATCCCCGTCATGATCATCGCGGTGCTCGTCGCCGCCGGCATCATGCTGGCGTTCTCCGGTCCGATCAGCTCGTTCGTGCACCGGCATCCGACGATGAAGATGCTGGCGCTGTCGTTCCTGATCCTGATCGGCGTGATGCTGGTCGGCGAAGCGTTCGGGCAGCACGTCGACAAGGGCTACATCTACTTCGCGATGGCCTTCGCCCTCGGCGTCGAGTGCATCAACATGCGCCTCCGGGCGAAGGCGACGCCGGTCGATCTGCGGCACTCCGAAATGCCGGATCCGTAATCGTGCTCGGAGCATGTTCCGAGCAACTGGCAGGAACTGCGCGGAAAAGTCGCGGGGATCGGGGATTGGTGCGAGCGCGTGGCAGGAACTAGAACAGCGTGACCGAGGAGAGCGGCCACCAGCGGGCCTGGACGCGGCCGACGATGGCTTCCCGCGGCACCGGGCCCCAGTGGCGGCTGTCCGAGCTGCGGTTGCGGTGGTCGCCCATCACCACGTAGTAGTCGGGCGGCACGGTGTAGGGACCCCAGTCCTCGTGGCTGCGGAAGTCCGCGGGGACGTAGCGGTCGTCCAACTGACGGCCGTTGATGGTGACCCGGCCGTTGCGGATGAGGACGACGTCGCCTTCCTCGGCGATGATGCGCTTCACGAACAGGCGGTTCGGAGCCACCGGCACGTGGAACATGACGATGTCGCCAGGTGTCGGTTTTCCGATGCGGTAGGCCAGACGGTCGACCACCAGCCGGTCCTGGTTGGCGAGGGTCGGCGCCATGCTGTGGCCCTCGACGCGGGCCAGCTGCACCGTGAATCCCATCACCAGCGCGATGGCGGCGGTGGTGACAAATGCATAGCGCGTCACGGTTTGCGCCAGGATCGCCAGCGACGCGGGGCGGGGACCGGCGGCGAGCGATGAAGCAAAGCGCATGGCGCGAAGGGGACTGGGTCCGGCCGCGCCGACATGGCGTCCGACCGCTGGACCTCGATAGTGCAAAGTGACTGCCGGTCGACACGCGCCCCCAGCGCCACGGACGGCAAGGCCAAACCATGAACGAACCCGAGGATCTCGAGGCGCTGCTTCGCGAGCTGCACGACGAAACGCCGACGCCGCTGGCCGGGCCGCCGACGCGCCGCGGCGGGACGGGAACCGCCGACCGGGTGCTCGACGCGGCCGGGACCGGCGCCGATCGCGCCCGCCTGGACGCGTGGCTGCGGGAGCTGGCGGTCCGTCGCGCGAGCGACCTGCTGCTGGTCGCCGGCGCTCCGGCGGCGATCCGCGTCGACGGGCGGGTCGTGCCGCTCGGCGGCGCCCCGCTCGACGGCGGGACCATCGAGGCGACCGTCCTCGAGGCGCTTCCGGCCCACGCCGCCGCGCAGTATCGGGACGTGGGCATCGCCGACGCCTCCTACCGGCTCGTCAATGCCGGCCGCTTCCGCATCAACCTCCACCGCGAGCGCGGCCGCGCCGCCGCCGCGATCCGCGCCCTGCCGTCGGAGGTGCCGCGTCTGGCGTCGCTCCACCTGCCGCCCGGCGTCGAGGCGCTCTCGCGGCTGACGCGTGGCCTGGTGCTGATCGGCGGACCCACCGGATCGGGCAAGTCGACGACGCTGGCGGCGCTGGTCGACGAGATCAACCGCCGCGACGAGCGCCACGTCATCGTCATCGAGGATCCGACCGAGTACGAGCACGCCCATCGCCGCAGCTTGATCGAGCACATCGAGATCGGCATCGACGCGCCTGACTTCCCGACGGCACTGCGGGCCGCGCTGCGCCAGGCGCCGGACGTGATCGTGGTCGGCGAGATGCGCGATCCGGAAACGATGCGGATCGCCCTCGCCGCCGCCGAGACCGGGCACCTCGTCCTGTCGAGCGTCCACACGACGGACGTCGCGTCGAGCGTCTCGCGCATCGCCGACTCGTTTCCGCCGGAGCGGCAGAACACGATCCGGCAGGAGCTGTCGATGGCGCTGACGGCGCTGATGACGCAGATGCTGGTGCCGCGCATCGGCGGCGGGCGCGTGCCGGCGGCGGAGCTGCTGATGGTCGGCTACGGCGCGCGGCAGCACATCCGCAAGGACGCGCTCCAGCACCTGCACCAGGAGATCACGATCACTCGCCGCCAGGGCTCGATCGCGCTCGAGGAATCGCTGGCGCGTCTGGTGCGCGAACAGCTCGTCGAGCACAAGGACGCACTGGCCCGGGCTGCCCACGCCGACGAGTTCGAGCGCGCCGTTCGCGGCTCCTGACGCCCCCCGGACTCGAGTCCTGCGCGTGTCTTGGCACGGTCGGGCTGGGTCCGACGCGGCGCGTCGGCCCCGGGCGCGCGTCTCAATACGGGGCTTGCCAACCTCATGGCAGAGGTCCATGCTGTACGACCGGAGCACTCGCGTGACGGCGAGGGGCTCCGGTGACTCGTCGGTGCTCCCGCGCCCCCGAGCGGCCGGCCGCCGAGTTCGCAAGCCGTGGGCGGTGGTTCGACATGAACCCAGCCCGGCGACGCACAGGGAGCGTGTCCAATGGCGCGCGCGAAGGCTGGGCCGTCGGTGCCCGCCCGCGATGACGTCCGGGAGGCGGAGCAAGCCGACGCCTCCGCGGCCGCCAGGGTCCGTGATCTCGAGCAACAGCTGCACCGGTTGGCGCAAGCCAATCGGCAGCTGGCGGAGCGCGAAGCGAGCCTCCGCGCCATCTTCGACGCCGGCCCCGACGCCGTCGCGCTCGTCGGCGCCGATGGCACGATCCTCGATCTCAACCCCGCCGGCCGCGACCTGATCGAGCTCGACGCCAGCTCCCGCATCCTCGGGCTCCGGCTCGACATGCTCGCCACCGATCCCCACCGGACCGCCTGCCGATCGCTGGCCGCGCGTGTCTTCCGCGGTGAGTCGGCGACCGTCGACCTCGAGATCCAGGGGCTGCGCGGCCGCCGCTGCTGGATCGAGACGCACGCCACGCCGCTGCGTGGCGACGACGGGCAGGTCCGCGCGCTGGTCTGCACCAGCCGTGACATCACCGCGCGCCGCGCGGCCGATGTGCTGCTGCGCGACCGCGAGGCGCGCTGGCGCGGCGTCTTCGGGTCGCCGATGGTCGGCATCATGTTCTGGGATCGCACCGGCGCGATCACCGACGCGAACGACGCGCTTCTCCAGCTGGTCGGCTACACCCGTGAGGACCTCGAGGCCGGCCGGATCTCCTGGTTCGACATGACGCCGCTCGAAGAGCGGGACCTCGATGCGCGGGCCCTCGAGTGCGTCACCACGACCGGTGTCTGTGACCCGTACGAGAAGCACTACATCCGCAAGGACGGTTCGCGCGTGCCGATCGTGGTCGGTGCGGCGCTGGTCGACGGGTCGCGCGACCACGGCGTCGCCTACGTCCAGGACATCACCGCCCGTCGCCATGCCGAGGCCCAGCTGCGCGAGAGCGAGGCCCGCTTCCGCAACCTCGCCGAGCACGCGCCGATCATCCTGTGGGTGGCCGACAGCCAGGGCGAGTGCACCTACGTCAATCGCAGCTGGTTCGAGCTGAGCGGCCAGACGCCCGAGGAAGCGCTCGGTCACGGGCTCTTCAGGGCCCTCCATCCCGACGACGCCGGCGACAGCGAGCGGCGGTTCCGCGAGACCACCGCTCGCCGCGCGCCGTGGCACAACGAATGCCGCGTCCGCTGCCGCGACGGCAGCTATCGCCACATGATCGACACCGCGTCGCCGCGCTTCGGTCCGGGCGGCGAGTTCCTCGGCTACGTCGGGCTGCTGATCGACATCCAGGAGCGCAAGGACGCCGAGGAGGCGCGGCAGCGCCTCGAAGCGCCGCTCCGGCAGGCCCAGAAGATGGAGGCGCTCGGCACTCTCGCCGGCGGCGTCGCGCACGACTTCAACAACATCCTCGGCACGATCATCGGCAACGTCGAACTGGCGCGGGAGGATCTCGTGGCGGAGCACCCGGCACAAGAGAGCCTGGCGGAAGTCGAGAAGGCGAGCGCGCGGGCCCGCGAGCTCGTCCAGCAGATCCTCACTTTCGGACGGCGTCAGCCAGACGAGCGGCGCGTGATCGGACTGCGCGACGTCATCGAAGAGTCGGTGCGGCTGTTGCGCGCCACCCTGCCGGCCGGGATCGAGCTCGTCACCGGTTGTGCCCGCGACGTCCCGAACGTGCTCGCCGATCGCTCCCGCATCCATCAGGTCGTGATGAACCTGTGCACCAATGCCTGGCAGGCGATCCCCGGCGGCGTCGGGCGGATCGTCGTCTCGCTGGCCACGGTGCGCGTCGCCGAGGGGCAGGGCCTGGCCGGCCTTCGGCCCGGCCGCTATGCCTGCCTGACCGTCTCCGATACCGGCAGCGGCATCGATCCCGCCATCGTCGATCGCATCTTCGACCCGTTCTTCACCACCAAGGCGCCGGGGGAGGGCACCGGCCTCGGGCTGTCGGTGGTCGACGGCATCGTGAAGAGCCACGACGGCGCCATCGCCGTCGAAACGGTGCCGGGCCAGGGCGCGACGTTCCGCGCCTACTTCCCGGGCGTGGACGCGGAAACGACGCCGCGTCTCGTCGAGCCGCGGCCGGCCCCGGAAGGGCGCGGCCAACGCATCCTCTACCTGGACGACGAGGCCTCGCTCGTCAACCTCACGTCGCGGCTGCTGGGCCGAGCCGGCTACGAGGTCGAGGGCTTCACGCGTCCGGCCGACGCCATCGCAGCGTTCACCGCCAATCCGGGCCGCTTCGACGTGGTCGTCTCGGACATGAACATGCCGACGGCCACGGGCTTGTCGGTCGCCGCGGAGGTGCTCCGCCTCCGTCCCGACGTGCCGGTGGCGCTGATCTCGGGCTTCGTGACCGACGAACTGGCTGCGCGCGCCGGCGCCCTCGGCGTCCGCGCCGTGATCTACAAACCGAACCTGACGCGCGATCTGGCGCCGCTGATCAGCAGGCTGCTCAGCGAGCACTGAGTCAGAGCGTTATCGATTGGCCGTCTTCGGCGACCTCGACGTCGAGCTCGCCGAGATGGTCGAGCATCGAGGCGCCGAGGTGCGTGAGCACGATGCGCTTCGCCTTCAGCTCCGGCAGGGCCGGGCGCAGCTCGCGGTAGTGCAGGTGCGACGGGATCGGCGTGTCGTAGCCGGTGCACTCGCAGATGAACAGGTCGGCGTCACGGGCGATCTCGGCGAGAGCCGGCGTCCAGGCCGTATCGCCCGAGAACGCGACGAGGCGGCCGCCGACGCTGAGGCGCAGGCCGTAGGCGGTCGACCCGCTGGGATGGACGACCGGCACCGGCAGCACGCCGAGCGGGCCGACGGCCAACGACTCCCGATCCTTGAACTCGATGAAGCGGAGCAGCAGGTTCTCGACCCGGGCCGGCGCGCCCGGGTAGAGGCAGCCGAGCGTGTCCATCACGCGCAGCCGGGTGCCGGTGGGGCCGACGATCGTCAGCAGCTTCGTCCGCGGCGCGTTGAAGCAAGCGTCCATCAGCAGGAACGGGATGCCGCCGAAGTGATCGCCGTGCAGGTGGCTGACGACGATGGCGTCGATGGCGGCGACGTCCATCCGCAGATGACGCATCACCGCGATCGTCGTGGCGCCGCAATCGATCAGCGCCTGATAGCCGTCGGCGGCGACGTGGAACGCCGTGTGGAGGCGCCCGCCGTTGCAGAAGGCGTCGCCCGTGCCGAGGAAGAGGACAGACGCGCCGGCCATGCTGGAGCTACGACTTCTTGGCGGGGAAAGCCCGCGCGCCCTTGTAGTCGGCGAGCCCGCAGAAGCCGGCGGTCTTGAAGCCCTTGGCTTCGAGCAGGGCCATGGCCCGCGAGGCCCGTCCGCCGCCGCGGCATGCGGTCAGGATCACCTTGTCCTTGGGCAGCTCGCCGAGGCGCGCCTCGAGCTGGCCGAGCGGGATGTGGATGGCGCCCTTCACGGTGCCGGTCTCCTCCAGCTCGTTCGGCTCGCGCACGTCGAGGACGACGGTCTTGCCGTCGGCAATCAGCGCGTCGATGTTCGCGGGATCGACCCGGCGGGCGGGATCGGGCGTCTGGGCGCGCAGCGGCGTGGCGCCGACGGCGAACGTGGCGAACGCGAGCGCGAGAACGGCAAGGCGACGGGTCATGGGGCGGCCTCCGGTGGCGGCATTGTACCCGCAGCCGGTCATCGGCCGTCGGGCTGGTCGACCTGGGCGACGATGCGCCAGGCCCCGGACGCACTACGCCGCCAGACGCGGACGTAATACCCGGCCGGCCCGGCGGTCGCCGCGCCGGCGCCGGCCGCTCCGCCGAGGCGGGTCTCGAATCGGCCGTAGCTGTAGCCCAGGTCCGCGGAGCGCGCCTGCGCCGCGGCAAGCGACGAGCGCCGGAGGCCGGCCGTCGCCGCGTCCTCTGCGTCGATCGCCGTGCGTCCCACCAGGGGCAGGGCCCCCGGCCGGTGGTAGCGGGCCTCGGTCGCGAACGCGGCCCGGAAGCCGGCCGCGTCGCGGTTCGCCAGGCTCTCGGCCTGGAGCAGCGGCAGCGTGGCATCGGCCGGTGCGGCCGGACCGGTGCCGGGCGCGGGCGCGACGTAGCGGCCGTCGGCCGCGGGCATCCGCACGAACCCCGGCGCGAAGGCCACGGGCGACGGGGCGTCGGCGCCGACGTCGATGAGCACCCGCCAGCCTTCGGGCCGGCGCGTCCAGATCGACAGGTAGTTGCCGTAGTGTTTCGAGCCGTCGGGGGCGATGAACGTCGACGGCCCGGTCAGCCAGCCCAGCTCTCCGCTTGCCGCGACGTCGCCCACCCGCGGCTCCCACTCGAGCTGCGCGGCGGTCGGATTCGGCGGCGCCGGCCGGGCGTTCAGCCGCTCCCAGGCGTTGCCCAACGTAGGCTGGAAGCCGATCGCGTCGTGCGCGAACCACGCCAGGAAGCCGGCGCGGATGCCGACCTTCGCGGTCTCGCGCGCGAAGGCGCGCTCGGCGTCGGCCAGCGCCGCCATCGGGTCGGCGTCGACGGCGGGCGCCGCGGCCTGGCCGGAAACCGTGGGGGAGACACACAGCGCGGCCGCGAGCGCAGCGGCGGCGAGGATGAAGCTTCGCGACACGGGAACCTCCAGTCGGACGTCGGCGTGCGCCGAGGATAGCAAGGGCGGCCCGGCCCGCAGCCCGCGCCCGCGTCGAAGCCGTCCCAACACATCGCGCCGCGCGCGGCATCGAACCCGTCGAGCCCACCCATGTTCACCCCGCCGCAGTTCTGGTGCGGACGCGACAGCGAGCCCATCCGTCGAGTCACCTGGATCGAGCTCTTCTTCGATCTGGTCTTCGTCGCCGCCGTCGCCCAGCTCGGAACGCGGCTCGCCGACGGCGTCACCGTCGCGGCGGCGTGGCGCCATGCGCTCCTGTTTCTGTTCGTGTGGTGGGCGTGGAACGGCTATGCCGTCTACGCGACGCGGTTCCACACCGACGACGCGCTCGACTGGACGCTGACGCTGCTGCAGATGCTGGCGGTCACGTTCATGGCCGCCAACGCCGCAGGCAGCCTGGACGGGGACGACGCGGCCGGGTTCGTCGCCGCCTACGCGGTGATGCGTCTCCTGCTCGTCGTCCAGTACCTGCGCGCGCGCGGGGTCGAGCCGGCGCGGCGCCTGGTCCGCGAGCAGGCCCTCGGCGTCGGCCTCGCCGCGATCGTCTGGCTCGCCTCCGCGCTCGCACCGGTGCCGGGCCGCTACCTGCTGTGGGCCGCGGCGGCGGCCATCGAGGTGGCAACGACGGCGATCACCCGGCGCCACACCGGGACGCTGCCGCCCGATGCCGAGCACCTGCCCGAGCGCGTCGGCCTGTTCACGCTGATTCTCTTCGGCGAATCGATCGTCGCCGTCATGCACGGGATCCAGAGCCAGCCGACGTGGTCGCTCTCGGCGGCCGGCGCGGCGTTTCTCGGCCTCGGTCTGCTGTTCGGGGCGTGGGCCTGGTACTTCGGGCCGGCGCGGGCGGCCGCGCCGCGCCACGTCCGCTCCCTCGACGATGTCCGCGCCTTCGAGTGGTGGCAGTACGCGCACCTGCCGCTCTACCTCGGGCTGGCCACGGGCGGGGTGATCATCGAGCACGTGGTGAAAATCGGCGGCCTGGTCGCCGTGCACGCGGAGGAGGGCGCTGCGCTGGGGGCCGCCGTCGGGGCGATCGCCGGCGCGCTCCTCGCCCTGACCGCGCTCGCCGGCCGCGCCGAGCCGGCCGGATCCTCGGAGGCTCCGGCCGGTGTGTCCGGGAACGGGCACACCGGTCCCGCTTCCGCGCGGGCCAGCGGGCTGCGCGGCGTCTGAAGCCACGCCAACCCGAGCTTTCGCGCGGCGTGCCGTGAGCACGAGTCTTGCCAAGCCAGCGGCATGTCCGTGCACGCCATCCTCCTGGCCCTGCGCTCGCTCCGCGCCAC
>Ga0075366_10000819_pt1 | contig 14957 bp, 15 predicted proteins | sample EndMethybrTD3031_FD_72351 | JGI IMG/M metagenome (GOLD analysis project Ga0075366, IMG submission 72351) | Populus endosphere microbial communities from Tennessee, USA - Endosphere MetaG P. TD hybrid TD303-1 | ecosystem: Host-associated > Plants > Roots > Endosphere | place: USA: Tennessee...
GGCGGGTCCAGACCGTCAGGCTGGTCGAGTTGAAGACCTTGCGCTTGAACTGCAGGCCGGTGCCGGTGGTGCCGGCCGAAGCGACCTGCGTGACCTCGAGCGGCACCAGCGACTGCGCGCGCAGTTGCGCACGTGCCGCTTTCGCGGTCTCGGCGTCGAGCAGCCCGGTGGTGGACTTGCCGCCGGCGTCTAGGGCTTCGAACTTGTAGGCTGGCACGAAAGACCTACTCGCGGGTCACCCGCATCACCTCTTCGGGTGACGTGATGCCTTCGACGATCAGCCGCTCGCCGTCCTCGCGCATCGAGCGCAGCCCATTCGCCTCCGCGGCGACGAACAGCTGCGATTCGGCGGCGCGGCCGTGGATGAGCGCGCGCAGCTTGTCGTCGATCGCCATCAGCTCGTAGACGCCGGTGCGTCCCTTGTAGCCGGTGTTGCCGCACTGCGCGCAGCCGACCGGGTGATAGCGACCACGCGCATCGACCTTCTTGCAGTTCGGGCAGAGCTTGCGCACGAGGCGCTGTGCGAGCACGCCGATCAGGCTCGAGCTGAGCAGGAACGGCTCCACGCCCATGTCGATCATGCGGGTCACGGTGCTCGGCGCGTCGTTGGTGTGCACGGTTGCCAGCACCAGGTGGCCTGTCAGCGAAGCCTGAATCGCGATCTGCGCAGTCTCGTAGTCGCGGATCTCGCCGATCATGATCACGTCCGGGTCTTGCCGGAGGATCGCGCGCAGTGCCTTCGCGAATGTGAGGTCGATCTTCGGATTGACCTGCGTCTGGCCGATGCCGGCCAGCTCGTATTCGACCGGGTCCTCGACCGTCAGCACGTTCGTCGTGCCGGTGTCGATGCGTCCGAGCGAGGCGTACAGCGTGGTCGTCTTGCCGGAGCCGGTCGGGCCCGTCACGAGCACGATGCCGTGCGGCTGCTGCACCAGTTTGTCGAACTTGGCGAGCGTGTCGCCGCTCATGCCCAGGCTCTCGAGCGTGAACTTCGACTCGCCCTTGTCGAGCAGGCGAAGCACCGCGCGTTCACCGTGCGCGGAGGGCAGCGTGGAGACACGCACGTCGACCGCGCGGCCGCCGATGCGCAGCGAGATACGCCCGTCCTGCGGCAGCCGGCGCTCGGCGATATCGAGTTCGGCCATGATCTTCAGGCGCGAGATCAGCGCGGCGTGCAGCGCCTTGTTCGGCTGCACCACTTCGCGCAGCGTGCCGTCGACACGAAAGCGGACCGAGCTCGAACGTTCGTACGGCTCGATGTGGATGTCTGATGCGCCGTCCTTCGCCGCTTGCGTGAGCAGCGCGTTCAGCATGCGGATGATCGGCGCGTCGTTCGAGGCTTCGAGCAGGTCTTCGATCGCAGGCAGCTCCTGCATCATCCGCGAGAGGTCGACGGCGCTTTCGACCTCGCCGATCACCATCGCTGCGCTCGACTCGCTGCCGGCGTAGGCGGTGGCGATGCGGTGTGCGAGCGACGGGGCAGCTTCGCGCTCGAGCGCGTCGATGTCGTACAGCCGCAGTACCTCCGACAGCGCCGGCAACGCCACCGATTCCGGCGCCCACAGCACCATGCGTTCGCCGTCGTCTTCGAGCAGCAGTGTGTGCGCCTTGGCGTAGGCGTAGGGGAGCGGATGACGGGCGCCCATCGTTCGAAGCCTCGTGCTCAGTTGGTCTTCGCCGGCTCGGACGCCGAAGGCAACGGCCCCGACGCCGGCAGCGACGGCGCCATCGCGGGCGGTGGCGGCGGGGCGGTATCACCCAGTGGCCGGGGCACGCCGCTCGGGCCGACAGCGTCGGGCCGCAACTGCGGCAGCACCGGCGATTCATTGATGCGCAGGATCGAACTCTGCGGCGGCTGCGAGTCGAGCTGCTGGCCGCGGATGAAGTCGTAGCGGTCGAGCGAGATCTTGTTGCTGCCGGCCTGGTCGCGCATCACCACCGGGCGCAGGAACACCATGAGGTTGGTACGCTTGCGGGTGCGGTTTTCGCTGCGGAACAGGGCGCCGAGGAACGGGATGTCGCCAAGCAGCGGCACCTTGCTGCGGTTGCTCGTGTAGTTGTCTTCGATCAGGCCGCCCAGCACGATGATCTGGCCGTCGTCGACAACGATCGTCGATTCGATCGAGCGCTTGTTGGTGGTCGGGCCGGCGTTGTCCGTGCCGACCGCCGTGGTGCCGGCGATGGACGACGACTCCTGGTAGATCGTCATGCGCACGGTGCCGTTCTCGCCGATCTGCGGCTTGATGCGCAGCGTGGTACCGACGTCCTTGCGTTCGATCGTCTGGAACGGGCTCGACGTCGAAGTGCCTGTGTTCGTGTACTGGCCAGTGATGAACGGCACGTTCTGGCCGACGACGATCTTGGCTTCTTCGTTGTCGAGCGTCACCAGGTTCGGCGTCGAGAGAATATTCGTGCCGGTGGTGCTGTCGAGAGCGCGTGCGAGCGCGCCCAGCGTGTAGAAGCTGCCGAACTTGTGCGCCAGGCCGATGTTGAAGCCCGAACTTGGCAGCGTGCCGGCGTTGGCTGCGGCGACCACCCCCGCGCTGCCCTGCGCGACCACGGCCGACGAGTTCAGGATGTTGTCCAGCCCGCTGCCGAAATTGGTGCCGGCGGCGACGATGTTGGTATCGCCCTTGCTGCCGATGATGCCCTGCCACTGGATGCCGAAGTCCACGCTCTGGCTCGGATCGACCTCGACGATCAGCGATTCGATGTAGACCTGCGCCCTGCGCGAGTCGAGCTGGTCGATCACCGCACGCAACTGGCGATACAGCGCTTCCGGCGCGGTGATGATCAGCGAATTGGTCGACGGATCGGCCTGGATGAAACCGCCGGTCGACGGCCCGGCGCCGGGCTGGACCGGCGAGGTCGATTGCGTCGACGCGCCCGAGGTGCCGGTGCTGCCCGCAGTCGTTGCCTGCGTCGTCGGCGAGGCAAAGCTGCCAGTTGATCCGGACGTACCTGAACTTCCGCCCAGGCTGCCGCCGGAGCCGCCGCCGTACGCGGCGCGCAGCACCGTGGCGAGCTTCACTGAGTCGGCGTTCTTCAGGTAGACCACCCACACGTTGCCCGCTGCGCCAGTGCCTTGCGAGGGCCGATCGAGCTTGTCGACCAGCGCGCGGATCGACGCCAGGCGCGAAGCGTTCGGCGCGCGCACCAGCAGCGAGTTGCTGCGCGGGTCGGTCATCACCGAAGCGCCGGCCGCACCGCCGACCACGCCACCCACGGCCGGTGCGCCTGGCGTACCTGTGGCGCCGCCGGAGCTGTCGGTCAGGCGCTGCACGAGGGTCGCGATGTCTGCGGCGACTGCGTACTTGAGCGGAATCACCTCGACGTCGCCCGCTGCCGGCACGTCCATGGCCGTGATGATCTTGCCGATGCGCGCCAGGTTGTCGGCGTAGTCGGTGACCACCAGCGTGTTGTTGCCCGGGTTCGCGTTGATGGTGTTGTTGGGGCTGATCAGCGGACGCAGCACCGGCACGAGGTTGTTGGCGTTCTCGTGCGTGAGTCGGTACACCTGCGTCATCACCTGGTCGCCGCGGCGGCCCGGTTGTTCACCGATCGAGACGGTGCCGGTCTGCAGCTTCGCATCGGCTTCGGGAACGATCTTGTAGAGCCCGTTCACTTCGACCACCGTGAAGCCTAGACCCCGCAGCGAGGCGAGGAAGTTCACGTAGGCATCGCGTGGCGAGAGCGGCGTCTCGCTATACAGCGTCATCGTGCCCTTGACGCGCGGATCGACGACGAACTGCTGATTGAGGATTGCCGACATCGCACGCGCGACGCCCTCGATTTCGGCGTTGACGAAGTTCAGCGTGATCGGCTCGGAGCGCGTCTTTGCAGGGGGTGCCGCCAGCAGCGGGGCCGGGCCGAGCGAGCCGAGCACCAGCGCGGCCGACACCGTGACGTTGACGGCCGCGGGCAGGCGCCGGCGCAACGCTGCTCGTGGAGGAATGCAAGGGCTAGGCTTCATGCTCATCCGATCGAAATGACGGACCGTGCGCCGCTGCGCCGCCCGATGATATTCAGCAAGTTCGACAACGCGCCTTCATCGGCCGCGCCGGCGGTTGCCTCGCCGCGAAAGCGCACGCCGGACGGGCCCCAGGTGCCGCTGCCGGTGAGTTGCAGCGCGCCTTCGGTGGTCGTGAGGTTCAGGAGCGAGACGCCCGGATTGGCCGGGTCGCCGGACAGGCTCATGCGATAGCTGCCCAGGCTCTCGAGTGTGGTGATGCGCGAGGAGACGCCGATCAGGTCGAGGTCGGCGCGGCCGCTGACGAGCACACGGCCCTGCACCGACTCGATCGTCAGCCCGGGCGACACGAGGCGCGCGGTGCCACCGAGCTGAAGTGTGTTCCACGGCGTGCCGAGACCGCCGAGGAAAGCGCTCGGCCATTGGCCCACCCAACCGGAAGGCGGCACCAGTGCCATCGTCGTGCGGCCGAAGCCCGGCCGTATCTGCAGCACGACGTTGCCGTTCAGGCAGCAGGCATGACGGGCCTGCAGTTCGAGGCCGAGGCCGTGCGGGGCGAGCGTCCACTCGATGCGGCCGGGCAGCGAGGCCGCGTCGCGGCTGCCCGGTCCGCCGGTCAGCACGACGACGGCGGAGCCCGACCAGACGGTGCCGCGCGCATCGGACAGCAGCACTCGCTCGCCGGTGGCCGACGCGATGTAGCCCGTCAGCCAGGCCGCCGGCGCGAAGGCGATCAATGCGACGATCAACCCGACCACGAGGCCGGCGATCGACCAGCGCAGCGCTGCGCTGCGCGACTTGTCCCAGGAGATCTCGGCGTAGGTCGATTCGCCCCAGCCTGTTGCACCGACGGTCGGGCTCCAGAGCCCACGATTGCGCGTGCGTTTGCGGCGGATCACGGATTGCCTCCGATGCTGACGGTCACGGTACCGGTGTAGCCGCTCGGGCCGCGCTGCAGCTGTGCCTCGATCGGCCGAGCGCGTGCTCCGGCGCGCGCTTCGGTGAGCCACGCACGCAGCGCTTCGGGCGTTACGCCGGTCAAGGTGAGGATGGCGCGGTCGCCCTGCAGGTTCAGGCGCGCCTTGTCGCCGAGCCGGTCGGACGCCGCTTTCAGCGCGATGCCGGCCTGGGCCGCGCCGACCGGTGCGGTACCGCGCAGTGCGCGGCTTTCTGCGGCGACACGCTGCATCTGCTGCAGTTGCGCGTCCAGCGCATCGAGTTCGGCCGGGGCGCTGCGTGCCGTACGCCATGCCGGCTGCACGAGAAGTGTCCAGACGATGAAGAGAACGATCACCGTCGCGACCAGAACGACCGCCTGGCGTTCGCGCTTGCTGCGCGAGCGCCACCAGGTGTTCGCCTGCTCACGCAGCGAGACGAGTCCGGAAGATCCTTCGCCGCTCATGGCTGAAGTGCTCACAGCGCACCTCCACGGTTCGCGGCGCGGCTCAGCGTGAGGCGGCCCTCGGACGCGTCGACCTGCCATCCGCCCGGTCGCAGCAGGCTGCGGAACTGCTCGATCTGCGCGTCGCTCCAGCCGTTCGCACTGAAGTTCAACCGGCCAGGTTCGAAGCGCAGGTTTTCGGCAGCCGGCCGGTCGCCCGGCCAGGCCGATGCTGCCGCCTGCAGCAGTGTCTCGAAATCGGTGTCGCCGGGCTTGCCGGCTTGGGTGCGCAGCGTTTGCGTTTCGCGCGCGACGACGAGTGCCGGGTCGCGCTGGATGTCGAGGTCGCTGACGCGCGGGAACGCCTGCTTTGCAAGACTTTGCATCTCGACGCGCTTGGCGTCGATGGCGCTGCGCTGGTGCCAGGCCCACAGGTTGAGCCCGACGATCTGCGCAGCCGCGAGTACCAGCAAGCCGATGCGGACGGGCCGCCATTGCGGGCTGAAGAACCTGCGCAGCCAGTCGCGCAGTGCGCGGGCGCCGCGGGTGCGCTGCGTCAGGTCGAACTGGCGCAGGTTCCAGAGGCTGCGCCCGGCCTGCAGGAGCCGCTCGCCCGGCGGCATCACCGGCACCGGGCCGCCCAGCCATTGTTCGGCGGCCGATGCTGCGCCAGGGGTCGCGCTCCAGCGTGTTCCGGGCGGGGCCGGGTTCGGCACCAGTGCGCGCGCCAGCCCGCCCTGCAGCCGAACGCTCGCGACGCCGTCGGCGTGCGCCCAGTTCAGTGCGATGCCATGCGTGGAGCGTTCGCTGTTGCCGTTGGGTTCGATCTCGGCGAAGTGACCGATGGGCGGGTCATCGGGCCAGGCCATCGGCACGACGCGGTCGACGAACACGTCGGCCTTTTCGAGCACTGCGAGTTCGTTGCGCAGCCAGCGGCGGTCGACCGCCGCGATCCAGGTCGGCTGGCCGGCGCTTGCCTGCGGGGCCACGGCCAGATGCACTGCCTCGGCATCCTCGAGCAGCGCATCTTCGAGCACGCCGACGAGCGCCGCACGAAGCCGGGCGGCGGGAGCCTTCGGCAGCGTGATGCGATGCCAGCTGACGTCAGCGTCACCGAGCACGGCGATCACTGTGCTCGCCCTCGGCAGCAGCGACGCGGCCGCTCCGCCTTGCAGCTGCAGCATCAGCCCGTCGGGGGTGGTGACGAATTCGTATTCAGTGGCGAGCCCGGAGCCATCACTTTCAGTCGCGGCCGGGCTGCGCGAACTGAGCCGCTGGCGCGATGGAAGCTGGATGACGAGTGTCGACATTGAAGGGCGGATCCCGGAGGTTGGCGCATTGTAGGCACGCGATCACTACAAGCCGTAACGAATCAAGGACTTACGGGCCGTTGCTGTCGCTTATTCGCGGCTCGAGATGCGCTGGCGTTCAAGGATGGTGCTTTGGCCGTTCGAGAGCCGTTGGACCAGGGAACGCTCTTCGAGAATTCGGTCGGCCAACCGGAGCCGGCCGCGTACTTCGAAGAAGCTGCTGCGCACGTCGAGCTTCGCATTCGTCGTGTCCAACGAAGGCGCCTGAGTCTTCAACTCTTCGATGGTCTTGAACGGGGTGCGCTGGCGAATCTGCAGCAGCCGCTCGCTGGTGGCAACGTCATTGCCCTTGATCACCGCAACCAGTACCTCACGTGGTGCGGTGTTGATATTGACCGCCGTCGCGACGGGCAGCAGCACGACGTAGGGTTCGAGTGCGGCGACCGATCCTGCATCGACTCCGAGCCAGGTCAGCTGCGACGTCATCTGTGGCAGCAGCGGCGCATTGGCGGTCGTGCCGGTCTGCGCATCGAGCAATCCCTTCGCGATCCGGCCGGGCACGCTGCTGTCAACGCCCAACGTCTGGCACAGGCGTTCAAGCGCGGCGAGCTCGTTGGGGTCGATCTTGCTTTGGGCGATCAGGTTGGTCAGGTTGTAGCGGCCTTGGGCATCACTGATCGATCCGGACAGGAAGGCCTCGATGCCATCGTCGGTGTTGTTGTCCTTGTCGGCGGCGAGAAAGGTCGAGAGCCGAGCTTCGGCGAGCGGCACGGCCCAGGGCTCGGTCAGCGCGGTGACCTTGCCGCTGCGCTGGTCTTCGCGCAGGATCAGCCGAGCCCAGTCGAGTGCGCCCGACAGAATCCATGCCGACTGCGTACGCGCACGCTCGGCGGCTTCCACTTGCACCGCACGCCATTGCTGCCAGACCATCGACGCCGCGAGCGTGGCGATCAGCGTGACGATGATCATCGCGGTCAGCAGCGCTGCGCCGCGTTGCCGGCGCCGAAGAACGAAGCGGGTCTGCGGCGTCATCGCGTCAAGGTCCGAGCAGTACGTCGCGGGTCAGGTCGCCGTTCAGCCCGCTGCCCGGAGCAAAGCTGAGCACGACGCGGACGCCCTTGGGCAGCGCCTGTCGCTGAGTCGTGACCGGCGTGCTCGCGGCGCCGGCCGGCGCGACGACGGTGCTCGAGCTGCTGGTCGACGAGCTTGCGACGTCGCCGGTGGACTGGCAGTTGCTCCAGGCGTTGCCCTGATAGAAATACACCTGCCATTGCGCAAGCCCGTTCAAGGTGCGCAACTGCCCGGCCTCGCCGCCTTGCAGTTGCAGGCTGCGCAGCCAGCTGTCCTGCAATTCACCCGTCGTCATGACGCTCGGGCCAGCCCAGCGTTCGAGCGTGCCGAAGCCGGTGGTGCCACTGGAATCCGGGCGCAAAGTCCAGGCAACGACCTGCAGCCCGGTCGGCGTGCGTCTCGTCAGGCGCACGCTTGCACCGTCGCAGCTCAATGCAAGCGGCACGACGGTCGTGTCCTGGATCGACGCCAGATCCTGTTCCCATTGAGCGACGACGGTGTTGAGTCGCAACGTGCGCTCGAGGCGTTCCTGGCTCGCGGCGCGCGCACGGACCACACCGTCCACACCCTGCCATGCCATCACCGCCATGATCGCCATCACGAGCATTGCGACGAGCACCTCGACGAGCGTGAAGCCTCGGACCGGTCGTGGGCGAGCATGCGGCGTGTTCACTTGCGCAGCACCGTCGAGAACGTGAGGATAGGCTGGCCGTTCTCCGCGAACATGAGCGCGTCGACGCGGACGAACAGCGGATTCGGAGTGGGCCGGGTGACCAGCCGGCCCGGATAGCTCAGGCCGAGTTGGCTGCAGCTGAACTCGGAGTCTCCGATCGGCGGCGTCGTGTTGGCCAGGCGCAGCGCGGTCAACTGGTTGTCGGCGCACCACTGCGCGGCGCTGGCATCGGCCAAGCGCTGGCTGTTGTTGCTTAGTGCGCCTGCCGCCTTGATGCCAGCTCCGAGCGTGATCGCGACAATCGTCAGCGCCACCAGCACTTCGATCAGCGTGAAGCCGGGGGTGGTGCGTGTCGAAGTGCGGCGCATGATCAACGTGCGCCCGCTGTCTGATCGGCACTGACGACGAACGGGCCGAGGCCGTCGGTTTCGATCTGCAGGCGCTGGTCGTCGAGCCTGAGAACGATGCGCTGCGCGCCGATCAGCGGCTCGGGGCCGAGCAGCACCGCGCGCGCGCCGACCACGTCGGCACTGACGCCGGTGTTCAGCCAGTTCGACGGCAGCCCAGTGGTCCTCGGCAGGCCGATGAATCGAAAACCTTCCGCTCCGGCCTGCTCCGGCCGCGGCTCCCAGCTCGCGGGCAGGCCCGATGCACGTGCCTCGGTGCGCGCCGCCTCGAGCAGTGCGACCAGGCGTGCTCCTTCGTGTTCGAGCCTTGTCGCGGCCGGGTCACGCAACGCCAGGCTCGCTACTGCGCTCGCAATCGCGATCAGCGCGACGACCACCAGCAGTTCGATCAGCGTGAAGCCCCGGTCGGGCGCCACGCGCATGCCGCTCATCTCACTGCCAGCTGCCGATGTCGGCGTTCTTCCCTTCGCCGCCGACCACGCCGTCGGCGCCGAAGCTGTAGACATCGATCTCGCCCTTCAGGCCCGGGTTCGCATATTGGTAAGGACGGCCCCACGGGTCGTTGGGCAGCTTGTCGAGGTAGGGCTTCCAGTTGGGAGGGATCTGGCCGCTGGTCGGCTTGGCCACCAGGGATTGCAGTCCCTGGTCTGCGGTCGGAAAGCGTTGGTTGTCGAGTTTGTAAAGTTTGAGCGCCTGCATCAGGTTGTTGACGTCGGTGCGCGCGGCGGTCACGCGCGCATCGTCGGCACGCTCGAGAACGTTCGGAACGATCAGCGCCGCGAGCACGCCGATGATCACGAGCACGACCATCAACTCGATCAGCGTGAAGCCGCGAGCAGTGCGGGCGCGGCGCGCGAGGTTCTTGGGCAACATCATCGGGGAGTCCAGCTGGCCCGGCGAACTGCCGGACGTGGGTTGCGAATTCGTTGAATCATAATCGTGCATGGTTGCGCGACTATCGGCGTTCGTCATCTGGGCCCTCGTGGCTGCCACGGCCGTGTTCTGGGGCCTGCGGTTGCTGGTGCGCGCACCAGCGGCGCCGTCTTATGCGGTGGCTGTCGGCGATGCCGCGGCGGTACGAGCCGATCTGTCGCGAGTGCTCGGCAGCGCGCCGGTCGCCACTGCCGCTCAGGTGGCCGCACCCGAAGTCAGCTCGCGCTTCAAGCTGATCGGCATCATGGCTCCGAAGGGCAAGCAGGCTGAGGCGGCACCGGCAGGAAGCGGTGTGGCGCTGATCGCGGTCGACGGCAAGCCGCCGAAGGCGTTCGTCGTGGGCTCGCAGCTCGATGGAGACATGGTTCTTCAATCGGTCAGCATGCGCACGGCGTCGATCGGCCCCGCGCAGGGCGCCGCATCGGTCAAGCTCGAACTGCCGCCGTTGCCGGCCGCCGCGACCGGCACGCTCTCGCCGCTGACAAGCGGTTCGGCGGGCCCGGGCATGGCTGCCGCGCCGCCGACGTTGCCGCAGCCAGTGCCAACCCGGCCCGGGCTCGCGCCTGCACCGATGCCACCTGCTCAGGCAATGCCGCCGCAGCAGCAGCCCGTCGAAGCTCAGCCCAGCCTGCCGATGGTCGCCCCGCCTCCGCAGCGCGACCAGCCCTTGCCGACGAAGTGAGTCGTCGCCAGGCGCGCTAGGTCGTGGTGCGGCCGGACGTCGTTGGCAACGCGCCTGGTGCGGACCTCGACAGGTCGCCCGCGCGCGAACTCGGCGGCAGTGCACCGGGCCGCGACATGGTCGGCAGCGCTCCAGGGCGAGTCATCGGCGGCAATGCCGCGGAAGGCTCGATCGTCGAGTTCATCCCGCCCGGATGAGTCGGGCCGGCGTCTTCTCCTTCGGCCACCTCGCTGAGCAGCGCTGCTGCGCTACGAACCAGCGGCCAGGCCAACGTGGCTCCGGTGCCGTCGGTGCTCTCCATGCCGAGCTCGAGCAGCGCTGAAGCGTGGAAGAGCGCAAGCGCCTGGTCGAGCCCTTGGTGACTGTGGCTGCGTGCGTAGACGCAGTAGTCGGTGACCGCCGGCGCGATGCGCGCTGCGACCATCAGCGCCGCGCACGCCGGTACACCATCGACGATGACCAGATGGCGCTTGCTGCCGGCGACCAGCATCACACCCACCATCATCGCCATCTCGAAGCCGCCGAACGCAGCGAGGACTTCGACGGGATCGATCACGTCCTTGTGGCGCGCTTGCGCGGCCTGCAGGATCGACATCAGATGCGCGAGTTCGCGCTCTTCCATGTCGGGGCCGGAGATCAGGAGGTCGCTCAGCCGCGCGCCGGAAAGTCGTGACAGCACCAGCGCCGCGCTCTGGTGCGAGCCCACGCCGATGCCCGCGCAGGCCACCGCATTGCCGGCGAGCGAATCGGCGATCTCCATGCCGGCGCGGATGGCGGCGTGCGCCTGGTCGATCGACATCGCGGAGGTGACCCGCGAATTGCGAGTGCCGTGCGCGATCTTGCGTGCGAGCAGCCGCGCATGCGGTGCGACCGATTCGGCGACGCCGCAATCGACGACCGACAGCTCGAGCCCCTGGATGCGCGAGAACACCGCCACCGGAAGCTGCGAGGTCAACAGCTGGTGCGCGAGTTGCGCTGTCGATTGACGGCCGGACGCGGCCATGCCGTCGACGGCCAGGCCATGGTCGGAGGCGAAGATCGCGATCTGCGGTGTACGAAAGCGCGGCTTGAGCGTGTTCTGGATCAGCCCCAGCCGTACTGCGAGCGGCTCGAGCTCGCCCAGTCCGCCGGTGGTCTCGGCGCGCCGCTGCAGTTTCTTGCGCAGCGCCTGTTCCATCAGCGGATTGGAAGTGGGCGTGATGAGCGAGCGATTGACCGACATGACGTGATTGTGAGGCCCGGGCCGGGCGGCCGGCAATCGGGGCCGTTCAGCGGATCGTCAACACGATGTCAGCGCAGGAACAGTCGATAGACCGGGTTGTCGGTCTCGTCTTCGCAGGGGTACGCAAGGCTCTCGAGGAACTCGCGGAAGCTCTTTTTGTCGGCGCGAGGCACCTGGATGCCGACCAGGATCCGGCCATAGTCCGCACCCTGGTTGCGGTAGTGAAACAGGCTGATGTTCCAGCCCGGGTGCAGAGTCGACAGGAAGCGCATCAGCGCACCTGGGCGCTCGGGGAAGATGAAGCGGTACAGGCGCTCGTCTTTCGCAAGGGCCGTGCGGCCGCCCACCATGTGGCGAACGTGCTGCTTTGCCAGTTCGTCATCGGTGAGATTCAGGGTCTCGAAGCCGTGGCGAGTAAAGCTGCGAGCGAGCTTGTCGGACTCGCTGCGGTTGATGGTCGCCACGCCTACGAACACGTGGGCGACCTTCGCGTCCGAGATCCGATAGTTGAACTCGGTGACGGCACGTGGCCCGAGCAGCTCGCAAAAGCGCTTGAAGCTGCCGCGTTCTTCGGGAATCGTCACCGCGAACAGCGCCTCGCGCTCTTCGCCGACTTCGGCGCGCTCGGCGACGAAGCGCAGCCGGTCGAAGTTCATGTTCGCGCCGCTCGTGATCGCGACGAAGGTCTTGCCCTTGCAGCGGTGCGTGTCGACGTACTGCTTGATCGCCGCGACGCTCAATGCGCCCGATGGCTCGAGGATGCTGCGCGTGTCCTGGAACACATCCTTGATCGCGGCGCACGCGGCATCGGTGTCGACGAGCACGTAGTCGTCGACCAGCGCGCGCGTCAGGCGGAAGGTTTCCTCGCCGACCATCTTGACCGCGGTGCCGTCGGCAAACAGACCCACGTCGTGCAACTGCACGCGCTTGCCGGACTTCGTTGAACGCAGCATCGCGTCCGAGTCGGTCGTCTGCACGCCGATCACCTTGATCTCGGGGCGCACCGACTTGATGTATGCGGCGACGCCGGAGATCAGCCCGCCACCGCCGATCGGGACGAAGATTGCGTCGATCGGGGCCTGGTGCTGGCGCAGGATCTCCATCGCGATCGTGCCTTGGCCGGCGATGACGTCCGGGTCGTCGAACGGGTGGACGAACGTCAGGTTGTGCGCTTTCTCGAGCTCGACCGCGTGTGCATACGCGTCGGAGTAACTCTCGCCGTGCAGTACCGCGTTGCCGCCGAGAGCGCGCACAGCGTCGATCTTCACCTTCGGCGTCGTCACCGGCATCACGATCATCGCCTTGCAGCCGAGTTGCTTGGCCGCGAGCGCAACGCCTTGCGCATGGTTGCCGGCGGAGGCACAGATCACGCCTCGCTGCAGTTGGGCTGCGCTCAGATGCGCCATCTTGTTGTATGCGCCGCGCAGCTTGAAGCTGAACACCGGTTGTGTGTCTTCGCGTTTGAGGAGCACGTGGTTCGCGACGCGCTCGGACAGATTGCGCGCCAGCTCGAGCGGGGTTTCGCTCGCGACGTCGTAGACCTTCGCGGTCAGGATCTTCTGCAGATAGTCGGACAACGACAGGCCCGCCCCGCGCAGGCCGGCGGGTTGTTTCGATGTCTTTCTTCTCGCGGGCGCCATGCCGTCTCCTGCTGCCATGAAATGCGGCGGCGCATCATACGTCGGCGGCGTCGACGGGCCTTGCCCGCGAGCGCGCAGAAAAAAGCCCAAGGCATTGCTGCCTTGGGCTGAATCCACCAATGGAGGAGGTGGAGGAGACAATCGGCTCGGGGAGCTGCTTGCTCACACCCGAATGCAAACGAGTGTAGGACGTTTCATGCTGCGCTGCAATATCCACGCGCGGGGTCTTCTAGTGAGTGCACTCGAACGGGCCGCGGTGTCGGCAAAATGTCATCCAGACCGCCCTGCAACGGTGCGCGGCTTCGGAGAACTCGACGATGGAATGCACGATCAACTGGATGCCCGCGAGCGGGATGGCGTTCTCTGCGCAAACCGGCAGTGGCCACCTGCTCACGATGGACGGCGCGCCCGATGGCGGTGGTCACAATCTGGCGCCGCGCCCGATGGAAACCGTACTCGCCGGTACTGGCGGCTGTACTGCGTACGACGTCGTTCTGATCCTTCAGCGCGGTCGTCATGACGTGCGCAGCTGTCGCGTCGTCGTGACATCCGAGCGCGCGCCGAGCGATCCGAAGGTGTTCACGAAGATCCACTTGCACTTCGTCGTCGGCGGACAGGGCTTGACCGAAGCTGCAGTCGAGCGGGCGATCCACTTGTCGCACGAGAAGTACTGCTCAGCGACGATCATGCTCGGCAAGACTGCCGAGATCACGACAAGCTTCGTGATCGAAAGCGTCTGAAGTCGCCGCGCGCTGGGCGCGGTTGGTGACTGCGCCTAGATGCGATGCGCGGTCGTCGTCATCAGCTTCGCCGCCGCGCGCATCGCGAGCCGGATCGGCGCGGGCATCGGGAGTCCGCCTAAGCGCTCGGCGGACGCCGCATGCGCGGCTTCGTCGTCTTTCATCTGACGGACGATCGCGCGAGATGCAGTGTCTTGCGCAGGCAGCTTTTCCAGATGGCCTGCGAGATGTCGTTCGACCTGGCGTTCGGTTTCTGCCATGAAGCCGAGGCTCACCGCGTCGCCCGCGCGCCCCGCCACGAGGCCAATGCCGAAGGCCCCTGCGTACCAGAGCGGGTTGAGCAGGCTTGCGTGGGTGCCGAGCTCGCGCAGGCGTTGACGCGTCCACGCGAGGTGATCGGTTTCCTCGCGTGATGCCTGTTCGAATCCGCGACGCAGCGCCGGATTGCGCGTGCTCAACGCCTGCGCGCTGTACAGCGCCTGGGCGCACACCTCGCCGACGTGATTGACACGCATCAGGGCACCCGACAGCTGCCGTTCGGCATCCGACATCGCGGGCATCTCGCCGCGCGCGGGAGACGGGCGCTGAGCATGGCTGGCACCGTTGATCGTTCGCAAGGCTTCATCGGCCGCGCCCAGGATTTCATCGAGAAGCGAGGTGGGTGGGATCGGCATTTCGCAGGGGAGAGCAGGTGTTCGTCGAGGATATCTCAGGGTATTCGACAGGGTGGGCGCGGTCGCCCTTTTGGTGCTCGCGAGAGGCTCGCAGTTCTCGTTGTGCACAGACAACATAAAGGCCTTTTTTGCCAGCCAAGCCTTTCCAGCACCGGGCCCCTCTGGTGCAATACGCACAACTTCCGCTGAGGGGGTTGTGCCTGATCTGCCCAACCGAGGGTGATTTGCGATCGGGACCTCTTGTTCAACCTAGG
>Ga0075366_10000820_pt1 | contig 14951 bp, 12 predicted proteins | sample EndMethybrTD3031_FD_72351 | JGI IMG/M metagenome (GOLD analysis project Ga0075366, IMG submission 72351) | Populus endosphere microbial communities from Tennessee, USA - Endosphere MetaG P. TD hybrid TD303-1 | ecosystem: Host-associated > Plants > Roots > Endosphere | place: USA: Tennessee...
TCGACTTCCGCACCCCGACCGCGATCGGCGCCCGCATCGAGTCGAAGGATCCGCAGATGGTGCTCGGCAGCGGCTACGACCACAACTGGGTGCTGACCCGCGCCGGCGTCGCCGAGGGCGCCCTCGCGCCGGTGCTCAAGGTCACCGAACCGACGACCGGCCGCACGCTGGAGATGGAGTCGACCGAACCGGGCCTGCAGTTCTACACCGGCAACTTCCTCGACGGGAAGCTCACCGGCAAGAGCGGCAAGCCGTACGTCCACCGCGCCGCCTTCTGCGTCGAGACGCAGCACTTCCCCGATTCCCCGAACCAGCCGAAGTTCCCCTCGACGATCGTCCGCCCCGGCAAGGACTACACGTCGAAGACGATCTTCAAGTTCGGCGTCCAGCGTTAAGCTCGAGGGGCTGCGGTGACCGCGCGAGGCGCGCGGTCACCCGATAGCAAAGAAGATCGCAAACGTCAGGGCCGACGCCGCCATCAGCGGGTGGACGTCGCGCCAGCGGCCCGAGAGCAGCTTGATCGCGACGAAAGCGACGAAGCCGGCGCCGATGCCGTGCGAGATCGAATAGGTCAGCGGCACCATCACGATCGTCAGCAGGGCCGGGATGGCCGTGTCGAGCGCGGCGACGTCGATGCGGCCGATCTCGCGGCACATCAGCAGCCCGGTCAGGATCAGCGCGGGCGCCGTTGCCACGGCCGGCACCGCCGACGCGATCGGCGCGAGCACCATCGAGGCCAGGAACAGCCCGCCGACCACGACCGAATGGAGCCCCGTGCGGGCCCCTTCCGCGACGCCCGCCGCCGACTCGATGTAGGACGTCGCCGAGCTCGCGCCGCAGGCGCCGCCGATGATCGCGGCGACCGCGTCGATGCCGAGGACGCGGCGCAGCTGCGGCATCATCCCGTCCTTCCCCGTCAGCCCGGCGGCGTCGCCGATCGCGGTCACCGTCCCGACCGTGTCGAAGAAGTCGACCAGCACCAGCGAGAACAGCAGCGGCACCAGCTTCCACTGCAGCGCGCCGCGCAGATCGGCCGAGAGGATGGTCTCGAAGCGCGGCCAGGCGACGACCGCGCCGGACCACGCCATGTGCCCGGTCGCGAACGCGAACAGGGCCGACACCGCGATCGCGAGCAGCATCGCGCCGGCGCGCCCTTGGGCCAGCAGCACCGCGCCGATGACGAGCCCGAGCGCGGCGATCAGCGGCTCGGGCGACGACCAGTCGCCGCCCGTGACGGGCGGCATGGTCAGCCCAGGCGAGGCGGCGAGCGCCGCCACCGTCGACGACGGGACGACGACGATGCGCGCCTGCACGAGGCCGAGGAAGACGATGAAGAGGCCGATGCCGGCGCCGATCGCCCGCCGCAGGTCGAGCGGGATGGCACGCACTACGGCTTCGCGCACGCCGAGCAACACGAACAGCAGCACGATCACGCCGTCGAGGACGACGAGCCCCATCGCCGCCTGCCAGCTCCCCGCCGCCGGTGCCGCCTGGAACGCGATCACCGCGTTCAGCCCCATGCCGGACGCCAGCGCGATCGGCGCGTTGGCGCCGAGGCCCATCAGGAGCGAGGCGAGCCCCGCGGTCAGCGCGGTGGCGGCGACCGCGGCCTCGGCCGGCACGCCCGCCGCCGACAGGATCGCCGGGTTGGCGACCAGGATGTAGGCCATGGTCAGGAACGTCGCCAGGCCGCCGCGCACCTCGCGCCCGATCGTCGTGCCGCGGGCGTCGAGCTCGAAGAGCCGCGCCAGCGCGCCGCTCATCGCGCCGCCCGCCGCTGCATCAGGAACTCGAAGGCCGCCGGCAGCAGCGAGACGAAGACGATCGCGAGCATCACGATCGAGAAGTTCTGCTTCACGATCGGGATGTTGCCGAACAGGTAGCCGGCGCCGACGCAGACGCCGACCCAGATCACCGCCCCGATCACGTTGTAGACGAAGAACGTCCGGTAGGTCATCGCACCGGCGCCGGCGACGAACGGCACGAACGTCCGCACGATCGGCACCCAGCGGCCGAGGACGACCGCCTTCCCGCCGTACTTCTCGAAGAACGCGTGCGCCTGCGCGAGGTGCTTCCGGTTCAGGACCCGGTGCACGAACCCGGCGTCATCGGTGGCGCTGAAGATGCGCGGCCCCACCCAGGCGCCGATCGCGTAGTTGACCGCGTCGCCGAGGACAGCGGCGACGAGCAGCAGCCCGAAGACGAACTCGACGCGCAGGAGGTGCGTACCGGTCTCGGGATGCACCGTCGCCGAGAGGGCGCCGGCGGCGAACAGCAGCGAGTCGCCCGGCAGGATCGGCGTCACGACCAGGCCCGTCTCGGCGAACACGATCAGGAACAGCAGCCCGTAGAGCCACGAGCCGTACTGGTGCGCGACCTCCAGGAGGTGCTGGTCGAGGTGCAGGAAGAGGTCGATGAACGTCTGCATTCGCGGGACATGATACCTTCGCCCCGCATGGCGCCCGAGTCACCCGGCCCCCAGATGTCAGGCCCAGCGCCGTCCGGCCCGTTCGTCGCGATGGCGGTCTTCTGCCAGAAGCTGGATCGCAAGCCCGATGGCACTGTGGACGTGGTCGGCGTCGTCGACGGCGTCTCGCTGACGCCGCCCGGCGACGAGCCGCAGCCGGAGGGACCGGCGATCATCCGCCTCCTCGGCCTCGTCTCGCTGCGGGCCGGCGAGGCGCGCGGCCGTCACACGATCTCGCTGCGCGCGCACTTCCCCGACGGAGAGCTCGGCGCGACCCTGACGCGCCACGTCGAGTTCACCGATCGCGCGCCGGGCGCCACCATCGGCTTCCCGCTCGAGCTCGAGGCGCGCGACACCGGCATCTACTGGTTCGACGTCGGCTGCGACGACGCGCTGCTGACGCGGATTCCCCTCGTGGTCGAACACGCTCCCTCGGACTGAAGGAGAAGGTCTCGTCCATGGCCACGGTCCTGGTCACCGGAGCGAGTCGAGGCATCGGCAAGGCCACGTGCCTGACGCTGGCGCGCGCCGGTCATAGCGTCATCGGCGCCATGCGGCATCCCGCCGGATCGTCCGGCCTGGGCGCTGAGGCACCCGCGGAGTCGCCGTCGATCGCGGTCTGGGCCCTCGACGTGGATAACGACGACTCGGTGCGGCGCGGCGTGGCCGCGATCACCGAGGCGCACGGGCCGATCGACGCGCTCGTCAACAATGCCGGGATCGAGCGCCGCGGCTCGGTCGAAGAACTGCCGCTCGCCGAGTTCCGCGCCGTCATGGAGACGAACTACTTCGGCGCCGTCCGCTGCATGCAGGCGGTGCTGCCCGGCATGCGGGCCCGCCGCAGCGGCTGCATCGTCAACGTCTCGTCGGTCGCCGGCCGGCTCTCGAGCTCACCGATGGGCCCGTACGCGGCGTCGAAGTTCGCGCTCGAGGCGATCAGCGAGGCCCTGGCCCAGGAGGTGAAGAGCCACGGGATCCGGGTCGCGGTGGTCCAGCCGGGGATCATCGGCACCGACATGGCGCAGGCCATCGCGACCGGCGACGAGACGTCGATCTACCCCCACGCACGCCGGCTGAACGACATGTTCACCCAGTCGCTGAAGCGGCCGACCAGTCCGGATCTGGTCGCCGACGCGATCCGCGCCATCGTCGAGGGCGACGCGTCGCGCTTCCGCTATCCAGTCGGCCGCGACGCCGAGCGATCGCTCGCCTGGCGCGCCTCGCTGACCGACGAGCAGTGGATCGACTGGCACGCCGCCGACGACGACACCTGGTACGCGAACATGGAGCGGACCTTCAACCTGCGCGAACGCCGGCCGAAGGCCTAGTGTCCCGTCACGGCGTCTTGGCGTCGATCAGCGGCTCGGTGTCCAGCGTCTTCGGACCGTTGGCGTCGCAGAACGCGTACTTCGAGCGGTACATCGAGACGCCGGCGTGCTCGCCCTTGGCGTTCAGGATGTAGAAGTTGAGGCCGAAGTTCGGGTTGCCCTCGGGCGTCAGCAGGCGCTTCTCGATCGTGTTCGCCTTGACGCGCCGCAGGGCCTCCATGCCCGCGTCCTTCGGCGCCTTGCCCTTCCGCAGCTCCTCGACGATCAGGAACGAGCAGAGGCCGAACAGGTTCGCCTCGCCGCGCCCGGTGGATCCCGCGGCGCCGATCGCGCCGTCGACGTAGAGCCCGGCGCCGAGGATCGGCGAGTCGCCGACGCGGCCGGGGATCTTCCACGCCAGCCCGCTCGTGGTCGTGACGCCGCAGATCTCGCCCTTGGCGTTGATGCCGTCGCAGTTGATGGTGCCGTAGACGTGCTCGGGGTCGACCAGGCCGTCGGCGACCATCGCCCGCCGCGCCCGCTCGCCGGCGTCGGCCCGCTTCTCCGGATCGAGGTAGTGCTCCGGATCGGCGCGGCGCTTCCACTCGAGCCACAACCGCCGCGACTCGGGCGTGTTCAGGTCGGCCTCGATCGGCACGCCCATCGAGGCCGCGAAGCGCTGCGCGTCCTTGCCGACGAGGAGGTGGTGATCGGTGGTCTGCATGACCAGCCGGGCAATGGCCGCCGGCGTGCGGATCCCCTCGAGACAGGCGACCCCGCCGGCCCGCTTTTTCGGCCCGTGCATGCAGCACGAGTCGAGCTGGACGACGCCCTCGGCGTTCGGCAGCCCGCCGTAGCCGACGCTGGTCTCGAGCGGGTCGAGCTCGCACAGCGACACGCCTTCGACGAGGGCGTCGAGGACGTCCTTCCCTTCGGTGATGCGGGTGAAGGCCGTCTCGACGCAGGCCTTCGTGCCGCCGTTCTTGTAGACGTTGCCGTTGGCCGACGAAATCACGACCGGCTGGACGGCAGCGGGGATGAGGAGGGTGGGGGCGCTCGAAACGGCCAGCGTGGCGGCGGCCCCGGCGTGGACGAACTCACGGCGGCTCAGGCGTGTCGTCATGGCGGCATGGTACATTAGGCGCTTTCCCGTACGCCGAGACCCATGCCCGATCAGCCGACCCTCGCCAGCCCGCCGCTCCCCGACCGCATCGACCGCCTCGCCGAGCTCGCATCCGACATCTGGTGGGTCTGGAACCCCTCGGCGCGGAAGGTCTTCCGGGATCTGGACTACGGGCTGTGGCGCAGCTCGGCGCACAACCCGGTGCGGCTGCTCCGACTCATCTCGCCCGAGAAGCTGGAACAGGCGGCGCGCGACCCCATCTTCCTGACCCGCTACGACTCGGCCATCAAGGCCCTGGACCGCGCCCGCAGCGGCGAGGGCAGCTGGTGGACGCAGCGGCACGGCGCCGGCCCGCACCGCCCGATCGCCTACTTCTCCGCCGAGTTCGCGCTGCACCAATCGGTGCCGATCTACGCCGGCGGTCTCGGCGTCCTCGCCGGTGACCACTGCAAGGAAGCGAGCGACCTCGGGCTCCCCTTCGTCGGCATCGGCTTCATGTACCCCCAGGGCTACTTCCACCAGAGCGTGTCGTCGGAGGGCTGGCAGGAGGAGCGCTACCGCCGCCTGTCCTGGGAGGACGCGCCGATCGAGCCGGCCCTCAACGCCGAGGGCAAGCCGGTCATCATCGCCGTGCCGCTCGGCCAGCGCACCGTCCTGGTGCAGATCTGGCACGCCAAGCTCGGACACACGCACCTCTATCTCCTCGACACCGATCTGGAGGAGAACGCGCCGTGGGATCGCGAACTGTCGGCACGCCTCTACGGCGGCGACCGCGAGACGCGCATCCAGCAGGAGATCATCCTCGGCATCGGCGGCGTCCGTGCCGTGCGCGCGCTCGGCCTCGACCCGTCGGTCTGGCACCTGAACGAGGGCCACGCCGGCTTCGTCGTGCTGCAGCGCATCCACGAGTTCCTCGACAAGGGGCTCTCGTTCGACGACGCGCTGGCCGAAGTGCGGCGCACCACGATCTTCACGACCCACACGCCGGTCCCGGCCGGTCACGACGCCTTCCCGTTCCACCAGGTCGAGACGCACCTGGCGGGCTGCTGGGGGCACCTCGGCGATCGCCGCGAGGAGTTCCTGGCCCTCGGCCGCCACGACAACGGCCACGGCACGCAGTTCAACATGACCGCGCTGGCCCTGCGCTCGTCGAACTTCGTCAACGCGGTGAGCCAGCTGCACGGCGAGGTCACGCGCGAGATGTGGGCGCCGTTCTACGGCAAGAAGGTCGACGAGGTGCCGGTCGGCGCGATCACCAACGGCGTCCACCAGGGCACGTGGGTCGCGGCCGACATGGGCCGCCTCTTCGATCGGTACCTCGACTCGCATTGGCGCGATCGCTGCGACGACCCGGCGATCTGGGAGCGCGTGCTCGCCATCCCCGACCACGAGCTGTGGGAGCTGTGCGGCGACCTGCGCCGCTTCCTGATCACCTTCGTGCGCGAGCGCGCCCGCGAGCGCTGGATGCAGGAGCGCGTCAGCGCCGGACGCGTGGTCGTCGGCGGCACGCTGCTCTCCCCCGACGTGCTGACCATCGGCTTCGCGCGCCGCTTCGCGACCTACAAGCGCGCCGAGCTGATCTTCCGCGAGCCGGAGCGGCTCGCGCGCATCCTCAACAACCCGCGGCGGCCGGTCCAGATCATCTACGCCGGCAAGGCGCACCCGGCCGACGACGGCGGCAAGCGCGTGCTGCAGAGCGTCTACCGCTTCGCCAGCGACCCCGCCTTCGGCGGCCGCATCGCCTTCGTCGACGACTACGACCTGCACGTCGCGCACTACCTCGTCCAGGGCTGCGACATCTGGCTCAACACGCCGCGCAAGCCGCTCGAGGCGAGCGGCACCAGCGGCATGAAGGCCTCGATGAACGGCACCGTGAACGTCAGCATCGGCGACGGCTGGTGGGCCGAGGGCTACACCGGCACCAACGGCTTCCTGATCGACCCCGGCACCGTCACCCCGGACCAGGACGCGATGGACGCCGCCGACGCCAACGCACTCTACCGGCTCCTCGAGGAGCAGATCGTCCCGGCCTACTACGAGCGCGACGAGCAGGACGTGCCCCGCCGGTGGATCGGCCTGGTCAAGGAGGCGATCCGCACCGTCTCGCCGCGCTTCTGCACGCGCCGGATGGTCAAGGAGTACGTCGAGAAGATGTACGAGCCGGCCATGGGGATGCGCAAAGGCTGAGCGCGCGCGCACTTGCGGGCGGCCGGGGGCCGGGTCTGGACCGGCGAGGTACAATGATCGGATGTCGAAACGTACGGCCGCCGAATCACGCTGCCCGCTGTGCGGTGCCAAGGACGTCTCCGAGCCCCGGGGCGAGGAGAAGTACTGCCGCGACTGCTGGGACAAGAAGATCGCGGTCGAGGAGATCGTCGCCCGCGAGTTCGCGCTGAAGCGCTACATCCGCGCCCACAGCGCCGAGAAGTACCTCGTCTATCACTCGACGCTGAAGCGCCCCTGCGGCCAGCTCGTCGTGGTCGACGACGGCTTCGACCTGTTCCTCACGCTGGTGCTCTACCCCAACTTCGCCTGGGACGAGCCGGCCTACCACCTCGAGAACGACCCCGAAGGGCGGAGCTTCGCCGAGCTGCTGGTCGACGTCCTCGCCACCGAGGTGATCGAACCGTGGGGCGGAGGGAAGTGGCACCTCGAGGTGTTCCGGTCTGGCGCAGCCGAGCCGGAAGAGTGGAACGGCGAGCTCTAGTGGCTCGCCGCTGACGGCGGCTTGACGGGCGCGCCCTGCGGCAGGCTGCGCGCCGCGAGCTGGCCCTGCCGCGCGTAGTCGATCGACTCGGCGAGGATGCGCGCCGTCTCCTGCGGCGCATGAAACCCCATCGAGTTCTCGGCGGCGACGAAGTCCAGCCGCCACTGCGCCTTGCGCTGCAGGGCGAAGACCGCCGCCAGCTGCGCGTCGGTCGCCCCGGCCCGCTTCGCCGCGACGATGGCGTCGAGCATCTCGACGACCGCCGTCCCCGAGCGATCGAGCAGGGCCCGCGTCCGATCCTGGATCGCGGCGACCCTGCCCTGGATCTCCGTCTCCGTGTAGGGGTGGCAGACCTGGCAGGCCCGCGACGTGTTCGTGAGCGGGCTGCGCACCCAGTGGTCGGACACCTTCATCGCCCCCTCGCGCTTGTAGGGCATGTGGCAGTCGGCACAGGCGACGCCGCTGCGGGCGTGGACGCCCTGACTCCACATCTCGAACTCGGGATGCTGCGCCTTGAGCACGTTGGCGCCGGTCTCGCCGTGCGTCCAGTCGTAGAACGGATGCCCGTCGGGGAACGTGTAGCTGTCGTAGTAGGCCTCGATCTGTTCGACCTTGGTGCCGTTGTTCCACGGGAAGAACAGCGTGGTCTTCGGGCCGCAGTAGTACTCGACGTGGCACTGCGCGCAGACGAACGAGCGCATCTCCTGGCGCGAGGCGTCGACGTTGGGATCGTAGGCCGCGGCGCGCGAGCCCAGGCGCCAGCGCTCGATGCTCTCGAGATGGGGCGTCGCCGCCGTGCCGGCGGCCAGCGCCTGGATGCCGCGGATGAAGCCGGGCCGCGTGACGCGCAGCTCCATGCTCTTGGGATCGTGGCAGTCGACGCAGCTCACCGGGTGCGCCCCGTCCTGGTGCGCGAAGGTCGGCGTGGCGCCGGGCACCGGGTTCGACGAGCCGGTCTTGACGACCTCGGCGTGGGCGTCGGTATAGGAGAGCTTCCCGAGCGCTTCGAAGCCCTTGAAGACGTCGCCGCCGCCGACCCGGCGATAGGTCGGAATGATCGACGCGTGGCAGTGGAGGCACGAGCCGGGCTGCTTGCGCTCGGTGACGCGCCGCGTCTGCTCCTGGTCCTGCAGCATGTAGGCGTGGCCGCGGCGATCGCGGTAGTCGAGCGCGAAGGCGTAGCCGGCGAACATCCGCGTCAGCCACGGGCTCGCCGCGGCCTTCTGTGCCGGCAGCGTCTCGGAGCCGCCGAAGCGGGTCTTCGTCGATTCCGCGGTGCGCCTGTAGTCGTCGTGCTCGCGCGGCCAGTTGACCTTCCACGCCTCCGGATCGGTCGTCTCCTCGGTCACGTCCACCAGCCGGACGTAGGGATGTTTCGCTTCCTCCTTGCGCTCGACGATCGAGGTCAGGAGGCCGGTGACGAGGAACACCAGCAGGGCGCAGACGCCGGCAATTGCCGCGAGCAGCACGACCCGGCGCCGGCCGGGGGTTGGAGCGTCACTCATGGGCCACCTTACCTCAGGGCCGCGCGCCGTGTCCGACGCCGCGGTGACAGTGCACGCAGGACGTGGCGTCGGCGCGCGTCGTGCTGCCGCGCACGATGTCGTGGACGAAGTCGCCGTGGCAGCGGAGGCAGTTGTCCTGCAGGATCCGCGCGTTGCGCGGCGTGATCATGATCGGCTCATGGAAGTCCATGAACGTGAACCCCTTCGAGTGCCGGTAGCCGTTGTCCGCCTTGGCGATGTACTTGGCGACGAACTCGTGTGGCAGGTGGCAGTCGACGCATCGCGCCACGGCGTGATGCGGCCCCCGCGTCCACGACGCGTACTGGTCGTTCATCACGTGGCAGTTCCGGCAGGCCCGCGGATCGGTGGAGAAATAGCTGAGCCCTTCGCCGTAGCGAAAGGTGAACGCGCCGACGCCGGTAAGCGTCCCGGCGAGCGCCGCGCAGGCGACCGCGAGCTTTCCGCTGTACCACACGGTGCCCGCACTATACGCCCGAGCGGGCCCGGCGGATCAGCCGGCCGGTGCGTCGGCCACGGGGGCGTCGGGGGAGGAAAGCGGGGCGTTCTCGAGATGGCGCGTCAGCCAGGGGACGCGGACCCGCTGCCCCCGCAGGGCGCGATACAACCCGAAGGCCCAGAGCGGCGGGAGCACCACCCAGCTCCCGCTCGCGATCCAGGACACCACGGCGAACGCCGTCGGCGTGACCAGGAACGCCATCAGGATGCCGAGGAGCCACAGCCCGGTGGCGAGGAGCGTCGCGCCACCGGTCAGCCACAGGGCATGCCGCCCGTGATGGCGGACGAAGCGCGCGCCTTCGGGCGCGAGCCACGCCACCAGGCCGCCGGTGACCCAGGCGCCACCCCATGCCAGGGCCGCCGCCGTGCGCGGCGACAGCCCCAGCAGCGAGGCGCTGTCGTCAGCGGCGGGCGCCGCCACCATCCCCACTCGGTTTCGTGCTGCCGGCCCCCGGCGCGCCCGGCTTTGCGGCCGGCTTCTGCAGGTCCGGCGGCGGCTGGACGATCGTGATCAGCATCTCGCGCTTGATCGCCTTGGCGTCCTTCAGCCGCGCCTTGGCCTCGACCTGCAGCACGTAGCGCCCGGGCGGAACGTCGGCGAGCGGCACCTGCGTGCTGTAGCCGAAGAAGCCGCCGGTCTTCTGCCCCGGCGGCTGGAACTCCTTGCTGCTGCGCGCGTCGGCGGTGCGGAACACTTCCTTGCCGGTGTCGTTGACGAGCCGCGCCGTGACGTCCACGGTGTGCGGGACGTCGGTCACCTGGCGATCGTAGACCTCGGCGTAGAGCGCGAGGACGTCGATCGGGTAGAACTCGCGGCGGGTCGTCGGCGGCCCGGGCAGCACCGGCTTCAGCACCGCGTCGGGCTCCGCGGTCGGCGTGATCTGGGCGGTCGCCGCGGTCAGCACGACGCCGCTCATGTAGAACTTCTCCTTGGTGAAGTCCGGCACCTCGAGGTCGTAGAAGACCGAGCCCGTCGTGCCGCCCGATTCCTTCGCCGCGACCCGCAGCTGGTAGCGGCCCGGCGGCAGCGTGAGCCGCGGCGCCATGCGGACGGCGGTCGCCGACATGATCTGCGCCGTCTGCGGCTTGAGGTTCAGCTTCACCTCGCTGCGCCGGCCCTGCTGCGCCTTGCCGCGCGCCTCGAGCGGCAGCATCGACACCTCGACGGTGTTGGTGAACAGGCCCTTGTCCTGCTTGAACTGCAGGTTGCGGCCGACGATCTCGACCGTCACCGCGACGTTGTCCTTCGGGGCGTCGAACGCCGCCGCCGCCACCGAGAGCGTCAGCCCGGCCTGCTGCAGCGGGCTGTTGAGCATGTTCTTCAGCTCGATGGACGTTCCGGCCGTCGTCTCGACCGCGGTCGGCTCGGGCTTGCCCTTCGGCGCCGCGTAGCCCTTGCGCGCGATGACCTTGAGGCCCGGCTTCTTCAGCTTGACCTCGATCCGGTGGTAGCGGCCGTCGCGCTTGTCGCTCGGCGGGTAGTAGCCGAGGACGTAGTAGGAGCTGTTCTCGCGCTGGATGCGCTCGAAGGCCTCGATGTAGTCGTTGCGCTCGACCGCGGCGTAGCCGCCGGTCTGCTCGGCGAGCACCTTCAGGCTGTCGGCCGACAGGCGCCGCTCGGCCTCGATGCTCTGCGGGCTGATGCCGAAGGACGGATCCTGCGGCGGCGCGCCCAGGTCCATCATCTCGTCGCCGCTCGTGTGCAGGCCGCGCGCGTCGATGGTGTAGAAGTTCACGTTCGCCTTCGAGGCCGCCGAGATCGCGTCCTTGGTCTCCTGGACGACGGTCGAGGCGTCCCGGGAGTCGAAGACGTCGAGGATCTGGTAGTCGATGCCCTCGCTGAACATCAGGATCGCCTTGCGGCGGCCCCGGATCGAGCCCATGAAGTCGGCGAGGCTGCGCAGCGTCGACAGCGTGCTGCGCGCGTAGTAGCCGCGCTCGGCGTCGAGCGGGTCGAGGATCTTCTGGTCGGCGCCGGTGAGGCCCTGGCCGGTCGTGCCGTCGTTCGAGCTGGTCGGCTGCCGGAGATCGCTGGTGCGGTTGTACTCGTCGAGGCGCTCCAGCGTCCGCGAGCGCAGCTTCTGCCCCATGAACTTGTCGATGGCGGCGTTCAGCAGGCGCGGGTCGCTGGTGAACTCCTGCGCGGCGTCGAGCCGGCCGCTCGAGTGGATCACGGCGGCGACGTCGTTGGCCCCGAGGTAGCGGTCGATGAAGGCGTGCGCCGCCTTCTTGACCTGCGCGCTCCGCAGCGCGCCGACGTGGTAGTCGTCGAGAAGCAGCACGTAGATGCGCCCCGAGAACGGCTGGGCATTGCTGCGGACGTCGGGGACGAGCGGCTTCCCGTCGGTCATGAAGCGCTCGAGCTTCTCGACCGGGATGACGACCTGCGAGAAGAAGGAGACCTTCTGCGGCTTGCCGTCCTCGTAGATGTCGAAGTCCTCCTGCGTGAGGCCCTTCACCAGGTTGCCGCGTTCGTCGGTGACGACCGCGTCCACCTCGACGTAGTCGATCTCGGCCCGGAAGGTCACCGGCGGCACCGGCTGCGTGCCCGGTTCCACCTGCACGCGGGCGGTCGCCGCCGGCGGAGTTTGCGCGGCGGCACCCGCCACGAAGGCGGCGGCCGCGAGGACGCCGGTCAGTAGTGCTCGTTTCATAATGCGTCGTCGGACGAAGGCGCCACGACCTGGGCTGGCGGGGCAGGCTGGCGAAACCCTCCGATTATACGGCCGTCGGCCGCTGCTATACTCGATCTCCATGTCACTCGACATCGCGGCCGTCCAGGCCGCGCTCCGCGAGGACGGCCTCGACGGATGGCTGCTGTACGACTTCCGCGGCGTCAACCCCGTGGCCGCCAGGCTGACCGGGATCGCCGGTTCGGGGCACATGGCCACCCGGCGGTGGTACTACCTGATTCCCAGTGAGGGGACTCCGACCCGGCTCGTCCACGCGATCGAGCGCCACAACTTGGACTCGGTTCCCGGCCGGACGGTCGTCTACGCCGGACGCGACGCCCTGGCCAGCGGCCTGACGACGCTGCTCGACGGGCGGCGCCGGCTGGCGATGGAGTACTCGAAGAACTGCGCGATCCCCTATCTGTCGCGCGTCGACGCCGGCACCATCGAGCTGATCCGATCGCACGGCGTGGAGGTCGTCTCGTCGGGCGATCTCGTCCAGCGCTTCGAAGCGGCCTGGAGTCCCGAGCAGCTCGCCGGCCACCGGCAGGCGTCGGTGGGGTTGTACCGGGTCAAGGATCGGGCCCTCGCCTTCGTCCGCGCCGCCCTCGCCGCAGATCGCGCGATCACCGAATACGACGTGCAGTGCGAAATGGTGCAGGCCTTCACCCACGAGGGGCTGATCGCCGACAACGCTCCGGTCGTCGGCGCCCAGGAGAACGCCGGCAACCCGCACTACCTGCCGACCGCGGCCCAGCACCGCGCCATCCGCCGCGACGAGGTGCTGCTGCTCGATCTGTGGGGCAAGCTGCCGGCTCCGGGCAGCGTCTACGCCGACATCACCTGGATGGCCTTCACCGGATCCGTGATCCCGGATCGCGTCCAGGCCGCCTGGAAGGCCGCCGCGGCCGCCCGCAATCGCGCCATCACCTTCGTCCAGGAAGGCATGCGGGCCGGGCGGGACGTGCGCGGCTTCGAGGTGGATGCCGCGGCGCGTCAGGTGCTGGTCGACGCCGGCTTCGGCGGCCACATCCTCCACCGCACCGGCCACAGCCTCGGCGAAGAGGTCCACGGCAACGGCGTCCACATGGACGACTACGAGACGCACGACGACCGGCGCCTCGTCCCCGGCATCGGGTTCACCATCGAGCCGGGCCTGTACTTCGACGATTTCGGCATCCGGACCGAGATCAACATGACGGTGGCCCTGCAGGACGCGACCGTTACGGGCGATATCCAGGACAGGATGGAGACGCTCGTCTAGGCCCAGAGGCCGCCGGAGCGTCGCGAAGGACCGCAGAACATGTCAACGCGCAAGACCACCTTTTTCTATGCGGCGCTGCTCGCCGTGGCCTCGATCGCCGTCGGCATGGTGATCGCGTCGCGGCTGGATCTCCCGGCCCGCTCGGAGGCGCAGGCCCTCTCGGCGCCGCCGCCGATGAACAGCGCGCCGCTCAGCGGTCCGGTCGACGCCGCCACGTTCCGCAACATCGCCCGCGACCAGAGCCCGATGGTGGTCAGCATCTCGACGACGTCGACGCGCGTCGAGCAGACCAGCGACGACCAGAGCGACGAGCTGTTCCGCCGCTTCTTCGGCGCGCCGCGCCAGAAGCCGGACGAGCCCCAGGAGACGACGGGCGCCGGCACCGGCTTCGTGATCGACAAGGCCGCCGGGCTGATCCTGACCAACAACCACGTGGTCGAGAACGCGACCAAGATCGAGGTCACGCTCTACGGCGAGGACGGCGACGACGGAGACAGCCACGAGGCCAAGGTGGTCGGCCGCGACCCGCTGACCGACAGCGCGCTGATCGAGCTGGTCGACAAGTCGTCGGTGAAGCTGCAGGAAGCCCGCTTCGGCGATTCGTCGCAGATGCAGCCGGGCGACTGGGTGATGGCGATCGGCAACCCGTTCGGCTACGACCACACGGTCACGGTCGGCGTCATCAGCGGCCTGTCGCGGCCGTTCAACGTCGCACCGCAGCGGACGGTCAACATGCTGCAGACCGACGCCGCCATCAACCCGGGCAACTCGGGCGGTCCGCTGCTGAACGTGCGCGGCGAGGTCGTCGGCATCAACACCGCGATCCTCAGCAACCGCATGGCCAACATCGGCATCGGCTTCGCGGTGCCGATCAACCTCGTGCGCGAGCTGCTGCCGCAGCTCCGCACCGGCAAGGTCACGCGCGGCAAGATCGGCGTCACCATCCAGGCCAGCCGGATCACGCCCGAAGACGCCCAGGAGCTGGGCCTGCCGGATCGCAAGGGCGCCGTGGTGCGCGAGGTCGAGCGCGGTGGACCGGCGTCGAAGGCCGGCCTCAAGGCCGGTGACGTCGTCGTCGAGTTCAACGGCCGCAAGGTCGAGAACGACAAGGGCCTCGTCGACATGGTCGTCGTCACCAAGCCGGGCACGTCGGTGCCGGTGAAGGTGATCCGCGAGAAGCAGCCGAAGACGCTGTCGGTCACGGTCGCCGAGCTGACGCTGGCCCCGTCGGAGACGCCCGAGGTCACGGCCGCGTCCGACCTGACCTCCAGCTTCGGCCTGCAGCTCGAAGACCTGTCGCCGGCGATCGTGAAGCAGCTGAAGCTGCCCGCCGAGACCACCGGCGCCGTCGTCACCGGCGTGCGCGCGCGCGGCCCGGCCGCCCGCGCCC
>Ga0075366_10000821_pt1 | contig 14944 bp, 19 predicted proteins | sample EndMethybrTD3031_FD_72351 | JGI IMG/M metagenome (GOLD analysis project Ga0075366, IMG submission 72351) | Populus endosphere microbial communities from Tennessee, USA - Endosphere MetaG P. TD hybrid TD303-1 | ecosystem: Host-associated > Plants > Roots > Endosphere | place: USA: Tennessee...
TTCATCACCGACAGCCTCGGCTGGGTCGAGTACCGGCTCGGCAACCGCAGCGAGGCGCTGCGCCTGCTGCGTGCGGCCTACCAGACGCGCCCGGACCCGGAGATCGCCGCGCACCTCGGCGAGGTGCTGTGGGTCGTCGGCCAGCGCGAGGAGGCCCTCAAGGTCTGGCGCGAAGGCCGCAACCGCGACGACAGCAACGACGTGCTGCGCGAGACGCTCGCCCGCCTGCGGGTGGACCTGTGACGTTCATGCGCGGCGCAGCGCTCGCCGCGACGGTGCTGCTCGGCGCCTGCAGTTCGCTGCCCCGGCCGGCCGACCGTGCGGCCGGCGAGACGTTCTCGGGGCGGCTGGCGATCCGCGCCGAGGCGGAGGCACGCTCGACGATCGCCGCTTTCGACCTGAGCGGCCGCCCCGATGCCGGCGAGCTCGACCTGTCGACCCCGCTCGGCGCCGTGCTCGGCCGGGCCCGCTGGGCGCCGGGCCAGGTCGAACTGGTCACGCCCCAGGGCCGCAAGGCTTATCCGACGCTGGACGCGCTGACGCAGGAGGTGCTCGGCGAAACGCTGCCGGTCGCCGCGCTGTTCGACTGGCTCAAGGGCCGCCCCTGGCCGGGCGCACCGAGTGCAGCGCGCACGGGCGGCTCCACCGGCTTCGAGCAGCTGGGCTGGTCCGTCGACCTGGCCGAGTTCGACGCCGCCGTCGTGACCGCGGTCCGGCGGGCGCCCCCCGCAGTCACCGTGCGGGTCAAGCTCGACCGCCCCTGAGCGACGCCGCATGAGCCTGCGCGCCCTGCACGACGTCCCCGCACCGGCCAAGCTGAACCTGTTCCTGCACGTGGTCGGCCGGCGCGACGACGGTTACCACCTGCTCCAGTCGGTCTTCGTGCTGATCGACTGGGCCGACACGCTGCACTTCGAGCGCCGCGACGACGATCGCCTCGCGCGCCACGACCTCGGCCCGGCGCTGCCCGCGGACGACCTCTGCCTGCGCGCCGCGCGGGCGCTGCAGGCGGCCAGCGGCACGCGCCTGGGCGCCGACATCTCGATCGACAAGCGGGTGCCCTGGGGCGCCGGCATGGGCGGCGGCAGCTCCGACGCCGCGTCGACCCTGCTCGCCCTGAACCGCCTGTGGGGCCTGCACTGGCCGCTGTCGCGCCTGCTCCCGCTCGGCCTGTCGCTCGGTGCCGATGTCCCGTTCTTCCTCGGCGGTCACAACGCCTTCGTCGAGGGCATCGGCGAGCGGCTGACCCCGCTGCCGGTGCCGCGGACCTGGTTCGCGGTGCTCAAGCCGGCCGCGGCGATCGAAACGCGCGCGATCTTCACGAGCCCGAAGCTGGTCCGGGACACCGAGGCTGTTATACTTGCGGGCTTTCTGGCAGACACCGCCGGCAACGTCACCCGGGTGCTCGAAGGATTCGGCCGCAACGACCTGCAGCCGCCCGCCGAGGACCACAGCGACGAGGTCGTGCAGGCTTCGGCTCTCCTGCGGCAGCGCTTCGGCAACAGCCGCATGACCGGATCCGGCAGCGCGGTGTTCGCCCGAGCGGGCACAGGCGTCGAACCCACGACGGCGATGCCGGCGGATCTTCCGCCGGGGTGGGTGGGACGGATGTGCCGCAGCCTGGAGCGGCATCCCCTGGCGGGATGGGCCCCGGACTGATGCAGTTTCGGTGCGCTGCGCGAGCAGCGGACCTGTGTAGGGGAGTCGCCAAGTTGGTTAAGGCATCGGATTTTGATTCCGACATGCGAGGGTTCGAGTCCTTCCTCCCCTGCCAAATCTCCTGAACCGGTGCGCACCCAGGCCCGGCCAGCCTCGACGGAGCCTTTCGTGCTGTTCAACACCGTGCTGTTCACCGGGAATGCGAATCCCGAGCTGGCGCAGGAAATCGCGACCCACCTCGGCATCGAGCTCGGCAAGGCCAAGGTCGGCCGCTTCTCCGACGGGGAAGTGGACATCGAGATCCAGCAGAACGTGCGCGCCCGGGACATCTTCGTCGTGCAACCGACCTGCGCGCCGACGAACGAGAACCTGATGGAGCTGTGCATCATGGTCGACGCGCTCAAGCGTGCGTCGGCCCGGCGTGTCACGGCCGTGATCCCGTACTTCGGCTACGCGCGCCAGGACCGCCGCCCGCGCTCGACGCGCGTGCCGATCAGCGCGAAGGTCGTCGCGAACATGCTCGAGGCCGTCGGCGTCGAGCGGCTGCTGACGATGGACCTGCACGCCGACCAGATCCAGGGCTTCTTCGACATCCCGGTCGACAACATCTACGCGTCGCCGGTGCTGCTGTCGGACCTGCAGGGCAAGCGCTACACCGACCTCGTGGTCGTCTCGCCGGACGTCGGCGGCGTGGTGCGCGCCCGCGCGCTCGCCAAGCAGCTCGGCTGCGACCTCGCGATCATCGACAAGCGCCGCCCGAAGGCGAACGTCTCCGAGGTGATGCACGTCATCGGCGACATCGAGGGCCGCAACTGCGTGATCATGGACGACATGATCGACACCGCCGGCACGCTCGTGAAGGCGGCCGAGGTGCTGAAGTCGCGCGGCGCCAAGAGCGTCTACGCCTACTGCACGCACGCGGTGTTCTCGGGTCCGGCGATCGACCGGATCCAGGGCTCGGCGCTGGACGAGGTCGTCATCACCAACACGATTCCGCTGAACGATGCGGGGCGCGGCTGCGCCAAGGTGCGGCAGCTGTCGGTCGCCTTCCTGTTCGCCGAGACGATCCGCCGCATCTCGGACGGCGAGTCGGTCACTTCCCTGTTCGCGGAGCAAAACGCGAACTTCTAGCCGGGGCGCGAGCTCCGTTCACCGATGAAGAGCCTGGTCGCGGGCCTTCGACACTTGGAGTCAACATGAAATTCGTCGCTTTCGAGCGCACGCTGCAGGGGACCGGAGCGAGCCGCCGCCTGCGCAATGCGCAAAAGGTGCCTGGCATCGTTTACGGTGCCGGCCAGCCGCAGATGATCGAGCTCGATCACAACGCGCTCTTCTTCGCGCTGAAGAAGGAAGCCTTCCACTCGTCGCTGCTCGACATGGAGCTCGCCGGCAAGACCGAGAAGGTGCTGCTGCGCGACTACCAGATGCATGCGTTCAAGCCGATCGTGATGCACATCGACTTCCAGCGCGTCGACGCGACCACGAAGGTCACGAAGAAGATCCCGCTGCACTTCGTCAACGAAGAGAACTCGCCGGCGGTCAAGACCGACAAGTGCCTGGTCAACCACGTCGTCACCGAGCTGCTGGTGCAGTGCCTGGCCTCGCAGCTGCCGGAGTACCTGACGGTCGACCTGGGCAACCTCGCGAAGGGCCAGTCGATGCACGTCAGCGACCTGAAGCTCGCCGACGGCATCAAGGTCGTCACGCACGGCAAGAAGGACCCGGTGATCGTCTCCGTCTCGGTGCAGGCCGCCGAGGAAGAGGCCGCGCCGGCACCGGTCGTCGCCGCCCCGGCCGCGGACGCCAAGAAGCCGAAGAAGGACGAGAAGCAGAACAAGAAGTGAACGATTGCACGGGCGAGGCGCCCGTCGTTCCGCGAGCCCCGGCCTGCCGGGGCTTTTTCGTTTCCGGACCCCGTCGATAATTCCCGACCATGATTCGCCTCATCGCCGGCCTCGGCAACCCGGGCCCCGAGTACGACGCGACGCGCCACAACGCGGGCTTCTGGTTCGTCGATGCCGTCGCGCGCGAGCTGAAGGTCTCGCTCGTGCCCGAGCGCAGCTACTTCGGCCTCGCGGCCCGCGCGACGACGCGCCACGGCAGCCTGTGGCTGCTCGAGCCGATGACCTTCATGAACCTGTCGGGCAAGTCGGTCGCGGCGCTCGCGCGCTTCTTCAAGATCGCGCCCGAGGAGATCCTCGTCGTGCACGACGAGCTGGACCTGATGCCGGGCCAGGCCAAGATGAAGCTCGGCGGCAGCCATGCCGGGCACAACGGCCTGAAGGACATCCACGCGCAGCTCGGCACCGCCGACTACTGGCGCCTGCGCCTGGGCATCGGCCACCCGGGCGTGAAGGCCGAGGTCATCAACTACGTGCTGCGCAAGCCGCCGAAGGAACACCGCGACGCGATCGACCAGGCGATCGTGCAGTCGCTGCAGGCGCTCGACCTGCTGCTCGCGGGCGAGATGGAGCGCGCGATGATGAAGGTGCACGCGAAGCCGCCGCGCCCCAAGCCGCCGCGCCCGGCCGCGGACGGCGATGCGGCCCGACCGGAGGAGGCGACATGACCACGACACGCTGGGCCCTGGGCCTGGGTCTCGCGCTGCTGGCCGGTGCGGCCACCGGCGCGCCGATCTACCGCTGCGGCAACACCTACTCGCAGACACCCTGCCCCGAGGGCGGCAAGCTGGTCGAGGCGACCGATCCGCGGACGGCGGCGCAGCGCGCCGAGGCGCGGCGCTTTGCCGCGGCCGAACGCCAGGCCGCGGCCGACCGCGAGCGCGAGGCGAAGGCGTCGGCCCCCCCGGTGCAAACCGCGCCCGCCACGTTGAGCCCCGCCGCCGTTGCGCCTGCTGCCTCGGCGGCGGCGAAGGAACGCGGCGGCCGGGTCGGCCCGAGGAAGGCGAAAGCCGACCGTCAGGACAAGGATTTCGTCGCGGCCGCCCCGCGCGAGAAAACGCGGCGCAAGTAGGTCAGCGCGCCGCGGGCGCGGCGCCCGGCGCGGCCGGGGCCGCCTCGTCCTGCAGGCGCCGGAAGCGGGCCCACAGCGTCTCCTTGGTTTCGACCCGGTTCGGGTCGACCGGAATGCACGCCACCGGGCACACCTGCACGCACTGCGGCTCGTCGAAGTGGCCGACGCACTCGGTGCAGCGGTTCGGATCGATCTGGTAGATCTCCGGCCCCAGCGAGATCGCCTGGTTCGGGCACTCGGGCTCGCAGACGTCGCAGTTGATGCACTCGTCGGTGATCAGCAGGGCCATGGTTCGGTCAGTCGTCCGCCGTCTTCACGCGGTCCTTCAGGCGGTTCAGCACGGAGGGTGACACGAACTTGGAGACATCACCACCGAGCGTGGCAATCTCGCGCACGAAGGTGCCCGAGACGAACTGGAACTGGTCGCTCGGCGTCAGGAACAGCGTCTCGACCTCGGGCATGAGCTGGCGGTTCATGCCGGCCATCTGGAACTCGTACTCGAAGTCGCTGACCGCGCGCAGGCCGCGCACGACGACCTTGCCGCCGTGGCTGACGACGAAGTCGCGCAGCAGCCCGCGGAAGGCCATCACCTCGACGTTCGGGTACTTCGCGGCCAGCTCGCGTGCGATGTCCAGCCGCTCGGCGATCGTGAACATCGTGCGTTTGTGGTGGCCGGCCGCGACCGCGAGGATGAGCCGCTCGAACAGCCGGCTGGCGCGGCGCATCAGGTCCTCGTGCCCGAGTGTCATCGGGTCGAAGGTGCCGGGGTAGACCGCGGTGAGTCGGGTGACGGAGGTCAACGGGCGCTCCACTCAGAACTTCGCGGCCGCAGTGTAGCCGCGGAACGGGGCGGGTCAGCCCGTTTCGCCGCGCTGCAGCAAGTGGGCGTGGACCGCCCCGGCGCGCGCGTGGCGGTGCAGGCGCAGGCCCCAGCGCGCGGCGTCGGCCGCGTCGAACGGGCGGTCCGCCTCGAGGTAGACGAAACCGCCGGGCACGACGAGCGGCGCCGCGGCGACCATTGCCGGCTCGAACAGGGCAGCATCGAACGGCGGGTCGATGAAGACGAGCTCGAAACGGTCGCGCTCGCTCCTTGCCATCCAGGCCAGCGCGTCGGCGGTCTCGACGCGCAGCATCGTCGCCTGCAGGCGGTCGCGGGTCTGGACCAGGCTGCGCGCCAGCTCGCGGTCGCGTTCGAGCAGCACGACTTCGACGGCGCCGCGCGAGCCGGCCTCGAAGCCGAGGGCGCCGGAGCCGGCGAACGCGTCGAGGCAGCGCCAGCCGCTCAGGTCCTGGCCGAGCCAGTTGAACAGCGTCTCGCGCACGCGGTCGGGTGTCGGGCGCAGGCCCGGCCTGTCGGCCACCGGCAGCTTGCTGCGCCGCCACTGCCCGCCGATCACCCGCACTTCATGCGGGACGGCGCGATTCATTGCCGGACCGGGATGCCGTCGCGCGCCAGCAGCGCCTTGGCCTGCCCGACGGTGAACTCGCCGTAGTGGAAGATGCTCGCCGCGAGCACCGCGTCGGCGCCGCCGATGCGGATCCCGTCGGACAGGTGCTCCAGCGCGCCGACACCCCCCGAGGCGATCACCGGCACGCCGACCGCGTCGCTCACCGCGCGCGTCAGCTCGAGGTCGAAGCCGCTCTTGGTGCCGTCGCGGTCCATGCTGGTCAGCAGGATCTCGCCGGCGCCCTGCTCGGCCATCCGGCGGGCCCAGTCGACCGCGTCGAGCCCGGTGTTGCGCCGGCCGCCGTGCGTGTAGACGTCCCAGCCCGGCCCGCGTGCGGCGAGGTCGTCGCCCGCGCGGCGCTTGGCGTCGATCGCGACCACGATCGCCTGCGCGCCGTACTTGGCCGACGCGTCGCGGATCACCTGCGGATCGGCCACCGCCGCGGAGTTGAAGCTGACCTTGTCGGCGCCCGCGTTGAGCAGGCGGCGCACGTCGGCCACCGTGCGCACGCCGCCGCCGACCGTCAGCGGGATGAACACCTGCGCCGCGACGGCCTCGATGATGTGCAGGATCAGGTCGCGGCCGTCGGAGGTCGCGGTGATGTCGAGGAAGGTCAGCTCGTCGGCGCCCTGCTCGTTGTAGCGCGCCGCGATCTCGACCGGATCGCCCGCGTCGCGCAGTTCGACGAAGTTGACGCCCTTGACGACCCGGCCGCCGGTGACGTCCAGGCAGGGGATGATGCGTTTGGCGAGCATGCGGCGGCGGCCTATTCGGCGAGTTCGTCGGCGCGCTTCTGCGCTGCCGCGAAGTCGAGGTCGCCGGTGTAGATCGCGCGGCCGCAAATGACGCCGTCGATGCCTTCGTGTTCGACGCCGCAGAGCTTCTCGATGTCGGCCAGGCCGGACAGCCCGCCCGAGGCGATCACCGGGATCGTCAGCGCACGGGCGAGCTTCACGGTCGCGTCGATGTTGATGCCGCTGAGCATGCCGTCGCGGCCGATGTCGGTGTAGATCACGCCTTCGACGCCGTAGTCCTGGAACTTCTGCGCCAGATCGACCACCTCGTGGCCGGTCAGCTTGCTCCAGCCGTCGGTCGCGACCTTGCCGTCCTTCGCGTCCAGCCCGACGATGATGTGGCCGCCGAACGCCGAGCAGGCGTCGTGCAGGAAGCCGGGGTTCTTCACCGCCGCGGTGCCGATGATGATGAAGCTCAGGCCGTCGTCCAGGTAGCGCTCGACGGTGTCGAGGTCGCGGATGCCGCCGCCGAGCTGCACGGGGATCTCGTCGCCGACCTCGGCAAGGATCGCCTTGATCGCCGGCTCGTTGACCGGCTTGCCGGCAAACGCGCCGTTCAGGTCGACGAGGTGCAGGCGGCGCGCGCCGGCGTCGACCCAGCGCCGCGCCATCGCCGCCGGATCCTCGCCGAAGGTCGTCGCCTCGGTCATGTCGCCTTGTCTGAGGCGGACGCAGCGCCCGTCCTTGAGGTCAATCGCGGGTATCAGCAGCATGGCCGAATGGCTGTCGTCACGAGGAGGATCGCCCGAGGAACATCGCAGGGGAACGCCGTCACGGATTCCAGTGCAGGAAGTTGCGATACAGGGCCAAGCCGTGCTCGGCGCTTTTCTCGGGGTGGAACTGGGTGGCGAAAATGTTATCGCGCGCCAGCGCACAGGTAAAGCCGCCGCCGTAGTCGGCCTCCCCGACGCTGTGCGCGGGATCGCTCGGGCGGGCGTAGTAGCTGTGCACGAAGTAGAACCAGGCGCCGTCGGGCACGCCTGCCCAGATCGGGTGCGGGCGCACCTGCGCGACGCGGTTCCAGCCCATTTGCGGGATCTTGAAGCGGCTGCCGTCGGGTTGCAGCCGGCCCTCGAGGCGGAAGCGCCGCACCTCGCCCGGCACGAGGCCCAGGCCGTCGGTGGGCCCCTCCTCACTGCGGCCGAGCAGCATCTGCATGCCGACGCAGACGCCCATCAGCGGCTTGTTCGCGGCCGCATGCAGGACGGCGCCCTGCAGGCCGGACTCGCGCAGCTCGCGCATGCAGTCGGGCATCGCCCCCTGGCCGGGCAGCACGACCCGCTCGGCGGCGTGGACCTCTTCCGGTTTCGACGTCACCACGACGTCGAAACCGCTGCCCTGCGCGACATGCATCACCGCCTGCGACACCGAGCGCAGGTTGCCCATGCCGTAGTCGACGACCGCGACCGTCCGCCCCATGGTCAGAGCGTGCCCTTGGTCGACGGGATCGTGCCGGCGGCACGCGGGTCGATCGCCAGCGCCATGCGCAGCGCGCGGCCGAAGGCCTTGAACACCGTCTCGGCCTGGTGGTGCGCGTTCGCGCCCTTCAGGTTGTCGATGTGCAGCGTGACGAGCGCGTGGTTCGCGAAGCCCTGGAAGAACTCGTACGTCAGCTGCGTGTCGAAGCCGCCGACCATGCCGCTCTTGAACGGCACGTCCATGTGCAGCCCGGGCCGGCCGGAGAAGTCGACCACGACGCGCGAGAGCGCCTCGTCGAGCGGCACGTAGGCATGGCCGTAGCGCGTCAGCCCCTTCTTGTCGCCCACCGCCTGCGCGACGGCCATGCCGAGCGTGATGCCGACGTCCTCGACCGTGTGGTGGCCGTCGATGTGCAGGTCGCCCTTTGCCTCGACCTCGAGGTCGATCAGCCCGTGGCGCGCGACCTGGTCGAGCATGTGGTCGAAGAAGCCGATGCCGGTGGCGAGCTTGGCGGTGCCGGCGCCGTCCAGATCGACGCGGACGCGGATCTGCGTTTCCTTGGTGTCGCGCCGGACTTCGGCGATGCGGTTCGTCGTGCTCATGCGTTCAGGCTCGCTTTCAGCGCCTCGATCATCTGCGTGTTCTCGTCCGGCGTGCCGACCGTCAGCCGCAGGCAGTTCGCCAGCAGCGGATGCAGCCCCTCGACGTTCTTCACGAGCACGCCGCGTGCCTTCATGCCGGCGAAGCAGCGCTTCGCGTCGGGCACGCGCACGAGGACCATGTTGGCCTCGCTCGGGAAGGCGCGCACGCCCGGCAGCGCCGCGAGCTCGGCCTGCAGGCGCGTGCGCTGCTCGCGCAGCAGCGCCGCCTGGCGCGCGAACTCGTCGGCATGGTCCAGCGCGAACAGCGTCGCCTCGGCGTTCAGCACGCTGACGTTGTACGGCGGGCGCACCTTGTCGATCTGCTCGATCAGCGCCGCCGCGCCGGCCATGTAGCCGAGCCGCACGCCGGCCAGGCCGAACTTGCTCAGCGTGCGCATCACGAGCACGTGCGGCTGCGCCGCCATGCGCTGCATCCAGCTGCGCGACGAGAACGGCTGGTAGGCCTCGTCGAAGACGACGAAGCCGCGCTGCCTGCCGACCGCCGCGACGATGCGGTCGATGACGGCGTCGTCGAACAGGTTCGCGGTCGGGTTGTTCGGGTAGGCGAGGTAGGTGATCGCCGGCCGGTGCTGCTCGATCGCCGCGAGCATCGCCGCCTCGTCGAGCTCGAAGTCGGCAGTCAGCGGCACGCCGACGAAGCCGAGCCCCTGCAGCTTCGCCGACATCTCGTACATCACGAAGCCCGGCAGCGGCGCGAGGATCGTGTTGCCCGGGACGTCGCAGGCCATCGCGAGCAGCGAGATCAGCTCGTCCGACCCGTTGCCGAGCATCAGCGCGCAGCCGGCCGGCAGCCCGACGTGCTTCGCGAGCGCCGCAGCGACGTCGGCGACGCGCTGCCCCGGGTAGCGGTTGATCGCGACGGCACCGAGCCGCTCGCCGAGCTCGCGCTGCAGCGCGGCGGGCAGGCGGAACGGGTTCTCCATCGCGTCGAGCTTGACCAGCCCGGCGCTCGGCTGGATCGCGTAGGCGTGCATCGACTGCACGTCCTGGCGGATCGTCGTGCGGATGCGGTCGGCGAGGTCGTTCGGCGGCGTGCTCACGGCGTCTTCTTTCCCGGGTTCGTCAGTCGCAGTTCGGCTGCCCGCGCGTGCGCCTGCAGCCCCTCGCCGTAGGCGAGTTCGGCCGCGATCGGGCCGAGCACCTGCGCGCCGGCCGCGCTGACCTCGATCAGGCTGCTGCGCTTCTGGAAGTCGTAGACGCCCAGCGGCGACGAGAAACGCGCCGTGCCCGAGGTCGGCAGCACGTGGTTCGGGCCGGCACAGTAGTCGCCCAGGCTCTCGCTCGTGTAGGCGCCGAGGAAGATCGCACCGGCGTGCCTGAGCAGCGGCTCCCAGCGCTGCGGCTCGGCCGCGCTGATCTCCAGGTGCTCGGGCGCGATGCGGTTGCTGATCGCGCAGGCCTCGTCCATCGAGCGCGTGTGGATCAGTGCGCCGCGGCCCTCGAGCGAGGCGCGGATCACGTCGCGCCGCGGCAGGCCGGGCAGCAGCCGCTCGATCGCCTCGGCGACGCGGGCGATGTAGTCGGCATCGGGGCACAGCAGGATGCTCTGCGCGAGCTCGTCGTGCTCGGCCTGGCTGAACAGGTCCATCGCGACCCAGTCGGGCGGCGTCGTGCCGTCGGCCAGCACGAGGATCTCGCTCGGGCCGGCGATCATGTCGATGCCGACCTGGCCGAAGACGCGTCGCTTCGCGCTCGCGACATAGGCGTTGCCCGGGCCGGTGATCTTGTCGACGCCCGGCACGGTCGCGGTGCCGCAGGCCAGCGCCCCGACGGCCTGCGCGCCGCCGATCGTGAAGGCCCGGTCGACACCGGCGACCGCCGCGGCCGCGAGCACGAGCGCGTTGCGCTCGCCGCGCGGCGTCGGCACGACCATCACGATCTCGCCGACGCCCGCGACCTTGGCAGGAATCGCGTTCATCAGCACGCTCGACGGGTAGGCCGCCTTGCCGCCCGGCACGTAGATGCCCACGCGGTCGAGCGGGGTGACCTTCTGGCCGAGCAGGCTGCCGTCGGCGTCGCGGTAGCTCCAGCTGCGCCCGCAGGCTTCGAGCTGGCGCTCGTGGTAGTCGCGCACGCGGGCCGCCGCGGCTTCCAGCGCCCGGCGTTGCGCGGGCGTGATCGCGTCGAGCGAGGCCCGCAGCTCCGCCTGCGACAGCTCGAGCTGCGCCATCGACGCGACCTCGAGGCCGTCGAAGCGGCGCGTGTACTCGAGCACCGCCGCGTCGCCGCGGCGCTGCACGTCGGCCAGGATCTCGGCGACCCGCTGCTCGATCGCGGCGTCGGTCTCGGCCGACCAGTGCTGCAGGCGCCGGAACTGCGCGTCGAAGTCCGCCGCGGTCGTCGCCAGGCGGCGCAGCGCGAGGCCGCTCATGCCGTCGCTCCGACGGCGGCGGCGAAGGCGTCGATCAGCGCCCGCACGCGTGCGCGCTCGACCTTCAGCGCCGCCTGGTTGACGACGAGGCGCGAGGAGATGTCCATGATCTTCTCGACCTCGACGAGCTGGTTGGCCTTCAGCGTGCTGCCGGTCGACACGAGGTCGACGATCGCGTCGGCGAGGTCGGTCAGCGGGGCGAGCTCCATCGAGCCGTAGAGCTTGATCAGGTCGACGTGCACGCCCTTGTCGGCGAAGTGGTCGCGCGCGATCTGCGTGTACTTGGTCGCGACGCGCAGCCGCGAGCCCTGCCTCACCGCCGCCGCGTAGTCGAAGCCGGCGCGCGCCGCGACGCTCATGCGGCACTTCGCGATGCCGAGGTCGACCGGCTGATACAGCCCCTGGCCGCCGTGTTCGATCAGCGTGTCCAGGCCGACGACGCCGAGGTCCGCGCCCCCGTGCTGCACGTAGGTCGGCACGTCGGTGGCGCGCACCAGCACGATGCGCAGGTCGGGCCGGCTCGTGCCGATGATGAGCTTGCGGCTCTTCTCCGGGTCCTCGGCGACCTCGATGCCGGCCGCGCGCAGCAGCGGCATCGTCTCGTCGAAGATGCGGCCTTTGGAGAGGGCGAGCGTGATCATTGCGATGTCCGCCCGACCGCCCGAAGGACATTGCACGCCCCCTCGGGGGGCAGCGAACGAAGTGAGCCTGGGGGCTTCATTGGACCCTCTCGATCGCCGCGCCGATGCCGCGCAGCTTGGCTTCCATCTGCTCGTAGCCGCGGTCGAGGTGGTAGATGCGGTCGACCACCGTCTCGCCGTCGGCGACGAGCCCGCCGATCACGAGGCTCGCCGAGGCGCGCAGGTCGGTCGCCATCACGATCGCGCCGGACAGCCGCTCGACGCCGTGCACGACCGCCGTGTGGCCGTCGACCTCGATGCGCGCGCCCATGCGCACGAGCTCGTTGACGTGCATGAAGCGGTTCTCGAAGATCGTCTCGGTCACGCGCGCGCTGCCTTCGGCGATGCAGTTCAGCGCCATGAACTGGGCCTGCATGTCGGTCGGGAAGGCCGGGTACTCGCTGGTGCGGAAGCTCACCGCCTTCGTGCGGCCCTGGTGGCGCACGCGGATCCAGTCGGCGCCCGCGCTCACGTCGACGCCGGCCTCGCGCAGCTTGTCGATCACCGCGTCGAGGTGGTCGGCGCGCGCGCCGCGCAGCACGACGTCGCCGCCGGCCGCCGCGACGGCGCACAGGAAGGTGCCGGTCTCGATGCGGTCCGGCACGATGCGGTGCGTGGTGCCGGTCAGGCGGTCGACGCCCTGGATGCGGATGCGGCTCGTGCCATGGCCCTCGATCTTCGCGCCCATGCGGATCAGCATCTCGGCGAGGTCGGGGATCTCGGGCTCCTGCGCGGCGTTCTCGAGCACCGTCTCGCCCTCGGCGAGCGTCGCGGCCATCAGCAGGTTCTCGGTGCCGGTGACGGTCACCATGTCGGTCGTGATGCGCGCGCCCTTCAGGCGCTTCGCCTTCGCAAGGATGTAGCCGTGCTCGACGCCGATCTCCGCGCCCATCGCCTGCAGGCCCTTGATGTGCTGGTCGACCGGTCGGGAGCCGATCGCGCAGCCGCCCGGCAGCGAGACGGTCGCCTCGCCGAAGCGCGCGAGCAGCGGGCCCAGCACCAGGATCGACGCGCGCATCGTCTTCACGAGGTCGTACGGCGCCTCGGGCGACGTGACCTCGCCGGCATCGAGGGTGACCGTGTCGGGCTGCGCTTGCGAACGCTCGGCCTTCGCGCCCATGTTGCGCAGCAGCTTCAGCGTCGTGCCGACGTCCTGCAGGCGCGGCACGTTCGTGAGGGTGACGGGCTCGGCGGTCAGCAGCGCGGCGCACAGCTCGGGCAGCGCGGCGTTCTTCGCGCCGGAGACCGGCACCTCGCCCTCGAGGCGGCGGCCGCCGCGGATCAGGAGTTTGTCCATGATGATGAATGGCTGATGGCGTGCCACCTGGCGCCACCGGACCCGCACGGCGCGAGTCCGCGCGCCGCAGTGAACACTGCGGCGTGTGTCAGTGGTGGTGGGTGGAAGCCGCGGCGGGCTGGGCAGCCCACTCGGCCGGGGTCAGCGTCTTCATCGACAGGGCGTGAATTTGCTCGCGCATTCTATCGCCCAGGGCCTGGTAGACCCGCTGGTGGCGCCTGACGCGGCTCAGGCCGTCGAATTCCGGGGAGACGATCGTGGCGAAGAAGTGCCTGCCGTCGCCTTCGACCTCGAGGTGCTCGCATGCGAGGCCCTGCGCGATGAAGCGCTGGACGTCGGCGGCGGTCGGGTCGGACATGCGCCGATTCTAGTGGCGGATCTTGTACCCGATGCGCAACAGGTGAAGCGCCACGGACGCCACGACGACGAAGCTGGTCCCCACGACCCCGAGGCTGACCCACGGCGACACGTCGCTCGCCCCGAAGAACCCGCGCCGGAAACCGTCGATCATGTAGAAGAACGGGTTCAGGTGGCTGACCCCCTGCCAGAACGACGGCAGCGAGTGCACCGAATAGAACACGCCGGACAGGAAGGTCATCGGCATGATGATGAAGTTCTGGAACGCCGCCATCTGGTCGAACTTCTCCGCCCACAGCCCGGCGACCAGCCCCAGCGAGCCCAGCATGGCGGCGCCGAGCACCGCGAAGACGACGATCCACCACGGCTCCGCCGCGTGCAGCGGCGCGAACCAGAGCGTCACGAGCAGCACGCCGGTGCCGACCGCGAGGCCGCGCACCACCGAGGCGCCGACGTAGGCCGCATACCAGGCCCAGTGCGACAGCGGCGCGACGAGCAGGAAGACGAGGTTGCCGGTGATCTTGCTCTGGATCAACGACGAGCTGCTGTTCGCGAACGCGTTCTGCAGCACGCTCATCATCACGAGGCCCGGGATCAGGAAGCTCGTGTAGCCGACCTGGTCGAACACCTTCACGTGGTCCTCGAGCACGTGGCCGAAGATCAGCAGGTACAGCACCGCCGTCAGCACCGGCGCGGCGACGGTCTGGAACGAGACCTTCCAGAAGCGCAGCACCTCCTTGTAGAGCAGCGTGCGCGTGCCGGAGAACACGCCGCGTTCGGTGGTCGTCATGCCAGCGCCCCCGCAGGGCGTTCGTCGCCCTGCATGATCTCGAGGAACACGTCCTCCAGGTCGGCACGACCGATCTCCAGGTCCTCGGGCTGGCAGCCGGCCTGGCGCAGCGTCGCCAGGATGGTCTCGACCTCGTGCGCGTCGTGCGCCTTGATCTGCACGATGCGGCCGGTGACGCGCGACTGCGCCGCGAGCGCCGACGGCAGCGGCGCGTCCATCTTGAAGCGCAGCATCGTGCTCGCGGTCCCGGCGAGCAGCGCCGAGGTGCGGTCCAGCGCGACGACGCGGCCCTGCTTCAGCATCGCGATGCGGCCGCACAGCGCCTCGGCCTCCTCGAGGTAGTGCGTCGTCAGCAGCACCGTGTGGCCCTCGCGGTTCAGCCGCGCGACGAACTGCCACAGCGTCTGGCGCAGCTCGACGTCGACGCCCGCGGTCGGCTCGTCGAGCACGATCACCGGCGGCCGGTGCACCAGCGCCTGCGCGACCAGCACGCG
>Ga0075366_10000822_pt1 | contig 14915 bp, 12 predicted proteins | sample EndMethybrTD3031_FD_72351 | JGI IMG/M metagenome (GOLD analysis project Ga0075366, IMG submission 72351) | Populus endosphere microbial communities from Tennessee, USA - Endosphere MetaG P. TD hybrid TD303-1 | ecosystem: Host-associated > Plants > Roots > Endosphere | place: USA: Tennessee...
GACATGGACGCGAAGGTCGACTATCGCCGCCTGGTCGAAGCCAAGCTGACCGCCCTGGGGGCGGCCCCCGAAGCCGACAAAACGGCCAGCGCCGCAGCCGGCGCGGAGACGTCGAAATGATGGGTACACGCAGCAGACTGATCCTCGCCTCCCTGGGTGCGGCCGTTCTGGCGGCGCTGGCGCAAGCAGCCAGCGGGCCTGAAAAGCCCAAGCCGACGCCGCTCGAAACCGTCACGCCGCAGATGGGCGGCCGCGTGGTCTGGAATCAGAAGGTCGACGGCGTGCAGTTTCCGCTCGCGGTGGCCGTGACGCCGGGCGTTTTCACGGTGGCGGGCAACGATGGGTCGGTGTCGGCGTTCGAAGTCGACACCGGACGTGAGCTCTGGAAGGGCACCGCCGGCGCCAAGCTGGGCGCGGGCGTCGGCAGCGACGGCCGGTTCGCGTCGGTGATCACGCGCGACGGCGATCTGGTCACGCTCGAAGCCGGTCGCGTGCTGTGGCGCAAGCCGCTCAACATGCGCGTCACCACTGCGCCGCTCGTGGCCGGCGAACGCGTGTTCGTGCTGGGCGGCGACCGCAGCGTGCAGGCCTTCGATGCGCAAGACGGCACCAAGCTGTGGGGTGTGCAGCGCCCGAACGACCCGCTCGCCTTGGCGCAGGGCGGGGTCATCGCCGCCTTCAAGGACACGCTGCTTGCAGGTCAAGGCTCGCGCCTGGCCGGATTCGACCCGAAAAACGGCGACGTGCGCTGGGAGGTCGTGGTCGGATCGCCGCGCGGCACCAATGAAGTCGAGCGCCTGGCCGACCTGGTCGCGCCCATAGCGCGACTGGGCGACGTGGTGTGCGTACGTTCGTTTCAAGCGGCCGTGGGCTGCGTGAACGCCGAGCGCGGCGCGCTCAACTGGACCAAGCCCGTGGGCGGCACCGATGGCGTCGCCGCGGACGATCAATTCGTCTATGGCGCGGACGCCACGGACCGCATCACGGCCTGGAAGACTGCCACTGGCGAAGTCGCCTGGCAGTCCGAAAAGCTGCTCTATCGCGGATTGGCCGCGCCTCTGCTCACGGCCAAGGCGCTGATCGTCGGCGACGCCGAGGGTGTCGTGCATTTCCTGTCGCGCGACAAGGGCGAGACGCTGCTGCAGGTGAAGACCGACGGCAGCGCGATCGTCGCCGCCCCGGTCGTCTCGGCCGGCACGGTACTCGTCGTGACCCGCAACGGCGGCGTCTACGCCATCCGAACGGAATAGATGACAACAACAACCTCCGGTCGCTTCGCGCCAGCCGCCCCGAGGGGGCCAGCGGCCGCCTTGGGAGCGGCCCGGCGGCGTCCGCTGCGTGATGACAACCCCCAGTCGCTTCGCGCCAGCCCCCCGAGGGGGCCAGCGGCCGCCTTGGGAGCGGCCCGGCGGCGTCCGCTGAAGGTCACGCACACACGATGAAACCAGTCATCGCCATCGTCGGGCGTCCCAACGTCGGCAAATCGACGTTGTTCAACCGCATGACCAAGAGCCGCGACGCGATCGTTGCGGACTTTTCCGGGCTCACGCGCGACCGCCACTACGGCGACGGTCGCCTGGGGGACCGCGAGTTCATCTGCGTGGACACCGGGGGCTTCGAGCCCGACAGCACGACTGGCATCGTCAAGGAAATGGCCAAGCAGACGCGTCAGGCCGTGGCCGAAGCGGACGTGGTCGTTTTCGTGGTCGATGTGCGCGCCGGTCTGTCGGCGCAAGACCATGACATCGCCAACTACCTGCGCACCGTCGGCAAGAAGGTGCTGCTGGCGGTGAACAAGGCCGAGGGCATGCAGGAATCGCCCCATCTGGCCGAGTTTTACGAGTTGGGCATGGGCGAGCCCCATCCGATCTCTTCGGCGCACGGGCAGGGCATTCGCAGCCTGCTGGAAGCCGCACTCGAAGACTACCCGTTCGACGACGAGGACGAAGAGCCCGAGGAAGGCGCCCCGATCCGCCTTGCGGTGGCCGGCCGTCCCAACGTCGGCAAGAGCACGCTCATCAACACCTGGCTCGGTGAAGAGCGGCTCGTCGCCTTCGACATGCCGGGCACGACGCGCGACGCAATCAGCGTGCCCTTCGAGCGCAACGGCCAGAAGTTCCAGTTGATCGACACCGCCGGCCTGCGCCGCAAGGGCAAGGTCTTCGAGGCGATCGAGAAGTTTTCGGTCGTGAAGACCCTGCAGGCCATCGCCGATGCGAACGTTGTCTTGCTGCTGCTCGACGCCACGCAAGGCGTGAGCGAGCAAGACGCCCACATCGCCGGTTACGTGCTCGACAGCGGTCGCGCGGTGGTGATCGCCATCAACAAATGGGATGCTGTCGACGACTACCAGAAGGAACTGCTGCAGCGCTCCATCGAACAGCGCCTGGCGTTCCTGAAGTTCGCCCCCATCTTGCACATCTCGGCCATCAAGCGGCAAGGCTTGGGCCCCGTCTGGAAGGCCATTGCCGATGCGCACGCCTCGGCCACGCGCAAGATGTCCACGCCGGTGCTCACACGCCTTCTTCTGGAGGCGGTGGAGCACCAGCAGCCCAAGCGGGCAGGCATGTTCCGCCCCAAACTGCGTTACGCGCACCAAGGCGGGATGAACCCGCCGGTGATCGTGGTGCACGGCAATTCTCTCGAACACGTGACCGACTCTTACAAACGATTCCTCGAAGGCCGGTTCCGCGAGCACTTCAAACTGGTGGGCACGCCCTTGCGCATCGAAATGAAGTCCGGAAAGAACCCGTTCGATGAAAAGAATTCCTGAGGGACTTTCCGTCCAAGGGGTTCGACGCCGCGGAACCCTGTGTTAACGTGATCACTCTCATAACTTTTGAACACGGAGCAATATCGTGAGCAATAAGGGCCAACTCCTACAAGACCCCTTTCTGAACCTGCTGCGCAAAGAGCATGTACCGGTCTCCATCTATCTCGTGAACGGTATCAAGCTGCAGGGCCACATCGAATCTTTCGATCAATACGTGGTGCTTCTTCGAAATACCGTGACCCAGATGGTCTACAAGCACGCCATCTCCACTGTCGTCCCCGGCCGCGCCGTGAACTTCCACGCGGCCGACACCCCGGAACAAACCTGAACACCGTGATGGCTGCGGGTTCTGGGCAGCATCGACCTTGAGCTCCGGGAAGTCTTCAGAGAGCCCGGTCGGGCCGCCGCGTGCCATCCTCGTCGGCGTGGATGTCGGTGGCTCCGGCCATTTCGACCCCACGCTCGACGAACTGGCCCTGTTGTGCGAGTCCGCCGGCGACGTGGCCGTGGCGCGTGTCATTGCCAAGCGGAAAGCGCCTGATCCCGCGCTTTTCATCGGTTCGGGCAAGGCCGACGAGATCAAGGCGCTGGTCGAGGGGCATCGCGCAGAAGCCGTGCTGTTCGATCAGGCACTGTCGCCGGCCCAGCAGCGCAACCTCGAACGGCACCTCGGAGTCGCCGTGGCCGACCGCACCATGCTCATCCTCGAAATCTTTGCGGCCCGCGCCCAGAGCCACGAGGGCAAGCTGCAGGTCGAATTGGCACAGCTTCAATACCTCTCGACGCGTCTCGTGCGCCGCTGGAGCCACCTTGAACGGCAGCGCGGCGGCATCGGCACGCGCGGCGGCCCTGGCGAAGCACAGATCGAACTCGACCGCCGCATGATCGGCGAGCGCATCAAGGCCGTGAAAGAACGGCTGGTGAAGGTCAAACGCCAACGCAATACGCAGCGCAAGCAGCGTGAGCGGAACCAGACCTATCGCGTCTCGTTGGTGGGCTATACCAACGCCGGCAAGTCCACGCTGTTCAACAGCCTGGTCAAGGCGCGCAGCTACGCGGCCGATCAACTGTTTGCCACGCTCGACACCACGACACGCCAGTTCTACCTCGAAGACGTCGGCCGTTCGGTGTCCTTGTCCGACACCGTGGGCTTCATCCGCGACCTTCCTCACAAGTTGGTCGAAGCCTTCGAGGCCACGCTGCAGGAGGCCGCTGACGCCGACCTGCTGCTGCACGTGGTCGACGCGTCGAGCCCGCTGCTGGCCGAGCAGATGGCCGAAGTGCAGCGCGTGCTGCACGACATCGGCGCGGGCGACATCCAGCAAGTGCTGGTCTACAACAAGTTCGACAAGCTCGAAGACACGCAGCGGCCGCGCAATCCGGTCGACGTGCTGGAGATCGACGGCGGCGTGCGCGTGCCGCGAGTCTTCGTCAGCGCCTTGACGGGGCAGGGCCTCGATGCGCTCAAGAGGGTCATTTCCCAAGCGATCGACGGTTCGCTCGCCGAGCAACTTGACTTGAAATCGGGCGCTTCGGCCCATTCTGATGGTGGGCTCATCCACGAGGATGATGCGGCCGATGAAGTCGATGCCGATTTGCGTCCCACAGGAACACAACACACACACTCATGACCATGAGACGTTCACTCGGTGCCACTGACGGCACGCCCACTGCTGGCGCCGCCGGCGCGACTTCGCGCCTGGCAGGCACGGCAAGTGCGGCCCGCGCTCTTCTGTCCGGCGCGTTCCGTGCAGGTGCTGCCCGCTTGTTCGGCCGCTCAACGAGGGCTGCCCACGCCGACCTCGCCACTGGCGGTCGCGGCGACGGCCCGCCCGATCTCGACGAACTCTGGCGCGACTTCAACCGCAAGCTCAGCGGCCTCTTCGGCGGCAAGGGCGGGCGCGGGGGCGGCTCATCTGGCGACAACGGCAACAACTTCCAGCCCGACATGAAGAGTGCCGGCATCGGCGTGAGCCTCATCGTCGGCGTGGTGGCGCTCATCTGGCTGGGTAGCGGCCTCTTCATCGTGCAAGAAGGCCAGCAGGCGGTCATCACCACCTTCGGCAAGTACAGTGCGACGGTGAATGCGGGCGTGCAGTGGCGCATGCCGTACCCGTTCCAGGCCCACGAGACCGTGCCGGTGACGCAGGTGCGCTCCAAGGAAGTCGGCCGCAACACGGTGGTGCCTGCCACCGGCTTGCGCGATTCGTCGATGCTCACGCAAGACGAGAACATCGTCGACATCCGCTTCACCGTGCAATACCGGCTGAAGGATGCCCGCGCCTTCCTGTTCGAGAACAAGGACCCTGAGGACGCGGTGGTGCTCGCGGCCGAATCGGCCATCCGCGAGATCGTCGGCAAGAGCAACATGGATTCGGTGCTCTACGAACAGCGCGACGCGATCGCCAGCGACCTCGTGAAGTCGGTGCAGCAGCAGCTCGATCGACTGAACGCCGGCATCATCGTCTCCAACGTCAACGTGCAGAACGTGCAAGCGCCCGAGCAGGTGCAGGCCGCCTTCGACGACGCCTTCAAGGCCGGCGCCGACCGCGAGCGGCTGAAGAACGAAGGCCAGGCCTACGCCAACGACGTGATCCCGAAGGCGCAAGGCACGGCGGCACGCCTGCGCCAGGAGGCCGAGGGCTACAAGGCGCGCGTGATTGCGCAGGCCGAGGGCGACGCGCAGCGGTTCATCCGCGTGCTCGATGAATACAAGAAGGCGCCGGCCGTGACGCGCGACCGGATGTACATCGACACCATGCAGCAGGTGTACTCCAACGTCACCAAGGTCTTCGTCGACAGCCACAACAACTCCAACCTGCTGTACCTGCCGCTGGACAAGCTGATGCAGCAGGCCGGCGCACCGGTCACCGTGGTACCCGCGCCTGCGCCGGCCGACTCGGCCAGTCCGCCGGCCGGCACGGTGGATGTGCGTTCGCGCGACAACCAACGCGGTCGCGACCGCGAAGGCCGCTGAGACGACTGGGGACAATAATTCATGAACCGCTTTGGCTTCTACGTCGCAGGCGCGCTGGTCGTCCTGATGATTCTTTTCTCGACGCTCTTCATCGTCGACCAACGGCAATTCGCTGTCATCTACTCGCTGGGCGAAATCAAGGAAGTGGTGACCCAGCCTGGGCTCAAGTTCAAGCTGCCGCCCCCGTTGCAAAACGTCGTCTTCCTCGATCGCCGCATCCAGACGCTCGACAGCCCGACCGAGACGCGTCCGATCTTCACCGCCGAGAAGAAGAGCCTCGTCATCGACTGGCTCATCAAGTGGCGCATCACCGACGCACGGCAGTTCATCCGCAACAACACGGCCGATCTGCATAACCTCGAAATCCGGCTGAGCCCGATCGTCCAGGCGGCATTCAACGAAGAGGTGACCAAGCGCACCGTGCGCGCCATGCTGGCCACCGAACGCGAGAAGGTCATGCAGGACGTGCGCGGGCGCCTGGCCGACGAGGCCAAGGCCTTCGGCATCGAGATCGTCGACGTGCGCATCAAGCGCGTGGACTTCTCGGCCAACATCACCGACTCGATCTATCGCCGCATGGAGTCCGAGCGCAAGCGCGTGGCCAACGAGCTGCGTTCGACCGGTTCGGCCGACAGCGAAAAGATCCGCGCCGACGCCGACCGCCAGCGCGAAGTCATCGTGGCCGAGGCCTATCGCGACGCGCAAAAGGTGCAAGGCGAAGGCGATGCGAAGGCGTCGGCGCTGTTCGCCGATTCCTTCGGGCGCGACCCTCAGTTCGCCGCCTTCTATCGCAGCCTGAGCGCCTACCGCGCCACGTTCCGCAGCAAGGCCGACGTGATGGTGGTCGATCCAGGCAGCGAGTTCTTCAAGGCCATGCGCGGCAATGTCGCGCCCGCCGCGACTGCCGCCCCTGCCGGCAAGAAGTGATCGACGCGCAAGATCTGCTCATCGGCGCATTCGCGCTGATGCTGGTCATCGAAGGCCTGCTGCCTTTCTTCAGCCCTCGGCTGTGGCGGCTGGTCTTCGAGCGCGCCACCAAGCTCAGCGATTCGCAGCTTCGATTCATCGGGCTGTCCAGCATGCTCGCCGGCCTGGCGATGCTGTACGTGTTCTGGAATTGAGGGGCCAGCACCCGACACCGGTACGGGCCAGCAGCGATTCCGTTCGGGCCGAGGCCGTCGAAGCCCTTCTCCACGCCGGTACAATGCCGGTTTTAATCCCCCCGGTGATTTCCCATGTCGTCTGCTTGGCTCTTGCCCGAGCACATTGCCGATGTCCTGCCCGCGCAGGCCAGACAGATCGAAGAACTGCGGCGAGGGTTGCTCGACGTGGCTCGCGGCTACGGTTTCGAACTGGTGATGCCGCCGCTGCTGGAGCACCTCGAATCGCTGCTGTCCGGCACCGGCCACGATCTCGAACTCAAGACTTTCAAGCTGGTCGATCAATTGAGCGGCCGCACGCTCGGCGTTCGCGCCGACACGACGTCGCAGGTGGCGCGCATCGATGCGCATCTGCTCAATCGCGACGGGCTCACCCGGCTGTGCTATTGCGGGCCCGTGTTGCTCACGCGTCCGTCCGGCCTGCATGCCACGCGCGAGCCGCTGCAGTTCGGCGCTGAAACCTACGGTCACGCCGGCCTTGAAGCCGATCTCGAAATCCAGGACCTCGCGCTCGACTGCCTGCGCAGTGCCGGCATCACCCGCGTGACGCTCGACATCGGCGACGCGCGCATCCTTCGCGGCCTGCTGGCCGGCGTCACGGTCGACGCCAACCGCCAGGCAGCGATCGTCGCGGCGCTCGCCGGCAAGGACGCCGCCGGCATCGCCGAACTGGGCGCCGGTCTGCCTGAAGCGGCGCGGCTCGGTCTCAACGCGCTGCTGCGTCTTTACGGCGGCATGGACGTGCTCGACGCCGCCGAGCGCGAACTGCCTGCGCAGCCGCTGATCCGTGCGGCGCTTTCCGACCTGCGTTCATTGGGCAGCCGCGTGCAGCATGCCCACCCTGAGGTTCGCGTCGGCTTCGACCTCGCCGACATCGGCGGCTACACCTACTACAGCGGTGCGCGCTTTGCCATCTACACCGACGGTTGCAGCGATGCGATCGCCCGTGGCGGGCGCTACGACGAGGTGGGGGCTGCCTTCGGGCGCAACCGCCCGGCGGTGGGCTTCAGCCTCGACCTGAAGGAACTCGCGACGCTCGTGCCGGCGCGCCGCATGGGTGCCGCCATCCGCGCGCCCTGGGGCGAATCGGAACCCTTGCGCTCGGCCGTACGGCGTTTGCGCGAACAAGGCGAATCGGTCGTCTGCATCCTGCCCGGCCACGAGCACGAGGGCCAGGAGTTCGATTGCGACCGTGAACTCGTCGCCGTTGGCGACCAATGGGTGGTGCGCGCGCTTTGACGCCGCACGAACCCGAACCCCATCCAAGACTCGGAAGTTTCAGACATGCAAGCATCGAAGGCGAAAAGCGCCGGCCGCAACGTGGTCGTCGTCGGCACCCAGTGGGGTGATGAGGGCAAGGGCAAGGTCGTCGACTGGCTGACCGATCACGCCCAGGGCGTGGTGCGCTTCCAGGGCGGCCACAACGCCGGCCACACGCTCGTCATCAAGGGCGTCAAGACGGCCTTGCAGCTCATCCCCTCGGGCATCATGCGCGACGGCGTGGCCTGCTACATCGGCAACGGCGTGGTGGTCGACCCGACGCACCTGCTGGGCGAGATCGAACGGCTCGAAGGCATCGGCGTCGAAGTGCGCTCGCGCCTCTTCGTGAGCGAGTCGTGCCCCTTGATCCTGCCCTTCCACGTCGAGGTCGACAAGGCGCGCGAAGCACTGCGCGAGACCAGCGGCGCCGGCAAGATCGGCACCACGGGCAAGGGCATCGGCCCGGCCTATGAAGACAAGGTCGCACGCCGCGCGCTGCGCGTGCAAGACCTCAAGCACCCCGAGCGCTTCGCGAAGAAGCTGCGCGAGCTGCTCGAGCTGCACAATTTCGCGCTGTCGGGTTACCTGCATTCGAAGCCCCTCGAGTTTCAGCCGATCTTCGATCTCGCGATGAAGGTGGCCGAGCAGTTGAAGCCGATGATGGCTGATGTGGGCTACATCCTGCACAACGCCAATCGCAACGGCGCCAATCTGCTGTTCGAGGGCGCCCAAGGCACCTTGCTCGACATCGACCACGGCACCTATCCGTACGTCACGTCGAGCAACTGCGTGGCGGGCAATGCCGCGGCGGGCGCGGGGGTGGGGCCCGATCTGCTGCACTACATCCTGGGCATCACCAAGGCCTACACCACGCGCGTGGGCAGCGGGCCGTTCCCGACAGAACTGCCCATGGACGAGCCGGGCACCGTGGGCAACCACCTGTCGGTGGTGGGCCAGGAGCGCGGCACCGTCACCGGCCGCCCGCGCCGCTGCGGCTGGCTCGACGCGGCGCTGCTCAAGCGTTCGATCATCATCAACGGCATCTCGGGGCTGTGCATCACCAAGCTCGACGTGCTCGACGGGCTCAAGGAAATCAAGGTCTGCGTGGGCTACGAGCTGAACGGCCAGCGCGTGGACATCCTTCCACTCGATGCGGACGACATCGTCGCCTGCAAGCCCATCTACGACACCTTCCCCGGCTGGACGGAGACGACGGCCGGCATCACCGAATGGGACAAGCTGCCGCTGAATGCGCGCAAGTACCTGGAGCGCGTGGAAGAGTTCATCGGCGCGCCCATCGACATGGTGTCGACGGGGCCGGATCGCGAGCACACCATCGTGTTGCGCCATCCGTACAAGGCCTGAGACGGCCACATCACTTGAACCGCGAAGATCGTCAAACCCAGAAGGAGCCTCGATGCTGACCGATGACGGCAAGCACTTGTACGTGTCGTGGGACGAGTACCACATGCTGATCGAGCGCCTCGCGCTCAAGGTCCACGCCTCGGGCTGGGAGTTCGATCAGATCCTGTGCCTGGCGCGTGGCGGCATGCGGCCGGGCGACATCCTGTCGCGCGTGTTCGACAAGCCGCTGGGCATCATGTCGACGAGTTCGTACCGGGCGGAAGCCGGCACCATCCAGGGCCGGCTCGACATGGCCAAGTACATCACCTTGCCCAAGGGCGAGTTGGCAGGGCGGGTGCTGCTGGTCGATGACCTCGCAGACTCCGGCATCACGCTTCGCGCGGTGGTTGATCGCCTGCGCGGAATGCCCGCGATATCAGAGCTGAAGTCGGCCGTCATCTGGACCAAGGGCGTGTCGACCTACACGCCCGATTACTTCGTCGAACTGCTGCCCACGAGTCCGTGGATTCATCAGCCGTTCGAAGAGTACGACGGCTTGCGGCCCGAAGGCCTGGCCAAGAAGTTTGCGATCTGATCTTCTCGACTCGCCATCTTCAACGTGCGCGCGATGCGCGCACTTCGATGCCGTCATGGCATTTCATTTCACCAATAAAAAAGGCCGCATACTTGCGACCTTGTCTATTTCTTGGTGCCCAGGAAGGGACTCGAACCCCCACGGAGTTACCCGCTAGTACCTGAAACTAGTGCGTCTACCAATTCCGCCACCTGGGCATCTCAGGAAGTCTTGGATTCTATCATCAAAAAAACATCATCATTTCAAAATCCCACCACGACTGTCGGCGCAGAGCTGATGAGCGAGGTGGAAGGTACGGTGCAAGGCCATCGTGACGGTCACGGCTTCTTGGTTCGTGACGATCGACAACCCGACCTCTACCTGTCGCCGCAAGAGATGCGCGCCGTGCTTCATCGCGACCGCGTGAAGGCCCGCATCATTCGGTACGACCGCAAAGGCCGTCCCGAAGGCCGCGTTCTCGAGATTCTCGACAGACGCAAGTCGCCCATCATCGGGCGGCTCCTGCACGAGAGCGGCATCTGGCTTGTCGCCCCCGAAGACAAACGCTACGGGCAAGACATCATGATCCCCAAGAACGCGATCGCGAATGCGACTGCGGGGCAGGTGGTCGCGATCGAACTCACCGAAGCGCCATCGCTCTACTCGCAGCCCATGGGCCGCGTGACCGAGGTGCTCGGCGAGATCGACGACCCCGGCATGGAAATCGAGATCGCGGTGCGCAAGTACGAAGTGCCGCATCGCTTCACGCCGGAAACCCTCGCGCAGACGGCGCAGTTGCCCGACAAGATCCGACCGGCCGATCGCAAGCAGCGCATCGACCTGACGGACGTGGCGCTCGTCACCATCGACGGCGAAGACGCACGCGACTTCGACGATGCGGTGTACTGCGAGCCGGCCAAGGTCGGCCGCGCCAAGGGCTGGCGACTTATTGTCGCGATCGCCGACGTGAGCCACTACGTGAAGCCCGGCGAGCCCATCGACGAAGACGCTTACGAGCGCGCGACCTCGGTGTACTTCCCGCGGCGAGTCATCCCGATGCTGCCCGAGAAGCTCTCGAACGGCCTGTGTTCGTTGAACCCCAACGAAGACCGCCTGTCGATGGTGTGCGACATGCTTGTCACGGCCACCGGCGACATCCACGCCTACCAGTTCTACCCGGCCGTCATCTGTTCGCACGCACGCTTCACCTACACCGAAGTCGCGGCGATCCTCGCCAACACGCGCGGCCCGGAAGCGGCGCGCCGCCAGGACCTGGTGGCCGATCTGCTCAACCTCAACGAGGTGTATCGCGCCTTGCTGAAGGCGCGGGGCGTGCGCGGTGCGATCGACTTCGAGACCACCGAGACGCAGATCGTGTGCGACGAGAACGGCCGCATCGAGAAGATCGTCCCGCGCGTTCGCACCGAGGCGCACAAGCTCATCGAAGAGGCGATGCTGGCGGCCAACGTGTGCGCGGCAGACTTCATCTCGCTGCACAAGCACCCGTGCCTGTACCGCGTGCACGAAGGGCCCACGCCCGAGAAGAAGACGCTGCTGCAAAACTACCTGAAGGGTCTCGGGCTCGGACTGGCGATCGGCGACGATCCGACACCTGGCGAATACCAGGCGATTGCGAACGCGACCAAGGACCGCCCCGACGCGATGCAGATCCACACCATGCTGCTTCGCTCGATGCAGCAGGCGATCTACACCGCGACCAACAGCGGTCACTTCGGCTTGTCGTACGAGGCTTACGCGCACTTCACGAGTCCCATTCGCCGATACCCGGACTTGCTGGTTCACCGCGTCATCAAGGCCTTGCTGCACGGCAAGCGTTATCACCTGAGCACGGGCGAGTTCCATGACGCGCCCAAGGTGCGAAAGGGCACCAAGCCGGCGAAGACGGGGACCACCGAAGCGGAGTTCTGGGAAGGCGCGGGCGCGCATTGCAGCGCGAACGAGCGTCGCGCCGACGAAGCGTCGCGCGACGTGGAAGCCTGGCTCAAGTGCCGCTTCATGCGCGAGCACCTCGGCGAGGAATACTCGGGCACCGTCACGGCCGTCACGAGCTTTGGGCTCTTCGTCACGCTCGACGCACTCTACGTCGAAGGCCTGGTTCACATCACCGAACTGGGCGGCGAGTACTACCGGTTCGACGAGGTGAAGCAGGAGCTTCGCGGCGAGCGCACCGGCGTGCGCTACGTGGTGGGCGCGCGCGTGCGCGTGCAGGTGAGCCGCGTCGACCTCGACGGTCGCAAGATCGACTTCCGCATGGTGCGTGACACCGAAGAAGATGCGGCGTTGATCCGCGCGCGGCGCGATCGCATGGTCGGCAAGTCCGGCTCGGCGGTGGCTGAACTCGCGGCGGTGAAAGAAGCCGATCGTGCGGTGAAGGCGACCGCCAGGGGCAAAGGCAAAGGCAAGGGCGCGCCGGCCAATCCGGTGCGCGCGGCCAAGGCGGCTGCGCGCAAGGCGACGGCCAAGACGGCTCGGCGGCGATGAGCGTGAAGGCGGCAGTTCGCTGCCGCCTTCGATGTTCTGCCGGGGGCCGAATTCTCAGCCCAGGTTGCTCATGGCGAGGATGAGGTCACCCGCGAGCAGCGACGTACCGCCGTAGCCGTCAGCCGCTGCGCCGTGGCGATGGGCCGCCCACGCGGCCACGTCGACGGCCGGCTTGTCCGGTTGCTGTGCCCACAGCCCACCGATCCAGCCCGCAAGCACATCACCCGTGCCGGCCGTGGCCAGCGCGGCGTTGCCAGTGGCGTTGATGCGCGGCCGTTCGCCAGGCGCGGCGATCACCGTGCCCGAGCCCTTGAGAAGCACGGTGCATCGGAAGCGTTCGACGAGGGCGTTGGCGCAGGCCAGGCGGTCAGCCTGCACCGCCACAGCGTCGATGCCGAGCAGGCGCGCCGCTTCCAGCGGATGCGGTGTGAGGATGGTGGCGCGGCCGCGCGCCGACCGGGCGCGCAGCAAGGCCTGCAAGGACGCGTCGGCTGCGATGGCGTTGAGCGCATCGGCATCCAGCACAAGGCGTCCGCTTGCGCTGAGCATTCGCGGCAAGGGTTCGCGAACAGCATCGCCGCCGCCACACCCGCATACCACGGTCGTGGATGCCAGGACGGCATCCGGGCTGTGCCACCAGTGCCTGCGGAACATCAACTCCGGCCGGACCAGGTCGCGCATCGGCGCATCGTCGTCGAGCGGACTCGCATAGACGCGCCCGGCTCCGGCGGCCAGTGCCGCGCGCGCGGCAAGCAGGGCGGCGCCGGTCATCGACGCTGCACCGCCCACCACGGCCACGTCGCCGAAGCTGCCCTTGTGCTGGGCATGGTCGCGTGATGCGCCCTGTGCGACGTCGGAACCAACCAGCAGCGCATCCGGGGCGTCTTGCGACGAGTCGACGGCGAGATCGTCGAACCAGATCTCGCCGGTGTGATCGCGGCCGGCCGCTGTGAAGAGGCCGGGTTTCAAGGTGAGCAGCGACAGCGTGTGCGTGGCGCGAATCGCCGACGCGCTGGCCGCCTTGCCGGTGTCGCAGTTCAGGCCCGATGGCACATCGACGGCGAGCACCACGCAATTCAGGCGAGAGATGGCATCGATGCATGACGCAATCACGCCATCAGGCGCACGGCTCGCCCCGATGCCGAGCAGCGCGTCGATCACGAGCCCCGTGTCGTCGAGATCGGTCGGGGCTTGTGCCGGTCCGCCCAGCGCGATCGAGACGCCCGCCGCTTGCGCACGCGCGAAAGCATCGCTCGCATCGAACGGCAAGCGAGCCGGATCGCCCAGCAGCGTCACGCTGACGCGCTTGCCCGCGGCGGCAAGATGGATGGCGGCATCGAGACCATCGCCCCCGTTGTTGCCCGGGCCGGCACACACCCAGATGCGCGGCGCATGCGGCGCGACGGCAAGTGCCAGTCGAGCCACGGCAAATCCAGCGCGGCGCATCAGCGTATGCACGGGCCGCGCCGCCGTTGCGCGCTCTTCGATGCGGCGCGTGCTCGAAACGCTGAACAGGGCCGTCGATCGAATCGGGGGCAGAACGCGTTGCATGGTGCGCCGCCTCGCTCAGTGGCGAAGCCTGTCGATGGTCAAGGCCGCAGTGTCCACCCCCGGTGCGCGCGACGCCAGCATGTCGGCGACCACCCGGGCACTGCCGCAAGCGAGCGCCCAACCATCGGAGCCGTGCCCGAGGTTGAGCCACACGCCAGGAATGCCGCTCGGTCCAAGAATCGGCGGGCCGTCGGGCAGCATCGGCCGCGCGCCTTTCCAGCTCTGGGCGCGCGACAGGCGTGCAATGCCCGGGTACCAATCGTCCAGGACCTTGTACAAGGTGTCGATCGCGGCTTTGTTGTGTCGCGTCGGGTGGCCGCCCAGCTCAACGCAGCCGGCGGCGCGAATACGCGAACCGAGTCGGCCGATCGAGACCTTGTACTGCTCGTCGACGATGCCCGACCGCGGTCCACCGTCGGCCTGGCCTTCGAGCTGGCGGATCGGCGCCGTCACCGAATAGCCGTGCACCGCGAGCAGCGGCAGCTTCAGGCCATGCGGCGCAAGCAGACGGTGGCTGCCCATGGCCGCGCACACGATCACCGCGTCGACGACTTCGTGATCCGGCTGCTCGACCATCGGAATCGTGGCCGCAAAGCCGTGCCGCCCGCCTTCGGCCATGACGCTGGGCAGGTCGGAGTCCGCGGCGGCGTTGGTACGCAAGGCGAGGGCGGGCCGCGTGCCGGGCACGATGCGTTCGACCTCGGTGTGGAAGTGAAACCGGGCGCCGATGGTCTGCGCTGCCGTGCGAAGCTGGTGTGCGAACTGCCGGCAGTT
>Ga0075366_10000823_pt1 | contig 14890 bp, 9 predicted proteins | sample EndMethybrTD3031_FD_72351 | JGI IMG/M metagenome (GOLD analysis project Ga0075366, IMG submission 72351) | Populus endosphere microbial communities from Tennessee, USA - Endosphere MetaG P. TD hybrid TD303-1 | ecosystem: Host-associated > Plants > Roots > Endosphere | place: USA: Tennessee...
CGCGGGGGTGAACATGTTGTTGGCCGCGGTGCTGAACTCGTCCTGGCCCTGCGGCATCGGGCGGCTGATCCAGTAGCTCATCAGCTTCAGGTTCGGGTCGCTCGCGCTCTCGAAGATCAGTCCGCCGCCGTGCAGCGTGCCGAGCACCTGCGGCTTGTTGAGCAGCCGGCTCTGCGTCGGCGAGCCGACGATCGTCATGCCCTGCGCAGAGTAGTAGTTCTTGAACATGTCCGCGGTGCGCACGACGTCCGGCGTGTTGGCCGGGTCGCTCAGGTCCACCGCGGTCGCGTTCGGCACGACGCGCAACGCGCCGCCGGTGCCGTTGACGGTGTCGTGGCAGCCCGATCCGGCGCAGCTGTTGGTAGAGATCACGCCGTTCTGGTTGATCTCCAGCTTCGCATCGAAGATCGGGTTGATGCACTTCTGGAAGTAGATGAACGAGAGCTTCTGGCCCTGCACGCTCGCCGGGTCGTTGCTGACCGACGACGGGTTGCCGAACGGGCCGCCCCCGCCGCCGCAGCTGGCCAGAAAGATCGCGGCCAGGCACACCGCGGTGCCGACCACGAGCACGCGGTCGATGTGCCGCGTCAGCAGGAGCGTCGGCCTCAGTTTCATCGGCATCCCGCCGCGATCCAGCTCGCGATCGCCGTGTAGTTCGCGCTGCCGGCCGGCAGCGGCGGCGTGGTCTGGCCGATCGCGCCGGCCGGGTGCGGCGCGGTCGACGGGCGCGCGAGCAGCGCGTTGGTCGCGCCGCCGCAGGTGTCGTTGACCATCGTCAGCGTGACGTTGAAGTCGCCCTCGGCGCTGCCGGTCAGGATGAACCGGTTGTTGCGGAACGAGGTCGCCGTCGTCGACGCGCCCGAGTTACCCACCGGCTGGTGGCAGCTCGCGCAGTTCGCCCGCAGGATCGGATGGATGGTCGACGCGAACGTCGCCTCGCTCAGCGTCGACAGCGTCACGCCGCTGCCGCCGGCGGACAGGTCGTTGTAGTACTGGCCGCCGAGGTCCATCCACTCGGTCACGAGGCGCTTCTCCGCGGCGTTCAGCAGCGTCGCGTGGTCGGGCGCGGTGCCGGGTGGGGTCGGGTGCGCGGTGCGCGCGTCGGCGCCCGCTTTCAGCAGCTCGCCGTAGAGGATCTCGCCGAGCCGGCTCGAGCGGGTGTGCCCGACCGCGTTGCCGCCCATCGTCTCGACCAGCGCCGGGCCGCGCACGATCTCGGGCACGCCGTCCTCGATGCGCGTGACCGGCAGACCGGTCGCGCTGTCGATCACCGGGTCGCCGAGCAGCAGCTCGTCGTACGAGGTCATGCGGCCGGTGCCGCCGATGCTGGCACGCAGGTCCAGCTTGGCCGGATCGGCGTGGCAGTTGGTGCAGGTGTTGGCACCGCGATCACGGGTCCACAGCGGCGCGATGTGCTGCGGGTAATTGATGAAGCCGTTGACCGGCGGCGTGATGGCCGGATCCAGGTCGTCGGCCGAGCTGGCATTGCCGGTGTAGCGGATCGCGATCGACGCCCGCGCGGTCACGCCGGATTTGGTCGTGTCGGCCCACGCGTCGGTGAAGATCATGTCCGGCCCGAGGTTCAGCTTGTCGGCCTCCAGGCGCGTGCGCAGCGACGCCATCGTCTCGCCCGACAGGTGCGCACTCGACATCGTCGTCTTGATCGCAGTGGACAGCGTGTTGACGATCGAACCCGAGTTCAACGACGCGCCACGGCGCGGGCTGTGGCAGCCGTCGCAGGTGCGCCGCTCGCCGGGGCGAACCTGGATCCAGTTCAGGTGGGTTTGGATGGCACGGCCCTTCGCGTCGAGGATGGACAGTGCAATCGGCGTGTCGGCCGGGATCTTGAGCTTGAACGAGCCGTCAGGCTCGACCGCGGCGTAGCCGAGGATCTGCTGCGGCTCGAACTCGGTCTCGCCGATCGCCTCGCGCATGCCGGTCATGCCGGCTTGCGGCGCGACCGCGCGGATCGCCCGCACGAAGCGCGCCGGTGCGCAGTGGTAGGCGGCGTCCGCCGGGTCCTTCATCTTCACCAGGTCGGCGACCTGCGCGCGGGTGTCGAGCGTGTCGATCGGCGTCGTCATCGCGATGCCGGCGCTGCAGCCGGACGCGAGATCAGTCGCGGCCAGCATCGTCTCGCCCATGCGCTGCAGGCCGTCGGTGTCGTAGACGCTGCGCACCTCGATCAGGCCGAGGTTGGCGGCGGCCAGCGTCGTGTCGACGCTGGTGGGCTCGGTCGCGTTCGGCTCGGTGCGCGCCTGCAGTGCGACCGGGTCGGTGTGCATGAAGCCTTCGGGTGCCGGTGCGACGTTCAGCCAGGTCTGCTTGCCCGGGTCGTACATGTAGATCGAGTAGGCCGCGGGTGCGTTGTCCTGCACCGAGTCGGCCTCCTCCTCGGCCATCGTCCGCTCGCTGTTGAGGCGCGTGAGCTCGTCGCTGGTCAGGCTCGCGCACGGGATCACGAGGCCGTTGCGCGTGACCTGGCAGGGGCGGAACGCGAGCAGCACGCGGTTGGTGCCGTCCCACAGCGGGTACGGCGTCGTGATGCGGCCGTTCAGCGACAGGCCGCGGCCCTGGTTGATCGTCTCGCTCGTGCCTTCGCTCTGGCCGCCGAGCGCCGCGATCGTCTTGTTCGCCGGCGTGTTGTGCTCGGAGTAGTTCGCCGCGTCGATGAACATCAGCGCGCCGCCCTCCTGCGTGCCCGACAGCGACATCAGGTCGGACGCGAGGAACCCTTTGTACGGGCCCGACGGGTCCATGTCGCGCGGGTGCAGGAAGCTGTTGCCCGGACTCTGCGCGCCGTACAGCACGAACATGTCGGTGCCGTCCGGCTTGACGCGGAACACCGCGAAGCGGTTGCGCTGGCCGACGTGCTCCCAGCGCGAGAACATGATGTCGCCGTTCGAGCGCACGACCGGGTTGCGGTCGTGGCTCTGGTTGACCGAGATCTGCGTGATCGCGCCGCCGTCCTTGTCCATCGTGTGCAGGTTCAGCACCCGCTCGCGCTCGTATTCGTCGAGCGCGAAGAAGGTCGAGCCGCCCGAGACCGTCTTGGTCTTGGTCTGGCGGTTCGACGAGAACACGTAGCCGCGGCCGCCCGGCAGGTAGGCCGGGTCGACGTCGTCGCTGTCGGTCGAGCTCGTCAGCCGGCGGAACTTGCCGTCGGTGAAGCCCGTGCCGGTCATGTCGTATTCCCAGATGTTCCAGCGCCCGGTGCAGGCAGGCGCGCCGTCGATCGTGGAGGTGTTGGAGGTCGGGCAGGTCATCGCGAAGACGATCTTCTTGCCGTCGTACGAGACCTCGGGGTCGGACGCGTCGCCCACACCTTGCGTGAAGCGCGAGGTCAGGTTGTGCTCAGGCGCGCTCGGCGAGGACTTCTCGCGCAGCATCAGGTCGCCGCCCGGCGCGCTCGGCGTGCCGTCGGTCGGATTCATGCTCATCGCGGTCGAGCGCTTCGTGTAGGCGATCGCGACCTCGCCCTCGACCGTCACGGTCGAGTCGTTGCTGCCGCTGCCCGAGCACCCTGCGAGCACGGCGAGCACGCCCGCCGCCGCGAACCCGAGAGTTCGCCTACCCCACCCTGTCAGTCTCTTCGTCTCCATCGTCGCCTCCCAGCGTTTCAGGTACCGCACTTACTGACGCACTGCTCCTGCGGAGCTGCCGTTCAGCAACCCGCTCGAGTAGTGCAAGCTACCGGCCGCGTCGACCACGACCGCGTCGACACCCTGCTGCGACTCGACGAGCCGCATGCCCTGCTCGAGGCCCATGACGAAGACACTCTTCGACAGGCCCTCGGTCGTGAGTCCATCCGGTGCAAGGATGGTCACGCTGTGTACGGTGGCGGGCGAGCGGCCCGTCTTCGGATCGATCAGGTGGTGGCAACGCACGCCGTCGCGCTCGAAGAAGCGCTCGTAGTCGCCCGAGGTCGAGATCGCGACGTCTTCGAGCGGCAGCACCGCGACCACCTCGCCGGAGCGGCGCGGGTCGCGGATCGCGATCGTCCACGGCCGGCCGCGCCGGTCGCCGATCACGCGGCTGTCGCCACCGGCGGAGACGATCGCGTGGCGGATGCCGCGCTGCGCGAGGATCGCCGCAGCATTGTCGACCGCATGGCCTTTCGCGAAGCCGCCCAGGTCGATGCGTGTCTTCGGATGCGCGAAGCGCACGCTGCGCGTGCGGGCGTCGAGCTCGAGGTGGCGCCAGCCGATTCCTGGGCGCGCCGCGGCGATCGCCTCATCGCTCGGACGGATACCGGCGCGGTAGTCGTACAGGTGGCCGACGCTCGCGTAGGTGATGTCGAAGGCGCCGCCGGACAGCTCGGAAAAGTCGACCGCACGCTGCAGCAGCGTGAACATCTCGTCGCTGAGCGGCACCGCGCGTGCGGCCGCGTCGCGGTTGACGCGCGACAGCTCGGACTCGGGCTTGTGCGGGCTCATCGCGCGGTCGATGCGGTGCATCTCGGCCATCACCGCATCGATCGCAGCGTCGCCTTCGGTCGCCGACTCGCCCCACAGCTCGACATGGATCGCCGTGCCCATGATCGCTTCGTCGCGCACCGACCAACCATCGTGGCGGGGCGCAAGGCTGCGCCCGCGGACGAACTCCGCGGCGCGTCGACTGGCGCGTGTGATCCCCAACAACATGGACTCCCCCGACTGCCGCTGCCGCTCGGTCCTTGTTGTCCAGACCGGCTTCACGGCGCGGGCGGATCTTCAAGCTTCGGGGCGCGGAAATCTCGGGAGTTGTTGGCAAATCGCGAACTCCTTACAACCGGTCGCACAAGAAACGCAGAGGGCCAACGTGGTAAGCAGGAGGTGCTGACACGCGGCGTCACGAGGGCTCACATGCGTGGCGCGACTAAGCTTAGGCAAAGACGGTTGTTGGTCGCAACGGCCCGGCTCGCGAGAATCTCCCGTTTGCCCTGCGCCGAGCCTCCCGATGAACTTCCAGCAACTGCGCGCCGTGCGCGAGACCTGCCGCACCGGCTTCAACCTGACGGAAGTGGCCGGCGTGCTGCACACCTCGCAGCCGGGCATCAGCCGCCAGATCCGCGAGCTCGAGGACGAGCTCGGCATCGAGATCTTCGTGCGCGCCGGCAAGCGCCTGACACGCCTGACGCCGCCGGGCGAGGCACTGCTGCCGATCGTCGAGCGCCTGCTGCTCGAGGCCGACAACCTCAGGCGCGTCGGCGAGGACTTCAGCGCGCAGAACAGCGGCCGGCTCTCGATCGCCGCGACCCACACCCAGGCGCGCTACGCGCTGCCCCACGTGGTGCGCGACTTCCGCAAGCTCTATCCGCAGGTGACGCTGAACCTGCACCAGGGCTCGCCCAAGCAGGTGGCCGAGATGCTGCTGTCGGGCGAGGCCGACATCGGCGTCGCGACCGAGGCGCTCGCCCACTACGAGCAGCTCGTCGCACTGCCCTCCTACCGCTGGACCCACAGCGTGATCGTGCCGCCCGGCCACGAGCTGCTCGACGGCGACGGCCCGGTCACGCTCGAGCAGCTGGCACGCCACCCGATCGTGACCTACGAGCCGGGCTACACCGGCCGCGCCCACATCGACGAGGCCTTCACCGCCGCCGGGCTCGTGCCCGACATCGTGCTCAGCGCGATGGACGCCGACGTCATCAAGACCTACGTCGAGCTCGGCCTCGGCGTCGGCATCGTCGCGTCGATCGCGTTCGACCCCGATCGTGACCACAACCTGCGCGCGATCGACGCACGCCACCTGTTCGAGGTCAACCTGACCCGGCTCGCGATCCGCCGCGGCACCTGGCTGCGCGGCTATGTCTACGTGTTCATCGAGTCGTTCGCGCCGAGCCTGACACGTGCGGTCGTCGAGCGCGCGGTGGCGGGCGAGCCGGTCGAGGTTTAGCGAAGGGCCTTGCCGCGACGGCTACGATGCGTTCTCCTTGTGCCTGGCTGCCCGGCCAGGCGGTGCGGAGACCGATCGTGAAGTGGCTCAAGCGAAGCGCGGTAGTCGCAGGGAGCATCCTGCTCCTGTGGGCGGTGGCGTGGCTCGCGGTGCCGCCGCTGCTCAAGTGGCAGATGCAGGCGCGGCTGTCCGAGCTGACGGGCCGCAGCGTGACCGTGGGCGAAGTGGGCTTCCATCCGTGGAACCTCGACCTGACGCTGACCGACATCGCAGTGGGCGCCAGTGCCGCCTCCGCGCCGTCTGCCGCACCGGGCGAGCCGCTGCTGCAGATCGCGCGCGTGCACGCCAACCTCGCCGTCTCGTCGCTGTTCAGGCTGGCGCCGGTCATCGAGAACTTGGACATCGATGCGCCGCGCCTGCGCGTCGCGCGGCTCGCGCCGGGGCGCTACGACATCGACGACCTGCTCGCGCGGTTCGGCCAGCCGGCTGAGACAAGCGCTGCAAACGACACGAAGCCGGCGCAGTTCGCGCTCTACAACCTGCAGGTCCGCGACGGCGAGCTGCGCTTCGACGACCGCCCCGCCGGCCGGCAGCACACGGTCGAGGCACTGCAGCTGGCCGTGCCGTTCGTCTCCAATCTCCCTGCGGACGTCACCGTGCAGGTCCAGCCCCACCTTGCGTTCAAGCTCAACGGCGCGCCGTTCGACAGCGGCGCACACGCCACGCCGTTCGCGCAGATGCGCCAGGGCGAGCTGAAGCTGTCGATCGCCGGCCTGGATCTCGTGCCCTATCTGGGCTACCTGCCCGATGCGCTGCCGCTGCGCCCCACCCGCGGCCAGGTGTCCGCCGACCTGGGGCTGCAGTTCGTGCTTCCCAGCGGCGCTGCGCCGAGCGTGGTGCTGCGCGGCTGGGTCGAGGCACGCGACCTCGCGATCACCGAGCCCGGCGGCGCGCCGCTGCTCGCATGGCGGCAGCTCCGGCTCGGGCTGCGTGACGTCCAGCCGCTCGCACGCCGGCTCGGTTTCGACACGCTGCGCATCGAGGGCGCCGAGGTGCACCTGGCGCGTGATGCCGCCGGCGCGCTCAACATGCAGCGGCTGGCCACGCCACGCAGCGCGGCGGCCGCGGAGCCAACAGTGCCCGCCGCGTCGAGCGCGGCCAGCGGCGCAACGGCCACACCCGCGGTTCCCGCGTGGCAGGTCAGCCTGGCGTCGATCGAGCTCGCCGACACGCGTGTGTTGTGGAACGACGCGGCGATCCAGCCGGCCGCCGCATTGCAGCTCGACGGCGTGTCGTTCACCGCCCGCCAGGTGCAGTGGCCGGCGGCCCAGGCCATCCCGCTGACACTCGCGGCGACGCTGCGCAGCCAGGCCGCCGCGGCCCCGGCGAGCGGGACGCTGACGGTGGACGGGTCGGCCACCGATCGCGACGCCACGCTCAAGCTCACGCTGTCGGAGCTGGCGCTCGACACGTTTGCGCCGTACCTCGCGCAGATGCTGGTGCCGCGCGTCGAAGGACGTGTGTCGGCGCGGGCGAAGCTGGCCTGGGCCGGAGGCGCCGAGGCCCCGCGCCTCTCGGTCGCGATTGACGACGCGACTCTCGATGCGCTCCAGATCAGGCGCGAGCGAGGCCGCGCCGAGGAGGACGGGGCTGCACTCGCGAAACTGGAGCTGGCGGACGTGCAGGTCGACGTGCCGGGCCGCAGCCTCTCGCTCGGCAGCGTCCGGCTGATGCAACCTTCGCTGCTGCTGGCCCGTGATGCCCAGGGCCGCACGAACGTCGCGCAATGGCTGAAGAGCTCGGGCGGGCCGAGCGGCCAAGCCGGCGCGCCCTCGCCCGCTGCCGCGCGCGAGGCGCCGTGGCAGGTGCGCCTGCGTGAGCTTTCGATCGACGGCGGGCGAATCCGCGTCGCCGACGCGTCCGCCGGCGTGCGCGCCGAGCTGCAGCAACTGCGCCTCGGTGTCCAGAACTTCGCGTGGCATGGCGACAACCCGACGCCGGCCGCGAAGCTGCAGCTCAGCGCGCGCATGGGCAGCCCCGCGAGCCCGCGCGAGAAGGCGCCCCCGGCCGGCACACTCGACTGGAAGGGCGAGGTCGGGCTGCGGCCGCTGCTGGCCAGCGGCGACCTGCGCCTCGTGCGCCTGCCGATCCACCTGTTCGCGCCCTACGTCGCGGACCTGCTGCCGGTGAGCGTGCTGCGCGCCGAGGCCGGCTACACCGGGCGCGTGTCGGTGCGCGACCTGCCGGCCGGGCTGGACGTGTCGGCCGCCGGCGACGTGCTGCTCGGCGATGTGCACATCGCCACCTCGAACGGCACCCCCGCGGCCGCGCCGACCGCCGAGGCCGACGAGCTGCTCGGCTGGCAATCGCTCGCGCTCAAGCGCGTGAAGCTCGCGCTGAAGCCGCGCGCGCGGCCCCGTGTCGAAATCGGCGAGGCCGCGCTGAACGACTTCTACTCGCGCCTGGTCGTCACCGAGCAGGGCCGCTTCAACCTTCAGGACGTGCGTGCGCCTGCGGAAGCGGCGAGCGCGGTCTCCGCGCCAGCTGTCGCGGTCGCACCGGCGGCCGGCGCCAGCGTGCCGGCGGCGTCGGCGGGCCTGCCGCTGGACCTGGTCATCGGCACCACTCGCCTCAGCAACGGGCACATCGACTTCAGCGACCACTTCGTTCAGCCCAACTACAGCGCGGCGCTGACCGAGCTCAACGGCGAGATCGGCCCGTTCCGCTCCGACAGCCGCGAGATGGCGACACTGCAATTGCGCGGCCGCGCTGCCGGCACCGCGCTGCTCGAGATCGGCGGGCAGCTCAACCCGCTGGTCAAGCCGCCTGCGATGGACATCAAGGCACGTGCGACCGATCTAGAGCTCGCGCCCTTGTCGACCTATGCCGGCAAGTACTCCGGCTACGCGATCGAGCGCGGCAAGCTCAGCCTGGACGTGGCCTACAAGATCGACGCCGACGGCCGCCTCGAGGCGAAGAACCAGCTCGTGCTGAACCAGCTCACCTTCGGCGACAAGATCGAGTCGCCAGTTGCGACCAAGCTGCCGGTCCGGCTCGCGGTCGCGCTGCTGAAAGACCGCAACGGCGTGATCGACATCAACCTGCCGATCAGCGGCAGCGTCAACGACCCGCAGTTCAGCATCGGCGGCATCGTCGTCAAGCTGATCGTCAACCTGCTGGTGAAGATCGTGACGTCGCCGTTCGCCTGGCTCGCCGGCGGCGGCAGCGACGACCTGAGCCTGATCGAGTTCAAGCCGGGCACCGCGGTCATCGCCGATGCCGGCACGGGCGCGATCGACAAGGTCGCCAAGGCGCTCGCCGAGCGCCCGGCGCTGAAGATGACCGTCGTCGGCAGCGCGGATCCGCAGTCCGAGCGCGACGCGTACCAGCGCGCCACGATCGACGCGCGCCTGCTGGCCGAGCGGCGCCGCGAAGCGCTGCGCGAAGGCGCCGCGAGCGCGCCCGCCGCGCTCGCCGGCGACGAGCGCTCGCGGCTGCTGAAGGCGCTCTACAAGCAGACCAATCTGCCGGACAAGCCGCGCAACGCGCTCGGCTTCGCGAAGGATCTGCCCGACGCCGAGATGGCGGCACTGCTCGCCAAGCACGTGCCGGTCAGCGACGACACGCTGCGCGAGCTCGCGCTGCAGCGCGGCCTCGCGGTGCGCGACGCGCTGATCGCGAAGGGCCTGGGCAGCGAGCGGCTCTTCCTCGCGGCGCCGAAGCTGCACGCGCCCGGCGAAGGCGAGGCGGCATGGACCCCGCGTGTGCAGCTGACCTTGTCGGTGAACTGAGGACCGCCGGACGCCCCGCCTAGAATCGCCGCCCATGAACGACGAAGCCAAAGCCGCTCCTGCGCTGCCCGATCGACTGTCGGCCGACCCGACGAACCCGTATCACGTCGCGGCCGTGTTCGAGCACGACGTCGGCATCCGCTTCAACGACAAGGAGCGCTTCGACGTCGAGGAATACTGCATCAGCGAAGGCTGGGTGAAGGTGCCCGCTGGCAAGACGCTGGACCGCAAAGGCAAGCCCTTGCTGATCAAGCTGAAGGGCAAGGTCGAGGCGTTCTATCGCTGAGCGGGCGACGACGCCGTTCAGATCATCGCCGCAGGATCGGGCAGCTCGTCGCTGAAGCGCGTGACCCGGCGCGGGCGCAGGTGCACCGGCGAGCCGGTCTTCAGGCCAAGGCGGTCGCGCAGCGCGGTGTACTCCTCGCGCGGCAGCTCGACGTCGACGTAGCCGGCCTCGTCGACGCGCTTGAACTCGAGCCGCGTGTTCGGCCCGACCGTCAGCGCCTGCGCGAGCGTGACCGCGACCGAGCCCTCCTCGGGCACCTCGATGATCTGCAGCTCGTGCGGGCGCACATAGGTGATCTCGTCGGGCCGCGCCGGCGGCGCGCCGGGCCCGTGGCCGAGGCGGCCGTGGAACAGGTTCACGTCGCCGAGGAACTGCAGCACGAATGGCGTCGCCGGATGGTCGTAGACCTGGTCGGGTGAACCTTCCTGCTCGATGCGGCCTTCGTTCATCACGACGATGCGGTCGGCGACCTCCATCGCCTCTTCCTGGTCATGCGTGACGAACACGCTGGTCACGTGCACCTCGTCGTGCAGCCGCCGCAGCCAGCGGCGCAGTTCCTTGCGCACCTTCGCGTCGAGCGCGCCGAACGGCTCGTCGAGCAGCAGCACCTTGGGCTCGACCGCGAGCGCGCGTGCGAGCGCGATGCGCTGGCGCTGGCCGCCGGAGAGCTGGTGCGGGTAGCGGTCAGCGATCCAGTCGAGCTGCACGAGCTTGAGCAGCTCCATCACCTTCGCACGGACCTGCTCTTCGCTCGGGCGCGTCGCCTTCGGCCGCACGCGCAGCCCGAACGCGACGTTCTCGAAGATGCTCATGTGGCCGAACAGCGCGTAGTGCTGGAACACGAAGCCGACCTGGCGCTCGCGCACGTCGGTGTGGGTCGCGTCCTCGCCGTGGAACAGCACGGTGCCCGAGTCCGGCACCTCGAGCCCGGCGATGATGCGCAGCAGCGTCGTCTTGCCCGAGCCCGACGGCCCGAGCAGCGCGACGAGTTCGCCGGCGGGAATATCGAGCGTCAGGTTGTCGCAGACGACGGTCTTGCCGAAGCGCTTGTTGAGATTCCGAACTTCGATGCTCATGTCCTGACCACCCCTCGGCCGACGGGTACATCGGCCGGTCCCCCGAGGGGACGCGGGCCGGCTTGGGGCGGCCCGGCGCTCGGCCCGCACCTGTCTTGTCTTGCGATATCACTCACTTCGGTCTCCCTGGACCGCAAGCTGCGACTTCACGCGCCGCTCGACGATGAACTTCAGCACCAGCGTCACCAGCGCGAGGCCGGCGAGCAGCGATGCGACCGCGAACGCCGCAGCGAACTGGTACTCGTTGTAGAGGATCTCGATGTGCAGCGGCATCGTGTTGGTCTGGCCGCGAATGTGGCCCGAGACCACGCTGACCGCGCCGAACTCGCCCATCGCACGCGCGTTGCACAGGATCACGCCGTACAGCAGCGCCCACTTGATGTTCGGCAGCGTGACGCGGCGGAAGATCTGCCAGCCGTTCGCGCCGAGCACGCGCGCGGCCTCTTCCTGCTCGGTGCCCTGCGCCTGCATCAGCGGGATCAGCTCGCGCGCGACGAACGGGAAGGTCACGAACACGGTCGCGAGCACGATGCCCGGCACCGCGAAGATGATCTTCAGGTCGTGATCGCGCAGCCATTCGCCGAACCAGCCCTGCAGCCCGAACACCAGCACGTAGATCAGCCCCGAGATCACCGGGCTGACCGAAAACGGCAGGTCGATCAGCGTCAGCAGCAGGTTCTTGCCGCGGAACTCGAACTTCGCGATGCACCAGGCCGCGGCGACGCCGAACACCAGGTTCATCGGCACCGCGATGCCGGCAGCGATCAAGGTCAGCTTGATCGCTGACAGCGCATCGGCCTCGGTGATCGCGGCCAGGTAGACCTGCGCGCCCTTCTTGAACGCCTCGGCGAAGACGATCGCGAGCGGCACGAACAGGAACAAGGTCAGGAAGCCGAGCGCGACGGCGATCAGCAGCCACTTGACCCACACCGGCTCGGTGGTCGCGGTCGCGATGCGGCGCGGGGCGACACCGGCACGGGCCGGAGGCGCGGACAAGGTCTGTGCGGTTGCGCTCATCGTCCCTGCCTCGCGCGGGTCCACGCCTGCAGCGCGTTGATCGCGAGCAGCAGCACGAAGGCCGAGACCAGCATCACGACCGCGATCGCGGTCGCGCCCTGGTAGTCGTACTGCTCGAGCTTGGTGATGATCAGCAGCGGCGTGATCTCGCTGACCATCGGCATGTTGCCGGCGATGAAGATCACCGAGCCGTATTCGCCGAGCGCACGCGCGAACGCGAGCGCGAAGCCGGTCAAGAGCGCCGGCGTCAGGATCGGGAAGATCACCTTCGCGAAGGTCTGCCAGCGGCTCGCGCCGAGTGTCGCGGCGGCTTCCTCGATCTCCTTGTGCAGGTCTTCGAGCACCGGCTGCAGGGTGCGCACGACGAACGGCAGTCCGATGAAGGTCAGCGCGACGAACACGCCGAGCGGCGTGAAGCTGACCTTGAACGGCAGGAACTGGCCGATCCAGCCGTTCTTCGCGTACAGCGCGGTCAGCGCGATGCCGGCCACCGCGGTCGGCAGCGCGAACGGCAGATCGACGAGCGCGTCGATGAGCCGCTTGCCGGGGAAGTCGTAGCGCACCAGCACCCAGCAGACGATCAGCCCGAAAAAGGCGTTCAGCAGCGCCGCGCCGAACGAGGCGCCGAAGGTGAGCCGGTACGAGGCCAGCACACGCGGCGTCGCGACCGCGTCCCAGAACGCCGGCCAGGTCATCGTGAAGGTCTTCAGGAACGCCGCGCTGAGCGGGATCAGCACGACGAAGCCCAGGTACAGCAGCGTGAAGCCGAGCGCGAGGTCGAAGCCGGGCAGCACGCTGTGCCGCTTCAGGAGCGTGCGCGAGAGCAGCATGACGAAGGCGATGCGCGAGCGGCGCCTACTGCTTCTTGCCGGCGGCGAGGATCTGGTCGTAGATCGCGCCGTCGTCGAAGTGCTCCTTCTGCGCCTGCGTCCAGCCGCCGAAGACCTCGTCGATCGTGAAGGTCGTGACCTTCGGGAAGTCCTTCGTGTACTTCGCGAGCAGCGCCGCCGAGCGCGGCCGCAGCTGGTGCTTCGCGGCGATCTCCTGCGCCTCGTCGGACCAGAGGAACTTCAGGTAGGCCTCGGCCTGCTTGCGCGTTCCCTTCTTGTCGACCACCTTGTCGACCACGCTGACCGGGTTCTCGGCCAGGATCGTCGAGCTCGGATAGACGACGTCGAAGTGGTCGCCGAACTCGCTCTTGATCAGATTCACCTCGCTCTCGAAGGTCGCGAGCGCATCGCCGATGCCGCGCTGCGCGAAGGTCGTCGTCGCGGCGCGGCCGCCGCCGTCGAACACCGGCACGTTCGCGAAGATCTTCTGCACCAGCTCGCGCGCCTGCGCCGGCGTGCCGCCCGCCTTGATCGCCGAGCCCCAGGCCGCGACGTAGGTGTAGCGGCCGTTGCCGGTGATCTTCGGATTCGGGATCACGACGCTGGTACCCGCCTTCGCGAGGTCGGGCCAGTCCTTGATGCCCTTCGGGTTGCCCTTGCGCACCAGGATCACGGTCACCGAGGTGGTCGGTGCGGCGTTGTTCGGCAGCCGCTTGGCCCAGTCGGCCGGGATCAGCTTGCCGCGCGTCGCGAGCACGTCGATGTCGCTCGACTGGTTCATCGTCACGACATCGGCCTCCAGCCCGTCGAGCACCGAACGCGCCTGCTTGCTCGAGCCACCGTGCGACTGGTTGATCGTCAGGTCTTCGCCGGTCGAGGCCTTCCACGACTTCTGGAACGCCGGGTTGATCTCCTTGTAGAGCTCGCGCGCGACGTCGTAGCTCACGTTGAGCAGCGTGGTCGCGGCGAACGCGGGCAGCGACAGCGTGGCCGCCGCCGCGACCAGCAGGCGGCGGACGGGAGAGCGCAGGATCGGGAACATGGCAGCGGGCAGCGTCGGCTGCCGGTTCGAAGACAAGGCCCGGATGCTAAGGAGATCGGCGCAACCGTCCAACGACGGTTTTTGCCGATCCTTATGCGGATCCGGAATGAGCAACGGTCGAATCGGAGGCGGGCCGAGCGCCGGGCCGCTCCCAAGCCGGCCCGCCATCCCCTCGGGGGATCGGCCGGCGTACCCGCCGGTCGAGGGGCTCTATTTCTTCGTATAGATCTGGTCGAACACGCCGCCGTCGGCAAAGTGGGTCTTCTGCGCCTTGGTCCAGCCGCCGAAGGTGTCGTCGACGGTGAACAGGGCGAGCTTCGGGAAGGTCTTCTCGTACTTGGCCGCGACCTTCGGATCGATCGGGCGGTAGAAGTTGCGCGCCGCGATCTCCTGGCCTTCCGGGCCGTAGAGGTATTCGAGGTAGGCCTGCGCGACCTCGCGGGTGCCCTTCTTGTCGACCACCTTGTCGACCACCGCGACCGGCGGCTCGGCGAGGATGCTCGAGGGCGGGTAGACGATGTCGAACTTGTCGGCGCCGAATTCCTTCAGCGACAGATGCGCCTCGTTCTCCCACGCGAGCAGCACGTCGCCGACGCCGCGTTCGGCGAAGGTCACGGTCGAGCCGCGTGCACCGGAATCGAGCACCGGCACGTTGGAGAACAGCTTCGCGACGAAGTCCTTCGCCTTGGTGTCGTTGCCGCCCGGCTGCTTGAGCGCCCAGCCGTAGGCGGCGAGGTAGCCCCAGCGCGCGCCGCCCGAGGTCTTGGGGTTCGCGGTGATCACCGAGACACCCGGCTTGATCAGGTCGCCCCAGTCCTTGATGCCTTTCGGGTTGCCCTTGCGCACCAAAAAGATGTAGGTCGAGGTGTACGGCGAGCTGTTGTGCTTCAGGCGCTTCTGCCAGTCGGCCGGCAGCAGCTTCGCGCGCTCGGCGATCTCGTCGATGTCGTAGGCGAGCGCGAGCGTGACGA
>Ga0075366_10000824_pt1 | contig 14883 bp, 12 predicted proteins | sample EndMethybrTD3031_FD_72351 | JGI IMG/M metagenome (GOLD analysis project Ga0075366, IMG submission 72351) | Populus endosphere microbial communities from Tennessee, USA - Endosphere MetaG P. TD hybrid TD303-1 | ecosystem: Host-associated > Plants > Roots > Endosphere | place: USA: Tennessee...
CCCTTGTGGCGGTTATTGGCGTTCCGCAATTGGTTAAGAATCAATTTACGGTGGCAAGCGATACAAAAGTTGTTCGACAGGATGTGCTTGTGGGCCATATCGAAAAGGAATCACCAGCTGCTAAGGCAGGTCTTGCGGTACGGGACAAACTTATCTCTATCACAAGCGCTACCGGTAGTAAGCAGCAGATCGCGAGTGCTGAGTCATTGCCTGGCGTTACGCAGCGCCTTGCTGGCCAAAAAGTTGTGGTAGCGTACGAACGCGATGGTCAGCGCAAAACGACAACGGTACAACTTCTAAGCTCACAAGAAGTAGCGGCCAGCAAAAAGACCAGTAAGCCAAAGGGCCCACTCGGTATTTCTCCAACTGAATACACTTTGCAGCGCTCTACGTGGTCGGCACCTATTGTTGCGGCTGGGCTCATGAAACAGTTTACGGTTGCAACTTTTCAGGGCTTAGGATCGGCAATTAATGCTTTATTCCATGGTGATGGTAAAAAAGCTTCCGAGCAAGTTTCTGGTCCTGTCGGCATTGTCGTTATCCTCAAGGACGGCAGCTTATTAGGCATTCAATTTGTCTTGATGGTAATAGCAATCATCTCGTTAACCTTAGCTATTATGAACGTGCTACCGATTCCCGCGTTGGACGGCGGCCGTTTGTTTGTGATGCTTATTGCTCGAGCAACAGGCAAGCAGATCTCTGAGGAGACCGAAGAGCGCATCTATGGCTATGGCTTCATGGCTCTCATGGCGCTTGTAGTTACTATAACCATTGTCGATGTTAAAAGGTTCTTCTAAGAAGATTCGCCAGGCTTTACTGGTTGATGCACATGCTAGCGCCGCACCGTGGTCCGCATCTCGTGCGGTTATTGGTGTGGTTTTGGCTTTTTTCTTATCACAGTCTATCGGTAGTATTGCACTCATGGTATATCCGCAGCTTATGGGCTGGGACCAGCTGCGGATTGATGAATGGATTTCTAAATCAGCGGGAGCACAATTTACCTACGTATTGATTACCGAAGGTCTCACGTTATTGATATTGTGGCTGTTTTGGCGAAAATATAAAGCCCAAAAGGTACGTGAAACGCTTGGTTTGCATCGCATGCCTTACTGGAAAGATATAGGCCATGCTATTTTAGGTGTGCTTGCCTATTTTGCGCTTTACATGGTGTTTTTTGGTATTATTAACGCTTTAGTGCCTGTTGATACAACGCAAGACCAAGCGGTCGGCTTTGACCATGCTCAAGACGGGGCACTGGTGATGGCTTTTATAAGCTTGGTAATTCTTCCGCCAATTGTAGAAGAAATAACCTTCCGTGGGTTTTTATTCTCAGGCCTCAAACGTCGATACGGTGTGGTAGCGGGTTCAATCTTGACCAGTCTGCTATTTGCTGCACCTCATCTGTTAACCGGTGAGAATAGTTTGCTGTGGGTAGCAGCTATCGACACCTTTGTGCTTTCCTTGGTACTCTGCTATTTGCGTCAAAAAACAGGCTCATTATATGCGCCGATGGTGGTGCATGCGCTTAAGAATAGCATTGCTTTCCTGGCGCTGTTTGTATTCGTCGGTAAGTAGACTAGGCGAGCTGTGCTATAATAAGCGTAATTATGGCGTATTTTACCACACCATCTGCCTGTAGTATTTACTGCATTACCCCTATGCCGGCGTGCCGGTAGTATTTCTTTTCCTCATATCTATAAAATCTGTAACTTCCTACGAAAGGATCTCGTCATGCGAATGACACATCTATTTACCAAAACAAGCAAGACTATACCTGCTGACGAAACTGCCAAAAACGCTCAGCTACTTATTCAGGGTGGGTTCATACATAAAGAGATGGCTGGCGTATATGCCTTTTTGCCACTTGGCAAGCGTGTACTCGACAATATTGCCCAGATTGTGCGTGAAGAAATGAACGCTGTTGGTGGCCAAGAGGTGCAGATGACGGTGCTGCAGCCCCAAGATATCTTCGAAAAGACCGATCGCTGGGATGACGCCAAAGTTGATAACTGGTTTAAGACATCACTTAAGAACGGCACTGAACTTGGCATGGGTCTGACGCACGAAGAGCCAATAGTCGACTCGCTAAAAGACTTTATTAATTCCTATAAAGATTTGCCAATTTCGATCTACCAGATTCAAACCAAGTTCCGTAATGAGCTTCGCGCTAAGAGCGGTTTGATGCGTGGCCGTGAGTTCACTATGAAGGATATGTACTCATTCGCTCGTAGCCAAGAAGAACACACTAAAATTTACGAAGAAGTTGCTGAAGCATATGCCCGCGTGTACCAGCGTCTGGGTATTGGTGATATTACCTATCGCACGTATGCTGATGGTGGCATTTTTACGACTAAATTTAGTGATGAATTCCAGACGATTAGCCCTATCGGCGAAGATACTATATATGTTCATGAAGGCAGGCACATAGCTGTCAACAAAGAGATATATACCGATGAGAACCTGGCGAAAGTAGGTCTTAAAAAAGAAGAGCTTGTCGAAAAGCGCGGCGTAGAAGTGGGCAACATATTCCCACTTGAGAGTAAGTACTCCGATGCTCTTGAGTTGTTTTACAGCGACGAAAAGGGTGAACAGCAGTCAATTATCATGGGCTGTTACGGCATTGGCATTAGCCGACTTATGGGGCTTTTGGCTGAGCACTTTTCTGACGATCGTGGGCTCGTATGGCCAGTTAACGTTGCGCCATTCCGAGTGGTAATTTGCCAATTGGGAGAAGATGAAGAAGTTGTAAAAGCTGCGTATGATGTGTATCAAAAGTTGACTCAGGCTGGCATTGCGGTATTATATGACGACCGTACAGATGCACGTCCTGGTGAGAAGTTCGCAGATGCCGACCTGCTTGGCATTCCATATCGAGTCGTAGTTAGCGCAAAAACTGTAGCTGCTAACAAGTTCGAGGTAAAGAAGCGAACTGGTAGTGAGACAGAGCTACTGAATTTGGAGGATGTAATAAATATGACGGTGACAAAAGAGGCGAAGTTGCTATAATGATGTCGCCTTGCCGCACAGGCAAAGTGACTCCGGTTTTAGGCTGAGCAGCATGAAGAAAAGGAGAATCTGAACATGAAGAAACAATTTCATTTAACAGCACAAGGTGTAGACGAACTAAAAGCCGAGCTCGAAGAGCTGGTTGCTTTGCGCACCGAAATCGCTGATCGCATTAAGACAGCTCGTGAGTTTGGTGACTTAAGCGAAAACATGGAGTACAGTGCTGCACGACAAGACCAAGAACGCAACGAAGCGCGTATTTCCGAAATCGAAGCTATCCTTGCTAACGCAGTTGTTATTACTGCACCAAAGAGCGATGGTAAGGTTGTGCTTGGCTCAACCGTAGCCCTAAAGAGCAAGAGTAACGGCAAGTCTAAACAGTTCCAGATTGTGGGTACTGTTGAAGCTGACCCACTAAACGGAAAGATTTCTGATGAGTCTCCAATTGGTCAAGCCTTGCTTGGTAAGAAACTTGGTGACGAAGTCGAAATTAAGACCCCCGCCGAGACTCACGTTTACGAAGTTACAAGTATCGAATAGTAAACGCTAACCAACAAAGCGTTAAAGCCCTGGGTCTTACCTGGGGCTTTTTGACGTCTTAGGGCAGACGTACCGATGTAAATGTGGTAAAATAACCGTAAAGGAACAATACAAATGAACTGGTTAAATCAAATTGTTGATGAATTAATTGCACGCCATCCAGAAGGCGAAATTTTAGTTGAGTCGGGTGGCTCACCAAGTGGTACACATCACCTTGGGCATATGCGCGAGTTTATAACATCCGACGCGATTATGTTGGAACTCCGTCGTCGTGGACGCCAAGCGCGTCATATTTACTTTGCAGATGACATGGACGCTTTCCGCAAGGTGCCAATTGATATTCCCGAAACCTATTCGCAGTACCTAGGCGTGCCGCTGTGCGACATTCCCGCGCCAAATGGCGCTGCAGGTCAATCGTATGCCGACTTTTTCTTGGCTCAGCTTGAACGAGCTACGACTGCTCTAGGCGTAGAGGTGGAATTTGTGCGGGCTCACCAAAAATACCGCTCTGGATTTTTTGTGCCAGCTATCGAGCGTAGCCTTGATCACATTGCTGACGCGCGCCGTGCCCTCGAGACTATTTCGGGCCGTGAACTTAACGACTCATGGTCACCTATTCAGGTAATGGAAGATGGCCGTCTTAAAAACCGCAAATTCCTATCTATTAACAAACAAGACAAAACTGTTACGTATCTCGATGCTCAAGATCAAGAGCGCACCGTCCGCTATGATAAGGGCGATGTAAAGCTTGATTGGCGCCTGGACTGGCCTGGCCGCTGGTGGTTGCTCAACGTGTTGGCTGAACCGTTCGGCCGAGACCATGCCACCAAGGGCGGCTCTTGGGACACTGGCGTGCAGATCATGCACGATGTGTATCAGGGGGAATCACCATACCCAGTGCCATACGATTTTATTAACATGGCAGGTGACACCAAAAAAATGAGTGCAAGTAAGGGAACTGGCTTAGATGCTGAAGAGGGCGCAACAATTATGCCTCCTGAGGTGGTCCGTTACTTTATTCTGAGTGCTGCACCGAGCAAGCGACTATACTTTGATCCAATTAACGGCGTTGTACAGCTTATGGATGAGTTTGCTGCGCTTGCCGCAAAGCCAGATAGCGAAAAGACTGAATCCGAAAAGCAGCTTTTGTATATTTGTACCTATGGCCAAGAGCACAAAACAGTCAGTCGTGTGCCATTTTCGCACCTTGTAGCTTCATATCAGGCTTCACTGCGTGATGCTGACAAGACCATAGAGGTTATTAAGCGCACAGAGCACGCTCAGACCGCCCAAGAAGATGCTGGTGTCATTCGCCGAGAACTGACGTTTATCGACGCTTGGCTAGATAAACGTGCGCCCGAAGATGTTAAATTTGCCTTGGCTGAAAACGTAGATCCTCAAAACTTTACACAAGAAGAGCAGGCTTTCTTGATAGCACTCGGACAAAAGGTAGCGCAAGCTCCAAAGGATGCCGACGGTGCTTGGTTCCATAACGCAATCTATGAGTTCAAAGAGTCAATGGGCCTAGCTCCAAAGACCATGTTTACCACTATCTACAAGGCGCTTATCGCTAAAAACTCAGGTCCGCGTGCCGGTTGGTTTTTAAGTATTTTGCCCCATGATTGGCTCGTAGATCGCCTGCAATTTAAACGTTAAAAAGACTGTTGCATAAAAAAATAACCCTTCATTGTATACGGGGTTATTTTTTATGTTCGCCGTGCTTTATTTAAATGGGTAATTGCCTAGGAAGCACAAAATCACCAAGAGGGTGCTGTAGCTGGCCGCCAAGTCGCTGTGCTACATTATCGTAGCCTCTTTGGAAGTTTTGAAGCTTTTGCATGTCGGTGCCAATTATCTCAGTAGCACCATATTCATTAGGTTCAGATTTTTGGGCAATCCATGGGTTATTGCGAGCGCTTTGTACGAGTATGGTTTGTTCGCCCAGAGTAGGCGTTACATTTTGCATAGAATCATGCCAGGCAGCAACAAGGGTGTCACGCCACAAGAAGCCGTTAAACAGGCCATTGCTAAACCGTTTTCGGGGGCTTTCACCAGGCTCAAGTTGGCGTGATATATCTTGTATTTGCGTAATAATCGCACCGTCCATAGCTAAGCCGCCAGCACAAAGCGCTACAATGCGTTCGCGGTAAGCCAAGCCGATTCCTATGCGACTGTCCATATATGGTTGTCCGTCTGGCTGTTTGTATTCAAAGTGAGCCCCACCATTGGTAAGCGGCGCCTCACGCAGTTTAATAATATTTATACTGGCGGATATATCTTCCATCGGTGCATATGAGTCTACGAGATAGGCAGCTATTCTTGGCATAACTGCCACTAGCCGATAGTCTTCTATGTGTGATACTTTTGATCTGTTCGGATCCGGAATAATATGATCTTGTAACGTAGTATCAGCTATTTTTGCTGCAAAAGCTTTATGAAAAGCACCAGCTTCACGTATGCCAAATCGTTCCTTTGGTCTATGGGGGTAACGTTGGTACTCCGGATGGCCGGGTAGGGCGTCCAGAGGTTGGCTTGCATTAAATTCAGTCATGCTTTTCCTTTGGTAACACGTAATCACCCTTGGGATGGTCGGGTTGGCCACCCAGCCTTATGGCGGTTTGGTCATAATTCCGACGCTGTCGCTCCAATTTCTGGCTATCAACAACTTGGTAAATATCGTTACGGTAGTCTTTTACATATGAGTAGATCCAGTCATTATTACGAGCGCTCTGAACGCTTGTAGGATAGTTTGCAAAGTCTGGCAGGGTTTCTGCAAGTGCAGTACTTACCATTGTCTGCCAAGCAGTTATGAGTGTATCTCTCCACATAAACCCAGCACGTAAGCCACTTGAATATAAATACGACTTTGGATCTTCTTGTTCTTGCATAGCACGGGAAATATCTTGAACTTGACGAATAAAAGGGCCTGACTTACTGAGGCCGCCAGCACAGATCGCTACGCCACGATTATTGTAGGTAAGTGTTAACCCAATTTGAGCGTCGAGATAGGGGTCGTTACTGGGCCTATCATACTCAAAAGCGACATCTGCGCGCGTGGTAATACGTGCACATACTGCGCCCATTGATCGTTGAAGCTCATGAGGATCCCGCGATAAGGTGGGCACAAGGTTGTATTGGCCGATACTTTTGGGCGGCTTCGTGCGATCGGCAGCTAGAACAAGGTTGTCGGTAAGCGCAAGCTCGTCTGTTTGACTAAAAATTGCATCATAGAGTTCAAAGGCTTGATTCCTGGTGAGTTCAAACGGCCGACGCCTAACAAGTCGACGGGTGTCGGCTTGGCCAGACATGTCTCCATAAAAGACTTCTGCTGGTGAAATAGAAACAATAGCGCCGGGGCTTGTTGGCGCCGCCTCAGGAGATGAACTCATTTTTTATACAATACTACTTTTTTGATTTTTATACAATGCTACGGCATGGAATGGTGCATGGTATAATTTGGCAAACGGCGAAGTCCAGAGCGGAGGGGTATGAATACAGTTAAATGTAGTAATTGCGGGCATGAAATAGAGATTAGTACTGCATTACAGGGGCAAATTGAAGCCCAAGTTATCAAGGCTGAACATGAGAAGCATGTGGCAGAACTTACCAAAGTACGCAACGAAGCAGCGCAGGCAGCCCAGAAACAGCTAGATGAAGCTATTGTCAAAGCCAAGGCCAAGCTGAGTAGCGATCAAGAGTCGCTGGTTAAGGACTTACGTGAAGATGCGGCAGAGGAGAAAGAGAATAATAAAAAACTCCGTGCACAATTAACAGAGCTCATGCAAGAACTGCGTGAAGCCCGCAAGGCTAAAGAGAATGCCGAGCTCGACATGCAGAAGCGGTTAACTGAAGAGGAGGGCAAGATTCGAGCGAGTGCTTCGAGAGAGGCTGACGAAAAGCAAAGGCTTAATTTAGCTGCGCGCGACAAGACAATTGCTGACTTGCAAAAGTCCCTTGCCGAAGCACAGCGTAAAGCAGAGCAGGGATCTCAGCAGCTGCAGGGTGAAGTCATGGAGCTTGATTTGGAAGAAGCGCTCGAAAGTGCTTTTCGCGATGATGATGTTGAGCCTATTGCTAAGGGTGTGCGCGGTGGTGATATAAGACAGGTGGTTAAGAGCCCCCGTGGAACTGTTTGTGGCGTCATGCTTTGGGAAATTAAACGAACAAAAAATTGGACCGAAGGTTGGATTGCTAAACTTAAAGAAGACTTGCGGAGCGAAAAAGCCAATGTGCCAATTATTGTGAGTGAAGTTTTGCCTAAACATATTAGTGAAGACATGGGCTTTGTAAGTGGTGTATGGGTATGTAAGCCTAAGCTGGCAATTATCTTAGCTACCTTATTACGTAAGAGTTTACTTGATGCTGGACTTCAAAAAGCCTTGGCCGAAAACAGGGGTACTAAGGCTGAATCTTTGTACAGTTTTATAACGAGCCATGAATTTGTTCAGCAGATCGAATCGATGGTAGAGACATATCAAGAAATGAGTATGCAGCTGAGTAAAGAAAAAGTAGCCATGCAAAAAATATGGGCTCAACGCGAAGCACAGTCTCATCGCTTATTGGCTAGCACGGCTAATATTATCGGGAGTATGCAAGGACATGTAGGCCACACTGCAATGCCGCGCATTAAGGGGCTCGAGTTACTCGAAGCCGAAGGTGACGCCGAGTAGAGCACATTTTATAAAGCACCTAGGTGTAAAAAATCACAGACTGCTAAAAAACAGGCATGCTATTATCTCAAAAACCTAGGGAGATATCATGTCTAGTGCTGCCATACACGAGAACTACGAGACGTTGCTTTCCAGTCATCTGGGACTATATAATTCGCAGATTTTAATACCTCAAGACAGGGCAGTGCTGGTGGGCAGTTTGCTGGCTGAGGGCGAATTTGAATATGTTCCCCAGCGTGATAGCCAGCAGCTGCGAATACTTCATAGACAGATAATAGGTGCTCCAAATTTTCCACGGAACCTTTTGCTGACCGAGGGGTTCATGGACTGCTACTATGGATATGCCCCAAAGAGCACAGAGTTTGATGATTCAATAGTGGCCAAGTCCCGGTCGAGGCTCGCAAGTCTTGCCCCTGAAGATCGTAAGCGGATAGAGCAAGAGACAGCGCCCGCACTTGTAGATGCTATATTTTCTGATTCCAGAGTGCGTCGAGTGCTGGAAAGTCCGCCTGTGACCGCTTATCGACAATCAGAAACCACCCTTTGTATTGATCAAGTAGAAATACCGGTAGAAACGGATACTATTCTAGAATATGGAACGGGTATTCGCGAGGCAGTACGCCGAACGCACGAACTTCAATACGGTGTATTCTCTAAGGTAACGCAAATTGGCTCGCGAACGTTCCCCGGATATGTGGCACATCATATGCTTTTGCGTACTGGCGCTGGGCCATATGAGCGTATCGCAAAGGATATTGCACAGGGTTCCGATGAGCTCGTGGACCGCCATGCCAAGAACGATACACCCGGCTTTGGGGTAGTTGTCATGGCTCAGAGTGCAGAGGTGTCTAGCCTCGACCAAGCGACACAGGCAATAAGCAATGCGCGAAAGCTGTGTGATGACGGCGCCTTTCTCGTTATTCGTGACGCGGTATCGGCATACTATAGGGGTCATGGCTTTAACGATTTGACGGCCGCAGCACAAGAGCATTTTGGCGACCCAATAGACCTAGGCACGCTACGGCAACGGCGCAATATTAATAATCCAGTGCAACTTGCTGTTTTTAAGGCTGGCTGAGCAAAGAAAATAGGCCTCGCGAGAACTTATGAAATAATGGTTTGATTACCACCAAAGACGCGGAGTCGTAGCAGGAAAAGTCGTGCAAAAATAACATGCACATGCAGTATGAACCACAGCAATAGCGTGCCAAATAGTAGGTACAAGATACCTTGCCACTGCCATAACGCTTCTAGACCCACTTCACTTGCTAATAGGCAGAAGGGTACGAACAATTTTATGCAAAATATGCTAAAAGCCACCCAGCTTGCTAATACAATGAGTCTAATATGCATTCGCTGACGACGCTCACCGCGCAAACGCGCCGCTTCTTGAAGCTGCCACGCATCGCGTCCTTGAGTTATGTATTGCCGCGATTGCAGTAAAAAATAAAAAGTACCACCTATAATAAGCGCCCCTATTACAATAAGTACGTTGTTTACGCCGGGTGAGCTGAAAATATTACCGAGAGACACAACCCTATCTGGCCCTGATATGTATTCATGAAAAAAGAGTGACTCAGAAATTTTATTCCAGTTGGCCGCTGCTATAATTATGACTGTTAAAACAATACTGCAGACGGCACTTGATACTGAGGGCTGTAGTAAGATTTTTGTGTAACTGCGACGTTCCATTATGTATATGGTAATTTAATAGCCCGGCAACGTCTAGATCTGCCACATATTAATGTACTGGACGTTGACAATATTACTATTTTGCAGCATGCTTTAAGCATAAACAGTAACGAGGGGATATACATGTCGGGTACTCTGCGTGGATTTCGGGCAAGACTTATTCTTGCTGTATTTACACCTGTGGCAGTCCTCGGTTTTGCGCTGGCTATTGGTGGCTCTCGAACAGCTTTGGCGGCCTGCACCGTGCCGTCTCTTAATTATGGTGCAGTGAGCTACACCATATCTGTTCCTGCCGCCGGAAACTACCGAGTGTGGAGTCGCATAACAGCCGCTGATGCAACAAACAATTCTTACATGCTAGAAATAGATGGTAATAGCTGCTATACCATTGGCGATGCGCCAGTGAGTACTTCAGCATGGACCTGGGTTGATTATCAGGCAGGTACGACTACGTCAAAGATAACCCCATCGTTATCAGCAGGGCAACACTCTATTAAGATTATTGGCCGCGAAGCGAGCGTTAAAGTTGACCGCATTATGGCCTTGTCGGATCAGAGCTGTGTGCCAAGTGGCACCGGAGATAACTGTGCAGTAACCAGTGACGTTACCACGCCTACCGTTACTATAACGGCACCCGCTGATAACGCTACGGTAAGCGGCAAGTTAGCAATTACTGCCACAGCTACGGACAATAAATCGGTACAAAAAGTTGAATTTTACGAAGGTGATGTCTTGCGTGCAACACAAACATCAAGCCCATACGCATATACGCTCGATACGACTGCATTATCCAATGGCGCACATACAGTAATCGTAAAAGCATATGACGAAGCAGGTAATGTAGGCTCGGATACGGCACGCATTACTGTGAAGAATGGCGATGCACAGGCGCCCTCAGCGCCAACCGACTTAAACGTGGCTTCCTCTGATCCGTCGAAAGTTACCATTTCCTGGAAGGCCAGCACTGACAACAAGGCGGTTACCGGATACATTGTAAGACGAAACGGCGCCGCTATTGGCACCACCGCCTCGACGACATACACTGACACTAAAATGCTACCTGGAGAAACCTATGCCTATAGTGTCATTGCCTATGACGAAGCCGGTAATAGCTCTTTGGCATCACAATCGGTCAGTATCTCTATAGCTAAGCCAGCTGACACGCAAGCACCAAGCGTACCAACGAATGTTTCGGCAATAGCAGTAAGTGCTTCACAGATTAACATTTCCTGGAAGGCCAGCACCGACAATACTGCGGTCGCAGACTATGATGTATACCGCGCTGAGATTGGCGGCAATGCTGTTCGAGTAGCAACGGTTCGAGGCACTAATTACGGTGATACTGGTCTGCATGAAAACACCAACTACTCCTATTATGTTATCGCCCACGACGCTAATAGTAACGCCAGTGGAAAATCGGCAGAAGCAGCTGCTAAAACACCGGCAACGAGTACGCCAACTCCTAGCGAGCCAAGCGATCCAACTCAGCAAACCCGTGTTGGTACTATTCGTGGCAAAGTCAGTGGTAAGCGCGGCCGCCCACTTTCTAACACGCAAGTTACCGTAACTTCTGCCGAAAAACGTTACACAGCTACCACTAACAGCCAAGGTGTTTATAGAATCGATGATGTTGTAACTGGCCGCTATGACATATACTACCGAGCCGATGGCTACCAACGCCTTCGAGACCGTGTGCGCATCCGCGAAGCAAAATCAACAATAAATAATATTCGCCTATACGAAAATGGTCGCTCTGTTCGTTGGTGGAACCGCTGGTGGTAGGAGCTCATATGAACGCAGAACAGCCCATTCAATACATATCGCCTAATCCTGGTATTTCACCGGTGCAGGAGGATTTACCAACTCTAAAGCCCAAAGTAGGGCGTAGCCGAGCCTATACCTGGATAGGAGTTATGATCTTAATAATCATGGTTGTGGCTATCGGCATCATACTTACCAGGCAAGAAGCTTCAAATCAGGACTCTGCAGCTGGTATACCCGCTGGCCGCGTAACTATTGAGTCGGATGGCACATTTTCGCCCCAGGTTATAAAAGTTAAATCTGGCCAAGGTGTTGTGTGGACTAACCAAAGCGCCTCAACGCCACAGATTGCTATTTCTGACTCTGCCGACTTAAAGCCCGACCTGTTGTCTGGCACCCAGCTCTATAGCGGCGACAGCTTTAGTTATGTATTTACACAGCCCGGGACATATCATTTTTATGATGCTACAAGTCCGTTGGCTTCAACTAATACGGTGATTGTGGAATAGAGGAGACTGAGCGTATGCAACCAACAACCCAAAACACATCACGAAAAAACTTGTTTATTGCTCTTGGTGTATTCCTCGTTGTCGTAATCATTGGCTTGGCCTTTGCTTCATCAAGGGCTGCAACGTCATATATCTCTCTAGAGGCAGAGCAGGGCGCAATTACGAGTGGTTCACCTCAAGTAGTAACCGACTCCACGGCTTCGGCGAGTAAGTATTTGCGATTTATGGCACCATCGAGTGATGGCGGTGGTACTGGCGGCAGCACCCCAGGAACTGTCGACCTTACCGACCCGAAGAAGAAAGATATTGCGATGCAGCTTGTGTCGAGCTCTGAAAACTCGTCGCTCGACTGGAAGGCGCAGTATGCTTACATTGAATATAACGTAGAGGGCAATGAAGCTGAAAATCGTGGTTATACCGCCGGTATCATTGGTTTTTGTACAAAATGTAGCGACTTGCAGGCGGTAGTAAACTACTACAACCAAATTAAGCCTAATAATGTGCTAACACCTTATATTCCTGCTCTTCAAAAAGTGGTGGGTACAACTTCGACTGCTGGTCTCGGGACACCTTTTGTAAATGCCTGGAAGACTGCAGCTAAGGATGTTTCATTCCAAGAAGCCCAAGACCACGAACGTGACCGTGTGTACTTCACACCTGCCGTTACACAGGCTAAATCAGATGGTCTTAAAGCCCTTGGGCAATTTATATACTACGATGCGCTCGTTATGCACGGTCCAGGTTCTGATTCGCTGAGTTTTGGCGGTATTCGAGCTGCTGCCCTCAAGAAGGCTAAGACACCTACGCAAGGGGGTAACGAAACAACGTATATCAATGCCTTTCTTGATGCCCGTAAAGACGCTATGTTGGCCGAAGAGGGGCATAGCGATACTACTCGCGTCGATACTATGCAGCGAACATTCCTACAAGCCGGTAACCTAAACCTCGATCCGCCGCTTAACTGGTCGGTGTATGGCGACAAATATTCCATAAAGTAGACCATGCTATAGTTTATTTATGAGGACGTGGCGATTTTTTGTAGGTATTGGGCTGGTGGTGGCACTGCTACTCCATGGCGGAGTGGCTGTTGCCGAGGTTAACACGAATGATTTTACAATTTCATCGTTTAGTGCCGATTACTACCTAAGCAAGGATGCCCAAAATCGCTCGCAATTAAAAACAGTAGAGACAATCTCTGCTGTTTTTCCATCCTACGACCAGAATCATGGAATTGAACGTGCACTACCCACCTCATACGATGGGCACACAACGGGACTGTCGGTAAAAACTGTTACTGACCAAAGTAACAAACCACTACCGTACACTACTTATACCAGTAACGGCAACGAAGTAGTGCGAATTGGGGACCCAGATCGATATGTGCATGACGCTCAGGTCTACAAAATTACCTATGTCCAGCACGACGTTACGAAGCATTTTGACGATCATCAGGAGTGGTATTGGGATACTAATGGTACAGAATGGAAACAGACGTTCGGTTCAGTGAGGGCGCGTATTCATATACCAAATAACTTAGCCGCAAAGCTGCAGCCACAAGTGGCCTGCTATACCGGCGCTTCGGGATCAATGGCTAAAAATTGTGCCTCAGAGCAAATTACTACTGACACCGAGAGAACTATAACGGTTAGTTCTATAGGCAGCCTTGGCCACCAGGAGAATATGAGCTTTGTATTAGGTTTTGCGCAGCACACCTTTAGCCCTTATCAGAAATCGGCCACCGAGCGATGGATGCCTACGCTTATTGCAATATGGCTTGGGCTTAGCGGTGTGGTGTTAATCGTTATGATTTTTGTGCTTATGCGCGTTTGGAAAAAATATGGTCGCCAGCCTCAGGGCAAGGGTAGTATTGTGCCCCAGTACTTGCCGCCCAAAGATATAAGTGTATTACAAGCAGCAATTATTCTTAATAAAAAAGGTCCAGCAGTTACAGCTCAAATTATTGATTTTGCTGTCCGCCATTATATTAAGATCTTTGCTACTGAGTCACGAAAGGTTTTTGGCAAAAAGCACATATATGATCTAGAGCTCATTAATGAAATAGATAAACTTAAACCCGAAGAACGACAGACACTAACGAGCCTATTCGGTCCAGATCTATGGGAAAAGACAGTTAGTATGCAAAGTATAGGCGCTAAGCTTCCAGGGTTAGCTACTAAGATCTTAAAGCTAGCCGATCAAGAGCTGGTAGACGCCCAGTACTACGAAGATCGCAGGGCGCAGCGTAAAAAGTACTATTGGATTGGCGGGCTCTTATCATTTTTTGGACTTATTACACTCAGTGTCGGAAGTTTTATCGCTGGCATGGTAACGCTCATTGTTGCTACTAAGCTAAAGCCCCTAACCAATCAAGGTGTTGAAACACTTGAGTACCTTCGCGGGCTAGAGGACTATATGAAAATGGCCGAAGCTGATCGCTTAAAATTTCTCCAGAGCCCGCAGGGAGCTCAAAAGGTAGGTGTCGACACTTCTGATAAAAAGCAACTCATAAAGTTGTACGAAAAACTTTTACCCTATGCTATTTTGTTCGGCATCGAAAAAGAATGGGTAAAAGAGTTCGCTCCACTCTACCAAGATTCGCCAGACTGGTATGTGGGAAACTGGACAGCCTTTAATGCTGTCGTCTTTGCTGACTCTTTTCGAAACTTCTCTGCATATAGCGCTACTAACTTTGCACCACCCAGTAG
>Ga0075366_10000825_pt1 | contig 14880 bp, 14 predicted proteins | sample EndMethybrTD3031_FD_72351 | JGI IMG/M metagenome (GOLD analysis project Ga0075366, IMG submission 72351) | Populus endosphere microbial communities from Tennessee, USA - Endosphere MetaG P. TD hybrid TD303-1 | ecosystem: Host-associated > Plants > Roots > Endosphere | place: USA: Tennessee...
GATGTCTTCGCCCGCTCGATCTCTGTTCGCCGCCGTCGAAATGGCGCCCCGTGACCCGATCCTCGGCCTGAACGAGCAGTTCAATGCCGACCCGAACCCGGCGAAAGTCAATCTCGGCGTCGGCGTGTACTACGACGAGAACGGCAAACTGCCGCTGTTGGAATGCGTGCAGGCTGCCGAGAAGATGATGGTCGAGGCGCCGAAGGCAAGAGGCTATCTGCCGATCGACGGCATCGCCGCGTATGACAAGGCGGTGCAAGGCCTCGTGTTCGGCGCCGAGAGCGAACCCGTTCGCAGCGGCCGCGTTGCAACCGTGCAGGCGGTCGGCGGAACCGGCGGGCTGAAGGTCGGCGCCGATTTCCTGCAGCGCCTGAACCCCGCCGCCAAGGTGCTGATCAGCGACCCGAGCTGGGAAAACCATCGCGCGCTGTTCGAAAGCGCCGGGTTCCAGGTCGAGTCGTACCCGTACTACGACGCGCAACGCCGCGGCATCAACTTCGACGGCATGCTGGCCGCGCTGAGCGGCGCCGCGACCGGCAGCATCGCCGTGCTGCACGCCTGCTGCCACAACCCGACCGGCTACGACATCAGCGCCGAGCAATGGGCGAAGGTGATCGCGGCCGTCAAGTCACGCGGCTTGGTGCCGTTCCTCGACATGGCCTACCAGGGCTTCGGCGAAGGCATCGCCGAAGACGGCGCCGTGATCGGCATGTTCATCGAGGCGGGCATCGACTTTTTCGTCTCGACCAGTTTCTCGAAGAGCTTCTCGCTGTACGGCGAGCGGGTCGGTGCGCTCAGCGTGGTCTGCGAGAGCAAGGACGAAGCGGCGCGCGTGCTGAGCCAGCTCAAGCGCGTGATCCGCACCAACTACTCGAACCCGCCGACGCACGGCGCGCAGGTCGTCTCGATGGTGCTGACGACGCCCGCGCTGCGTGCCATGTGGGAAGACGAGCTCGCCGGCATGCGCGTTCGCATCAAGCAGATGCGCGAGGCGCTGCAGAGCAAGCTGCTCGCCGCCGGGCTGAAGCAGGACATGAGCTTCATCACCCAGCAGAAAGGCATGTTCAGCTACTCCGGGCTGAGCAAGCCGCAGATGGAGCGGCTGCGCAGCGAGTTCGGCGTCTACGGCGTCGACTCGGGCCGCATTTGCGTGGCGGCGCTGAACAGCAAGAACATCGACGCGGTTGTGTCGGCGATCGTGAAGGTCTGCGAGTAGGCGGGCATTTCAGTTCAGTCCGGGAAATCACCCTGTGGCGCACCGATGCAAGATGGTGCACCCAGCTCTAGAATGTTGCGTCGCACCATTGCCACGTTACCAAGGTTCCCGATGCTGTATCAGCTCTATGAAACACAACGTGCGCTGCTGAGCCCGTTCGCCGAGTTCGCGAGCGCAACATCCAAGCTGTACAACCATCCGCTCTCGCCGTTCGCGCACACGCCGGGCGCGCAGCGCGTCTCGGCGGGGCTCGACCTGATGCACCGGCTCTCGAAGGAATACGAGAAGCCCGAGTTCGCCATCACGTCGGTCACGGTCGCCGGCGTTGATGTCGCCGTGCAGGAACAGGTCGCGATCGAGAAGCCGTTCTGCCGGTTGCTGCGCTTCAAGCGCTTCACCGACGACCTGCCGATGCTCACCCGAATGAAGGACCAGCCGACGGTGCTCGTCGTCGCGCCGCTGTCGGGACACCACGCCACGCTGCTGCGCGACACGGTGCGCGAGCTTTTGAAGGACCACAAGGTCTTCATCACCGATTGGACCGATGCCCGCATGGTGCCCGTCCAGGCCGGCCCGTTCCATCTCGACGACTACGTGACCTACGTGCAGGAGTTCGTCCGCCACATCGGCGCCGACGTGAACGTGATCTCGGTGTGCCAGCCGACCGTCCCCGTGCTCGCCGCGATCTCGCTGATGGCGACCAATGGCGAGCGCACGCCGCGCACGATGACGATGATGGGCGGCCCCATCGACGCTCGCAAGAGCCCGACCGCCGTCAACAACCTGGCGATGAACAAGAGCTTCGAATGGTTCGAGAACAACGTGATCTACCGCGTTCCGACCAACTACCCCGGCGGCGGCCGGGCGGTCTACCCGGGCTTCCTGCAGCACACCGGCTTTGTCGCGATGAACCCCGACCGCCATCTCACCTCGCACTACGACTACTTCCTGGACCTGGTGCGCGGCGATGACGACAGCGCCGAATTCCATCGCGCCTTCTACGACGAATACAACGCGGTGCTCGACATGCCGGCCGAGTACTACCTCGACACCATCAAGACCGTGTTCCAGGACTTCGCGCTCGTCAACGGCACCTGGAAGGTCAACGGCCAACTCGTGCGCCCGCAGGACATCAAGACCAGCGCATTCCTGACGATCGAAGGCGAACTCGACGACATCTCCGGCGCCGGCCAGACCCGCGCCGCGCACGAGCTGTGCACCGGCATTCCGAAGTCCCGCCAGTTCCACTACGACGCCATCGGCGCCGGACACTACGGCATCTTCTCCGGCCGGCGCTGGCGCGAGAAGGTCTACCCGCACCTGCGCGACTTCATCGCCGCCCATCAAGACGACGTCGCCCGCAAGCGCGTTGCACCGGTCGCCGCAAAGAAGAAGCCCGCCCCCAAGTCCGGCGCACGCGCGGCGAAGTAGGCGAGCTCAATGGCCGACGCGGCCACCCTCTCGAGCGGGCTCGCCGAGCGGCTCAACGACGCGCTGCCGCAAACGCAGTGCACGCGCTGCGGCTATCCGGACTGTCGGAGCTACGCCGACGCCATCGCGTCCGGCGACGCCGCGATCAACCAATGCCCGCCCGGCGGGCACGAAGGCATCGCGCGCCTCGCCGCGCTGACGGGGCGAGCCGCCGTGCCGCTGAACCCGACCAACGGCGCGGAAGCGCCGCGCCGCCTGGCCGTGATCGACGAAGGCTGGTGCATCGGCTGCACCTTGTGCCTCGACGCCTGCCCGGTCGATTGCATCGTCGGCGGTCCGAAGCAGATGCACACGGTGATCGATGCGCTGTGCACCGGCTGCGAGCTGTGCATTCCAGCCTGTCCGGTCGACTGCATTGCCCTGGTCGACGCGAGCGCTCCGCGAACCGGCTGGGACGCCTGGAGCAGCGAGCAAGCCACCACTGCGCGCGAACGCTTCGCCTGGCATCGCATGCGACTCGATCGCAACCGGCGCGAATACGAAGCGCGCCTCGCCGCGCACGACCGCAGCGACAATCCCGGCCGATGAAGCTGCAGAACATCGAGCCCTTCTTCGCGACGCTGAAGGCAGCCAACCCGCAACCCGAAACCGAACTCGAATACACGAACGTGTTCGAGTTGCTGGCCGCGGTGCTGCTGTCGGCGCAGGCCACCGACGTCGGCGTCAACAAGGCAACGCGACGCCTGTTCGCGATCGCGAACACACCGGCGAAGATGCTCGCGCTCGGCGTCGACGCGGTGACGGAACACATCCGCACGATCGGCTTGTTCCGAACCAAGGCGAAGAACCTGCTCGAAACCTGTCGCATCCTGATCGAACAACACGCCGGCCAGGTGCCGCGCAGCCGCGAGGCGCTCGAAGCGCTGCCGGGTGTCGGCCGCAAGACCGCCAACGTCGTGCTGAATGTGGCGTTCGGCGAGCCGACCATGGCGGTCGACACGCACATCTTCCGGGTCGCGAACCGCACTGGCCTGGCCCCTGGCAAGACGCCGCTCGAGGTCGAGATGGGCCTGTTGCGGCGCGTGCCCGCGGCCTACCTGACTGACGCCCATCACTGGCTGATCCTGCACGGCCGCTACGTCTGCCAGGCGCGCCGGCCTCTGTGCGAGCAGTGCGGCGTGGCGCGCTACTGCGATGCGGCGCCGGGTCTTCTCGCAGCCATGCGCGACGCTGCGCAATGAATATGTCACGCAACCGCGTGGTCCTGGCGCATCTAGCGTCATGCGGCCGACGCGATAATCGGGCATGGCGGAATATGACCGGTTGCAGGAGATTTCGAGCAGCCTCGAGCGCGGCGAGATCGACGGCAGCCGCTACCTAGAGCAGTTCACGCGCTTCCTGGCCGGCCACATCGGCTGCTCGCGGGCGACGGTGCGTGTGTTCATCGACACCCCCGCCGGGCGCGCGCTGCGTTCGATCGCGATGTACGACGCCACTCAAGACCGAATGATCGCCGTCCCGGACCTGTTCCGCGCCGACACCGGCCCCTACTTCGACCGGCTGCTGCACGACGGCTGCGTCGTCGTCTCCGAAACCCGCACCGACCCGATCGTCGCGCCATTCCGCAAGGCCTACCTCGAGCCGAACGACATCCGTTCGGTGATGGACATGTGCTTCGCAGTGAACGGAGAACTGTTCGGCACCTTCAGCTGCGAACAGCTCCAGCAGCCGGTCGAATGGTCCCAGCGCCAGGTGCAGATGCTGCGCAAGCTCGCATCGCGCGCCAGCCTGACCTTGATGCACGTGGTCACGGTCAACGTCGACACGGCCCCGGGTGCACTGTGGGAAACCAGCACGCCGAATCGGCTCGCGACGATGCCGATGCCGCTCGACCCGAAGCCTGCCTGAGACCCCCTGCCCGACCCCTCGCGCTCAGCCGAGCGTGACCCTCTGGCCGTAGGCAACGGCCGCCGGCCACGTCGACGCCTGTGGCATTTCGCCGCCGTTCGCCTGCAGCCAGCACGCCGCGCTGATCCAGCCGGCATGACCGATGACGCAGCGCCCACCGAACGTCGACCCCTCCGCAACGAACGCGGCGCAACGCTCGAGCAACGCACTCACCGATTCGCCGGCGCCGGCCCGATACGCGGCGAAGTCCCGGCCCCAGGCATCGAGTTCGTCAGGCGCGACCTCGGCCCACGGCCTGCCATCCCAGGCGCCGAAGTCGAATTCGTCGAGCCGTGCATCGACCGTGTGCCGCCAGCCCCACTGCGCCAACACCTCGCCGACCGCCGCGCTGCGCCGCAGCCGCGAGGTCACGATGTGTCTCGCAAGCGCGTGGCGCCGCGCATGCGCGCGAACGCGATGGGCGAGCCGCTTCGCCTTGCGCCGATCGACCGGCAGATCGGCGCGGCCGATGCACAAGCCGAGCGCACCGACCGGCTTCGGATGGCGCCAGACATGCAGGCTCACGACAGGCCAGCGCGCAATGCCGCCGACACGCCGAGCAGCAGCGCCAATTCGCCGATCTGCTGGACCGCGCCGAGCGTGTCGCCGGTGAAGCCGCCGAGGCGATGCCTCAGCCAGCGTGCGCAGACTGTCGTCGCAACGGCCGCACAGGCGAGCGCAACGCCGAGAACCGACGCCGCGATCGCATCGAGCGCCACCATGCCGATGCTCGCCAGGGCGACCCAGAGCGCCGCTCCGACCACTTCGGCCGCGCCGACCTGCTGCGCGAGCGGCTTCGCTTTCGCGTGCGAGGCGTCGCCTGCGTACGGCAGCAGCGCCATCAGCAGGGTTGCTGCCGCGCGGCTCGCTGTGTGGCCGAGCACCAGCGCGGGAACCGCGCTCGCGAGCGGCAGTGTCGCGAGCGTCGCCGCTTTCAGGCCGAGCATCGCGACGATGCCGATCGCGCCATAGGCGCCGATGCGCGAGTCCTTCATGATCTCGAGTGCCCGTTCGCGGCTGACCGCTCCGCCGAGCCCGTCGCAGGTGTCGGCGAATCCGTCCTCGTGAAACGCGCCGGTCAGCCAGAGCGTTGCCGCCATCGACAGCCCCACCGCGACCGGCATTGGCCAGAGCCGACTCGCCACCCACAACACGCCGGCAGCGCAGGCCCCGACCAGCATTCCGACGCCGGCGAAATGGCGTGCGCTGCGGTTCAGCCACTCGGCCTCGAAACCAACCCAGCCCGGCACCGGAACGCGCGTCATGAACTGCAGCGCAACCAGGAACAGGCGCAGTTCGTGGATCACCCGTCGCTCCGCTCCGAGACGCCCGCCGAATCGAAGCTCGCCATGCGATCGAGCAGCCGCCACGCGCTGTCCATCAGCGGCCACGCGAGCGCGGCGCCCGAGCCCTCGCCGAGCCGCAAACCGAGATCGAGCAACGGCGTCGCATTCAAGTGGTCCAGCAGCAAGGCGTGGCCGGCTTCGTTCGAACGGTGTGCAAACACGCAATAGCCGAGCACGGCCGGCGCGAGCGCTGCCGCGACCAGAACCGCCGCGCCGACGATGAACCCGTCGACGACGATCAGGCGCCGCAGCGCCGCGGCCTGCAGCACCGCTCCGGCCATCATCGCGATCTCGAACCCGCCGAACGCAGCCAGCGCGTCGAGCGGGCCGGTGGCCGATTCATGAAGCGCCAGCACGCGGCCCAGCACGTCGAGCTTGCGGCGCAGGCCGGCGTCGTCGAGCCCGGTGCCGCGCCCGGCACACTTGGCGATGTCGTGGCCGGCGAGCCGGGCGAGCAGCAGCGCCGCGGCCGAGGTATTGCCGATGCCCATCTCGCCGAGCAGCATCACGTTGCCCGGCAGCGCGGCGACGATCTCGCAGCCGGCCTCGATCGCGCGCTCGCACTGCTCGGCCGTCATCGCCGCGCCCAGCGACGAATCGGCCGTGCCGTCGCCGATCTTGCGCACGATCAGCCGCGGCCGCGGCTCGAAGACGTGGCGCACGCCGGCATCGATGACATGCAGCGCGAGCGAATGCTGCTCGGCCAGCACGCTGATCGCGGCGCCGCCGGCCAGGAAGTTCTCGACCATCTGCCAGGTCACGTCGCTCGGGTACGCCGAAACGCCTTGAGCGGCCAGGCCATGGTCGGCGGCGAACACCAGCATCTGCGGCGCATCGAGGCGCGGGCGCTCGCTGCGTTGAACGAGCCCGATCTGCAAGGCAAGCGCTTCGATGCGGCCGAGCGAGCCGACCGGCTTCGTGAGCCGGTCGATCCGCTGCTGCAGGCGCGCCGCGAGCGCAGGATCGGCGATCGGGTCAATGAACGGAAGTTGGATCATCGGGTTGGTTCAGGTCAGCAAGGAGGACAAGGAGCCGGGCACGAAGTGTCGATCGACGAAGTCGGCGAGCCCGTCGAACACGCTGTCGAGGCTTCGCACGTCGGCGCCGAACAGCGCGCGCATCACGGCCGGCGATTCGAACAGGCCGTGAACATACAGCCCGAGCACACTGCCCTGCTGCCAGCCGACGGCCGCGCCGTGCGAATCGAACAGCACGGCGCGCGCAGTGCGCGACAACGGCTCGAGCGTGCGGCCGTGGTGGATCTCGTAGCCGTCGAACACCACGTCCGCCAATGCGGACCAGACCCCATCGACGCCGCGAAAGCTCGCGCTCGTCTTGCGCAATGACTTGTCGCGCTCGAAACGCGTCGCGAGCGGCAGCAGGCCGAGGCCGGCAGCACTTCCGTCGATCCCGTGCGGATCCTCGAGCGCCTCGCCGAGCATCTGCAGCCCGCCGCACAGCGCCAGCACCGGCTTGCCGGCCGCGGCATGGCGTGCGATCGCGGTGGCGATGCCGTTCTCGCGCATCCACGCCAGGTCGCTGCTCGTGTGCTTCGATCCGGGCATGACGATCCAGTCGGCATCAGTCAACGCCGCGGCGGAGCGCGCCCAGCGCAGCTGCACGCCGGCACTTTGACGCAGCGGCTGGAACTCGTCGAGGTTGCTGATGCGGGGCGCGGCGATCACCGCGATGCGCGGGCTCGAGGCGGCGCCACCGGCCGGCTCGTCGAACACGCCGTCTTCTTCGGGCAGGCCGTGTCCGCGCCACAGGGGCAGCACCGCGAGGGTCGGCACCGACGTGAGCTGCTGCAACTGCTGTGGCCCCGGAGCGAGCAGATCCGCGTCACCGCGAAAGCGGTTCAGCACGAAGCCACGAATCAGCCGGCGATCCGTCTCACCGATCAGCTGATGCGTGCCGTAGAGGTGTGCGAACGCGCCGCCGCGATCGATGTCGCTGACCAGCAGGCACGCCGCACCCGCTTCGCGCGCCGTGCGCAGGTTGACGAAGTCGCTCGCCATCAGATTGATCTCGGCCGGCGAGCCCGCCCCTTCGATCACGACGACGTCGTTCTCGGCCATCAGCGCTTGCAGCGCGTCGCGTGCAAACGGCCAGAGCCGTTCACTGCGCTCGCGCCATGGCACCGCGGCGAGCTCGGCACGAACCTCGCCGAGCACGACGACCTGGCTGCCTGTATCGGACTCCGGCTTCAGCAGCACCGGATTCATTCGAACGTCCGGCTCCGCGCGCGCAGCCAGCGCCTGGAAATACTGCGCACTGCCGATCTCGCCGAGCTGCCCGCCCGGCTGTGGCACGACACGCGCGTTGTTGCTCATGTTCTGCGCCTTGAACGGCGCCACCTTCAGACCCTGGCGCGCGTACCAGCGGCACAGGGCCGTCGCGAGCCAGCTCTTGCCGGCCGCGCTGGTCGTGCCGAGCACCATCACCGCCTTGGCCGTCATGCCAGCAGCTCCCGCGCGAGGCACGCGAGTGCGGCGAGCGCGACCCCTGCCCATGCCGCTCGCGTCGCGATGTTCAATGCGCGTGCCAGATCGGCGGCGTCCGGCGAGCGCCCGTGCCGATTCAGCGCATACACACCCGGTTTGCGCAGGCGCACGCCGAGGCGCAGCGCCATCGCGCCCATCGGCCAACCGCCGTTCGGCGACGGCGTCGCCGCGGCTTCGCCCGCCAGCGCACGCCACATCGCCGGCGCCGGGAGCAGCAGCACCGCGGTCAGACGGGCCGGCAGCCACGACAGCACGTCGTCGGCGCACGCGCTCCACTTGCCGGCCCACTCCCAGGCGCCCCGGTAGCCCCACATGGCGTCGAGCGTGTTGGCAACCCGGTAGATCACGGCACCCGGCAAGCCGAACAACGCAAACCAGAACAGCGGCGCGATCAACGAATCGTTCAGGTTCTCGGCCAGCGTCTCGATCGCCGATTCGCGGACCGTCGCCGCATCGAGCTGAGTCACGTCGCGACTGACGAGGCGGCTCAAACGTTCGCGTCCGGCGTCGAGACCGTTGTCGAGCGCAGCGCCGACAGCCCTCACCTCGTCGCACAACATGCGCCACGCGAAGCATGGCTTCAGCGCGATCGCGAGCAACGGGGCAGCCACCCATATGGGCCAATGCCGCGCATGGGTCTCCAGCGTCCACGCCAAAGCGCCGAACAACACGGCGCAGGCTGACCAGGCGAGCGCACCGCCGACAAACGCCGGCCCTGCGCCAAGGCCGCGAAGCCACGTTCCGATGGGGCGCAGCCCGCGCCCGAACCACGCGACGGGGTGCCAGGCGTCGCGCGGCTCGCCGAACCAGCGGTCCCACGCGACAGCGAGCGCAAGAGCCAGCATCGGTGCGAGCACCGCCATGAAAGCGGCAGCGTCCACGCTCAGCGCTCCAGGTTGGCGACCGGCACCCAGCGCGCACCGACACGCTCGATCCGGATCGCGCCGCCGAACACCTCGATCAGCGCGGCGTGGAGTGTCGCGTCATCGCTGCGACCGACCGCGCGCAGGCGCCCTCGATCGAGCACGATCAGCCGATCGGCGAGCAGCGCGAGTGCCAGGTCGTGCAAGACACTGACCACCGTGACACCGGTGGCGGCGCGCCGCCGCAGCAGCTGCACGAGCGCGATCTGGTGCGGCGGGTCGAGGTGGGTCGTCGGCTCGTCGAGCAGCAGGACCGTCGTGTCGACCGCGAGGGCGCGCGCGATCAGCACGCGCTGCCGCTCGCCGCCCGAGAGCTCGTGCAAGCGGCGCGTCTGCCAGGCGGAACACTCGGCGTCATGCATCGCCGCGTCGACGATGGACTCGTCCTGAACCGTCGGCGCGCCAAAGAGACCATGGTGCGGCAGCCGCCCGAGCTGCACGACCTCGCGAACGGTCAGCTCGCCCGTCGTCTCGGCCTGCTGGCCGAGCCACGCGATCCGCATCGCGCGCTCCCGGTCGGACCATGCCGACAGAGTTCGGCCGTGCAGACGAACGTCGCCGGAGTGCGGGGTCTGCAGGCCAGCCAGCGCCCGCAGCAGCGTCGACTTGCCGGCGCCGTTCGGACCGACGATCGCGGTCCATCCGGGCTCGAAGCTGACCGAGACGGCGTCGAGCGCGCGCGTGCTGCCGAGCGAGACGCCGAGCGAGTCGGTGTGCAGCGAAACGACTGCGTCTGGCGTCGTCTTCATGCAATCCGCCGCCGGTGCAGCAGCCACAGCAGGTAGGCGCCCCCGAGCAGCGCCGTGAGCACGCCGACCGGCACCTCCTGTGGCGCGATCAGCGAACGCGCGAGCACGTCGGCGGCGAGCAGCAGCGTCCCGCCGGTCGCCGCGCTCGCGAGCAAGGTATAGCCGTGCGGCGCCGGCGCGAAGCGGCGCACCAGATGCGGCGAAACCAGCCCGACGAACGCGATCAGGCCGGTCTGCGAGACGGCGACACCGATCGCCAGCGCCAGCGCACAGACCAGCGCAGCGCGCACGCGCGCCAGCGAGAGCCCGAGGCTGCGGGCTGCGTCTTCGCCGAGCGTCAGTGCATCGAGCGCACGCGCGAGGCGCCACGCAGGCGGCAGCGCGATCAGCAATCCAGCCGCGAGCACGGCGCACGCCCCCCAGCTGAGGAAGCCGGTGCTGCCGAGCATGAACGCCTGCTTGCCCCGCAGCGCGTCGGGTGCCGCACTCGTCACCAGGTCGCTTGCCGCCCCGAGCACCACGCCGACGACGACGCCTGCCAGCAACAACCGGGTCGTCTGCTCGGCTCCGCGCGCCAGCACCAGGGTCAGGCTGACGCCCAGCAGCGCGCCCGCAAACGCGGCGCCGACCAGCCCGAGCCGCGCGACGGCGCCGGCCGTCGCGAGCGCGATGCCGTGGCCGGTCAAGGACGAGGCGGCAAGCACCAGCACGACTGCGAGCGATGCGCCCGAGGCCGAGCCGAGCAGGTACGGGTCGGCGAGCGGGTTGCGGAACAGCCCCTGCGCGACAGCGCCGGCGAGACCCAGCAGCGCCCCGGCGAGCCACGCGCCGAGCGTTCGCGGTGCGCGGATCTGCCCGACGATCAATGCCGCATCGCCGTGCTGCAACGTTTCCCACAATGCACGGATCGACCAGCCGTCGCTGCCCGCCGCGAGGCCGGCCGCCAGCAGCACGAAGCTCAGCACGCCGAGTCGCGTGGCCAAGCGGCGCCGGCGCTGCTGGTCGAGCGTACGCATCAGCGTGCTGCCCCGCCTGGCGCGGGCAGCGTCGCCAGGCACGCCGCGATCGATTGCGCCGCCTCGCCCATGCGCGGGCCGGGGCGGATCAGCAGCTCGTAGGCGGCCGGCTCGAAGCCGCAGGTCGACCCGCCGCGCAACGCGCGCAAGCCCGCCCAGCCTGGGCGCTTGGGCATCTCCGCGAGGTTCGCGCGCTGCGCGATCACGAGATCGGGCTGGGCACGCACGACGAACTCCGGATTGAGCTTCGGGAATGGGCCGAGCTCGTTCGGCACGATGTTCACGAGGCCGAGCCGGGCGAGCGTCTCGCCGATGAACGAGCCTGCGCCGGCGGCGTACGGCGTCGCGTCGACCTCGAAGTAGACACGCCGGCCGCGCCAGCCCGCCGGCACCCGTTCGACCGCGAGGCGTTCGTCGTGCTCGATCTTCGACCACACGGCCGCCGCCTGCGCCGTCGCGCCGAGCACGCGCGCGAGCGTGTTCAACGTCCGCTTCACGTCGGCTCGGTCGCGCGATTCAAGGACCAGCACCTTCAAACCCAGGCTCTCGAACCGCTCGATCGCACGTGCGCTCGGCGCCGCAAGCACGAGGTCGGGCTTCAGCGCGATCACGCGTTCGATCTGCGCATCTTCGAGCCCGCCAAGCTGCGGCAGCGTGCGGACGCTTTCCGGCCAGTTGGAGAAGCGGTCGACGCCGACAAGCCGCGCGCAGGCACCGAGCGCGCAGACGCTTTCGGTCAGCGATGGCAGCAGGCTGACGATGCGCCGCGGCGAGGCGGCGAGCGCTACGTCGACGCCGCGATCGTCGCGCACGACCACCGGCTGCGCCGCGACCAGGCCGCTCGGCACGGCCAGCGCGCACAGCACGATCGCGCCAACCCAACGTCGCATCGGGCGTCTCATCGGCCCGGCCCTTTGACCGCCACTTCGATGCCGGCAACCATCAGCGTCACGCGCGAGCAGACCTCAGCGATGGCCTGATGCAGACGTCCGAGCTCATCGACGAAACGGCGGGTCTCGGCGCCGAGCGGCGCCACGCCGAGGCCGATCTCGTTCGAGACCAGCACGATCGGTTCAGTCGCGCTGCTCAATGCCCCGAGCACGCCCTCGCGTGCGCTCGCGAGTGCCGCGTCGTCGAGCGGATCGCCGCGCTGCGGCATCACGAGGTTCGTGAGCCAGAGCGTCAGGCAGTCGACGACGATCAGCCGCCGTGCCTTCGCATGCGCACGCAGCGCCTCGCCCAGGGCGACCGGCTCTTCGAGCGTCGCCATCGCGGGCACACGCGCGGCACGATCGAGGCGATGGCGGGTGATGCGCGCCTGCATCTCGTCGTCGAGCGCCCGCGCGGTGGCAATGAACAATGCCGAGTGGCCCGTGTCGCTGGCGAGCCAGGCCTGAGCACGCGCCTCGGCGCAGCGCGACTTGCCGCTGCGCTGGCCGCCGAGGATCAACTCGTGCTGCACGCGTGCACCGTCAGAAGTGCAGCCGCACCGACGCGGTGACGGCCCGTCCGGCCTCGGGATAGATCGAGTTCACGACGCCGGCGCTGCACGAGAAAGCCTGCGTGTAGTACTTGGCGTCGGTGAGGTTCGACACGCCCAAAGCGAACTCGGCCAGGTTCCATTGATAGGCGTAGCGCAGATCGGCCGTCGTGTAGCTTGGCATCCGGCATGTGTTGTCGAAGTCCGGGCTTTGCGAGGACACGAGGTTGATGCCGGCATCAATGCGATGCCCGGCCGCGGGCGACCAGTCGGCACGCACCGACAGCGTATGGCGCGGCGTCAACGGCACATCCTTGCCCTGGTAGGCGCCGGCCGTGAAGCGGGCGCGCCGGGTGGCGGCATTGACGCGCAGGTTCGCGTTGGTGGCCAGCGCCTGCGCGACCTCGAGTTCCAGCCCTTCGCGCCGCGTCGGGTCGAAGTTGACGTTGGCGCCGTTGAAGCCGAAGGCGCTGTTCGGTCCGACCGCGTTGGGGTCATAGCCGATCTCGTTCGTCAATGCGCTGCGGTACAGCCGCAGCTCGGCGCGGCCGCCGGAGTACGCCCAGCGTCCGCCGAGTTCGGCATCGCGCGAGGTCTGCGTCTTCAGTGTCACTCCGGGTGTCGTGAAGCCGAACTCGTCGACATTGGCGAGCCGGAAGCTGCGGCCATAGCGACCATACACCGACACGCCCGCACCCACCGGCTGGACGACACCGAGCTCCCATGCGTTCGGGCGCTCGTCGATGGTCTCGGTCGCGCTGCTGTTGTCCTTCTTCACGCTCTCGGTGCGCCAGCCCGCGCTGAGCCGGGTACCGCCGGGCAGCGTCAGTTCGTCCTTCGCATATACCGCCGACGAGCGCTGGTTCGCCTCGGAACCGAAGGATCCGAGCACGGTGCGTTTCCATTCGCCGCGATCGACGCCGGCGATGAAGCTGTTGGCGTATGCACCGAACTTGGCGGCGTGCCGGGCGCGCAGCGCGTAGGTGCTGGCATCGACATCGTATGCGTAGACGAATCCGCCGCTGGTGCTGTTCAGCGACTTGCTGCGCCAGCCGGCGTCGGCTCCGATTTGCCAATCGCCGACGATGGCTTCGCCGAACACGCCGCTGCGGGTGTTGCGGATGGTGGCCGAGTCCAGCGGTGTGTTGGTCTGGTGCGGATCGGCTTCGTATTGGGCCGCAGTCAGCGAACCCGGCAAGCCGGTGTCCAGATGGTCGTAGGCGTAGCGAGCGCCGGCGCGCAGCCAGTCGTTGCTCCACTGACCGGCGACCGAGGCCCCGTCGGTCTTTGAGCGGAAGTTCGCGCGGTCGTTGTCGGTGTCACGCTTGTTCGCGGCGGCGTCGAACGAGAATTCGCCCGCCACCAGCGTGCCTCGCGCACGCGCCTCGCGCAGCCCGAAGCTGCCGGCAGCGGCGTACACGTCCGCCTGGTTCTTGCGAGCCGTGCCGCGGCCCGCCTTGGTGGTGATGACGATCGCGCCGCCGGTGGCGCCTTCGCCGAACAGCACGGCGCTGCTGCCTCGGATGACTTCGATGCGCTCGACCGAATCGATCGGAATGCCGGCCAGTCGGGTGCCACCGAGATCGGCTTCGTTGATGCGGATGCCGTCGACGATCACCACCTGGTTGTTGTCCGCTGTCGCACCGAAGCCGCGCAGGTCGAGCGCGTAGTCGCCGCCCCCGTACAGATCGATGCGGCCGGCGACACCGAGCAGCTTCATGATGGCCTCGTTCACCGTCGTGACGCCCGACGTCTTGATGTCATCGGCAGTGAGCACGCTGACACCGAAAGGCAGGTCGGCCGCTGCCTCGGCGAAGCGCGTCGCGGTGACGGTCACCGGCGGCAAACTGGTCTGGGCGGCTGCGCTGTAGCAGGCCGCGCCGATCACGGACATGGCCAAGCGCGGCAGCGCCGAGCGGGCACGCGCGCTGCGAGGTGCATCTTGCACCGGAGAGAACTGGAACATGGGAGGAACTCACTCGAACGTTGTCGTGCGCCCCTGCTTCCCCGCAAGGCCACACCCTTTGACGCGCCACTCACGCGGCGCGCCTCCTCGTTGGCCGGTATCCGGGCTGGCGGAGCAACGCTTGCATTCCTTCCCAAAGGCTCGTGGCCATCAGTGGTGTGTGCGCAATCGCTGAAACCCTCGATCGAGATCGAGCGCTTCGTCCGCCGTACCGTTGCGGGGGCAGCGCAGGTTCGGTTGCCACACGTCGAGCGTGACTTCCTTCTGCTTCCCGTTTAACTGTGCCGGCTGAACGCCGGCAC
>Ga0075366_10000829_pt1 | contig 14855 bp, 13 predicted proteins | sample EndMethybrTD3031_FD_72351 | JGI IMG/M metagenome (GOLD analysis project Ga0075366, IMG submission 72351) | Populus endosphere microbial communities from Tennessee, USA - Endosphere MetaG P. TD hybrid TD303-1 | ecosystem: Host-associated > Plants > Roots > Endosphere | place: USA: Tennessee...
CTGAAGTTTACGACTAATCTTGCAGAAGCTGTAGCCAGCGCGGAAATTATTTTCCTGGCATTGCCGACGCCTCCTGGCGACGACGGCTCTGCTGACCTTTCGTACGTGCTCGGCGTGGCTGATGACCTCGGCCCGCTGCTTAAGCAATACACTGTGATTGTCGATAAAAGTACGGTACCAGTAGGCACTGCCGAACAGGTACGTTCCCGCATGGCAAAAAACGCTACTGTTGAATTTGATGTGGTGTCCAACCCCGAATTCCTTCGCGAAGGTGTAGCTATCCGCGACTTTATGGAGCCTGACCGCGTGGTTATCGGTAGCAGCAGCGACCGTGCCCGTAAGGTCATGGGGGAACTGTACGAACCTTTGATCTCAAACGGTAGTCCTATCTTCTATATGAACGAACGTTCAGCCGAGCTGACTAAGTATGCTGCTAACTCATTCTTGGCTACAAAGATTACCTTTATGAACCAGATCGCTAATATGTGCGAGATGCTTGGCGCTGATGTCGAGTCGGTGCGCCTAGGCGTTGGCAGCGACCAGCGTATTGGGAACCGCTTCCTCTACCCTGGCATCGGCTACGGCGGCAGTTGTTTCCCTAAGGACGTCCTGGCCCTAATCCACACCGCTAAGACCAATAACTACGACTTGAGCTTGCTGCAGACTGTCATCGACCAGAACAAAGAACAGCAAAAAGTGTTGATTGCTAAGGTAAAGAAATACTTCGGACAGGACCTCAGCGACCGGACATTTGCCGTATGGGGTCTGGCATTTAAGCCTGATACGGATGATATCCGCGAAGCCCCGGCACTTGTTACTATCCGCGCCCTCATTGATGCAGGCGCTAAAATCCGTGCTTATGACCCGGAAGCCATGGATAATATCCGTAAGTTCTTTGGGGATGACCCAAACCTTGAGCTCGTGGAAGAAGAATTCCAGGCTCTCGAAGGAGCCGATGCCCTGCTCGTCACGACTGAATGGAAGCAGTTCTCTGCTGTGTCGCTGCAGCGTGTTAAAGAAAAGCTGAAGGCTCCTATTATCTTCGACGGCCGCAATATATTCCAGCTTGAGGATATGGCTGAAGCCGGCTTTTACTACGAGAGTATCGGCCGCCCAATTGTGCGCCCCTAGCCCCTGTTAGTGGTACTATAGAGTGATATGAGGCGAGTAAAAAGTCTAGGCGAACATGGGTTTACTCTTGTTGAGCTGGTAATTGTTACGGTGGTGCTTGTAGCAGCTTCTCTCTTTTGTATTTTCTTTTTGCTCAACCCTATCAACCGTGATGCTGAGAACCAGAACGCCGAACGCCGCAGTGAGATTGCTTATATAGCCCAAGGCGTCCAGCGGTATGTTGCTGACACTGGCCAACTACCCCCAGAGCTGCCAAGCGAGTCCAAGGCTATCGGGTCATACGAAGACCATTACAACCTCTGTAAGTATCTGGCACCTAAGTATATTAAGGATATGCCGCTTGATCCGGGCGGTGGCGTGAAACTGGCTGAGAAAGCTTCAACAGGCACGCTATGTAGTGACGCAGGTGTGCGGTACGCCAGTGGCTATGCCATCAGCAAAGACCGTGCTAACCGCGTCATAATCAGCGCGCCATTCTCTGAGACCGAAGAACAAGCTGCGATAACGATCGTTATCGACCCGCTTGCTAAGGACTAGCTATTCGCTTTTAGATGTGGTGATACTGTGCTCGGCGGACTTTGATATGTCTCCTACGAACGGCAATGCCGTAAAGAGGCTTAACATCCAGAGTACAAGTGACACCACGATTGTGCCGCCTAGGAATACTCCCAAGCCGGTCGCCATGCCTTTCAAGAATGAAAAGGTCAGTACTTTCTTAAGGTCAGCGTAACTAACTTCATAAAAGTCTTCGAGCTGTTTGGCGAACTCTATGCGTTCTACATCTGTCATCTTGGCAGAAATCTTCTTTTTTATTCCCATATTCCTATTATACGGCTCTAAAGTATACAAATAGTGAAATACTTTACTGTCCGCCTGCCAGAATAACCGTACGCTAGACTATGACGCCACTACATAACGACGTCAGAGGGAGCAAAAATGTTTAATTTCCATGACATTAGCCTACTGGTTATCGAAACCGTACAGGAGAACCCCCAAGGCGCAAAGCTCCCTGTTGTTAAGTAATTGGAGATATTTTCTATGGCGAAATATGGTGAGAAGGCCCAAGAAAAAGTCGAAAAGACAATGAAGGAGTTTAAAAAGGGTACACTTAAGAGTGGTAACTCCGATAAGAAAGTAACCAGCCGCAAGCAAGCGGTTGCAATAGGATTATCTAAAGCGCGCAAAGAAGGCGCCAAAGTTCCCAAGAAGAAGTAAGAGATAATCACATACCAGGAGGTATAAGATGGCCCGAGAAGTAGCCCCACTAGACGGCCCAGGCGTACGCCCAGTCCTCCCCCCAGCTGAAGCAGTAGACCCGTCCATCCAACAGACTATGACGGATTGGGAACAACTGAGCCGGCAAGACATCGTTCCAGGCCCGACCGGCGTACGAGCCCAGGTAGAACAAGTTTCCCTTAAGCCTGGCAAGACGGTTGAGAAAGCCTCTAAAGAAAAGAAGAAGCGCATCATATATAACTGGACACGTAGTGTCTGGATCCGCCGTGCTATGAAAAACCGCGATAAGATCAAAGAGAACGTACGCGAGAGCAAATCACCGACTGCCCGCGGCTTTTGGAAGATGGCAGATTTTGCTGTCGGGCTGGCACTTAACCGACCGAACCAAATCATGAAAGTACCTGCCAAAAAGGCCGACCAGATAAAAGGCTATAGCAAGGATCCGTCGGGCAAGACCCGCAATCCCGGTCTCGACTACTAACTAGAGTAGCGCTTCAAGCTTGTCGGGGTGTATCTGGAAGCTGTACTTGTCGTAATGGACAAGGCCGCTCTCTTTCATTTTCTTAAGCTCTTGGGTTACCGTTTCGCGTGAGAGGCCGATCAAGCTGGCGATTTCTTGGTGTGTGAGCGGCAGCGTTACGTGGTCCCCGTCAGTCATGTGCGAATCGCGGAAACGCTTGGACAAGAAGTAGAGACTATAAATGATCTTCTCCTCTGCCCTAGCTTTTTCGACGGCGTTGAGATGATGGAACGTGTTTATGAGACGGACGGCTAATGTCTCGGTTACTTCGCGCAAGGCGTCGTAGTTGTCGTCCAAATACTTTTTTAAGTCGCTGCGCCGAACAGTGTACGCCTCAACATTTGTGAGTGCACTAAAGAAATATGGTACCGTTGGTTCCGCCTCAAAAACCCATGACAAAGGGCAAAAATCTCCCTCGGTCCCGAGCCAAACTAGTTGCTCAGTTCCCTGGGAGTCAATGTCGTAACCCTTTACGAACCCGGACTTTATGTAATGAATTACAGCCGGCTGGTCGTCCTGGAAGATGATTGTTTCGTGTCTTTTGTAGGATTTTAGGGGGTATTTACGGACAAACTCGGACAGTGGTGTCTTCTGCATCCTGACGGCAGTATACCCCATCTTGCCTACAAAATCTAACAATGTTTGTTTTTACATTCGTGCAAATACGTTACTATATATGTAAATGAGATTATGGCCTGGAAATCCAGGGGTGGGAGCACCGGACGTTTATGACGCTCCCCTGGCGTACGCCGTTCCATATTCCTGGGGTGCCTTGTATGTTACGCAGGAGGCCGAAGCCCAATACGGCCTTAGCCCTTTAACTCCCGAGATCCGTGATGAAGTAACGACTTTTGCAGAACGGCGTAAGCTAGGCATTAAGCTTGAGGATGAGCATGACGGAGTGCACCTTCTGCTGGCAGGTGCTACTGAGTACGGTGGCGCCAAGGACTCATCGGAGACATCTGTACACCCTGTGCCCTGTAAAGATGCCATTGAGCTTATTACCACATCAGGCGCAAATCAGGACGAGAATGAATTATCTATTGCGATGGAACTTGCGGAGGCTGCAGCGCAGCACGAAGCCGATCCGGAGGACATTGTTTTTGGAACTGACGATGGAGAGCTTTCATATGACGAATTCAAGGCCCAGTATGCCATACACAATATGGCACGTAAGATTGGCTACCCGATGGCCCATAGCGCAGGTCTTCATATGCGGGATAGGCTGAGGGCCAGAGATGATGAACAGGTTCTTAGGGATTTGCGAAGAGTTGGAGCCGTAAGTATTGGAGGCCTGGTAGTGGCTGATACGGGCACGTTTGCGCTTTCTGGCGGCGAGTTCTCGCATATACCATATGTGTCAGCTCTTTTGATAGGGCTGGGCGCATTCAAGGGCTATAGAAGAGTCAGGGACCACCTGCAAACGGCGAGCATACGGGAACGCACCTATGCTGGTAGTGCTAGCTATGCAGAAGCCAGGATAGGCCGTGACGTACACCAGACCTTTTGTAGGAATGATACGGCCATGAACTTTATTGGCTAATAGATAGTTATTCCTGAGGGGCAAGGTCGTTTACGTCGAGGGTGATCGTACTGCCCGGCTGTGTCTCGCCGCGTAGAATCTTGACGGCAATAGCGTTCTCGACAGTCTTCTGGATGATGCGGCGCATAGGGCGTGCACCAAATTCCGGGTCATATCCCTGGTGGACAATCTGCTTCAAAGCCTCAGGAGTTAGCACTACTGTAAGTTGCTGGGTAGCCAATGTCTTGTTAACGCCGCGCAGCATTACTTGGGCAACGAGTGATAACTCTTCTTCGTTGAGCGGACGGAACAGGACAACTTCGTCGAAACGGTTTACGAGCTCAGGTTTGAACTGGCCATTACTTATGAGTTTGTCGATAAGCGGCCGCTCAAAGTCATCGAGTGTGCCACCCTCTTTGACCCGGGCTGCAATATCGGCTGCACCGGCGTTAGAGGTCGCGATGATAATGCTGCTGCGGAATGATGCTGGCCTTCCCTGGGCGTCTGTCAGCTGCCCTTCGTCGAGCATTTGGAGCAGCAGGTTCAATATATTAGGATGCGCCTTTTCGACCTCGTCGAGGAGCACAACTGAAAATGGTTGCTGGCGGATGGCGAGCAGCAGGCTGTTGTCGTTTTGCCCGCCGACAGCAAGCAAGCGCGTTACATCCTCGGGGCGTTGGTATTCACTCATGTCCAGGCGGATCATGTTGTGCTCGTCGCCGAAGTATACGGCTGCCAATGATTTAGCCAGCTCCGTCTTACCAACACCGGTAGGGCCGAGAAACAGGAAGCTACCAACGGGGCGCTTGGGATTCGATACCCCTGCCCGCCCGCGGCGCAGGGCTGCGGCGACAACATTCACTGCCTTCTTCTGGTTGATCATGCGGTCATGGATACGGTCTTCAAGGTGCAGGAGCATGTCAGCCTCGGGTGCTTGCGCGGCTGATACTTTGACGCCTTTGGTCTTCTCGATAGCAGATTGGACGGCTGCAGCATCCAGCAGTCCGCCTTGGGAGTACGGCATAGCCTGCTCGAGCAAATCGAGCGCTTTGCCGGGATATGCACGTTCTTGCATGAATTGGCCGCTGAGACGGTAGGCCTCGCGGATTGCCTCATAACTAACGAGTGCCTTAAAGCGGTGTTCGAGCAGGATAGATGAATCCTCGATAACCTTGTAGGTGGTTGGCTCGTCAGGTTCGTTGATAGTGATGCTGGCAAAGCTGTTGGCGAGTGCTGCCCTGCGGGCTTGGATTTGTTGCCAGTCAACAGGTGTGAAAGCAGCAATAACTTTGACGTTATGGTTCTTGAGTACCGGCAGCAGTATCTGGCTCATATCGAACGATCCGGTGCCACTGCTAAAGAACAACTCTGCGTCATCAAGGAACAGGATAATGTTTCCGGCATTGACTGCTTCGCCGAATAGCTGCAGCATGAGCTTTTCGAGCTGGCTGTCGCTGTACGAAAGTATCATTGACGCATTCAGGCTAATGACCTGGTAGAACTGCAGATCAGGGTATCTGCCCTCGAGTAATCGCTGAGCGAAGCCATTTACTAAAGTTGTTTTGCCGGTGCCGTCAGGGCCAATAAGGGCTACGCCATTGCCGCGGCTTAGGCTGCTGGCAATACCATCGTATAGGTCGGCGTGCACCTGGAAATATGCTGCCCCGCCGCTGAATTCGACCCCTTGGCTGACATTGGCACCGAAATGCTCTAGGGTAGGCGTGAAGCCGCTTGCCCAGTCACGTCCGATACCGCCAAAGTATGGCTTGGGCTGGTGCCAGTAATCAATGTGGCGGTCTATCCAATCCAGTACTTCTACGACTTCTTCTTTGCGGAGCTTGCGCTGGGTAAGGAATGACTCCAGGGCTGGGGTGGCTGTGAGTAACGCAGCCGCAAGAATGCCAGCGTGAATTTGCGGCGGCTTGCTTTGATCGATGAGTGCTATCGATTGCTGCCAAATGACTTGCATGTCAGCCTCGTTGTCGCTGAGTACCTCAGATAGTGACTTACCATCCAGCAAAAGGTGGTTAACGATGAACGTAGCTTCCGGCTGGCGGATGGCTGCCTGCCAGGCGCGTTTAGGAGTAATTGGCGCCTTGAGGGTTGCTAGCAAGTTATGCTCAATAATATCGTCGAGCTGCTTGGGAGACGGGTTGGAAGGTATGGTCTTGAGGCCGTACTTGTACCAGAGCGAGACCATAGCACTAGCGGTGGCGATAGCAAACGCGGCATACCCAATGCGTGCCAAGTCGCCAAGAAATAGGCAATATATCCCAACGCCAGCGAAAATAATGGCAATAATGGCGCACATAACCTGGCCATTGTGGCCGATAGCATGGCTTAGGCGGCTCTTGCGGGCACGGAGGCTGCGGAGATTCAGTTCAGTGTTCATCCGGTAATGCTCCTGACCGCAAAATAGATTATGGCTAATGGCATGAACGGCCATACGAGCACAATGACTATCGCTCCAAAGAACGAACTGAAGGCAGCGATACCGGCTGCAATGAGTACCCCGAAGCGGATAGCAAAACCGATACAGCGCGAGACGAGGTTATCCAGGCTTGCCTTCACCTTCTCGTCTAATGAGCGTCCGCCAGCGGTAACGATGCGCTTCCATGGTGCAAATAATGTTTTGAGTAACAGTAATATGGAGAAAGACCGCTCTATCCCTTGCGGCCAACTACTGATGCGGTGCATTGCCTGGAGCCATCCGGTGCCGTACCACCAGCGCAGCATCTCTAAAATCATATGTTTATTGTACTCTAAAGGCTATATCTTCCAAAGGGTTACCGCTTGTGCCTATATAAAGAAAAAGGGGCCGGACCGGACCCCTTTTTCTGTGGTGTTTTTCACCGTTCCAGTACTTAAGAACGGAAGATATTAATGATGACTTGAACAAAGTTGTTGTCACCATTAACGTTAAGGTCCAGGTTAACGCTGTTGCTGCTACCACCGTAGCCAGCGCCGTCGTTTGTGGCAGCGGCTGCGATACCGGTTGTACCGATAACAGCGGTTGCTGCAAGAGCTGCGAAGCCCAGAACGAGTTTGTTGGATCCTACCTTCTTCTTGGCAGGTAACGTTGCGGATTGCTTAAGCATTTTCATGCCTCCTTAATTCCTTAAAGTTACCACCATTCCACACTAGCATTAGCAGAATGGCATTTCAATTCCCTTGTCTACCGACCTCTTCGGCGCGTACGTTTCCTTTCCTGAGGCCTAGCCTCGATACTTAGGGCTATCACGCCGATGACAAGGAGCAAAAATGTATAGGTGGCAAAATTACTTGCCAGTTCCACGTTGGATTTGATTAGCAGTAAGGCCGGAACAGTCAATAAGGATATGAATGCCAATGCGAAGGTAATACGGCTCGGTACATGGAAAATGGTGGCGATAACGCCGTAGGTAACAATAATGACAATGCCAAATACCAGCGACTGGACAAAGAAACCAGCGACCATGCCTACCATGATGAGTAGCGGAAGCTGTATGCGCTGCCAGAAGCTCGGACGCGGTGCATCATCCGGATGCATCTGGTATGGCCGCCCAGGACGCTCTACGGAGCTCTCTGGTGCTTTGGGCTGGGCTGGTTGCATAGGCTGCACGGGCCTGGCAGGTCGTGCTACTGGTTGGCTGAGTGCTGGCATAGCGACAGCTGCTGCTGAGCTTTGCTGGCGTGCCCGGTTTGCTGCTGGTTGCGGTCGGAGCGTGGCCGGACGTTGCTGGACGCCATCAACCGAGAGTGGCCGTGATGGCCTTCTGGTACGCAAGAGCTGCTGGTCGGTAGTCGGTAGCGGCATTATTTAGTCTCCTTAAACGTCATATTGCGGTACAAGCGTATGCTTGGGTAGTCGGCTGTAACTTCCAGATCAGGATTGGCATCCAGATAGGAATACTCGCGGTAGTCGTGGTCTTTGAACAGCACGATGTACTTAATCTTCTTGCTGGCAAGCGCACGAGCGAAGTCATCTGATGGCTGTCTCGATAAGATAGAGCCGATATTGGCTTCGACAGTGCCCATAGCAGGCTTGATGCCGCCAAGCTCAGGATTGTCGCTGACCACTACCCGTTTATCGAAATATTCGCGGGCGGGGTTAGCGATGATCCGCTTGGTGAAATCAAAACTCATGTATTGGTGCCATGGCAGTGCCAATACCCTGAAATCCTGATTATCAGCACGCAGCTGCTTGTTTACTGTTTGCCAGCCCGACGGATATTCCCGTGGACGCAGCTGGCCTGCAAAACCCCAGTACATCGTAGGTGTAAATAAGAACACAATGAGCAATATGCCCGTCGCTCCAACTATGTATTTAGTTTCAGAGCGACGTTGCATACGATACAGCAGACGGGCGCTGCCGTATGCGAAATAAATTACAAACACGAGTGCCACTAAGCCCGCAAACTTGTGCGGTTCCCTGTAACCGAGGTTTGTTAAAAGTACTTCTGGAATACCAATTGCGAAAAGCAATGAAATAATACCCACGGCAGCTAAGCTGGCGGCTAACCTGCGTTGGTGCCTCCAGACGGTCACAATGCCCCAGCCAGCCAGGAACCACACCAGGAGGCGGATAGTCCCCCACCATGTTAGATTGTCCTGCGGCAGTGCAAATAAGCCTTTGCCTTCTGCCCAGAAGCCCTGGAGGTTTAAGACGTGGTACACTTTGCCGGCTATTCCTGAACCTTGGGTGGCAAAGGCATCTGCATGCGACTTGTCAAAAGTCTGGATAGTTTGGGCGGTAGCCCCAGCCCCGGCGAGTAGCGGTATAAGCCAGTAACTGCTTAGTACCAAGAACGCAGCGAAGCCAGCCAGCCCTAATTTGAGATATGCGTTGCTGCGCAGCGGCTTGCGGTTGCGCCACAGGCCGAATCCGCCGATAACAGCTGTCAGTACGGCTAGCTCACCGATGCTATGGATCGATATGATACTAACGAGCAGTGCAATCCCCACCGCCCAGGCTAGGGTGCGCTTGCGCGGCGCTTCGATAAATTTCAGCAAGGCCAGCACGAAGAATGGCAATAATGCGTACCCAAGTATGACTGCGTACTGACCTGCCATAAAGCGGCTATAAGTGAATGGATTAACCGCAAACAGGATTGCCCCTGCATATATCGCCCAGTACCACGCTAGCCCGTCAGTCTCCTCGCCTGCAAGATGCTTGAGCAGCCTATGCATACCGATGGCGGACAGGAGCGGAATGCTAACCAGGATGGCTTTCTCGATGATCTGGCTAGGCAGTACCTGGTTGAGTACATATAGAAGCGTCTGCCATAGGTAGTCGTTGGCGACATGTTCGGGCATGCGTAGCTCAGGCGTAAATACCAGGTCATGAGTGAGGATAAACCCTGGCCCCATGAGCGGCAGCATGATTACCGCTGTGAGCAGTATATATGGCAGGTATGGAATAAACCGTTTCATTACTTCTGCCTCTTGCGCATCATCTGGCGCCAGTTCTTATTGCGTAACAACTGGTAGGTTGGCAGCTCGCGGCCGCGGCTGACGACGATAAATACGACACTGCCGATGACGGTGACCCAGCTAATGAATGCGCTAACTGTGAACCAGCGCTGAGGTTTAAACTCAGCTACCAGTGCGATGTCATAGGAGCCGTCGGCGCGTTTCGTACAGCCCTCACGCAGTGTACCGTTGTCGTTGCAGAGCGCCTGCGGATCAACGAGCCAGAGGTTGGAATAGTTATTCATCTTGTAATGCTCTGCTACTGTCGTGCCGGCGGCACCTGGCTTCCAACGGTTGATAAGGCCACTGACCTGCTTGTTATCCAGCTCAAGCAGCCACTGTTTGTGGAAGGTTTCGCTTAGGTTAAGAAAGAACGGCGTGCTGGCGTCAGTCACTTGGATTGATTTGCGGGACTGGCTCTCACTCTTAAACGTCATATTGCCAGGTGCAAATAGCTTCTCCTTTGGCTCTTCTACGACATAGAAACGGTCGGTAAAGTCTGGCAGTTCAACCAGGCTGGCATTGTCATACAGGAGTGTATTGGTGGTCTTGTCGCCTGATTCAATTGCGTACAGGTATAACGTTACGGTGGTGGCGCGGGCGGGTGCGATTATGCGCAAGTTAGCATGCTGCCAGCCGTCAGCCTTAATGGTCAGCTGTTGCCGGCGCAGGGTGTTTTCGGGGTCATCGTAGCTGACGGCATAGGCATACGACTTGCCCTTTTTGCCTTTATAGTCAAAGGATAGTTGGTACTCAGTGCCGGCTGTAATGTTAGTGGTAGTACGGATGCAGGCATCGTGGCGCGTGGCGGTTAGTTCAAGTGATTGCTTGCCGTTGGTCTTGTCATTTGTATTGAGGCCCATAGCAATGTCTGATTTGTTGTCGTAGTTCCGGCAGTCCGAAACTTTCTTTTGCCAAGCGCCTTCTTCAAATGACGGGTTAAGTATGAGGTTCTCAAAACTTTGGCCGGTATTGCTGACTTCAAACGAGCGCTCCCCTCCAGCCGGCAAGTCGATCTTTTCGTACTGGTTTAGCAGGCCTGGTATTTCAATGCTTTGCACGGGTGCAAGCTTGACCAGCGAAACGTTGTCGTAGTGGTTAATAGTCTCTTGCTCGCCTTGCTGCAATGCGTACAGGTAAAGTAAGGCTTTGCCGCCTTTGTCCTCGGTGGTAATGAGCGAGTTGTAGGTGTTCCAATTTTGGTTTCGGATAGTCTGGGATGCTTTAGCGAACCCTGATTTCTCACCGTCGTAGCCCATAAAGAAGCTGGCAGTACGCGAGTTGGGACTTTGGTAGTCGTAGCTTAGCAGATAGTCGCTGTCTTCCTGGAGGTCGACGTTAGTGTAGGTGCACGCATCGTGCCGTTCGGCTCGTAGCTCAAGTGATTTGCTGCCGTCGCTGGCAGTAGTATCAATCTGGTCCATGCCTAATTTAGCACTGGTATCGTAGTCGTAGTTATTGCAGTCATTAACATCCTTCTGCCATAGCTCTTGTTCAAATGAACCGTTCTTGACAAGGTTGTCCCCGTTGTTGGTAAGCAGGTCAATTTTGTCGCCCTGGGTGCCGACGCCAATACGCTGGGTAGCGTTTGGTTTTACTTGGACTACCCTGCCCTTAAATGAGAGGTAGTAGTTAGCGTTCCTTGGCAGCGCATATTCGCCAAGCACGCGGCGTTCGTTAGTGCTGTTGTACAGCGGTTGACCGTTTAGGGATAACTGGCCTGTCGATTGGCTGTACACCGTCAGCTGGGTGCTGGTCGCTTCGTAGTAGAGCGTTTCATGCAGGCGGTCGACATAGAGTGTGGTGGCGTCCTTGTTCTTGGAATGCATTGTTTGTGTAAATGTCCCGCTCTGGTAGTCCGATTTCATGTCAGCCGGTTCGCTCAGCAATGGTGTGAGCTTAGTTGTGTATGGCGACAGGGTTGTATTGTCTGACACGTAGTCCAAGGGTTCTTCCAGCGCCCGTTTACTGAAGATACTGGCCTGGTCAGCCTGGTCAGTACGCGATAGGGCAAAGAGTGACGCGTCAGTGCTGATGCGTGGTTTGAAGTCGCGGATCTCCAATATTTTGTCGTTTACACGGCGCAGTTTGCCCGGGTTGGCGGCGATAAGCTTGTCGAAGAACTGCTTGTCGTTTTTGATCAGGCTGAGGTCATTGTTATAGACGGTTGGGGGTACGTACCGCTCGTAGTTTGATTCGTAGAAGTCTGAGAAATCAAAGATATATTTGACGTTATAGGGACGCAGTATGTCCAGGTTATACGTTTGGAGCAAGCGGTACTGTATGGAATCTTCGAATTTATACGGCGCGACAGTATTGGCGATATATTCCTGCTGGGAGAACGCTGCGAAGCTATCGTGGCCGCTGTTTTTTAGCGGCAAGGTGCCTGGCGGATCTTTGGGCAGGTCCTTGAACGAATACTGGTCAAAGAACGGGTATGCCAGTACCCGGTAGTCCGAAGCGTCACTATCGGCAACTTGCTTGAACGGAGTGAACTTTTCGCGGGTATCGGCGAAGCTGTAGCCTTGCGAGAAGTACTGGAACTTAACGCCCACGATCAAGAGCGAGCCAGCCAGCACGAATGTGAGTGCCCAGCGGTATGTGCGTCCTTGTACAAGCCGGGATATAAGAATGAGGGCTATGACCACGATGACAGGTGCGAAATGCCCTACCTCGCGCAACATTGGGTACAACATGGTTATCGGGCCCAGGTTGATAGCCTGGTATAAGCCGGTTGCCATGAAGATCATCATCGACAGGAATATAAGCAGGATGACGTCGAACGTCTCCTTCTTTTTCTCTTTGACCAGCATCCATAGCAGGAAAACAAAGAGCATGGCATTCCACAGCAGTTCATAGAATACATAGAACTTGGAAAGCAACGTGGCCTTAGAGAAACTGAACGTAAAGACACTGAGGAAGTCCGTACCGCTCATAGCTTTGAAGGTTACCTTTGCCGCCTGGGCGCCTGTTTCGGCGGCACTGGCTGCCCCGCTTACGAAGTTGGACAGCCACACAAGGTTTACGAGTATCGGTATGGCCAGCATGATAAGCAGGTACTTCCATGACAGCAGTTTGCGGTTAAACAAGAAGTACACCAGCAGGAAAATACCCGCGATGACAAAGAACTGGATCTGGAATCCGAGCAAGCCGAAGAACAAGCCGATGATAACCGCACTGCGGGCGTTCCTCTGGAACTTGTAGAACAGGAAGTAAATAAAGAACAAAAACAGCGCTAGCGACACCATGTAGTTGAAATGCCCTGCCGTGTACTTATAGAACATAGCCGGGTTTATAAAGGCAGCCAGGCCCAGGAGAAAGGCCATCCATTTGGTGGTGTGGCGGCGGGCCAGCAAATACATGCCGACAGCACCTGCCGCAAAGACGGTAACGAGCAAGCCGTAACGCACTACTTCGGGTGGCAGGAAGCTGAACATCGATATAGCAAAACGAAGGAAGTAGTCAGATGCATATCCGAGTGGCGAGCCCATATTTGCACTGGTCCATGACGATGACTTGTTGGCAAACAGCATATCGAGCTGGTCGCTGAAGTACGGGAACGACCAGTCCCAGAACTGGCCGAGGCCGGCATGGACGCCCCAGAAGAATACCGCAAAGATAGCGGCGTACCCGGCAAAAAGCTTGCAAAAATGTTTACAGTTAGAGCGGATATTTTCGGTAGCTGGTTTAGAGGTAGGTAGCAACAAAGTCCTGGTAGCCCTTTCGTTCTTCTATATTTTGGTTACGCGCCGCTATGACGTGGCCCATAGCTGTCTTATATTCATCCTGTACTTCCTGCAGCTTGCTGCTCAGAAGTTCTGGTGTCAGGTCATCAAGTTCGATGTAGTAGTTACCAAGTTTGCTCATCTCGAAAAACTGGGCGACTTTGGTGCGGTATGCGATTCCTATCACCGGGACACCTGCCAGCAAGGAAATGATATTAGCGTGAAGCCGTGCCCCAATGAGGACATCGACATTGCGGAGTTCTGCTACGTATTCATCAACTTCACGGCTGCTGGATATGCTGACCTCGAGTCCTGGCAGGGCCTCACGTAGTTGTTCTGACGCCCATACGTCGTCATGGTCATCGCTTGGCGAAGACAACATCGGGAACAAAACGATGCGGTACTGGTCGGCGGGCAGCCTGCCCAGGGATTTTGAGATATTCTTTATGAGCCGCGGGAAGTTCTTTTCGGGGTCTGGTAAGTAATAGAGTATCGAGACTCCGATAGTAAATTTGCCCTTGTGCTGTTTGCGCTGTGTCGTAATGTCCAGGTTCGTTACTAGATCAGGAAGTATGCGCACTTTCTTTAGGTTGAGTACCCGTGCTGAACGTGGTTCGCGTACGATAATTCCCTGGGCTAGCCGCGCTGAAAGCCGGGCCAGGAAGAGCGAGTACCCGCTGAGCTTGCCTATGCCGCAGCCGACGTAGTGGACCTTTTTGCCAGATAATCGCGCGATCAGGTTTACTATCACCATTTTATACAGCGACTGCCGGGGGAAACGGTCGCCGTATAGTTCGACCCATAGGTCGCCACCACAGTAGACGATATGTTCTATTTGCCTGAACATCTTGAACTTTTGGAGTAAATCCCTGCTGCCAGAAGTGGCAATCGTTGACACTTTGCCCTTCACGGCTTCTGGCAGGAGTTCATCGTTGGCTGAGTTGATGAATAGGCGGTGCCCCTTGAATAGTTTAAGCGCAGCTAGCAGGAATGCATCGTCGCCGATGTTACCCCGCCCGTACGAGCCTAGCAGTAAAATGTCACCTTTTGATTTACTCATCGATATCTCCCATAAGAAATGCAAATTCTTTACCTACGACGGTATCCCTGCTGTACATCGTGGCCCTTCGCAATAAGCTAAGCTGCTCGTTGCCGTATTGGGCCGGGTTCTTCTGGTACGTAACCAGCTGGTGTTTAACCATCTCGGTTAGTTTTTCTTTGTCGCTAAGCGGCACGGTTTTGATAACGCTGCCAAACGGCTCTTTATATA
>Ga0075366_10000831_pt1 | contig 14830 bp, 12 predicted proteins | sample EndMethybrTD3031_FD_72351 | JGI IMG/M metagenome (GOLD analysis project Ga0075366, IMG submission 72351) | Populus endosphere microbial communities from Tennessee, USA - Endosphere MetaG P. TD hybrid TD303-1 | ecosystem: Host-associated > Plants > Roots > Endosphere | place: USA: Tennessee...
CGCCCGTAAAACCCCGGTTGGCAATGCGTTTGCCCTTATCGCCTGCCGACGCTGCCAAACCCGTTGAGGCGTTAAGCTTTAATATATAGATACCATCCCATGCCGATCCGTAATACATGTATTGTTCGCCTGCATTAGTGGTTATTACAGTTGGGTCGATTGCGTTTGTTTGGATAGCCGCATCATTGGCCGATGTTACCACCAGCCCTTTCTCCGTCCAAGGCCCTTCGGGCGATGTGGCGGTGGCCATGCCGATAACACTTAAACGCGCTACGGCCGATGAAAGGGAATAATACAGCCGATATTCCGACCCTACCTTCATTACATAGGGTGCCCATAATGAGTTGAACGGCGTACCGCCCTTACCGGTAATGTATGCTGAGCCCTGCGCAGGTAATGACGAAAACACCCAGCCCACAAACTCCCACTGCACCAAATCCTTCGACCGGCGAATCTGTAAGCCCGACCTTACATCTATCCCAAAACCAACATCGGTACTGTAGCAATAATAGTAATCGCCAAATTTTTTGATGGATGGATCATGCACATTATACACCGTCCATTTAGGGTAATAAATAAATGCCGAGATATCTGCGTAGGTATCGGTAATGGTGTTGATATCAAACGCCACCGGGGTTACCGGCGTTGTAGTTGTATCCGTTTTGGCTGGCGTTGGTGTTTCTTTTTTTGAGCAAGACAATATTACTGTTGCCAGGCCTGCTATCAGCCATAATTTTCTAAATCTTTTTATATTCATCGCTTTCTTCTTATCTCCTTAAAATAAAGTCATGTCATTTCGAACGATAGAGAGAAATCTTATACACCATGCATCACGAACTTTGCATTCGCCCATGCCTGTCGTACAAGATTTCTCTTTCGCTCCCCGCTCACTCCCACGCTTGCTCAATCGAAATGACAAGGTTATTAAGAGCTGTTTTTAGGGCTGGGCCTAATACCCCGGATTCTGTTGCAAACCTACATTGGTTTGTACTTCGGTAAGCGGTATTGGCAAATACTCCTTGCCCGTGGTATAAGTATTGAATTCCGGATCGCGGGATTTTAACCAGGCCAGCTTGGTTGGGTCTTGCAACCATCCCCAGCGGCGGATATCGTCAAAACGATGACCCTCCAACGAGAATTCCAGGAAACGCTCATGACCAATCTGATCGCGCATACCGGCCTGGCTCATGTTTGGTTTTACTGTGGCCAGGTTTGGTAAGCCAACACGCGCACGTACCAGCTGTATGTACTGATATGCATCGCTGGTTTGGCCAAGTTCGTTTAAACATTCGGCATACATCAACAGTACATCAGCATAGCGCATCAGCCTTTCGTTGATGCCCGATCTCCAATCGTATTCATCAGCCTGGCCGCTATCACCGTTTTCGTATTTATGGCAAAACAGGGCATTCAGCGATGAGCTGCCGGCGTATCTATCGGCAAAATTCTGGTTGTATAATTTTTCGCCCGGTTTATTGTAATACATGGTTACATCCAAACGCGGGTCAACAGCTCCTAATGTTGTTTTTTCCTGCAGGTATTCATTATACAAAGCAGGTGTAGGCTGCACGTCGGTAAAACCAAAGCTTGCAGCGCCAAAAGTGATTGCTCTTGCAGATGTGCGCCCCCATCCTGATGACGGATCGCCACCCCAGCCCAGGTCGGTACCACCGGCATCGCGCGAAAACTGCACCTCGAAGACCGACTCGGAATTATTCTCGTTATTGGCAAAAAAGTTATCATAATAATTGGGCACCAGGCTATAAACTCCCAAATCAATAACCGATTTAAACTCAGCGGCAGCCTCGGCATATTTTTTAGTAAACAGGTAAGTTTTGCCAAGAAACGCGGCAGCGGCGCCTTTTGTGGCGCGGCCCGTTTGTCCATCCGGCGATAAACCCGCATAGGTTGTTGGCAACATATCTTTAGCCGCTTTAAAATCGCTGATCACCTGCGCCCAAACAACATCCTGTGTTTGCTGTTTCTGGAAATAATCGGCACTTGAGCCTGCCGGAACCAATGGCATAGGCACGTTTTTATAAAAATCGGCCAGGTGGAAGTAATACAATCCACGCAGAAAATAAGCCTGGCCCAATACCCGTTTCTTTAAATCGGCATCCATATTGGTTATAGCAGGGACATATTTTAACACCTCGTTAGCGCGTAAAATACCCTGGTAGTAGGCCGTCCATGAAAATAAAACGCCATCGCCGGTGCTTTGCATGTTAAACTTGCCCATGTTATATATCTGGTCCCAGGGGCTGTAGCTGGTAGCATCGTCGCCCCTTGTATTTTCCACAATTGGCGAAAAGCGCATGTACGATCCGTCGATAATTAAGCTACCATATACGGCGTTTATGCCTTTAACAGCATCAGAAGCGTTTTGCCAAAAAGTTTGGGTGGTTTGCGCGTTTGGGTTAACCGTATTTAAATCTCCTTTTTTACAACTCATTATCAAAGCCGACAGTACCAAGCCGGTAACTACGGTTTTTTTGAATATATTTTTCATTATACTAATGTTTAATGTGAACCAATAATTATAAGCCTACTTGTAAACCAACTAATAACGTACGCGGGTTAGGGAACGAACCATAATCAAACCCGCGGTTAATAGTTCCATCATTGATAAAATCCGGGTCGTAACCTTTGTACTTAGTTATTGTGTACAGGTTTTGACCAGACAGGTAAATCCTGAAGCTCCTGAACACATGCGTGCGGTTTAGCAGCGACGCTGGCACGGTGTAACCCAATTGCGCGGTTTGCAAACGGGCATATGACCCGCTTTGTATAAACCTGTCGGAGTTGCGGTTATTGGCATTCGGATCGCCAATTATTGGCCGTGGCACATTGGTATTGGTGTTTGATGGTGTCCAAAAATTTAACTCATCGGTACTGGCGTTGGTGTATTGGCCGGTCATTAACGCCTGGTAAACGCCGTTGGCAATTTTGCTGCCATAATTACCCTGGATAAATACAGAAGCATCAATGTTTTTATAGTTGGCGCTAAAGTTAAAGCCGTAGTACAATTTTGGTATGGCCGAACCTAAGTACACACGGTCGGCATCGTTAATTACATGGTCACCGTTGGTATCAACAAATTTAACGTCGCCGGGAGCGGCACCAGTTTGGGTTGCATGCGCGGCTACTTCGGCGGCATCCTTAAAAATGCCTTCGGTTTTAAATGCATATAGCTGCCCAACTTCGCCACCTACCGCAGTTTTGCTATAGGCGCCATAAATGGGGTTACCGCCGTTACCTAACGATGTTACCCTGTTTTTAACCGTTGATGCGTTTGCGCTGATTGTATAATTAAACGGCCCGGTATCCCTGCTGCGGTAAGTTACTGTAAACTCGATACCTTTATTGGTAAATGATGCCGCGTTAACAAGTGGCGTATTAATTGCACCAACCGAAACCGGGATTGGTACCTGTAAAAGGATACCTACAATTTTATTAACATAATACTCTGACGAAAAGGCCAGTTGATCATGAAATAAGCTAACATCTAAACCAATGTTGGTGGTGCGTTTTTGTTCCCATTTATTGGTTTGATCAAACACTTGTGTTTGGGTTGCGCCCGAAGCGAGGGTATTGCCAAAAACGTAGCTGGCATTTGCGTTTACAACAGCCTGGTACGGATAAAAAGCAAGTGCGTTAACGTTACCTAATGTACCATAACCCGCCTTTAGTTTTAACTGGGTTATAGCATCTGGCAGATGCAGGAACTTTTCTTTGGCAAGGTTCCATCCTACAGATACGCCTGCAAAATCACCATAGCGGTTATATGATGGTAACTGCGATGAACCATCGCGCCTGTAGTTTGCGGTTAACAGGTAACGATCATCATAATTATAGTTTACGCGGCCAAATATGGGCGAATAAAACTTGCGTTCGTTACTATTGCTAAAAACTGTTTTATCGGCAGTATTACTCACATTATCAAACGAAAACAGGTAAGGTTGTGGCAAATTATAAGCAATGCCGGTAAGGTTATCGTTTTTATCTTTTTGGTAAGCGGTACCGGCAAGTAATTCTACATTATGTTTGTGAACATTGAATTTGTAGCTTAATGTATTTTCGATAAGGGCGGTGTAGTAATTACCTCGGGCGTCGCTGTAGTAGGCCGATGTGTTTGGATAAAACCAACCAAGATCGTAAATAGGATCAAAGTAAGTGTTTTTAAAATCGTTACGGTCATAACTTCCGCTTAAACGATATTTCAGATTTTTAATGATCTCCACTTCCATCCAGGCCGATGCCATCATCCGGTTACGCTGCCCGGTGCTGTTCAGCAAATTATTTACGCCAATAATGTTAAGCGAAATAGCGCGCTGTGTATTTTGATCAACACCGCCGTAACCGCCTACGCGGTTGGTATCGTAGATAGGCATGGTTGGTATAGCCGTAACCAAATCAACAATCTGGTTGCCGGTACCATGTAAATGGGGATAGGCGAGGTTGTTATAATCACCTTGGGTATAGGCAAACTTAGTCCCGAAGGATACAATCCCTTTTTTACCCTGTACATTGCCACTCAGGTTATAGCGGGTATATGACGGCCCCGAAACGGTTGTACCAGTCTGGTTAAAATAATCAAAAGCTACATTATAGTTCACGGTTTCGGTACCGCCCGATAAGCCCAGGTCATGGCTTTGGGTATAACCGGTTTTAAAACCCGATTTTTGCCAGTCGGTATTTACATTACTAATAAATTTGCTTGATGACGGGTCATTTGCAGGTGCCAATGACAGGCCGGCATTAGTTTCGGCAGTATTGACAATTTTCTGATAACCCACCCTATCGGTAACTGATAAGGTTTTAGGATTTTTTTGAAAACCGGCGTAACCGTTGTAATTAATTTTCATCGGCCCGTTCTTCCCTTTTTTGGTAGTGATGATCACTACGCCGTTTGCGCCCCTAAAACCATAAATAGCACCGGCAGATGCATCTTTAATAACCTGCAGGCTTTCGATATCGGTAGTAGGGAAATCAAAAGGCTCCATAGTGGGAACCCCATCAATGATATACAAAGGATTATTATTGATTAATGAACTTACGCCCCTGATGCGGATAGATACCCCTTCGCCTGGTACGCCCGATCCGTTTACCTGTACACCGGCCACCTGGCCCTGTAACGCCCTGGCAATATCAGGTGTGGTACGTTTGTTAGCTTCCTTAAGGTTCACCACGGCAACAGACCCGGTAAGGTTTTCTTTTTTCTGCGTACCATAACCTACAACAATAACCTCGTTTAATGAGTTTGACGCAGGTTTTAACTGCACACTAAGGGCCGATGCGCCATTTAATGGCACCTCCTGGCTGGCATAGCCAACAAACGAGAATACCAATACTGTGTTGCTTGTACTGGCGTCCGGGATATTTAATGTATACCGTCCCTGTACATCCGTTTGTGTGGCGACATTGCTGCCTTTTACCTTTACGGTTACCCCGGGCATGGGCAAATCGGTATCATCGGTAACCTTACCGGTTACAGTAAGCACCGAAACGGTGGCCCCTTTTTCTGACAATATCACCAGGTTATTATCGCTCAGCTTGTAAACCAGGTTGGTTTTGACAAGCAAGGCTGCCATCGTTTCATCTAACGATGCATTGGTAACGTTAAGGCTGGCCGGCAAATCGTTTTTGGCCAGGATATCGTCATTGTACAAAAAACGGTAATCCGATTTTTTTTCAATCTCCTTGAAGGCCTTTTTCAAGGTAACATTCTGAAAATTAACGTTTATAATCGTCTGCCCGTATCCTTTTGCAAAAGCCTGTAATGATGAAGCAATCACCAGGGCAAGGATAAATTTACACATAAGAAATACTTTCAAAAATTGGTTTAACCGCACTTGGTTAATGCGGTGTACATTTTTTTTCATAATTTAGCATTAAGGTTGTTTAACTATTTGGTTTTCAAAAGGGCTGGTAGTTAACTTTTACCACATACACGGGGGGATGCGTCAACATTCTCCCGTTTTTTGGTTTTAGTTTAGATACTTATTCAAGCATAGGCTGGTTAATTAATTTGTTTTAAATGGGTTAATAAACTAAAATTTGATTTTTATCGGTTTTATAATGGAAATAGGTTGTGCGCTGCAGGGATTCTAAGGCCTTACCGATAGATTCGTTTTGAAACCTACCCGTAAACCTCAGTTTTTTAAGTTCGTCGTTTCTGAAACTGATAGTTACACCATAGCGGCGCTCCAGTTTTTTGGCCAGGCTTTCAAAGTCTTCGGCATCAAAAGCAAATTTATTTTCCGTCCAAAGAGCTTCTGATGGCAAGCTGTCTTTTTTGGCCAGGTGTATGCGGCTTAAGGCCATCAAGGGTATTTCTTCGGTAATGGCTTTAGTTACCCCTACAGACGATTTCGCGGCGGCAAGCACCGGTTCGTTGGTAATAGTAAGCTTATCCGATGCCTGTAAAATGATTTTCTTTTCCGGGGTTTTTAGAACCGTAAGCTCAATGCGCCCTCTTATCAGCGAAGCTTCGGATGTTTTATCATTGTTATAGGCCCTTACATTAAATTTGGTACCTAGCACCTTAATGCTGATGGTTGAGGTAGTAACTATAAACGGGTGGTCCACATCTTTTACAACGTCAAACAAGGCCTCGCCAAAAAGCTTTACATCCCGTTGACCTACGCCATAACCAGCGCTATAAACCAATTTACTGCCCGAGTTTAGCCAAACCCTAGTACCATCGGGCAATTGAATTTTACTGATACCGTTTGGCGGTGCAGTTATCTCGTTGCTTTTGTTATTGTTGGCGACGTCCTTTTTGTTAAATATTAAAAATACCATCGCGAAACAGGCGGCTATCACTACGGATATAATTTTAAGGTATTTTATAATCCCTGACTTTGGTGTTGCCTGCCCGGAATTTTCTGCCGATAACGACTCTTCAGCCTCCGCTTTATCGGCTTCATCAAGTTTGTCTTCAAAGGCAGCCCATTTGGCTTCCAGCTTGCCATCGGCTTTCACCTTATTTTCTTCGCGCCATAAATTTTCCAGTAAATCAACCGGATATAAATCGGTACCGCCTTGCCGCAAAAGTTCTTCAAGTTCGGCCAGCTCTTCGGCGGTAGCCTCCCCACTTAACTTTTTACCAATAAGTATCCAGATATTGTTGATCATTATTTACGTCTCTCTAATTGTAAAGACTGTAATTACTGGAAACACCCTGGTGGGAAATGATTTTTTTTGAAAAAAAGTGCAATTTATTTCTTTTAGTGGCATGCCATTCTCACAGATGATAGCATTTTAATGTTTATATCTTGAATTTTGGTGAACTTTGTTCAGAACATTAGTTAGTTGTAAAGTATGGCCGAATTAACAGATCAAAACGATTATAAAGAACTTATAGCTTATATTTCTACCACGTACAGTCATGGACAGCAAAAAGCCATGCAGGCGGCGAATGCGGGGTTGGTGGATACTTACTGGCAAATAGGCCGGCATATTGTAAAGTTTGAGCAAGGCGGTGCTGAACGTGCGAAATATGGTTCAGAATTGTACTCAGGCTCTCTAAAGACTTGTCGATACTGCACGGAAAAGGATTTAGTTTGAGTAATGTTAAGCGCATGAGGCAATTTTACTTTGCTTACCCAATTGGTGCGACGGTGTCGCACCAATTGGGCTGGTCACATTATGTGGAACTGTTAAAACTGGACGATCAACTGGAAAGGTCCTTTTATCATCAACAAATCATTAATGAAAGATGGAGTATCAGAGAGCTTAAGCGGCAAATAAACGCATCACTATTCTTACGTCTCGCTGCGTCAAAAGATCGGGAATCTATATTGCAGTTATCTAAACAGGGACAAGTTGTTGCTCGTCCTAATGATATAATTCGTGACCCTTACATATTAGATTTCCTCAAAATAGCCGAACCCCATCATTATACTGAGTCAGAACTGGAGAAACGGATCATCGAGCATTTACAGCACTTCTTGCTTGAGTTAGGTAAAGGCTTTGCTTTTATTGGCAGACAATACCGCATTACATTAGGCAACAGGCACCACTACGTAGACCTGGTATTTTATCACCGCATACTCAAATGTTTTGTCTTGATTGACCTGAAAAAGGAAGAAGCTGGTTATGAAGACATAGGTCAGATGAATATGTATCTCGGATATTTCGAGAACGAAGAAAATACCGAAGGCGACAATCCTCCGATAGGTATAGTTCTGGCCAAACAAAAGGATGATTTGCTTATACAATATGCCATGCATAACGTATCTTCTCAATTGTTTGTCAGTAAGTACCAACTCTACTTGCCTGATAGAGAAGAATTAAGGGCGATCATTGAAGAGCAATTAAATATCGATGAGGATTTAAATTAATCGAAAATATGCCTCTCGTTCTACCCGTCAAAAAATAAAACTCACAAAAAGATTGTAGTGACAATATTAGGCAGTTTCGCAAACTTACATTATAATCAAAATCGAAATTTTCGAATCAATGATTGCCAAATTTAGCATTTCATTTAAACCAAACCCCTGTCGACAATAACACAACCTATGAAGCCATCCAATAACAACCCTAAACTGATCGATCTTAGCCACGTTATTTTCGACGGGTTGATAACCTATAAAGGCTTACCGGCACCAATCATTTGCGATTACTTAAGCCGTGAAAAATCAAAAGGGTTTTATGAAGCCGGCACTGAATTCCAGATCGGGAAAATTGAAATGATAACTAACACGGGCACTTATATTGATTGCCCCTTCCACCGGTTTGAGCATGGACATGACCTTTCTGAAGTTTCCCTGGAACAATTTGCCAACCTTGAAGCCGTCACGATAAATGCCGTTGATGCAACAGCCATTGGCCCTGAATTTTTCATGGATAAAGATGTGCGTAGTAAGGCCGTAATTGTATTCACCGGCTGGAGTAAACACTGGAACACCGATGCCTATTTTGAAAACCACCCATACCTTACCGCCGAAGCTGCCCAATATTTAAAGAACCAGGAAGTAAAGCTGGTTGGTATTGATAGCCATAACATCGATAATACTGCAGGCAAAAGCCGGCCGGTACATACCACATTATTGGGCGCGGGGATTTTAATAGTAGAACATTTATGTAATCTGGACAAACTGCCCCCGGATGGTTATAAATTTAACGCTGTACCGCCTAAGTTTAAAGGCGTAGGTACGTTTCCGGTAAGGGCTTATGCGATCGTGGCGTCGTAATTTTAACAAAGCAACTTTCGATAGCCTGTTTAGGTTTGTATACCTGATATTTGATTAAAAAAGTAATAAAATGGCAAGGAAAATATTATCGGTAATTGCGGGCTACGCCGTATTTGCAGTGAGTTCGGTTTTGCTGTTTAAATTAACGGCCCAGCCTCCGCATCGGGATGCACCAATCACTTTTAAATTAGTGACCATAATTTATGGCGCGTTTTTCTCGGTGTTAGCCGGATTTATATTGCAATTGATAGCCAGGCAAACAAAACTTACACTGAATTTCATTTTAACTTTGGTTATCTTTTTGCTGGCGGCCATATCAATGCTGACATCTGCGGGCAGCCACTGGACGCAGCTATTTGCCATGTTTATTTTTGCGCCGGTATCTGTTTTAGGTGGATATTTAAAGTTGCGGCTGGTGAAGTAGGAGGTTGAAGATTTAAGGACTTATTTAAAGCAAATTACCTTTGCTTGTTCACAAGAGTACTATCTGCAGACGCCGCCACCTGGTCTTTTTGCGAATTAACTATCCTAACCGAAATCTGACGCAGCGCATTGCCCATATGATATTCTACCGTTTAGTGGAGCATTTATGCAACTATCAAAATACCGGCGCCCAATAATGCGGTATGTACCGGCCGGCTTTTGCCTGTAGTACATTTCAGGTAAGGGCTTACGCGATGGTGGCTGGTGATCCGTGAACAAATAAGAAAGCTATCTTTCAATTCAACGATTTATAGTACTTGTTATAAAGTTCTAAAGCTTCCGGATCGTTATCAACTACAGTTACCCAATGTTTGCAAGCCTCTTTTATGTCTCCTGCCTCGAAATAAATAAGCGCTGAATTCATTACTGCTTTTACTTCGGTTTTTTTAATAAAATCTAATGCTACGAAATCAAGTGAGGGACTATATTTTTCTGTCGAAGCTATATAATTAAAAAGGTTCGCACACTCTTTGTAGCATATAAGTGCTTTACTTTTATCACCGGATTGATGATACTTGCTACCTATTGTGAATAGTGCGCCAAGTAATTCCTGGTGGTTCTTTTGCTTCAAATCCCGGGCAAGTGCCGACATTCTATAAATGTCCAACTCTACCTTCATCTTCTCTTTTACGCCATTCGATTTTCCCGGTTTCCACTTTTTTGCGGTTGTCAAAACCAAGGCTTCAATGCCCTTATATAACGAATCACGGACTGGCATATTTTTAATAGTAATGCTGTCAAGCTCTCCGGTTTTATCAATTTTAAAAGAAACCCGGTAAGTTCCTGAAGTGTCATTTGGCGGATAGGAAAATAAGGCTTTATCAATGGATTCCCGCAAATTCCCTTTGAAAACGGGAGGTTCAAGGCGTTTGGAACTAACATCTCGGGAATTTTTTATGCTTTGCATTTTAGTAAACAGGTAGTTCTTTCCTCCTGAAGTTAAACCGAGCTGTGTATCAGTCAATAAGGTTATTAAAAACTCTTTTGAAAAAAAACTATTTTGGATTCGCAGTGTGCTATCTTTTATCTCGTATTTATCATCTTTAAAACGTATTTCTCCGTTAATAATAAACCGATCGTACGCCCTTACGGTAGAATCGTTGGAATTGCTGAATTCTAAGCGGGAAAATCCTAAGTCATACGTCATAGGGATTCCCGAAATAGATTTTGTTTCAACTGGTATCCAAATCCCTTTTACACTTAATGTACCCTGGCTATATGAACGAAGTGATAAGAAAAGTGATAAGAAGATTAGTATTTTTAACTTCACGTTTACAATATTGATAAAAGTTTAGGAATTAGCAAATTACATTCTATAGAAGATATTCTGATTGTATTTGCGAAAGCAACATTTCACTCCCGCTTTTACAATACTCGCTGGTTAATTGGTTAACCAAAATGACCGCTGGCTTACCGATGGAGTTATTATTTTAAGTAGCTTTTTGTTTATTTGCAAAAGTACTATCAGCAGATGCCGTCCCCTGGTCTTTTTGCGAATTAACTATCCCAACCGAAATCTGACGCAGCGCGTTCCCCATGTGGTATTCTACCGTTTTGATAGATAAGCTTAACAGTTCGGCAACTTCGCGATATTTCAGGCCATCTTCTTTTACCAGTTTAAAAACCAGTTTGCATTGGTCTGATAATTTACTGAGCGAGTTGTTGATAAGCGCTGTAGTATCACTGCATATCATTTTGTCTTCGCCTGTAGCAGCCGAATCGGCAATCTCTACCTCAACATCATCAATATTTACCTGGTTCAGCTTAGCTTTTGAAACATGGGTTAATGATTTATTTTTAACCGACATGTAACAATAATTGCTAAAATTGCTAATGTCGGTTAGCCTGGCGCGCTGCATCCACAGGTTTAAAAACACATCGTCTATGATCTCCTCTGCGGCCTCATCGGTTTTTACAAACGATTTGGCAAACCAAAATAATTTGCTGTAATAAAACAGGTACACCCTTTTAAAGGATGCCCTGTTGTTATTTAAAGCAATATCATTTAGCAGATATTTTATTTCGGTATCCAACATGTTAATTGGGGATGATAATTGTCAATGCACTAAACCTTTACTCACTTATACCCTTACTTGCTACCGAATTTGTAGATGGTTGTTGTATGATACGTTTGCCCCGGCTTTAACACGGTTGATGCAAATGCAGGCTGGTTTGGCGCATCAGGAAAATGCTGTGTCTCCATACAAAATGCCGAACGGTGCGGGTATGCTTTACCGCCTTTACCATCGTTGGTTGCGCCGGTTAAAAAGTTACCGCTATAAAACTGCAGGCCTGGCTCGTCGGTATAAATATCCATCACGATACCAGTTTTAGGGCTGCTTACCGTAGCTATCGATTTGCTGATATCATGCTTATTAAGTGCGAAGTTATGATCGTAGCCTTTGCCGTTTTTCAGTTGCTCATCTTTGTCATTAATATTAGTGCCTATGGCTTTTGCTGTAGTAAAATCAAAAGGAGTACCTTTTACCGGTTGCAATTTTCCTGTCGGGATAAGCGTGGTATCAACCGGGGTTATGTTGTCGGCATCAATTTTTACTACGTTATCTAATATTGTAGAGTCGCCCGCGCCGTTCAGGTTAAAATAAGCGTGGTTAGTTAAGTTTACAATGGTGGTTTTATCAGCAGTTGCAGTGTATTCTATTTTCAGGGCGTTATCAGCAGTTAGGGTATAAGTTACTTTGCTGGTAAGCGTACCAGGATAACCACCTTCGCCATCTTTAGATACATAGGTAAGGTTAAGCGTACTGTCATTTGGTTGAGCAGCATCAAACACCTGGGCATAAAAACCTTTAAAACCGCCATGCAGCGTGTTTACGCCATCGTTTATATCCAGCTGGTAAGCCTTGCCATCCAGGCTAAATTTTCCTTTGCCAATACGGTTACCGTAACGGCCTATAATCGCACCAAAAAATGGCTCCTTAGGTTTTTGGTAAGTTTTTACACTATCATAACCCAAAACCACATCGGTTAATGTGCCTTTATTATCCGGCACCAACAGGCTTACAACGCGGCCACCATAATTGGTAATAGCTACGCTTGCACCCTTGCTATTTTTTAAGGTATAAAGTTTAACAGCCTTGCCGTTTATAGTAGCCTCAAAGTTTTTGGCATCAGGTGCCGCGGCGGCTACTGTTGATGTAGAATCTCCTGCTGCGGCTTCCTTTTTTTCGGCAGGACCGCTGCAGCTTACTAATAATGATAACGCGAAGCCGTAAAATAAGTACTGTGTTTTGTATACTCTTTGCATAATTCCTGAAAATTTTTGCCGCTTTTTTAACTTTTTTCGAGCTTTTTTGCGGTTTAAATGGTTATAATTTGGTATTTGGTTTTTTGATCGGGGCAATTGGCCGCCCTAATTAAAATCTAAGGTAGAATAAAATTTATTTAATTGTAAAAAAAACAATTAAAATATTTTTACTTTTATTGCGTAAGCCAAATACCTGTTACTTGCTAAATCCAATTTAAAACTATTTTGAATATAGGGCGACAATAAATTTGATTTTTCCGTTGGCCGAAAAAATTATATTTGCCGCTCTTTAACCCATCACATGCAGAAATACTCAAAACAAACGCGACTTTTACTAGCAGTAGACTGCATTATTTTTGGATTTGATGGCGATACTTTAAAAATTTTGCTAATTAAAAGAGGTTTCCAACCCGAGAAAGGGAACTGGAGTTTAATGGGTGGTTTCGTACAGGTAACCGAAAGTTTAGACCAGGCCGCGAACCGCATTTTAAAACAACTTACCGGGCTCGAAGGCGTCTACTTAGAGCAATTACACACATTTGGCAGCACAAAGCGCGACCCCATTGAGCGCACCGTGTCAATTACCTATTTTGCATTAATAGATATCAATAAATACGAGATACAGCTTAGTAAGGATTATGATGCCGATTGGTTCCCGCTAAAACGGGTACCCAAACTTATTTTCGATCAGCAGGAAATGGTAGAGGCAGCCAAAAAACGCATCAGGTACAAGGCCGCCATGCATCCCATTTTATTTGAACTTTTGCCGCCCAGGTTTACCATTCCGCAATTGCAAACACTTTACGAAAGCGTTTTTAACACCCAGATTGATAAACGAAATTTTAGCAAACGGGTTTTGGCCACTGGCTTGCTCATCAAGCTAAATGATAAAGATAAAGCCGGTTCAAAACGCGGAGCATACTATTACCAGCTGAACATGCAAAACTATTATGCTAAATTTCAATCATTTATGAATTTTATTCCTAATCCAGATACACTTTAAACTAAGCTTTTAAGTCTCCCGTTTCAGTAACATTTTAAATGTTTTTTCATAAAAATTTTTTATTGTAAAAAAATAAGTGTTACTTCAACACGAATTATTTAACCAATATGAGAGAAGACCAATTTGTGATTGGGGTGGACTATGGTTCCGACTCCGTTCGCTCCGTGTTAATCAACGCGCATAACGGCGAAGAAATAGCCTCATCTGTATTCAATTACCCGCGCTGGCAGCAGGGATTGTTTTGTAAACCGGCCGAAAACCAGTTCAGGCAACATCCGCTTGATTATATAGAAGGATTAGAAACTACTATAAAAGATTGTATTGCAAAAGCTGGTGGCGCCGAAGTTGCCAAAGCAGTAAAAGGCTTATCTATAGATACTACAGGATCAACCCCAATAGCGGTTGATAAAACAGGTACGCCATTAGCCTTAACACCTGGTTTTGAGCAAAATCCCAATGCTATGTTCATTTTATGGAAAGACCATACTTCGGTATTGGAAGCTGCCCAGATTAACGAGCATGCAACAAAATTTGATACCAACTATTTAAAATATGTAGGCGGCATCTACTCATCCGAGTGGTTTTGGGCCAAATTGCTGCATATTGTAAGGGTTGACGCCCAGGTACGCGAAGCCCTGCACTCGTGGGTAGAACATTGCGACTGGATTCCCTTCCTGCTAACCGGCGGTACCGATGTTAAAGAAATTAAACGCGGCCGCTGCTCTGCCGGTCATAAAGCTTTATGGGCCGAGGAATTTGGTGGCTTACCGCCTGATGAATTCTTTTCGTCGCTTGATCCGTTATTGACAGGTATTACCGATAAGCTATTTAAAGATACCTACACCGCCGACGAGGCTGCGGGAACACTTAGTACCGAAT
>Ga0075366_10000833_pt1 | contig 14815 bp, 15 predicted proteins | sample EndMethybrTD3031_FD_72351 | JGI IMG/M metagenome (GOLD analysis project Ga0075366, IMG submission 72351) | Populus endosphere microbial communities from Tennessee, USA - Endosphere MetaG P. TD hybrid TD303-1 | ecosystem: Host-associated > Plants > Roots > Endosphere | place: USA: Tennessee...
GCGCGATCGCGCCGCCCTTGCGCACGTAGTCGTGCGACTCGCGGATGCCGCGGCTGCCGCCGGTCGAGAAGTTGCCCCAGACGCGGTTGCGCGCGAGGTTCTGGCCCGGTGTCGGGTACTCCGTCGTGACCTTGGACCAATCGCAGTCGAGCTCCTCGGCGACGAGCTGCGCGAGGCCGGTCAGCGAGCCCTGGCCCATCTCGGAGCGTGCGATGCGGATCACGACCGTGTCGTCGGGCTTGATCAGCACCCAGGCGTTGACTTCCGGGTTCGCGGCGGCCGCCGAGCCGCCTTGCGCGAGCGCCGCGCCGCTCATCGGCACGTTGAAGCCGACCATCAGGCCGCCGGCCGCAGCGGCGGAGCCACCAAGAAAGCGGCGGCGCGACAGGGAAGAGGTGCGTGCAACGGTCGTGTCCATCACAGGCTCCTCGTGGTTCCGCCCTGGGCCGCGAGCTTGATCGCGGCGCGCACGCGGTTGTAGGTGCCGCAGCGGCAGATGTTGGTCATCGCGGCGTCGATGTCGGCATCGGTCGGGCTGGGCTTCTCCTTCAGCAGCGCGGCGGCGGCCATCAGCATGCCGGACTGGCAGAAGCCGCATTGCGGCACGTCGAGCTGCAGCCACGCCTTCTGAACCGGGTGCGATGACTTCGGCGACAGGCCTTCGATGGTGACGATCTTCTCGCCGCCGGTCAGCGTCGACAGCGGCCGCACGCACGAGCGCGTCGCGGCGCCGTCGATGTGCACGGTGCAGGCGCCGCACTGGGCGATGCCGCAGCCGTACTTGGTGCCGGTCAGCCCGAGCTGCTCGCGCAGGACCCACAACAACGGTGTGTCCGGCTCCGCCTCGACGTTCTGAACCTTGCCGTTGACGTTGAGCTTGGCCATGGGCAGATCTCCTGGTCGGTCGAGGGGGACGCGCGAAGGCCGCAACCCTAGCACCGTTGCCGTCGAGGCGCTTGAATCGGCTGCCAAAATCCCCATCTGCGCCGCGCCGGCCGGGAGCCGGCGTTTGTGTTCGCTCATCCAAGAAAACGCCCATGGACAAACAGACTCTCTCGTTCCAGGCCGAGGTCAAGCAGATCCTGCACCTCGTCACCCATTCGCTCTATTCGAACAAGGAGATCTTCCTTCGCGAGCTGATCTCCAACGCGTCGGACGCGTGCGACAAGCTGCGCTTCGAGGCGCTCGACAAGGCCGCGCTCTACGAGGACGCGCCGAACCTCGAGGTGCGTGTCGCCTTCGACGCCGAGGCAAAGACGATCACGATCACCGACAACGGCATCGGCCTGTCGGCCGAGGAAGCGGTGGCCAACCTCGGCACGATCGCCAAGAGCGGCACGCGCGAGTTCATGGCGGCGCTCGAAGGTGACCAGAAGAAGGACGCGCAGTTGATCGGCCAGTTCGGGGTCGGCTTCTACAGCGGCTTCATCGTCGCCGACCGCATCACGGTCGAGTCGCGCCGCGCCGGGCTGTCGCACGAACACGGCATGCGCTGGAGCTCGGAAGGTGCGGGTGACTTCGAGGTCGAGACGATCACGCGGCCGCAGCGCGGCACCGCGGTGACGCTGCATCTGCGCGACGGCGAGGAGGAGTTCCTCAGCCACTGGAAACTCAAGTCGATCATTTCGAAGTACTCCGACCACATCTCGCTGCCGATCCTGATGCAGAAGGAGGAGTGGGACGCCGAGGCGAAGAAGCAGGTCACCAAGGACGAATGGGCGCCGGTCAACAAGGCCGCTGCGCTGTGGGCGCGCAACAAGAACGACATCACGAAGGAGCAGTACGAGGAGTTCTACAAGCAGCTCAGCTACGACACCGAGGCGCCGCTCGCCTACACGCACAACCGCGTCGAGGGTCGCAGCGAGTACACCCAGCTGCTCTACATCCCGGCCAAGGCGCCGTTCGATCTGTGGAACCGCGACAAGCGCGGCGGCGTGAAGCTCTATGTCAAGCGTGTCTTCATCATGGACGACGCCGAGGCGCTGATGCCGGTGTACCTGCGCTTCGTCAAAGGCGTGATCGACAGCTCGGACCTGCCGCTCAACGTGAGCCGCGAGCTGCTGCAGGAAAGCCGCGACGTGAAGGCGATCCGCGAGGGCTCGACCAAGCGGGTGCTGGCGATGCTGGAGGCGCTTGCCGACAACGAGGACGCCGCCGAGAAGGCCAAGTACGCTGCGTTCTGGAAGGACTTCGGCGTCGTGCTGAAGGAGGGCGTCGGCGAGGACCACACGAACCAGGAGCGGCTCGCGAAGCTGCTGCGCTTCGCGTCGACCCAAGCCGACGAGGGCGTGGCGCTCACCGACTACGTTGGCCGCATGAAGGAAGGCCAGGAAGCGATCTACTACGTCACCGCCGACAGCCTGGCCGCGGCGAAGAACAGCCCGCAGCTCGAGATCTTCCGCAAGAAGGGCATCGAGGTGCTGCTGCTGACCGACCGGGTCGACGAGTGGATGCTCGCGCACCTGTACGAGTTCGACGGCAAGCCGCTGCAAAGCGTCGCGAAGGGCGCGGTCGACCTCGGTAAACTGCAGGACGAAGCCGAGAAGAAGCAGGCCGAGGAAGCTGCGACCGCATTCAAGCCGGTGCTCGACCGCCTGAAGGAAGCGCTGAAGGACCGCGCCAAGGACGTGCGCGTGACGACGCGGCTGGTCGATTCGCCGGCCTGCCTGGTGGTCGAGGAGGGCGACATGAGCGGCCATCTCGCGCGCATGCTCAAGCAGGCGGGGCAGACGGCGCCGAAGTCGCAGCCGATCCTCGAGGTCAACGCCGAGCACGCGCTCGTCAAGCGGCTCGACGGCAACGCGCACTTCGACGACCTGGCGCACATCCTGTTCGACCAGGCGCTGCTCGCCGAGGGCGGCCAGCTCGACGACCCGGCGGCGTACGTGAAGCGCGTCAACGCGCTGCTGGTCGGGTGACCGGTAGTCGTCACGCGATCAGCGCCGGTTCGGTCATCGCCTCGAGCTGCTCGCGCAGCCGTGTGGTCTGCTCGGCCCAGTAGGCCGGGCTCTCGAACCACGGGAACGCGACCGGGAAGGCCGGGTCGTTCCAGCGCCGCGCGATCCAGGCGCTGTGATGGATCATGCGCAGCGTGCGCAGCGGCTCGATCAGGCGTAGCTCGTCGCGATCGAACGCGCTGAACTGCTCGTAGCCGTCGAGCACCGCGCCGAGCTGGCGCGACATTTCGGCGCGATTGCCGGCGAGCAGCATCCACAGATCCTGGATCGCCGGTCCGGTCGCGGTGTCATCAAGATCGACGAAGTGCGGGCCGGCCGGGCTCCACAGGATGTTGCCGGGGTGGCAGTCGCCGTGCAGACGCAGCGTGGCGAGCGGCTCGCATTGGGCGAAGGCGCGCTGGACCATCTCGAGTGCGGTGTCGACGGTCGTGTGCCAGGCGCCGAGCGCGTCCGGCGGAATCAGGTCGGCGGCGAGCAGCCAGTCGCGCGCGCCGGTGCCGAGCGTCGCGAGGTCGATGCGCCAGCGGGTTTCGAAGCGCCGGGTGCGGCCGACCGCGTGGATGCGGCCGACGAAGCGGCCGATCCATTCGAGCACGGCCGGATCCTCGAGTTCGGGGGCGCGGCCGGCACGGCGTGGCGTCACCGAGAAGCGGTAGGCGCCGGCGGGCGTCGCGATGCTCGCCAGAGTCGGGCCGGTGAGGCTCGTGCTCGCGGCGTACAGCGAGCTTGGGTCGGGTGCAAGTTCCATCGGTGCGAGCACCGGCACCTCTTCGGCGGCCAGCTCACACGCGAACGTGTGCTCCTCGAGGATCTGGGCATCGCTCCAGCGTCCCGGGCGATAGAACTTGGCGACCACTGCCTCGCCCGACTCGAGGAAGACCTGGAAGACGCGGTTCTCGTAGGAGTTGAGCTGCAACAGCCGGCCGTCGGCGCGCAGGCCGACGGCATCGAGCGCGTCGAGAACGACCTCCGGGCCGAGGCCGGCGTACGGTGTGTCGTTCGAGGGGGAATCGGGATGCGGCGTCACGGCCGCATCCTAAGCGGCAGACCGCTCAGCGGCGCGAACCGCTGGAATATCGGGGCGGGTCGACCACGACGCCGCCGACATCGTTGTCGCCGCTGTCACCCGGGACGCTGTCGTACGACCCAGGGCGAGAACGCCCGCCGCTGCCCGCGGGCAGGCTGCTGAGCCCGCCGAACTCGCTGCCGCCGAAACCGTCGCGTGTGTCGGGGGCGAAGAAGGAGTCCTGGAACAGCGTGGAGTCCTGCCACAGCGCCGTCCGTTCGGCGCGGCGGCTGGCGACCGTGTTCGCGAGCGTGTCGCGCGCCTGGTGCAGGCTGTGTGCGGGCGCCGGCCCGGCTTGCGGCCCGCGCGCGGCGGCACCGGCTTGCGGAACGAGCAACTGCAGTTCTGCCACCGAGGGCAGGTGATCGACCGGGCAGCGCAGGTAACGCACCCGGCAGGCGCCGAGCACCGACTGCTTGATCTGCAACACGCGCCGAGAGTTGCCGCGGTCGGTGTCGAGGTCGATCGCGGCGAGCACGCGGCCGTTCGCGCTGCAGACCGCGAACGTGACGTGTGTCGAGCCGAGCAGATCGAACCAGTAGCGCACCTGCGCCGGATCGTTCGGCTGGCTGAACCGCACCAGCGGCAGCTTCGACAGCACGATGTGGTGGGGCAGCGCTTCGCGCAGCAGGCGGTAGACCCGGCGCTCGTCGGTGGAGAACACCGGGCGGGCCGTCAGGCCCCATTCGCTGGGCAGCGGCGCCGGCTTGATCGGGCGGCGCATCCACCACAGCCAGAACCCCGATGCGACGGCCAAACTGGCCACAACGGCCAGCGCGACGATCCACGGCAGGGTCTGGTTGTTGATTGGCACGATCTCGCTGCGGAAGCCCCGCGGGGAACCTTTCGGCGCACTGTACCGGATGTTACGTGTGCCGTGACCTCGCCTTGATCCCCGACATGCGTGTGGAGCGTAAGGAGCGGAAAAGGGATTCAGCAGAAGAAAAGACTACTGGCCGGCGATGCGTGAACTGCCTGAAATGTGAGCTTTCACTTCTGAGATTGTATCGAGAATATCTTGAATTCGAGTCGCCTGCAGCTTGAGCTGGTAATCGATTTCGGCGGCATGGTCGCCCACCACCTGCTCGACCTGCGAGGCCAGCGTGTCGGGCGGAAGCCGCAGCCACGCCTCCGATTCCGGGCCGTCGCGCTCGACCGTCGCACCCGCATTGCGGGCGATCTTCAGCATCGCCGTGTTCTCGCTGAGCGCGTGGATGAACAAGGTCTGCACGCCTCGGTTGCGCGCATGCAACATCGCGTGCTCGAAGAGCCGGGCGCCGAATCCGCGGCCGCGTGCCTTCGGGAGCACCGAGACGCCGAACTCCGCCATGCGGCCGGCGCCTTCCGCATCGGGCAGCTGCGTGCCGTAGGCGAGGTGCGCGAGCGCGATCAGCTCGAGCCGACGATTGAAGATGCCGAACACTTCGTCCTGGTCGAAGTCGAGCAGGTCGACGTACTTGGCGATCTGGGCGTCGGTGGCCGGGTAGCCGAACCGAAGGTAGCGGTCGCCGTCGTCGAGCGATGTCAGGTGCGCGGTGATCCGGGACCGATGGCGCGGCGCCAGCGAGCGGATCGGAACCCACGTCCATTGGGTGACGGAGTCGGTACGAAGGGGAGCGGTCATGAGTGACCTCCAAACTAAGGGTTAACCCCAGTCTAGGCGATCTCGCTAGAGAACGAGGTCGAATTTTGTGCGGTGCACCATGATCGTCGAGGCGTTGCCGCGCCGACGCAAGTCGGCCGGGCCCGCGCCGCTGTGTTAGACTTTTCGGCTTTCCTGCGATCAGCCCCGCGGGGATCCGTGGCTTTCAGCCGCGGGACGCGTCGAGCGAGTGTCCGCCTCCAGAAGCGGAACCGAGCGAGACGAGCTTTCGAGGGCTCACTTCTTCTTCCCACTGCACATGAAAACCTTCAGCGCCAAGCCGGCCGAAGTGACGCATGAGTGGTTTGTGATTGACGCGACCGACAAGGTTCTCGGACGGGTGGCCAGCGAAGTCGCCCTCCGCCTGCGCGGCAAGCACAAAGCCATCTACACGCCTCACGTCGATACCGGTGACTTCATCGTCGTCGTCAATGCCGACAAGCTCCGTGTGACCGGCAACAAGGCCAACGACAAGGTGTACTACCGCCACTCGGGCTTCCCGGGCGGGATCTACGGCACCAAGTTCAAGGACATGCAGGCCAAGCACCCCGGCCGCGCGCTCGAAAAGGCGGTCAAGGGCATGCTGCCCAAGGGTCCGCTGGGCTACGCGATGGTCAAGAAGCTGAAGGTGTATGCCGGTGCCACGCATCCGCACACCGCCCAGCAGCCGAAGGCGCTGGAAATCTAAGGAGCGGTGATGATCGGAAATTGGAACTACGGCACCGGCCGCCGCAAGTCTTCGGTGGCGCGCGTGTTCATCAAGAAGGGCACGGGCCAGATCCTCGTGAACGGTCGGCCGGTCGAGCAGTACTTCGGCCGTCAGACCTCGATCATGATCGTCAAGCAGCCGCTGATGCTGACGGCCAACGACGCGGCCTTCGACGTGAAGGTCAACGTGCACGGCGGCGGCGAGTCCGGCCAGGCCGGCGCGGTGCGCCACGGCATCACCCGCGCGCTGATCGATTACGACGCGGCGCTCAAGCCCGAACTGAGCCGGGCCGGCTTCGTGACCCGCGACGCCCGCGAGGTCGAGCGCAAGAAGGTCGGCCTGCACGGCGCGCGCCGCCGCAAGCAGTTCAGCAAGCGCTGAGCGCTCATCACGCCGACGAAGAGGCCGCGAGTTCGCGGCCTTTTTCATTCCTGGATCCGGTGTGGGCGAGCTACCATCGGCCGCCATGCGATGGAAGCTCCTGCGCCGCCGGTTGTCGATCAGCGCCCCGCGCATGATCGTGCGCAGCCATCTGCCATGGCCGCTGCGCTGGGCGGTCGTGGCGCTGACGCTCGGGTTCTCGGGCGCACTCGCGCTGTGGGCGTTCGAGTTCGGCAAAGACATCGCCGGCCTCGACCGCAATGCGAAGGAAGAGCTGACGCGCCTGCGCGTCGAGGTGGCCCAGCTGCGGGACGAGCGCGAGAAGGCGCTTTCGATCGCCAATACCGCCGACAGCCTGCTCAAGACCGAACGCGCGGCGCAGGACAAGCTGGTCCAGCAGGTGCGTCAGGTCGAGACCGAGAACCTGGCGCTGAAGAACGACCTCGGGTTCTTCCAGCGCCTGCTGCCGTCGGCCGGTGCGGTGGGTGTGACGATCCGCGGCCTGTACGCACAGTCCGTGACGGCGGGTCAGTTGCGTTACCAGATGCTCGTCGTGCAACCGGGCAAGTCGGCGCCCGAGTTGAACGGTCGCTACGAAATGACACTCAGCGGCTCGCTCGATGGGCAACCATGGTCACAGGTGCAGCCGGGCGGGCCGCGGGCCCTGCAGCTGAAGCAGTACCTTCGCCTCGAAGGGATGGTCGACTACCCGATAGAGGCCGTCGTGAAAGCCGTGTCGGTCAAGGTCACCGACACGCAAGGCGGAGTCCTCGCGACCTACAGCGTGAAGATCTAGCCGCGGCACAGCGGCTCATTCGTTGGAGCGAACTCATGTTCAGCAAGAAGAAGCAGCCGCCGATCCGCACCCTGATCGGCGAGGGCACCGTGATCCGCGGTGAAGTTCACTTCTCCGAGGGGCTGCGCATCGACGGCGAGGTCGTCGGCGACGTCTTCGGCACTGGCGAGGGCTCGAGCATCCTCGTGATCAGCGAGAAAGCCCGCGTGACCGGCAAGGTCAAGGCCGGGCACGTGATCGTCAACGGCGAGGTCAAGGGGCCGGTCGAGTCGACCGAACTGCTCGAACTGCAGCCGCGCGCCCGCATCGTCGGCGACGTGCGCTACGAAGTGCTCGAGATGCACCAGGGTGCGACGATCGACGGGGAACTCAAGCCGCTCAAGGCCGAGGACAAGCCTTCCTTGATGCTGGCGGCGTCGAACCTCTGAATCTGGGACAATAGGGGCCTCGGCCGAGTGCGGCCGCAGGAGTGACCCATGAGTGCAGTTGCCGACAACATCCAACACCAGCCGCAGGTGGACGAGCCGCCTGCACCGATCGTCTTCACCGACAGCGCCGCGGGCAAGGTGAAGGAACTGGTCGACGAGGAAGGCAATCCGGAACTGAAGCTGCGCGTCTTCGTGCAAGGCGGCGGCTGTTCGGGCTTCCAGTACGGCTTCACCTTCGACGAAGTCGTCAATGAGGACGACACGCAGATGACGAAGAACGGCGTCACGCTGCTGATCGACGCGATGAGTCTGCAGTACCTGGTCGGCGCCGAGATCGACTACAAGGACGACCTGCAGGGCGCCCAGTTCGTCATCAAGAATCCGAACGCGACGACGACCTGCGGCTGCGGGTCGAGCTTCTCGGCCTGATCGGTTTCCCGGCCACAGCCACGACGGCCGCCTGCGGGCGGCCGTTTGCATGAGAAGGCACGTCAGCGCGGATACAGGGCGCCGAGCACTCGCGGCCCACGCGCGCCGGTCACCGAGACGAGGTTGCCGGGCTCACGCTGCATGAAGCGCGCGGCCAGCCAGGCAAACGCACACGCCTCGACCTGGTCAGGCGGCAGGCTTCTCTCGCCTGACGCGACCACCCGCACCGCCGGCAGCAGGGCCGCGAGGCGCGCCATCAGATGGTGGTTGAAGGCACCGCCGCCGCACACGATGAGTTCTGCCATCTGAGCGGCGTGCAAGCCGGCATCGGCGGCACAGGCGACGGCGGTGAGCTCGGCCAAGGTCGCCTGGATGTCCCGCGGCGGCAGCGTGCCCCGCGGATCGACTGCGTCCAGGTGATGCTGCAACCACGCCGGATGGAACAGATCCCGGCCGGTGCTCTTGGGCGGGGCGAGCGTGAAGTAAGGCTCGGCGCGCATCGATGCGAACAGGCGGTCGACCACCGTTCCGCCCGCCGCCCAGGCACCGTCCGCATCGAAAGGCAGGCCGAGGTGCGCGCGGCACCAATGGTCCATCAAGGCGTTGCTGGGGCCGCAGTCGAAGCCGATGGTGCCGCCGTCGGGCGACAGGACGGTCAGGTTGGCGATCCCGCCGAGATTGAGCACGCCGATCGTCGCGTCGGCGCGGCCGAACATCGCGCGGTGGAAGGCCGGCACGAGCGGCGCGCCTTGCCCGCCGGAAGCGACGTCGCGGCTGCGCAGGTCGGCGATGACGTCGATGCCGCCTAGCTCGGCAAGCAGCGCCGGGTTGAGCAACTGCAGCGTGTAGCCGGTGCCGTCGACGGCCTGCGGCCGATGGCGCACCGTCTGCCCATGAGCGCCCACGGCGCGCACATCCGCAGGCGAGAGCCGCGCCTCAGCCAGCAGATCGGCGATCACCTGCGCGTAGGTCCGCGCGACCGCGTTGCCTGCGAGCGCGGCGCGATGCAATTCGTTGTCCTGCGCGGAATTCAGCGCGAGAAGTTCTTCGCGCAGCGTGTCGTCGAACGGACGGTGCCGGTGCGCGTGCACATGCACGCGTGTGGCCGAAGGCCATTGCACGAGCACGCCGTCGACACCGTCGAGCGACGTGCCGGACATCAGACCGATGAACAGTTCCGCCATGCGCAGGCGGCGGCAGGTTACTCGGCGTAGGCGCCGGAGCCGCCGACCGTCTCGGCGGCCTCGAGCTGGCCCTTGAAGGCCTGGGCGAGTTCGGCGAAGCGTGTCTTCGCCGCGGGCGCCAACTCGACGGCCTCGGACGACTGGGCGATCGTGACCGGGTTGTTCTGCACGCCGGCGACCTTGAACTCGAAGTGCAGGTGCGGTCCGGTCGCCCAGCCGGTGGCGCCGACCGCACCGATGTGCGTGCCCTGGTCGACGCGCTGGCCCTTGCGCACGTCGATGCGGCTCAGGTGCGCGTAGACGGTTGAACGGTCGTTGCTGTGGCGGATCTCGATCACGTTGCCGTAGCCGTTCTGCCAGCCCGCGAAGCTGACGACGCCGTCGCCGACCGCGCGCACCGGCGTGCCGCTTGGCGCGCCGTAGTCGACGCCCTTGTGGGCACGCCACTGGTTCAGGATCGGGTGCATGCGCATCGCGAAGCCGGACGTCACGCGCGAGAACTCCATCGGGCTCGCGAGGAACGCGCGGCGCTTGCTCTGGCCGTTCAAGTCGAAGTAGCCGCCCTTGCCGAGCTCGTCCTTGAACCAGACGGCGTTGAAGGTGCGCCCGTTGTTGACGAACTGGGCCGCGAGCACCCGGCCGCTGGCCTGCCCCCAGGTGATCGGCTCGCCGTCGGCGGTGAGCGCCTCGTAGACGAGCGAGAAGGTGTCGCCGCGGCGCAGTTCGCGATGGAAGTCGACGTCGGTGGAGAACACCTCGGCGAGCTGGATCGCGACCGGATCGGGGATGTGCGCCTCATCGGTGGCGGCGAACAGCGACGAGCGGATCGTGCCGCTGCCGATGCGAACCTGGCTCGCCAGCGGCGCGGTCTCGACGGTCGCGTAAAGCCGCCCGGCGACACGGCTGACACGCAGCCGGGTGAAGTGGGTGGCGGTGAGCGTGGTGTCGATCGCCGCGTAGCGCGCAATCAGCTCATCGAGCTCGCCCTTCTGGCCGGTGACCACACGCACCATCTTGCCGGCGCGGCCTTCGAGCAGCTTGCGCGCGACCGTGTCGCTGCGCAGGAAGGCGGCCGCGGCCGGGTCGTCGACGCCGAGACGGCGCAGCAGCGTGTCGGCAGTGTCGCTCGGCCGGGTCAGGTCGCTGCGGTGCAGCTGCAGGTCGTGCTCGGCCAGCGCCTCGAGCTGCGACGGGATGTCGTCGTGATTGACGGTTTCCGTCACCAGACGCCGCGGCAGGTCGGACGCATCGGGTGCCTTCGCGGCGATGCCGTAGGCCGTCGCGCCGAAGCCGGCGAGCGCGACCGCGATCGCCGCGGTCAGCCCGCGCGGATGTGCGGCGACGATGCGACCCGTGCGCAACAGCGCAGCGATGGCCTGATCGACAACGGTACCCGACGAATTCAATTCTCTGCGGAGCGTGTGCGCTCGGTTCGGCGAGCGTGGGCCGGGGCCGCAGCGCTCTTGGGACTCAGATTTCGGCCCGGATGCGTCCACTAGAATCCGTGGCGCCCCGTGATGCCTCGCTCAGGCCGGTGTTCAGCGGTCTTTGGAAGACCGCGGCGCAGTATACCGGCCGACCCCTGCGCCCCTCCTCGTGAATTCCCCAAAGACCTGCATGTCCGAGCCTGCCACTCAAGTAACCGCTTCCTATCCGGTGACCGATGGTGTGCGACATGCGCTCCAGATCTGCAAGCGCGGTTGCGACGAACTGTTACCGGAGGCAGACTGGCTGGTCAAGTTGGCACGGTCCGAAGCAACGGGCGTGCCATTGCGCATCAAGTTCGGCCTCGACCCGACCGCGCCCGACCTTCACCTCGGCCACACGGTCGTCTTCAACAAGCTGCGCCAGCTTCAGGATCTGGGCCACACGGTGATCCCGCTGATCGGCGATTTCACGTCGACGATCGGCGATCCGTCCGGCCGCAACAGCACCCGCCCGCCGCTGACGCGCGAGCAGATCGAGGCCAACGCGAAGACCTATTTCGACCAGATCCGCCTGGTCTTGAACATCGAGCGCGCCGAGGTTCGCTACAACTCCGAGTGGAGCGACCCGCTCGGCGCGCGCGGCATGATCCAGCTCGCCGCGCGCTACACGGTGGCGCGCATGATGGAGCGCAACGACTTCGCCGAGCGCTACAAGGCCGGCACGCCGATCTCGGTGCACGAGTTCCTCTACCCGCTGATGCAGGGCTACGACTCGGTCGCGCTGAAGAGCGATCTCGAGCTCGGTGGCACCGACCAGAAGTTCAACCTGCTGGTCGGCCGCGCGCTGCAATCCGAATACGGCCAGGAGCCGCAGTGCATCCTGACGATGCCGCTGCTCGAGGGGCTCGACGGCGTCGAGAAGATGTCCAAGAGCAAGGGCAACTACATCGGCATCACCGAGCCGGCGAATCAGATGTTCGCGAAGATTCTCTCGATCAGCGACACGCTGATGTGGAAATACTTCGAGCTGCTGAGTTTCCGCAGCACGGCCGAGATCGCCGCGCTGCGCGCCGAGGTCGAGGGCGGGCGCAACCCGAAGGACGCGAAGGTGCAGCTTGCCAAGGAGATCACCACGCGTTTCCATTCGGCCCAGGCGGCGGAGGCGGCCGAGGCCGACTTCGAGCTGCGCGCGCGCGGCGGCGTGCCGGAGGACATCCCGTCGGTCGCGCTGAGCGGCGCGCCGTTGTCGATCGGCGCGCTGCTCAAGCAGGCCAACCTTGCGCCGTCGAGCAGCGAGGCGCTGCGCCTGGTCGATGGCGGCGGGGTGCGCATCGATGGCAGCGTCGTCAGCGACAAGGCGCTCAAGCTGGCCGCCGGCGCGTACGTCGTGCAGGTCGGCAAGCGGCGATTCGCGCGCGTGACGTTGACCTGAGCGCACGGCGGGCGATGCAGGTCCGCACGCTTCTGAAGGTCTCGGTCGCCGTCGCGGTGGCGACGATCGTGATGAAGATGCTCGCGTGGTGGGTGACCGGCTCGGTCGGCCTGCTGTCCGACGCGATGGAGTCCTTCGTCAACCTCGCAGCCGCGCTGTTCGCGATCCTGATGGTGACGATCGCCGCGCGCCCGGCCGACGAGGATCATCCGTTCGGCCACGGCAAGGCCGAGTATTTCTCGAGCGGCTTCGAGGGCCTCTTGATCGTCGGCGCGGCGCTCGGCATCGTCTGGGCCGCGCTGCACCGCTTCGCCGATCCGCAGCCGCTGCAGTCGCTCGACTGGGGGCTCGGCCTCGCGATCGTCAGCTCGGCGCTGAACGGCGTGCTGGGTTGGCGCATGCTGGTCACGGCGCGCGCGCAGCGCTCGGTCGCGCTCGAGGCCGATGCGCGCCATCTCTTCACCGACGTGTGGACCTCGGTCGGCGTCGTCGCTGGCCTGCTGCTGGTGCCGCTGACCGGCTGGCTCTGGCTCGACCCGCTGCTTGCGATCGGTGTCGCGCTGAACATCGTGCGCGAGGGCGTGCGGCTCGCGTGGCGCTCGGTTGACGGCCTGATGGACACCGCGGTCGAGCCCGAGGTTCGTGCGCAGATCGACCGCACGCTGGCGCAATTCGCCCACGCGACGATCCGCTTCGACCATGTCGTGACGCGCCGCGCCGGGCAGCGCCGCTTCGTCGACCTGCACATGCACATGCCGGCTGGCTGGACGCTCGGCCGCGCCGCCGCGTTGCGCACCGATGTCGAACAGGCGCTGATGAGCGAGGTGCCTGGGCTGCGCGCGTCGATCCAGCTGCTGCCGAGCGACGTCGAGGCGCACTTCGGCGATGAGAAGGATTTGCTGTGATCGCGCTGATCCAACGGGTCGCGCGGGCGCACGTCGAGGTCGACGGCCGCGAGATCGGCGCGATCGGCCACGGCCTGCTCGTGCTGGTCTGCGCCGAGCCGAACGACGACGACGCGCTCGCCGAGCGCCTCGTCGCGAAGCTGCTGAAGCTGCGCATCTTCGCGGACGACGCCGGCAAGATGAACCGCAGCGTCGTCGACGTCGCGGGCGGCCTGCTGATCGTCAGCCAGTTCACGCTCGCTGCCGACGTGTCGGGCGGCAACCGCCCGAGCTTCACCGGCGCGGCCGGGCCGGAGCTCGGCCGGCAGCTCTACGAGCGCGTGGTCGCGTGCGCGCGTGCAACGCACCCGCAGGTTGCCGCCGGCGAGTTCGGTGCCGACATGCAAGTGCACCTCGTCAACGACGGTCCGGTGACGATCCCGATCACGCTGCGCTCGTAGCAGCCGCGAAAACGAAAAGGCCACCCGCAGGCGGCCTCGAACGTGGGCGAGCAGGGACCGATCAGTCGGCGTACTGCCCCGCCGCCTTGATCACCGGGCCCCACTTATTGATCTCGGCTTCGACGAACTTCTTGTGCTCGGGGCCGTTGACGCGGTTGTCGGTGACGACCACCGCACCGAGCGCCTCTTCGCGCTTGATGAAGTCCGGATCCTTCAGCGCGGCCTTCAGTGCGGCATTGACCTTGTCGAGCGCCGCCTTCGGCGTGCCCTTGGGCGCGTACAGGCCGTGCCAGATCGTCACGTTGAAGCCCTTGAGCCCGCTCTCGTCCAGCGTCGGCAGCTTCGCGAGTGCCGGGGTCGTCAGCCGCTTGGTGGTCGTGACCGCGAAGGCCTTGACCTTGCCCGACTCGATCTGGCTCGTCGTGTTGGTGGTCTGGTCGCACATGATGTCGACCTGGCCGCCGAGCAGGTCAGTCATCGCCGGCGCGGTGCCCTTGTACGGAACGGTCTGCATGTCGATCTTCAGGCTGCTCTGCAGCAGCAGGCCGCACAGGTGCGAGGCTGCGCCGAGGCCCGCATTCGCGAGGTTGACCTTGCCCTTGTTGGCCTCGAGCCATTTGAGCAGCTCGGCGTAGTTGCTGGCCGGCAGACTCGGCTTGCCGATCAGCGTCATCGGCACTTCGTTGACGAGGCCGATGTATTCGAAGTCGTCGAGCGTCTTGTACGGCAGGTTGCGATACAGCGCCGGCGAGGTCGCCATGCCGATGTGGTGCAGCAGCAGCGTGTAGCCGTCGTTCGCGGCGCGAGCAACCTTGGTCGCGCCGAGCGTGCCGCCCGCGCCGCCGACGTTCTCGATCACGACCGTCTGGTTGTTGAGCGGCTTGCGCAGCGCCTCGGCCAGGTCGCGCGCGACCTTGTCGGTCGGGCCACCGGCAGCGAACGGCACGACGATGGTGATGGGCTTCTCCGGGTACTCGGCAAAAGCCGTGCTCGCGGCCAGAACGGCCAGGGTTGCCGTC
>Ga0075366_10000835_pt1 | contig 14803 bp, 19 predicted proteins | sample EndMethybrTD3031_FD_72351 | JGI IMG/M metagenome (GOLD analysis project Ga0075366, IMG submission 72351) | Populus endosphere microbial communities from Tennessee, USA - Endosphere MetaG P. TD hybrid TD303-1 | ecosystem: Host-associated > Plants > Roots > Endosphere | place: USA: Tennessee...
AGGTAGCACCGGCAATAAAGGTGATCAGGATTCCAACCGATAGGCGTTTTAGGTTCATAGAAAGATAAATCTTGAACTACCAAGATACGCAAAAAAAGTACCAAGTCGTATTAAGTCTGAAGTTCGAAGTCTTTAGTCGAAAGTTTGACTTATATTTTCTACTTGGTACTTAAGACTCCCGACTTAAGACTTGTGGCTTAAACCTACCACTTATTCTTCCACATCATGCTTTCAACGGGGCGTGTAGTAGGATTGTTGTATTTGGCGTTGGCTTTGCTGTTGTACAGCGTTTCGATCTCGCCTTCAACTACAAAATAAATAAGCTGGCCAATGGGCATGCCGGCGTAAATGCGCACCGGCTGGGCACATGAAATTTCAAGTGTCCAGGTATTGCAGAAACCAACATCACCTTTACCCGCTGTTGCGTGAATATCGATACCTAAACGCCCGGTGCTTGATTTGCCCTCTAAAAACGGAACATGCCGGTGTGTTTCGGTGTACTCCATCGTTACGCCCAGGTAAAGGGTATTGGGCTGAAGCACAAAGCCATCCTTCGGAATTTCAAAGCCATCTATCTCATTATGAACTTTGGCATCAAGCACCCGGCTACGGTAAGTAGCTAAATATTTGCCCAAATGAACGTCGTACGAGTTAGTGCCCAGGTATTCGCGGTTAAATGGTTCAATAATAATATGGCCTTGTTCAATTTCTTCGAGGATGCGCTTATCAGATAGTATCATACAGGCAGGTTATTGCTGGCGCTAAATTATGAAAATTAGCCTAATCGGCGCCGGCTTTTATAAACAATATTGGCCGGCGAAATGCGTTCAGATAGCGCAGAAACAATTCCTAAACCTGATATGGTTCAGCCGATTACGAATATGTAGCTGCGCTGATATTATTTAATTTTTTTTGACATATGTTTGCAACCTATTTTGCAATTTTACTTTTATGGCGATAGCATACAGGCAGCGTATTGATGATGACACCGAGTTTGCACTCTGGCGTATCGAGGAGGAGGCTACGGACCTGTACAGCCAATTGCAACTTGATCAGCAGGAAAAGGATTTTGTAGAAAGCCTGAGCAATGGCAAGCGCCACCTGCACTGGCTGGGTACCCGCGTGCTGCTGCGTAAAATGCTCCGTACCGATGAGTATATTGATTGTAAAGTTGATGAGCATGGCAAGCCTTACCTGGTAAACCTCCCTTACCACATCTCCTTAAGCCATTCGTTTGATTATGCCGCTGTGATGATCAGCAAAACATATAAGGTTGGGATTGATATTGAGCAGATTAAGCAAAAAGTTGAGCGCATTGCCAACAAGTTTATGCGTAAGGAAGAGTTGAAATTTATAAATGGCCCGCAAAAAATTGAACAACTATATGTTTGCTGGTGCGCCAAGGAGGCTGTTTATAAATGTAACGGGCAAAAAGAGGTTTCATTTGCCGATAACATTTTTTTGGAGCCTTTCCAGTTTGAGCATCATGGCGTGGTGAATGCGCAATTGAATAAAAAAGATACCACCATTGATTATACAGTAGGCTATCTGCAATATGAAGATTATATGATAGGGTACGTAAAGGGCGAGTAATGAAAAACAAGAAAGTATTTTTTCAGGATTGGGGCCTGGTTGATTATCAGCAGGCCTGGGATAAACAGGAAACCCTTTTTAGTGAAACGGTTAAAACTAAAATAGACAACCGTAATCGTGAAACGGCTTACGAAGCAGCTGCTAAAAACGCAGGGACTGCTGTAGCCTACGATACTATCGAAGCCGACGAAACTTTTAACTATCTGGTATTTTGCGAGCACCCGCACGTGTATACCCTGGGTAAAAGCGGCAAGCCCGAGCATCTATTGTTAGATGAGGCAGGCTTGAAAGAAAAGCAGGCTGTTTATTACCCGATAAACAGGGGCGGTGATATTACCTATCATGGGCCGGGGCAAATTGTTTCATACCCGATACTGGACCTTGATAATTTTTTTACTGATATACACCTGTACCTGCGTACGCTGGAAGAAGCAGTGATCCTTACCCTCGCCGATTTTGGCCTGCACGCCGGTCGCTATGAAGGTTATACCGGCGTATGGTTTGATGCCGATAATGACAAAGCCCGTAAAATATGCGCCATGGGCGTACGCTGCAGTCGCTGGGTAACCATGCACGGCCTCGCGCTTAATGTAAACACCGATCTGAGCTATTTTAAAAACATAGTGCCCTGCGGTATTGACGATAAGGCTGTTACCTCCATGCAGCAGGAACTTGGGTATGAGGTTGATATTAATGAAGTAAAAAAAATCCTTAAACACCATATTTCCGTACTTTTTGGTATGGAGATATTATAATGAAGGGAATAATTTTCAGTTTACTCACAGCAATTACATTATCGGCCTGTGCAGGCAAAAACACACCGGCGCCGGTTAGCTATAATAATCCCCCGCCAAAACCAGTTACCGTGATACAGGATACCCTAACATACCTTGCCCTCGGCGATTCATATACCATAGGCCAGTCTGTGCCTCCTGAACAGGCATTTCCTAATCAACTGGCTAACCAGTTACAAGGCCTCAAAGTAAATACGCCGACTATCATAGCCCGCACCGGCTGGACAACCGATCAACTCATTGAAGCTATTGATCAAAGCAGCATCAAAAGCAATACTTATGATGTAGTCACACTGATGATAGGTGTAAATGATCAATATGATGGCTTAAGCCAGGAAAATTACCGCGTTAAGTTTGAGCAGGTTTTAAATATGGCCATTAAATTTGCTGACGGTATCAGCGAGCATGTGTTTGTGCTGTCTATCCCCGACTATGGTGTTACACCTTTTGCTCAAGGGCAGGATGCCGTTATCGGCCCTGAGATAGATCAGTTCAATGATATTAACCGTAAAATAAGTGCTAATGCAAAGGTTAATTATGTTGAAATAACAGGGATCTCCAAACTGGCCGCCAATGATCTTACCTTATTGGCTGATGATGGTTTGCATCCATCCGGTAAAATGTATGGAATGTGGGTTGATAAACTGAAGGCGGCAGTAAGGGCTATTTTTGCTAAAATATAAGATTTGCTTTTCGACGACAATTGTCGTAAATCTATGGTCAATTTACAATAAAGGCCATGAGTACTCCAAAACCCTATAAATTTCTTGATGATGATGAGGTTAATTTAACCTTCATGGTAAGGGAGGGCATATCATTTCCTTATCTTACCAAATTATCAAATCATATCCATTTTAATATTGATGACTGGGCTTCGTACCTTCATCTTTCCGAGCGAACTATTCAACGTTATAAAAAGGAAAACAAAACCTTTGATCCCATATATTCTGAAAAGATAATCATGATTGAATTACTCTATAAAAGGGGTATTGAGGTTTTTGGCGATGAAAATAAGTTTTACGCCTGGATGGATTATAAAAGCATCCCCCTGGGCGGAGTAAAGCCTAAAGAACTTTTGGATACAGCCTTTGGGATCAATATGATCCGCGATGAATTGGGCCGTATTGAACATGGCATACTTGCATGATCGTTTATTGCTTAAGTAAGCAGGCTTACATTCATGACTTGAGCGGCAGGGGGCTGAACTAAACGGCGGGCGCTGGAACAGTAAAGGAACTGCTGTAGTTTATACCTCATCATCACGTGCCCTGGCAGTACTTGAAGTTGCTGCATACACCGCTTGGATTTATGCCTGCTGATTATTTTATGGCGACGATTGAGCTGCCTGATAATGCAGAGATTTTTAAGCCTCACACTGATCAGTTGCCCGAAAAGTGGAATAGTAACCCACTGATCAAAGCAACACAGCAAATTGGTGACGGCTTTGTAAAAGCCAACAAATATTTAGCACTCCAGGTACCATCCGCCACTGTTACCGGCGATTTTAACTACCTGCTCAACCCTTTACACTCCGATTTTAAAGCCGTAAAAATTATTAATATCGAGGATTAACTAACCTCCAGCCTCTAATCACTAACATCTACTTCACGCTCTTACGCTGCACAATAAAATATCCTGCCACAAATACTACAACTGCTATAGCCATACTTACAAATACATCTTTAGTGAAAACATCTATCTGTAACTGGTTAGCAGGATCACCATGATTATTTTTCAGCATGCTGCTGATGGCGGCCATGGGGTGTGCATATGGAAACAGGTAGCTATATTCCCAGCCTTTTGAAGCAGCTACAACGCCGGCTATAGTACATATAAAACCAATCCCCATCGGCTTTAAAAAATCGGCCCAAAATAAACTGAGTAAAAACTGAATGGAGAGGATCCCTAATGATGATAAAAACAATTTAAAATAGATCTGTGCCAGTTCTTTCTCCATGTGGAAATTATCGAACCGTAACTCTGGCTTTACGATGCTTAACAAATTGCCGAAACCAATGGTAAACAGCACAAACAATGCAAGACAAAGAAATACAAGGAAAACCGCATAAAAAAATTTAGCCGCATAAACCGACCAGCGGGGGATTGGCAGATTAAACAAGGTTTTCCAGGTATCGGCCCGGTGTTCGATACTGTTTACGGAGTATGCTATAAATATGATATACATTGGCAGCACCAATGAGCCCATGATACCCAAAATAGCACCAGCAAACTGTAGCCAAAGCATCATCGGCGGCATTGACACCAACTTTTCACTTTTGGTATAAAATCCCACGAACAGCAAAACCCCTATAAATAAAGGAAGCATTACAGAGGCCCAGAAACCAAGCGTTTTACGGCTTTTGTAAAACTCCGAACGGAATGACAGTATAAATCCTTTCATGGCTTAGGCGCTTTGGGTGATATCTAAAAATAGTTTTTCCAGGTCCTTTTGTTGTTTACTGATGCTGTAAACCGTTTGCCCGTTTTTATTGAGCAGGGCGTTGATCTCGCCCATTTGCTGTTTGGAGATGTAGGGTACCAGTAAATGCTCGTCGGTTACTTCGGTAACGTTAATATGGTGGCGGGTTAATAGGTTGGCGGCGTCAACCGTATTTTCGGCATCAACGCGCACCAGCGGTTTACTAATGGACTGCAGGTCGGCAACACTGCCCTGAAAAAGCATTGCGCCGTTATTTATAATGCCCACATGCGTGGCCATCCGTTCAATCTCACCAAGCAAATGGCTTGATATAAAAACAGTTTTGCCATGTTGGGCAACAAGCTTTTTCAAAAGCTCGCGGATCTCGATGATACCGTTTGGGTCGAGGCCGTTGGTGGGCTCATCCAAAATCAACAATTTAGGATCGGCCAGCAGGGCCAGCGCAATACCGAGGCGCTGCTTCATCCCTAATGAATATTGCCCGGCCTTTTTATTGGCGGCGGCGGTTAGCTGTACCAGGTCAAGCATATCTTCAACGCGCTGGGCAGGCACCTGCAATAATAAGGCCCTGTTCAATAAATTTTCCCTCCCGGTTAAGTGTTGGTATAAAGCAGGCTGTTCGATAAGCGAACCTATTTGCGAAAGTATGCTGATGCGGTTTGTTTTGATATCCTGCTCAAAAATGTGGATGTTACCTGCATCGGGTTTTAACAGGTTAAGCAGGAGTTTGATGGTAGTGGTTTTCCCGGCGCCGTTGGGACCGAGAAAACCATATATACTTCCTTCCGGAACTTGCAGCGCCAGTGAATTAACTACCTGCTGCTTACCAAAGGTGAAGGAAAGGCCTTCGGTAGTAATTACCATATGTTATTGTTTTTTGCTATTGAGCAAACAGTTTTAACCATTACAAAACCTTTGTGAAACAATGAGGTAGCATGTACTGCTGTGCGGCCAATTATTGCTGTTTCCTTTTTTTGCTCGAACTGGTAGCTTACACCCAAAATAAGGGCAAACATTACCGGGATCAATAACATGATAAAAGGATTTGAATTTTTGATAAGCGTTTTCATTGTGAGTGGTGATTTTATACAACAAAGGAATATTAAAAAAATAACCTGCTAAAATCATTTAGACCAACACACTTTGTTTATAGATGAACGCTTTTATGCACCTTTTAACCAGTTCATCGATAATAAAAGCCAGTTCATCGAAAAAATGGGCCGCTATATATAAATAACAGGCCGATATCATTATCAAAATATTAAATTAGATGCCACACCCCTAAACATAAAAGGGATTTAAAAACAGCGAATGGAGGCTTCATTACCATTACCTAAATCCAGAACCGGAATAAAAACCGCCTGGATAATTTTTTGGCACCTGTTTTTCTGGGCGGCCATTATATCCTTTTTTGTTTTTTTGGCCCGGCTTAATGATGCCATGCTTAGTACCAAGGAGTTACTAGTGATTTTTTTGCTTTATCCTACTATTAATATCAGCTTATTTTATCTTAACTACCTGGTTTTTATACCTAAATTTCTAAATAAAAAACGCTACTGGCAATACGCCACCTTTGTGCTTACAAGCATCATAGTTTACGGCGTAGCCAAATACGGCGTGGGGCTTTTATTTAAAGATATTGTACTGGTGCATCAAAAAGGTCATGTCACCAGTTTTGCTACTTATTTCTACAGCAGTATTTTTACCAGCCTTATATTTGTATTTTTGAGCACTGCACTAAAATTCAGTACAGACTGGTTCCTGAATGAACGCATCCAGCGCGACCTGGAAAATCAGCGCCTTATTGCCGAGCTGGCTTTTCTGAAATCGCAGATCAACCCGCATTTTTTATTTAACTCCTTAAACAGTATTTATTCACTGGCCTATCAGCGCTCAGAAACTACCCCCGAGGCTATTTTAAAGCTTTCGGAAATTATGCGTTATATGCTGTATGAATGTAACGATAACAAGGTTGATCTGAGCAAAGAACTTCAATACCTTCAAAACTATATCGACCTGCAAAAGATCCGCTTTGGCAGTAAGGCCTTTATTGATTTTAAGGTAGATGGCAATATCACCGATCAAAAAATAGAACCTTTGCTACTGATCGCTTTTATCGAAAACGCTTTTAAGCATGGCGTTGCAAATGATATCAACTCACCTATAAAGCTACTTATTAACGTGGCGGATGGTAAACTGCATTTCTACATCCAAAATAAAAAACATAACAATAACCGTGATGCTGTAGGTGGAATTGGCTTGATAAATGTGCAGCGCCGGCTCAACCTGCTTTACCCCAACAGGTACTCTTTAAAAATAAGGGATGAAGAATATACTTACACCTGCGAATTATCAATAGATTTATAGTTATAACCCATTATAACCATGACCTGTTTGAAAAAATTGCTCCCAGCCCTGTTTCTTGCAGCATCGGCCATTACCGCATCTGCACAAACCGATCCTAAAGCAACCGAAGTTTGGGACCCTGAGCCTGAAGTAGTTTTACCGGGCGCCGGCAACAAGCCGCCATCTGATGCTATTATTTTGTTTGATGGCAAAAATTTGGACAAATGGACAGATCAGAAAGGTAACAAACCGGGCTGGATAGTAAAGGACGGTATTGTAACCGTTAAGCCGGGCAGCGGCTCTATCATCACCAAACAAAACTTTGCCGATTGCCAGCTGCATATTGAATGGCGCACCCCGGCTGTTGTTAAAGGCGAAGGACAGGAGCGTGGCAACAGCGGCGTAATTATGCAAAGCCGCTACGAACTGCAGATCCTCGACAGTTATAAAAACCGTACCTACTCAAACGGGCAGGCCGGTTCTGTTTATAAACAATACCTGCCGCAGGTAAATGCCTCGCTTAAACCAGGCCAGTGGCAAAAGTATGATATCATTTATACCGCTCCACGCTTTAATATCGATAGCTCGGTTAAATCACCGGCTTACATTACCGTATTACACAATGGCATACTGATACAAAACCATGTAGCTATAAAAGGAACAGTGGCGCATGTTGGTCAGCCCAAATATCAAAAACACGCCTTCGCCTTACCCTTGTTGCTGCAAGAACATGAGTTTCCGGTATCATTCCGCAATATCTGGATCAGGGAGATTGGGGTTCAAAAATTGTTAAACGGCAAGGATAAAAAGGGTTGGTATACCTACCTGGATACTTTAGGCAAGGATAATGATGTACATAACAACTTTGCCATTGAAAATGGCATGGTGCATGTAATGGGCAAGTATTTTGGTTATATGGCCACCAAAAAATCGTACAATAATTATTACCTGAAAGTAGTATTCAAATGGGGGAGCAAGCAATATCACCCACGCGAAAAGGGCGTACGCGATGCAGGTGTTTTATATCATTTTGGAGAGGGGGATAAAGATATCGTATGGCCAAGATCGATAGAATGCCAGATCCAGGAAGGTGATTGCGGCGATATTTGGTGCGTACAACATACTAATGTGGTTACGCCCAATAAATCGGCCATTGAGTGGGACCAGCAGCGTGTTTACCGCACCGCCAATTTTGAAAATCCGCGCGGCGAGTGGAACACCATCGAAATCATTTGCAATGGCAACCAGATTGAACATTATGTTAACGGACATTTGGTGAACTGGGGAATAGCCTCATTATCGCACGGTCGCATCCTTTTACAATCGGAAGGCGCCGAAATCTGGTATAAATCTGTTGAATTGACGCCGTTATAACAAAACAGCACATTAAAAAATTTAGAATAACCATTATTACATTATTTTTACGCTATGATCAGATGTTTGGTAGTTGACGATGAGCCTTTGGCGCTGCATATTTTGGAAGATTATATTTCCAAGATGCCTTTTTTGCAATTGGTTAAAGCTACAACCAACCCCATCGAAGCGCTTACCATGGTGCAGGCCGCCGAAGCTGACCTTGTGTTTTTAGATGTTCAGATGCCCGAGCTTACCGGCATTCAATTTTTGAAGATCGCCAACGGCAAAGCCAAGGTTATTTTAACTACAGCCTACCCGCAGTACGCGCTTGAAGGCTATGAGCTTGATGTAGTTGATTACCTGTTAAAGCCTATCGCATTTGATCGCTTTTTTAAATCGGTACAAAAAGCACAAAGCATTATCCAGCCGGTTGCAGCCAAACCACAGGTAGTGATGCAGGCCGAACCCGTGCAGCAGGATGATTTTTCAACCGATTTTATCTTTGTAAAAACCGAACATAAGATCCAGAAGGTATACCTGCATGATATTATGTTTATTGAGGGTTTAAAGGATTATATAAGCATTTTTACCTCTGCCGAGCGGATTATTACCCTGCAGGGCATGAAAAAGATGGAAGATGCGCTGCCCGAGAAACATTTTGTACGTGTACATAAATCATACATTGTAGCCCTCAATAAAATAGACAGTATTGAACGGAGCCGCATCCAGATCGGCGACAAGATCATCCCTGTAGGCGATACTTATCGCGATGAGTTTTTCAGGATGATTGAGAATAAAAATATTTAAACTTGGGTATTTGGGATTGCTAATGCGGTTTTAAACTCAATAAATATTGAAGGAAAAATGACATTAGTATATAGAAGCTGTTACGGGCAAATAGCAAAAACGTAGAAGACTTACGAAGTTTTTGAAACTTCGTAAGTCTGGATTTCCTAATATCAATCTGCTTTTTGTGCTTTTAATCCAGTGCGTCTACCGTATCCTTTTCCCCTATCTGTTGCCTCCACATAGCATAATATAACCCTTTCTGGGAAATGAGATCGGCATGCTTGCCCGATTCAATAATACGGCCTTTCTCCAATACGTAAATACTATCAGCATGCATAATGGTTGATAGCCGGTGAGCGATGAGGATAGTAATATGGTTCTCTTTTTCAGATACGTTACGGATAGTTTCGGTGATCTCCTCCTCAGTGATAGAATCAAGGGATGACGTAGCTTCGTCAAATACCAGGATATCCGGCCGGCGTAATAAAGCACGGGCTATTGACAGGCGTTGTTTTTCACCGCCAGATACTTTTACACCACCTTCGCCAATTACAGTGCTTAAACCTTTATCGGCCCGGGCCAGCAGGGTTTGGCATGCGGCACGCTGCAGCACATCCATACATTCCTCATCGGTAGCATCCGGGCGTACAAACTGCAGGTTTTCACGGATGGTACCCGAAAATAGTTGCGTATCCTGGGTTACGAAGCCTATTTTTTCGCGCAGCTGATCAAGGTCGATTTCTTTACTTAATGTGCCGTTGTATAAAATATCGCCCTGCAAAGGCTGATATAAACCAACCAATAATTTAACGAGCGTAGTTTTGCCCGAACCGGAAGGACCAACAAAAGCGATCGTCTCGCCCGAATTGGTTTCAAAGCTGATATGGTTAAGCGCGTTACGATTTGCGGTTAAGTGTTTAAAGCTAACGTCATTAAATGTTAAGGTATTCACTTTTTCAAGCAATACAGGTTTTTCGGGCTTTTTATCAATAGGAATACTCAATATCCGGTTAAAGTTACCAAGGGAAACCTCAGCCTCACGCCAGGAAAGGATTACATTGCCTAACTCCTGCAATGGGTTAAATAAAAAGAATGAGTAAAATAAAAAACTGAAATATTGGCCCGGAGAGATAGTGCTTTTAAAAATGAGCATCAGCAGAACCACCACCATCACACTGCGCACAAAGTTTACGGTAGTACCCTGTACAAAGCTCATGCTGCGTACATACTTCACTTTTTTCAGTTCCAGGTCGAGAATTTTGTAGGTAGTATTATTCAACCGTGCTATTTCCTGTTTTGCCAGGCCCAAACTTTTTACAAGCTCGATATTCCTTAGCGATTCGGTTGTTGAACCTGCCAGCGCTGTTGTTTCGGCCACAATTGTCTTTTGGATTTTCTTAATTCTCCGGCTCATGGCCATACTCACAAAAGTGATGATGGGTATCGCGGCGAAATATACCAGGGTAACCTTATAGCTCACGCTCACCGAGTAAACGATAACAAATACCATCCCGATGAGCGACACAAAAAGGATCCCGATAAAAGAGGTGATAAACTTTTCGCAATCTAAACGTACCTTTTGCAATATGCCCAAAGTTTCGCCGCTTCGCTGGTCTTCAAATACCTGGTAGGGCAACTCAAGCGAGTGCTTTAAACCATCGGCATACATCTCAGCGCCTACCTTTTGGGTAATGATATTGGTAAAATAATCCTGGAAGTTTTTAGCTATACGCGATACCATGGCAACACCAATAGCAGCGCCAACCAGCATCAGCACCTGGTTAAGGTATGCGTCATATTGTAGCTTACTGCGTTGTTCAATAACACGGTCAACAATACGCCCGGTTATCCATGGGTCGAGCAGTGAGAAGCCTATATTCATCGCCGCCAGGAAAAGTGCAAATACAACTATCCAGCGGTGTTTTTTTAAGTAAGAGATTAATACATTCATGTTTCAACGGCAAACATAAAAAAAGGGAATGGCTAAGTAGCTCATTCCCTTTTAATTTGACACAAGGTTAATATTAAACCGTCATGATATCTTTTTCTTTAGCTTCTGAAAGCTGATCAACTTTAGCAATATAAGCATCAGTAAGTTTTTGAACTTCAGCTTCGCCTGTCTTTATTTCGTCTTCAGAAACACCTTCTGATTTTAATTTTTTGATCTTTTCGTTAGCATCTTTACGGATGTTACGAACAGCCACCTTACCGGTCTCAGCCTCGGCTTTAGCTTTTTTAACCAAATCACGGCGGCGCTCTTCGGTAAGCGGCGGTACATTAATACGGATAATGATACCATCGTTTTGAGGGTTAACACCTAAATTAGCTTCTTTAATGGCTTTTTCAATAGGGTTTAACAATGATTTTTCCCATGGCTGAACAACAATGGTACGGGCATCAGGGGTGTTAACACTACCTATCTGGCTTAGTGGTGTTGGGGTACCATAGTAATCAACCCTGATATCGTCAAGTAATGAAGGGCTTGCCTTACCTGCACGTATTTTATTTAATTCGCTATCTGCATGGTCAATGGCCTTTTCCATCAAGGCCTTTGCATCGTTCACTTGTTTTTTAATGAGTTCGCTCATCGGTTTTTAAATTTTCCACAAAAGTAATAAAATCTATCAGTTTATGGCTTTGGTATTTGGGTTCAATTCAAAAGCATTTAACATTTAATAACATTATTTAACATTTAAATATTATTGAATGATAGGTATATTAGTATAAAATAATATCACCATGAAAAAAACCTTAATCCTTGCTGCTATCATAGCCTGTGCAGGCCAGCTTAAAGCACAAAACCTCAATAAGGCACCTAAAAACAATAACGCTGCCGATAAGCTATTTAACTTGAAACCATTAAAGGCTGATACTAATCTGTCTAAACTTATCCCAACGCTTCCCCCAAACGTTTTTTTTAATCATAACAATACACTACTGAACACCCACGAACTTATTGCAGATGAGCCCGTTTACAGCCGGATGCCGATTGTTAAAACTTACCCAAACGACAACATGCCGATTGTTAAAACTGACGAACCCGGGATAAAATACCATATGCTCATTAAAAGAATAGATGTTGTTAATCCGGATACTGCCGGGGTAAAAAAGGAAAAAGTTACTCCGTAGCCAGTTCGTCTGACAATAGTCCCTGGTCTCCTTTACACTTCACTTTTTCGCGCTTTTCAACCACCTGTTCAAAGCTCTTTTCATAATCGGGGTGATTAGTGCCCATCAGCCTGTCCCATATATTGAAATATAAACCATAATTGCATTTAACTAATCGGTGGTGCATATTATGATGCGTTGAAGTATTGTGCCATTTAAACAGTTTATGCGTAGTAAACCCCTGGGGAAAAAGCTCATAGCCCAGATGACCGGTCACGTTTAATAGCAACGAATACAAAGAAAATATAGTAAGCGCTGTGCCGTGATAGGGAATAGTAAAGGCGATAAGCGGTACAATCCCAATCTCCACTACGGCTTCCAGCGGATGGAAAGCATAAGCGGCAAATGGTGTCGGATTAGTTGACAAATGATGCGTTTTATGCATCAGCTTAAACAAAGGCTTCCAGTGCATAGCCCTGTGTGTCCAGTAAAAGTAGGTGTCGTGCATCAGGATCATCAGCCCTATACTCAAAAAATAATAAACATATCCTTTATCGCTGATGTTTGGATAGATCCTTGTTAAATGCTGCTTACTGGCGTAGATCACCAACAGGATCACCGCACCAAATATCAGTATAGTAAAAAACGAATAAACGATTTCGCGACGGATATGCTTGCTTTCGGGATAGCGTTGCTGAATTTTTGAATACCAATATGTTCGTCTTCTCCACACGTAAAAAAAGAAGTATAATGCCCCGGCAAATACCAGGTAACGCCCTGCTATCGAAAGCAGGACCCGGGAGATTTCTGTTATTTTATCGATGGAGGGTTGCAGTGGCATTGTTAATTTAACACTGATTATTTTGATTCACAATATAGCAATCCTTTATTAGCTTAGAGGGCACAAGTACGCCCCGCTCTTGCAACCACACAATACTTGCGCCAGTTAAAGGCGCATCCTGTCTTATTTTTATCCGATTAAAAATCCTTATTTAAAACTTTTTCCAGCTCTGCGAAGCTGATATTCATTTTAATCCGGCCTTGTTTGGCATACGAGATCTCACCGGTTTCTTCAGATACAATGATCGCCGTGGCCTCATTTGCCTCTGTAACACCAATACCTGCCCTGTGGCGCAGGCCGAACTGCGCCGGCAGATCAGTTTTTTCGGTAAGCGGCAAAATACAACTTGCCGATTTAATCTTATTCTCCGAAATCACCACCGCACCATCATGCAGCGGACTAGTTTTCTGAAAAATACTTTCCAACAATCGCTTTGAAATTTTGGCCTCCACCACCTCGCAACTGTTTTGATAAAACTGTTCGTCATAATACTTGGCGAAAACAATGAGCGCCCCCGTGCGGGTTTGCTTCAGGCTTTTGCAGGCATCAATTATTGGCTTGATCCTGGCGTAATTATTTTTCTCAACTTCCGATTTTCCGAAGAAATATTGCCACCAGGCTTTATTGCGTTGGAGTGAAGCATTTTTACCTACCAATAATAAAAATCGCCTTACTTCCTGTTGAAAAACCACGATAATGGCAATGATCCCCACATCAACAAATTTGCCCAGGATAATGGTAAGCAGCTTCATATCCAAAGCCTTCACCACAAAATTGAGGGCAAAGATCACTGCAAACCCAATAAAGATATTAGCTGCAATGGTTCCCCTGATAAGGTTATACAACTGGTAAATGATCAAAGCCACCAGCAATACATCAAGAATAGAAAAGAAACCTATTTTAGGGAAGAGGGATTGTATGGACTGCATTTACGAAGTTAATAAGTTTACCCGAACATAAACGCCGGAAGAGCAGTAATTATGATGTGCTGCCTTTGAACACCGGTCATTTTACATACCTGTGTTATTATTTCAGGGGATGTATGGTCCGCCCGGCACGCCCCAGTCCCATTTCGGCATAGGCGTATCCGGGCTTTCTGTAGTATTATCTGTTTGGGAGTTCAGCACTGCTATCCGCGTACCCCACTCAAGGTAAGCCATAAAAGCTGAGCGAAATTCTGGATCATCGGGCAGTGACAGTTCATCGGCAGTTTGCAGCAACAGTTCAATCCAGCGCTTGCGGTGCGCTTCGGTTAAATGCTTTTGCAAATGTTTATTAATCATGGCATAATGGCTGCCTTCAGTTTCGCTATAGGTTTTTGGGCCGCCAAAAACTTCACTTACAAAATGCGCCACATGAATCCGGTGCTGGGGCGACATATGCTTAAATACGGGTTCCAGCAGCTCATCGGCCAAAACCTTATCATAAAATTCATTGAAAAGTAGTTCAAAAGCAGGTGTACCACCCGCCCATTCAAACAATGTAGGGATTGTAGCTGTCATAAGTGTAAAAACCGGTTGTGATAAAGATAGGGAG
>Ga0075366_10000837_pt1 | contig 14790 bp, 15 predicted proteins | sample EndMethybrTD3031_FD_72351 | JGI IMG/M metagenome (GOLD analysis project Ga0075366, IMG submission 72351) | Populus endosphere microbial communities from Tennessee, USA - Endosphere MetaG P. TD hybrid TD303-1 | ecosystem: Host-associated > Plants > Roots > Endosphere | place: USA: Tennessee...
GCAGGTTGTCGACCGAACCCAGCAACGCGGTAACAGGCTTCCGAGCGCTTCGCATGGACGAATGGTGCATTGCTAAAAGAGCGCTCATTGCCATCAATTTTGGTGGCCACTTCTGATGCCGTATAAAAGCCTTTAGGGATGAAGAAAAGATAGCGGCGCCTGCCGAGGCTCTGCTCCGGTAGTGTGACCATGCAGCGCCCATAAGCGCGACAGGATTAACTAGACCCGTACCGAATTCTTTGATAATAGCGTTGGCATACTTCTCCATTTCGGGGAGTGTCTGGGCACCATGTCCAGCAGCCACCCAGTCTTCTTCATATCCAGCTTGTTTGGCATTGTCCACCCGTTCGCTCGCCAGCAATTCCTCAACAATACCAAGGTGTAGCGGCTCCTGTCCGTCTGCTAAATGAGCGGAGCGCCGTTCGGCGTCCGAATCTCTTGGGACGTACACTTCCTTCTAAGCTTCTGTAATCTGATGTCAAAGCAAAAGTAAGTAGTAATTATATCATAATAGCTACTGCTCTACAATTCCTATGCTCTGGATAACCTGGTCGCGGAAGGATTCGTATGCCTTCTGGGTGTTTGTATCCTGCTCACCAGCATAGAGTGTTGGCAGAGCCAGCTTGTGGTAGCGCGAGTTGGCCTGGAATACAAGCTGATACGTCGTGGCAGCTTTGTTATTGGACTTGAAGCCGTACACGTCCGTGCCACCTGAACTTTTGTGCGCTGTAACTTCGCCGTAGATCATGCCGAGACGGTACTGCGCAGGATCATCCGGGTTGGTTTTACTCACAACCCAGCGGCCCTCATTGGGCAGTTTGCGTACTTTTGGCCCCTGGCTGCGACTGGGGATCTCGTTTGCGCCTTGCTTATACGTCTCAAGGAAAAAATCTCCGGACATGTGGTCAATGGGCGTGGCGTCTGATGTCTTGCTTTTGTGCTGGGATTCAACGTCGGGAAAATCATCTTTGGTGAGGCCGCAGCAGAACTCGCTTGTCGCTGTTATGTCGCCAAACACTTTCGGATAAGCAAACTTTAGACCGAGCTCTTTAGACTCGTACCACTGCCAATCTTTTGGCAATGCAAAACCCTTGTTATCGACATTCTTTTTCTGTTGGTTTTGTGCGTCTGGGGTGCTAGAGTTACCGGTCTTTGTGGGGTCTGCCTGGGAACGACTGACATACCAGCCGGCGAATCCTACAATAAAGATAACCGCGAGCGCCATAAGCCCGTGTATAAGTGTGAAACCTGTTTCTTCCTTTATCCCAATTATAGAAAAACGTCGTGCCATAACGGGGATTATACGCCATAGTGCGTGCTTGTAGCGAAACAATAAAGGTACTGTTAAATATCTGTTAAAACTGCTGGTTCGAGTCAAAAAACAATTTGCTAGCCATAAGAATTTTGCTAAGCTATAGTGGATAGGAAAGTGCAATAAGCTACTAAATTAACCACACATATAAGATAAGTACATGGCACGATTACCACAACAAGGCTCTGACGACGGTGTATGGGGAACCATCTTAAATGACTTCTTAAGCGTTTCGCATGCTGCCGATGGCACAGTCAAACCGGGCGCAGTCGATTCTTCGGCAGTTCAAGATAACTCGATAACAAACGCTAAGCTCGCAAGCGGTTCAGGCTCCGATGGACAAGTTCTTACTAAGGACTCCGGTTCCAGCGGCGGATTTGCATGGACTTCTGTTGCAGGGTCACCCGATGCGACCAGCTCAACCAAAGGTCTTGTGCAGCTTGCAGGTGATCTGGGCGGAACTGCTGCTTCACCGACTGTCCCTGGCCTCTCTACTAAAGTGAACACATCCACAACTATAACCGCCGGAACGGGCCTGACCGGAGGCGGCGACCTAAGCACCAACCGGACCTTGACCGTGAGTTACGGTACAAGCGCCGGCACAGCCGCACAGGGCAACGACAGCCGCATCACTGGGGCTGAGCAAACTACCAACAAGGGTGCGGCCAACGGGTACGCCAGCTTGAACTCATCAACGCGGGTACCGACGGCGCAGCTTGGATCCGGAACCGCAGACAACACCACGTATCTTCGGGGCGATGGTGCGTGGACGGCGGCTCCCGTTACCAGCGTAGCCAGCAAAACCGGGGCTGTCACACTCGTAAAAGGTGACGTTGGGCTGGCGAACGTCGACAACACAAGCGATGCCAGCAAGCCGATTTCGACTGCGACACAAACAGCGCTCGATGGCCTGGACACCCGCCTGGATACCCTGGAATCCGCAGGTATCGTCTCCCTTAGCGATGGCGCCACTATCGCAACCGACGCCAGCGCCGGAAAACACTTCCGCGTAACCGTAGCCGGTGATCGTACCCTGGGCGTGCCCACTAACCCAACAGACGGTATGCACCGCATCTGGGAAGTTACGGCCTCTGCCGCCGACCGAAATCTTACGCTATCCACAGGGATATCCGGCAGCTTTGAGCTGACGACCAACATTACTTCGCCGATAACCATAACCAATGGCAAAACGCACTTTATTGGAGCAATCTATAACTCCACGCGCGCCCGCTGGACTGTGCTTGCCTCTCAGGCCACTTCGTAATGGCAACATTTACGGATGATTTTAACCGCGCCGATTCAACAAACATCGGCAACTGGACCGAAATTACTGACAACTGGTCTATATCGAGCAACCAGCTGGCACCTGGCGTGTCTGTCACTGGCGTCGCGCTCTATGCGTCACCAGTCAGTACGACAGATCACTATGCTGAAATCACGCTGTCCAACGCTTCTTCCAGCTCCATGGGCGTATTTGCCCGATCAGATGTAGGAGGCAACAATTTTTACCTCTGGCGGAATGATGGTGCGGAATGGACGCTTTTCCACAATATTGGCGGCAACTTTACCTCTATTGGAAGCTACACGGCTGCCGCTGCCAACGGGGATGTGGCCAAGATACAGTGCCAAGGCTCAACTATTAAAGGTTTTGTGAATGGTGTCGAGCGCGTGTCCGTTACCGACACCAACATCACTACCGGAAATTATGGCGGGGTCCGATGCGCTGCAAGCTCTACTGCCAGATTCGACAATTTTACGGTAAGTGACCTCGGTGGTGGTCCTGTAATACACACGGGTGCTTTTTTCCAGTTCATCCAGCCCATCTAGCGCTTCACTGCTTCATCAAAGTATTTTAAGAGTAGTCTAGGAGGATTTATGCAAAGTCAGCTTAACCCTTATCTTGGATTTAAAGATAACGCACGCGAGGCGATGGAGTTTTACAAAAGCATCTTCGGAGGCAAACTAGAGCTGCACACCTTTGATGAAAACGGTGCAGTCGGAGATGCTGCCGATGGCAAAAAAATTATGCACGCCATGCTCGAAGCCGAGAATGGCATCACTTTTATGGCATCCGACACTCCGACCGGCATGTCGTATACCCCCGGAACCGCAATAAGCATGTCTATAAGTGGTGACGAAAAAGATGAGCTAACGGACTACTTCAACAAACTTTCCGAAGGCGGCAAGATCGTCATGCCACTTGAAGCAGCACCATGGGGCGATATCTTTGGCATGGTTACCGACAAGTTCGGCGTGCAGTGGATGGTCAACATAGCAGGCAAGCCGGCATAGGCGCCAGCCTGGAGTCTCGCCTGATATCTCTGGTGACAGCACAGCATAAAGCAGTTTTTCGTACCCTTTGTGTACCAAAGTAGAGCACTGATCAAAAATATGATATAGTCTTACGCATGTTCAGTGCCAGCTCGCTATCCCAGATATCTGGTGTTACTCCTTTGACTTTTGCAGACGAACAGCTGTTTCGCACGGCTTTCTCTAAACATAGGCTGCTCTATGGCCACAGTTGGCTGTACATGCTTCGCGCCGCCCACATCGACAATGGGAGTATGGGCTACAAATATGCTGACCACGAATTAGTGGCAGCCATTGGTTACCGCCACGATTTTATTTATGTCACGCCATTGTTCGATGGGACTGGTGGAGTAAGGCTGCGCCAGCTCTGTAGAGAACTTTTTAAAGCCAGTGGTAAGTCGATCCTCATCAAGAAGTTCCAGCATCAGTCATTTGAACAGCTGTCTGTTCAAAGTCTTGACGCGTCAAAAGGACTCCCTTTAGAAGATGACACGTGCCCGGAGACCGTCCTGCACCTGCAAAAGTTTTTCGTTTCAAAAGATGGCACAGTTAACCCGATCGCCAAAAAACTTATAAGAAGAGCCCGGGCCTTCGAGCGGCTTGGCCTTGAATTCCAAATTGTAGAGGATGTAACCAAAGTGCCGCTTGAGAAGATCGAACGGTTCCTGGCGGCCGACCCGGAAAAGCATGCAAGCTATCTCCCTATTGTGCGTTATCTCCACACACAAACAGCCGACCGCTACAAGTACCGTGTCATGGTTTTTCTGCACAAGGGCGAAATCCGCGGCCTCTACATGACTGAAGTTCTTTCGATGACAGAGCTAGGATTGTATGGCGGAATTACCTCTAAGGATGTTGGCGGCATCACCGAGTGGATGGATATTCACTTCTTTAGGAAGGCATTCCTAGAGGGTATCCAGACTATTCACCTTGGAGGAGCTGAAAACGAGGGGATCGCTGAATATATCAGCAAGCTGCTGCCGTACCGTCCATCGTATTTCGCCCAAACGGTTCTATATGATTACACGGCCGGCAAACATGACATTGCAGTGCACATACGCCCGGTTGAAGAGAAAGATTTTAATAGCCTTGCTATCGTGTACCGCAACTTATATAACTCCTTGCACGACCTTGGGGAGCTGTGGACTAAAGAAAGCGCCCATCGCTTTATATCGCACTTCTATCATCGTCAGCCGGACCTCTTCTTTTTGGCAGAACTTAAGGGCGAGGTGGTCGGAGCGGTTGTTGCAGCCATCCAGCCCTGGTGGGACGGCAATCACCTTGTGGAGGGGGAGCTCATCACTGATGAGCGCTATCGCGACACCAACCTCAACAAGCAACTGCTAAAGCGACTCCTTACTGATGCCCGTGACAAATACCACGCCGTTGCCTGGGATACGTTCACCCCAAATACCTCAAAACATCCGCTCGGCTCGTACAAAGAGATCGGGTTTGCCGAAGTCCCTCAATGGGCAGCAATTACTGGCGACGTGCATACCGTACTCCAGCGCCTTGGGGCCTAACGCCTTCTAGTTCGGCTTCCAGGGCCGTGGGCCCGCCTCTATTACAGCAAAATATTGCTGTAATTTTTTTCACGAGTGTGCCATGATGAAAGCATTACCAGTTTTATCAAGCTAAAATTAAGGTACTAGAAAAGATGAACCATGCGTCAACCCCGAATCTAAATCGACGATCTTTTAAACGTGTCGGAATAATTGCGGTATGTCTGCTACTTCTGGCAACGACGTGCTCGCTGTTCGTAGCGAAATCGGCCCAGGCTTCCGCTTGTGCTCAACCGGCAACTGATTTCGGTACTGTTACATCGACAATCCAAATTAGCACTGCCACAAAGTATCGCGTATGGAGCAGGATAATGGCTCCGGATACCAATGCAAACTCATATCTTTTGGAAGTTGATGGCAATACCTGCTACACCGTAGGGGATAGCGGTATTCCCACAAATGCCTGGGCATGGGTGGACTATCAGAATGGGAATACGGGCAGCAAGGTAGAGCATGATTTAACTTCCGGAAGCCATACCATCAAACTCATTGGCCGCGAACCAGGCGTCAAGCTTGACCGCGTCCTTTTTGTTTCTGACCTCGCCTGTGTGCCAGCCGGCAATGGCGACAACTGCGCCACCGATGGCGATATCGAGGCGCCCGCGGTCAATATCACTGCTCCTGCAGACGGCGCTAAGGTTTCGGGAACGACTAACATAACTGCGAGCGCCTCAGACAATACTGCTGTTACCAAAGCAGAGTTCTTTGTGAATGGTACGCTCGTCAACACCGACACGAGCGCTCCCTACACATACAGCTGGGCAACGACTACGGCTGCCAACGGCCCGGCAAGCTTGATGGCCAAGGCCTACGATGCCACCGGCAACAGCAGTTCCGACACGGTACAAGTGACTGTCGAAAATGGCGATTCGCAAGCACCATCCAAACCTGCCAACGTCTCGGCCCAGGCAAATGCCTACAATAAAGTTACTGTCAAATGGAGCGCCAGCACCGACAATATCGGTGTAAGCGGCTACTGGGTAAGCCGGGGTGGCGTTGTGTTAGCCAAAGTTACGGGTGCCACCCAATACGTCGACAACAGCGTACTTCCAAACACCGACTACAGCTACAGGGTTTCAGCATTTGACAATGCTGGCAACACCTCTGCCCTGTCAGATGAGGCCAAGGCAAAAACGCCCAATACGCCCGATACCCAAGCACCAAGCACACCAGGCAACGTCAGCGCCCAGGTATCCAGCTCAACGCAAATCAATCTGAAATGGGATGCCAGTACCGATAACATTGGTGTGGCAGCCTACGAAGTCTACCGCCAGACAGGCAATGGCGCACCCGCCAAGATAGCTACCGTAACCAATCTCAGCTATGGTGACACGGGGCTGTCCCCTTCTACCAGTTACTCATACTACGTCGCGGCCAAGGATGCAGCCGGCAACACGAGCCAAAAATCCAACACCGTCCAGGCTACTACCCAGGCCAAGCCACAGCCTCCCGCCAACAATAAGATGGGCACACTGACCGGTAAGGTAAAGCTCGATAAGCGTCGCCCGGGTACTGCTACGGTCACCTTGACAACGTGGGGCTCGAAACGGATTGTCAGCACCGACAGCCAAGGCCGGTATACCTTCCATAACATACCGGCTGGAGTCTACGTGGTGAGCTACCGCGCACCCGGGTACTACAGCAAAAACACCATCGTCCACATCAAAGCCAACAAGACCCATACCAAAAACGTAAACTTACAGCGGCGCTAAGGCAGAGGAACATATGGAAGACTATAGCTACGACAACCCTTCAGCACAGAGCCAAGCCGCTACCCTGCAGGCTACAAACCGAAACACGAAAAAACGCTGGGCGATACTTGTGGCCGCCCTACTCGTTATCGGCGCATCCGCCTTTTACGTACTCCGAAGCCGTTCCGAAATTGCCGCTGCCGAGCCGGTTGCCATGGTAGAGATCACGGCCGCGGGCTTCTCGCCGCAGACCATCACCATCAAGAAAGGGCAAAGCGCGGTTTGGATCAACCGGGAGACTGCTGCCCATCAGCCTGTGGCGAACCCCTTCCCCACAGGTGATTTACTGCCCGGTTTCAACAGCAGCGAGCCGCTCGCCAAGGGAGACTCTTACACTGCTACGTTCGACAAATCCGGTACCTATCCGTACCACGACGCACTCAACCCATCAGCATTTAACGGCGTAGTCATCGTCGAATAACATAATATCGAGGTTCACCCGCATGGAAGGCCAATCTTTTATCACAAAACTACAAAATAAGTTCAACGGGCGTAAACGGCTCAATCTTGTGGCGGCGACAGCTGTGGCAGTCGTAGTCGCGATAGTCGGCTACGTGCTGCTTTCAACATTTGCTGCCGGGCCATTTGCCAGCCTTGATCCGGAAAATAGTACCGTCGGCGGCAATGCCAGTATTATTAATGATGCCAGCGCTTCCGGGGGCAAGGCCCTGCAATTCGGACTTGGCGGCGGAACGCCACCGTCTGCCGGCGGATGGCCGACTTCCTCGCCTGCCATGGTGTGCGGTAACAACAGCATTCTTGGAGGCGGACCTACGTCTGCCCCGACTGGAGCAATATCTGTGCCGGCAGGCGACAACAGCAATGTCAATTTTGGATTCGACAACAAAACTTACTGGTTTGCCCCCGGGGTGCATACACTCGGGACTGACCAGTACTCCCAGATTATACCCGGAGACGACAGCACATTCGTTGGCGCACCCGGAGCCATCTTGGACGGGCAAGGCAAAAACAACTACGCTTTTACCCAGAAAGCCAAAACAGTCTACATCCGCTACCTGACTATCCGTAACTTTACTGCGCCGCGTGATGAAGGAGTCGTGAACCACGACGCCGGTGATGACTGGACCATCGAGTATAACACCATCGCCAATAACAAGGGCGCCGGGCTGATGGCCGGGCCGAACAACGACTACCGCTACAACTGTATCCGCGACAATGGCCAGTACGGCATCAACTCCTGCTGCGGCCTGGATACCGAAGCAGGCGATATCCAAAACTTCACGCTCGACCACAACGAAATTGTCGGCAACAACACCGATGACTGGGAAAGCAAAGTCGAAGGCTGCGGCTGTACCGGCGGCGTAAAGTTCTGGCTTAATAAAAATGTTACCGTGACCAATAACTGGGTGCACCACAACAAGGGTACGGGGCTGTGGCTGGATAACAACAACCGTGGGTTTATCGTCGAAAATAACTTTATAGAAGAGAACGAAGGCATGGCCGTGTTTGTCGAAGCGGGGTATGATGCGCGCATCCGCTATAACAACATCAAGCGCAATGCCATCGTCGAGGGCAAGGCCTTCCGCGACCGCAATGATCCCTTCCCGATTGCCGCCGTGTATGTTTCTGAAGCTGGCGCACCAGCCGGCTACAACCTAAAGACATCGCCGATGCTCATCAGCAATAACCTGTTCGATGACAACTGGAGCGGCGTCGCCCTATGGGAAAACGCTGACCGCTACAGCGGTTCCAGCGCACATACTCACGTTTCCGGAACTATCAAAATCGGCAGCTTGTACGATGATGCAGCCTGCGATGGCGCCAATGACACGATCCCGAGCAGTGTTGGCGACAAATACAAGTGCCGCTGGTCAACCGAAAATATACTGATCGAGAATAACGAATTCCGCATCAATAAAGCTTCCGTTGGAGCGGGCTGTTCAGGTGCAAACTTCTGTGGCATCAATGGCATCTTCGCTAACGTCGGATCGTATCCTGAGTTTTCGGGCTACACTATTCCATGGCGCGTTACCTTCCAGCAAAACAACATCTTCCGTAACAACAAGTACTTCGGTGACTGGCGCTTCGCTGGCTTCCAAACCACAAAACCTGACGGCTCACGTATCACCTGGCAGGAATGGACCGCGCCCGCACCTGCGGTTCCGTCCGCCTTCACCAATGACAACCGTCCGAAAACATTCGGCCAAGACCAGGGAAGTACGTTCAGCAACTAACGCCTGGCGGGCACCCCTGCCTCTGAATCTTCAAGCATCGTCAGTTGGCTGTACAAGCCGCCGCTGTAATCCGATGTAGTAAGAAGAGGCATGATAGTCCACCCGCCCAGCTACCAGCCTACCCCGCTTACCTCTTGGGGTGCTTTCAGCGGACAAAAAAGACTGTCGGACTCACCCTATATCGAGAGTGTCTGGGAGGGCGTGGCATCCCGCGGCGGCGCGCATATAACTGCTGCCAAGTGCCGGCTGCAAACATGTTCGGCTGCACACCCACACGTTTGCTTTGCCCCATTTCGAAAATGTCGAGATGTTTACCGAGCGCCTGTTTAAGGCACAGCTTCTGGACCGCGATATCGTTGTGGAGGAAGCAATGTCCGGCAAATCAGGCGAGGTGAAAAAGGGACGATTACACAGAGTTCTATGAGTTGTGGCCGCCGATAGAACGGACAGGGTTATCAACCTGGCACATTAGCGCGCCGATACAGGGCGCCAGAGCGGCGTCTCCGTGCGCTTCTACATAAGAATCCAAAGCTCCTAGGCTAAAACCGGACACATCAACCATCAAAGAAGGGGTAGCGGTTAAGCCTACCTCTGTTGTCCCCGTTTTCTCTTCTGCGGGAAACGTTTCTTCAGGAAGACGAATACGTGTAGGTTCGACGATCGGGATGGCGCGGTCGCCAAGCAATGAGCTTTCAATAGTAATCATTTTACGCATATTCCTATTTTAGCATAAGCAGAATGAGCTTTATTCGGGGCTTACTCAATCCAGACTTCTCTCTTTATTCTCTGGTATACTGGGTTTCATGACAAGAATCCAGAATCTTGAGAGATCGGTTGTTGATTTATACGCCGCACAGAATCCTGCGCGTGCAGACTGGGCTGACTGGCTCGGTGATAATCATATTTTTCTGGTCGCCGATCATGCGACTGAGCTTGCAAGACGGTTTGGAGCGAACGAGGAGCTGGCTCGGGCCGGAGCAATCTTGCACGATATTGCAGATACCAAAATGAGCCGCTTCGCAGATGATCACAAAGAAACAAGCCTTACGATAGCCCGGGAGCTGATGCAGCAAGCCGGCTTTGACGATAGCGAGATACGCCTTACGGTCGACGACGCTATCCAGTTTCATAACTGTCACGACGGCCGTGTTCCAGCCAGCCTGGAGGGCAAGGTTCTTGCTACTGCCGACGCAAAAGCTCACCTGTTATCAGATTTTTACCTCTTTGCCACATGGACAATGGGCAAGGAAGGGAAAACCCTGGAAGAAGTGAAGCAATACGTGCTAAAGAAAATCGACCGGGACTTCCATAACAAAATCCTTCTTGATGAAGTCCGTTCCGAATGCCAAATGGCTTACGATGCCTTACGGAAGGTATTCAGCCAAACATCCTCGTTCTAGTAGTACCGCAATAAATCCCGCTGTATGGAATTCTCCGCCATTTCGGCACTAACACGTCAACATTTGCTCGCTAGTTGGTCCAGCCGTAGTTCACGGTCGTCGGGGCCGCCAACGTGCGGACAGGGCTGTGAGGCGCCCGGTGACCGCTCATAACGTCGAGCATCCAGGACAAGTGAGGACGGATATCCACTAGCACACCTAGACCCTGACTACCATCCGGCGCTGACGAACAACTGGAGCCCGACCAGTCATCGCCGTCGTAGATGACAAGTGCTCGCAGCTCCCTTACATCAAGGAGCCCCTTTGTGTAGGCGGGTGCCCCGCTGTCACCAAAACACGCCTGCTCGTGCAGGCCGCTGGTTGCGCCCTGGCAGGTCTCGTGGTCCGGGTACCACAGCGATGCACACGCACTGTCGGGCTTTAATATCGTTAAGGCTTTGCTCTTCATCGCCATTTACATACACTTTACGGTGATTCACTAATTTTCGCCTTATTCCATGTTCAGCCGACAGTTCAGCCATCATCTTTTGCTCATCTTCAACCAAATCACTGGAGATAATATCGAACTTGCCGTCTCTTGCCTGCAAGACTGTTTTGAAAGTCCCTTCTTTTTTCTTAGTAAGCTTCAAGACATGTCCTATGGGCTGATTAAAATATGTATATTCTTGGACATCCTCTTTGACCAGCGTGCCGCCTAATTCAACAATTCGCTTTTCTATATCTGCAAGAGATTTAACCCTGAGCTTTAGTTCGCGTCTCATCCATTAACTATAGCAAAAAAGACATCTGTTACGATGTCTTTACTTAATTAGTAGCTACAACGCTACAACGATGTACGGATAGACAAGAATGCGTATTGATTGTAAGATGCTTTCCTATGACGAGGCCAAATTTTTTCATTGGGCGACATATTGATAAAGAGACCTTACGTCAGCTGCATGCCATACAGAAACTCATAAAAGAGTCAGCGGAAGGCTACGTCATGACTAGTCGTCCGCACCTTACACATGTGGGCTCAAAGTTCATCGTACAACGGGCCATTCAGCTGAATGATGAGGATGCCAGAAAACTCATCTCACCTTTACCGGTATCGGCCGCAAATGAACTAACTTTAGGTGTAAGGGGGCTTAAGTCGGTACAGGGGAGGCGGCAAAAGCCGTATCTTGTAATTGACCTGGAGGATTCCAAAGGCATATTTCAGCGCGAAAACTATCAGATAAACACTAGGGTACAGCAAGGTCTGGGGCTCAAAATGCCCAGTTTGGGTATCCATATCCCACCGCATGTATCTATAGGCAAGGTCTTTACCGAAAACCTAACTTCGGAACTTCTTGAAGAAGCACACTCTCGTCTGCCAGAATCAATCACCTTTCTGCCGGTCAGCTACCCGCAATGCGAAAATGATGAAGCTCTAGTAGAATATCGAGATCTAAACATTCCTAATAAGATACCGAAGTTATTCCTTGACGCCTTACGAGGCCAAAACCCAACAAACGATTGACGGTCGTACAAAAAATTCCCCGCAGTTCTAGCCTGCGGGGAATTTATATCTGTTGAGTGTTTCGTAAAACGCTGAAACTTCCAAATGGTGAGCCCGCGGAGTCAGAACTGGAACACTTTGCAGACTGGCTTGGAACAGATTGTTACGGCACTCAGCGAGACAGGAATCGACGATATAGAGCTTACAGCTCGTCGAAAGATTTTGTAATGACCTCGGGATTTTTAATGCCAAGCCTATCAATAATTTCCGTGCTCGGATTCTTACCCTCGATGATCAAGAACCTGCCCACATCTCTTATGTTATTTAGGCTCAGCTTGTCGTCATCAAGAACAAAGAACAATCTTTGATTTACAATTTCTTTCTTAATGCCAAACTTATTAGTAAATTCTCGGAGAAGTTTGTTCTCATTATCCACTCGGTCGCTAGAGATGATGTCGAACTTCCCATCGCGTGCCCTAATGACCGTCTTAAAAGTACCTTCAGGTTTTTTTGTGATCTTTAAAACTTCTCCAGCAGGTTGATTAAAATAAATATATCTGTACGTGGCCCTTTTGCCTTTAATGGCGCCTATTTTGAGAGGGCGTTCATCGATATCTGGGATATCGTCTATTCTGATCTTTAGTTCGCGTTGCATGCCTGAATTTGTATTAAAAGCTAGTTAGACTGTAGCCAGCCAGTTACGTACCGTTTCTTTTAACTCATCACGTTCGCTTGCCCTATCAAAAGTATGGACCGCACCCTCTATGATGTGTAGCTCTTTTCTGCCAGGAAGCTTATCGAAAAGGACTTGATTGTGCGTGGGTGGTGTGGAATCGTCTTCACTGCCAGTTACCATCAGGACAGGCATCGTGAGTTTGTGCGCTTCTGGCAGAAGACTGTACTTTAGGCGATCTTCCATGCACGCCCACTTAAGTCGCTTTTCGGTTCCGCCTGAACCCTTAAAAATCCAGATGCCATCCTTTTTCCAGTTATTCAACATCTCTTGGGAGTGGTATTTTGGCGTTTGCAATGTCAGCTCGCCGGATATAACTGAGGAAATCGGCGCGAGAGCTTTTACTTTCTCAGGATATTTCTCGGCAAAAAGACTTGTCGCCATACCGCCAAAGCTATGACCCGCCAGCACGAAAGGTTCTACATACCACGGCTGTTCTGCCGCCCACGCAATCACATCTCCCAAATCATTGTAGTAACCAGTGAGGGTTGCGTCTTCATATCGACCATCACTTTCACCAAAAGTGTTTGTCGTGTCGAAGGTTACTACCGTATAGCCAGATTCAAGAAAGGCTTCAGCAATTGAGCGGATATGCAGTTCATCTTTATTGCCACTAAGTCCATGCATTACAAAGGCGAGCTTGTCAGACTTCTCTAAGCCTTCTACAACCACACAAACCCTTTGGTTGTGACGATTCTTTATAAACGTCTTCATTATTTAATGATAACAAAAAAGACACAGCCTATGTCATGTCTTCTTTGTTGTATATCCTACAATGGTGAGCCTAACGACTACTCTGGTCGAAACCTTCTTCGGTGAGTTGGGATATATTGAGACGCGGTTGGAGGTGCTGGGCGTACCTGGGTTGAATCAGTAGCTGCTCCTAATTGAGCTGTATAAGCGAGAGGGGGCAGGCGTGTAACCTTCTATTTGAAATCTAAAGATCAGATAGGTGATACGCGTACTCACCGAGCTTTTTTTGATAGTTGCGCCTTTGAAGTGCCTGCTCAAGATCGGCTAGGTAACGCTCAACATCTGTATGAGAATGGTGGGCATTCGGCTCAAATATCGGCACAACAATACCAGGAGAGGGCATATAGCACCTATCATGAAAAGTTTTCATGCCACGTAATCCCAATAGATCTATAGGATCTTCTATTCCGTCGTCAATGCGCTGCCTAATCATTCCATATAGTTCACTCCCGTTCTTCACGTGCCCTACCCACTCTTCAGGAGTACTGAATACGTCTTTAGCAAAACTGGCCGGTATACTCGGATAGCATCCACGGCGCTCCAAGCGCCAGTTCATGACCGCACGCGATCCACGTCCGTTAACGCCACCGGCAAATGGATGAATTTGGATCTGTGCTTGCTGGAATCCCGCAGCCTCTTCATAGGCATCAAGTTCCGGCGATAACGATCCGAAGGTATGAAATATTTCATCACGGGCGTGCTCCACTTCCCACTCGACATATTTTATATAGCCGCGGTGCGGATGCTCTGGATCGCCAGCGCTTAGAAATGAAACCCACGGTAAGTGATCTAAGGCACTGACTTGCGCGGGCGTTAGATCTACGGGGCAAAATTCGCCGTCTACAAACCGACCACCACGCGAATACTTCGGACCACGCATCTCACCACCTTTTACTTGACCTTCGTCTGTCATGAGACATGTATCTATATCCTCCAACAGCCAGCCAATAGCAAACGCGTCATGAAGCTGATACTGCTCGTCCGCATGCCGAGTGAGTAAGCGAGCCTGCAAGTAGCCGGCCCATTCTTTATCGCCAAACATCCGCTCGATTGGTAAGTCACTTTCAGTCAACAAGGAGGCAACTATAAATCTCTGATCCACTAGTAGACATGCTTCTAGAAATCTGTCGGCCGGTGCTTCAATTCCCATACCACTTTCAAGACGGGCAATTTTAGCTTCAAGAATCTCTGGTCCATAGTCGAGCATTTCCATAGTAAATCTCGAATTAGTATAGCTCATAAGATTAAGATAATGAGGTAGCTTAAAAACTCCAGGAAATCTCCTTGGAGCTCT
>Ga0075366_10000838_pt1 | contig 14788 bp, 13 predicted proteins | sample EndMethybrTD3031_FD_72351 | JGI IMG/M metagenome (GOLD analysis project Ga0075366, IMG submission 72351) | Populus endosphere microbial communities from Tennessee, USA - Endosphere MetaG P. TD hybrid TD303-1 | ecosystem: Host-associated > Plants > Roots > Endosphere | place: USA: Tennessee...
GTTTCACTCGTCAGCCGGTTCAACTCGTCGTGAACATAGGTCAACGTGATGCCGGCGCTGACATCCAGCCGGCTGTTGATGTTCCGATTCAGGTCGTAGCCATACACCAGGTTGCTGACCGTGCCGCTCGACCCTGCCTGGCTGGTCTTCAGCAGCCCATCCGGAAAGTAGGTGTTCGTGGTGATCAGGTCGTTGCCGTACTTGAACTCGAGCGGCGCACCGTTCGGGTTCTGGCGCTGCAGCGTCCAGAGGGCGAGGTTGTTGCGTGCATCGACGACCTGCCGCAGATAGCCACGCGCGGTATAGACATTGTTGATCTGAAGGCCGGTCGGATACGTCCGCGAGCTCACGCGTCCGGTGATCGCGTCATAGCCCGTGCTCGCGGTGAAGGCCTTGTCATTGGCAAAGGTCGTGACAGTGCTCGGGCGACCGAGGTCATCGTAGTAATGCCGGCGCGCATAGCCGTTGCCGGCCGTGGCCTCACAAAGCCGTCCGATCCCCGTCTTGCAAGGAGGAGAACCATCGGCGTACGTCCTGCTGTCGAAGTACCAGTTGCTCTTCAGGTCCGGCTCGCTGCGTGCGGTCTGGCGGCCGAGCTTGTCGTAGGCCATGGTCACCCACCCCGCCACATCGGATGCGGTGGTACCCACATCAGCAATGGCCGGGCAGGCGGTCGGCACCGCGCCACCTCGCAGCTTCTGATCCTGCTGTGCCTTCAACTGGCCGAGTGCGTCATAGCAATAGGCCACGACACCGAGGTCAGGGTCGTACAGCGCAGTCTTGCGCCCGCGCGAGTCGTACGTGATCGACACCACGTTGAGTGCAGCATCGGTGGTTCGCACCAGATTGCCCAGCGGATCGTATTCGCGAGCCAGCGTTCCCTTCTTATCAGTGATGCTCTCGAGCTGCCCGGCCGCATTCTTGACGTAGACGACGGGAGCCTTCTTGGCATCCTCCACCGTGGTGGTCAAGCCGCTGTACGTGGTGTTGATCGAGGCCGGGCCACCGGCTGCGTTCAACTCGAACTGTCGAGTCACGCGGCCCAGCACATCTCGCGTGTAGCTGACGGACGACGCGCCGGGCAGGACTTTCGCGATGACTTCGTCATCGAGCTCGTAGATGAGGTCTGCCTGCATCGGTTCGCTGCTGCTCGATCCGTCGAAGCCTTCCGTCTCGGATCGGATCTCTCGCCCCAATGCGTCGTAGTAGGTGCGCGTGTAGGCTCCGTTGACCGTGCCGTCAGATCTGAGCGGCGTAGCCTGAACGTAGAACACCGGCTTCACCACGCTCGGCCCCACGGAGAAGGAGCCCGAGTGGAAACTTGCTCGCACCGTGCTGCACAAACCGGTAGCAGCACCGGCCGGCACAGAGACATCCTGCTTCCACGCAATGTCATCGCTGTACGTGCAGTAGACGTACTCCCACTTGATTCGTGTCTTGTCGGCGTGAATCTCCAGCGTCTTGCGACCCAGATCGTCATAGGTCCACTGGGTCGTCGAAAGACTCGGATCACTCTGCGTCGCCCCGTTCGGATCGCGAAGGCTGGTGGCCGTGCCAAATCGACCGTCGTAGGTTCTCTTCTCCTCGTGACCCAGCGGGTTCACTGTGGTCTCAAGAAAGCGCTTGTCCGCCGACCATGCGTTCGTGACGTCCCTCGGCGAGAACTTCGCCATCCCGGTCGGCGCAGCCGCCTCGCCAACCGCCCCGCTGACCGTTGCGGCGGCACCGGCACAGTTCCGTGTCGTAACGACGGTTGGTCGACCATACTCATCCGGCAGCTTGTATTCGGTCACCACGCACAAGTCCGAAATCTCCGGCTCGACGATGGTCTTCGTCAGCCGACCTGTCGCGGGGTCGTAGTCGAATGAAGTCGTCGTCCTGATTGTCGTGGCTGACCAGGCAGGCACAGCGGCGAGCACAAGCATGCCCGAGACACACGACAAGACCGCCCGAGTGGCCACGCGCTTCCAGCGATTGAGAGGTACTGTCAGCATGTCAGTCATCGCTCAGGAGCAATTGAAGAATGGTCATGATGGTTGCCGTCGTCTGTGCCGGCAGCTGAGGGGCGGGCGCCGGCGGCAATCCTCCCGAACCAGGAACTACTGGGGTGGCCACTGTAGGCCCGCCGCGGTCGGTCACTCGCTTGGTCAATCGCCCGATGAACCAGTTGGCCGGGTCGTTGTAATACGTGCTCGCCACCACGGTTGAGTAGTCGGTGGGCGAACCGTCCGAATTCAGGATCTGCGTCGTCTCTTGGCGCAGATTGCCGTAGTGATCAGGGTCTGCGTTGAGGATCCGGGTGCGGGGCAACAGCGCGCCATTCAGATCCTTGGATTGCGCATTGATCTCCGACGGATACACGAAGTAGCGCTTGTCCTGGGCAATGAAGCAGTTCGCGTCGATCGACAGCCTGCATCCGTAAGGACTGGATGCGGCCGTGTCGGGCGAGCCAGCGATCATCGCGGAGTACGAGTTCGTGGTGGTACTCAGGTTGTCCCACGATCCACCGCTGCCCGTGCTTCGACTCTCCACCAGGCCGATGTACGGGAAATCCTGTCGGAATGTCGTGCGTGTGCGCAAGCCTGTGATCGAATCGGCCATCTGCTGCCACCGGAATCCGACGAAACCACGCCCATTGCGCTCGACACGTGCCGAGCCATAGGAGAAGGACGTGACTCGGTTCAGGCGGCTTATCGTTGAGTTGCTGGTCACCCAGCTCACCGCCTGCTTCCGAACCTCGGAGACGACAGGAATGGCAGATGAAAGTGTCCAGGCTGAATTGTTGCTGGGGACGTCCTTTGCATAGTTCTGCCGAATCAGCATGATCGGCAAGGCATCAATGTTCCACGAAAGGATGCTTCCCGAGCCATTCGAGACCCCGGTCACGAGATTCGAGGGGGGACGTCCGAGAAGCCATGCCGACTTCACCGTCTTGCCATCGACGCGTACGAATCCGGCCGCGCCGCTGCCCGTGAAGTCACCTGCATACATGTCCGTGCATGCGGAAGAGCAGGTGTCCACATTCACAGCAGACGAATTGACGGAGAACGTGCCGTCGCCTTTCGAGCGCCACACGGTGTATCCCCCAACACCCGCCAGGTTGGAAGGCGTGTGCACCAGATCGGCCAAGCCATCCCCGTCCGTGTCGACGACCTGCCATGCGCCGTCCACCAACGGACGGTCTGGCGTCGACGGCAACGGCTTCCCTTCGAACGTTCCATCGCCCTTTGAAAACAGGGTCATGGATTGATTGAGATCCGCATCACTGAGGAGCCCGACTCCTACATGGTGGTCTCGGAATGTCGCTTGGACAACCAAGTCGGTTAGCCCATCTTGGTTGACATCGATAGGCACCCATGTATAGACCCGACTCTTGCTGCCGTCAGCCACCCCTTCGGATCCGGTCGCAGAAAAGATGGGGTTCTGGCTCCTTGAATAACCAAAGGTTCCGTCACCGTTTGATTGGCGAACAATGAGCCAGCTGCTGAAATTCTCTCGATCTATGTAGAACTGGACCAGGTCTGCCAACCCATCGCCGTTGACGTCCATGACCTGCCACTTGCTGCGAAACAACGCGTTCAGGATCTCGCCGTCCTCAAGCCAGAGCACCGTTCCGCCGGACCGCAGGAGTCTGGAGATGGTGAAGGTTCCATCACCGTTCGACTTCCAGACTCGCATGTCCTCGGTCGCGTTCCAGATCGCGACTTCATTGCTACCAACCAAGTGCACGAGGTCTGCCAACCCGTCTCCATTGACGTCCAGAATCAGCCAACCTCCTTGGGACAGATCACTACTGTCCGCGCTTGCGCCCGAAAAGGGGGAGATTGCGAAAGTCCCATCGCCATTGGACTTCCACACCCGCACGAGTCCGGGCGTTGCCGTGATGTGCACGAGGTCGGCCAATCCGTCGCCATTGACGTCCAACACCTGCCACGTGCCGGTTGAAAGGCCCGTGTCTCCGGACGCGGTCAGCTCGCGAATGCTGAAAGTGCCATCTCCGTTCGACTTCCAGATGCGGTACACGCCGCTGATCTCCGTGAAATGCACGAGATCGGTGATGCCGTCACCGTCGACGTCCAGCGTGATCCATTTGCCACCGGAGACTGAGCTCTCCGCTTGAGACACCGGCGTGATCATCGATCCAGGGAAGGGATAAAGCCCTGGACCCGCACTGCCGAGCTTGAAGCTCGTGACCGGAGCGCATGGCCCGGCCTTCCCGCAGAGCGTCAAGGACTGCATGGTCGATCGTTGATCCGGCTGCGAGGAATACGACGGGGTGTAAGTCGAAACGACGCTGCCGTTGGTCTTGGTGACGATTCCGGAGAGGCGAACGGACGTCAGGAACTGCTGACCACCCTGGTAGGCGTTCAATATTTCGGCGGTGGGGCGAACGGCATAGTTGAATTCAACGTTATTGGCCGCGGCCAAACCGGTCCTTGGGTTGCTGGTGTATTCAATCCGCAGCGGATAGGCGTTGAACTCCTTCGTGCTGCCGGCGATCACTGACGGCAGGCCATAGACGATGCTCTGGGTGTTCCCCATCACATCGGACACCTTGTTCAACGCCCAGACGCGGACACCTGCCGCATTGGCCGCGAGAACGCGGCTGTCGCTGCTGCCTCCGAACTCCATCGTCAGGCCATCCTTCGTCTTCACGACGAAAGATTGCGGGCCTGCCACCGCCGACCCCAAGGCTGTAACCTTCAGGAACGCATCGATTTCAGTCCTGTACTCCGACCCTGCGGCGCCGTAGGTGCCCGAGACCACCATCAGCCGCTTGCCATCGAGGCAGAAGCGATCGTCGGAGGTGTAAAGAACAGCTCCCTTGACGCCATCCTGAGGCGTCGTGCGCGGACAGCGGGTGATGGCAGGCAGCCCATCCAAGGTCCACCCGACGCCCAGCAAGCCGTTGCCTGCGCGACTGCTGTAGCTCATGGAAAGCTTGGGCTCGATGCCCGCGATGCCGGGAGGCACCTGAATGGGAACGGTGTAGGTCGCCGCACCGAGCGGCGACACATCAAACTGACCGGGGATTCCCAATTGGGCAGCTGCGAAACATGGTGAGGCAACCGCGGCCGCGAATGCGGCAACGACAGGGAGAATTCCTTGGACAAACTTTTTCATGGCACCTTCTACGTGAGCGTCACGCGGAGACTTGCTGGAAAACAAGTCAATGTTGATTCCGTCAATCAGGCCGAATGGATGAACCTCAGTTACGAATAAACCATCACATGCCCGATGTGACAGAAGCCGCCTTCGTTCGTCGAAAAGACAGTCACGGTGGAGCCCTGCGCCTTGGCCAACAGCAACGACGCCACATAGACCTTGTAGTTGCTGTCCGTCTCGAAGAGAAAGGCAAACGATGTCCCGCCGGTGCAGAGCGCCTGCTGCCCGCCGTTCAGGAAAACGCGAAAGCCGTAGTTAGGGCCAGCAGTGACCTCGACGGAGGAGATTTTGCCGGTCGCCGTGCCGTCCCATGCAGATGCAGGCAACGCAGCTGCAGACGCGAACAACAGCATGAACAATGAGCGCACGAACCTGCATCGGCTCGCACAAGCGATGGTCTTCATCACGATGGATCCTCCCCGAGGAGACGCTCGTTGGCGCCTGTCGATTCGATGTGCGATCAGGATGTGATCGCGGCATCGCACGTTACCTGAGCCCACTCGGCTCGCGCAAGCCCTCAGCCCCTTCGGTGGGCATCAGTCTTCATCAATATTCATGACGCCTTGTGCAGCAGGATCTTCCCGCTCATCTCGACGCCAATCCGACTACCGCCCCACCGTGACAGCGATCAGGCTGCAGCGCCCGCCAAACGCCGTCACAGCTGGGTTGTCAGTGATGTACAGGTACACAGGCTTCTGCGCCACCATCGCCAGCGACAGCAGGCTGAACATGCGCTTGTCGGCGTCGACGCTGCGCAGCGTGGTGATGTAGTTCGGGTCGCATGACGTGCCCGGAGGAACCGTGAAACCGCCGGCAATCTGGATCTCGAAATTGCCGACTTGGTGGCCGATCGCATTGGCTTGAATCGCCCCTACGGATTGCAGGTAGACGGGGCCAATGTAGGCATCGGCGGCAGACGCATTCATGGCCCACGATGAGAGGGCACACAAGAACAAGGACCGGAGGACGTTTCGCATGAATTACCTTTCTTCGTGAACCCAATGACCATCAACTCAATTGGCATCGAGCCCGAAGCTCGTGATGACGCAGGTCGAAGGCGCATTGGCGTTCTCGTAGTACACGAACATCTTTTGCCCCGTCGCCTTGGCGAGCGACACCGTCGCCCAGAAGCGATTCAAGTCCGCCGGCACGGCGTTGGCACCGAAGACGATCTGGCCCGACGAGCACGGGACCGACGTGAAGTACGCCGTGACGATGCCACCCGGATAGTTCTCCAGCCGCCAGGCGGCAGGACTCTCGGCAATGCGCACGGAGGCCGCCTGGGCCGGCACCCAGCATCCCGCAAGGATGACGGCAGTCGCAACGCTCTCCAGCGCCTTGCGGGCGCTGATCTTGATGATCCCCATGGGTCCTCCCCCGATACAGCGCTCGTTGGCGCTCGTTGATGCTCTGCGCGACCTGTGTGTCGCGGAACGCGCACATTAACCGAAGCCTGCGTTCCCGCGCAAGCTCCGCCGCATGTCAGAGCCCCAGGTTCCGTCAATACGTCTTGTACGGCAGGAACTTCCCGCTCATCACGATGCTGACCCGATCGCCCGCCGGGTTCGGCTCGCGCTGCAGATCCATCCTGAAATCGATCGCGCTCATGATCCCGTCGCCGAACTCTTCATGGATCAACTCCTTGAAGGTCGTGCCGTACACGCTGACCAGTTCGTAGAAGCGATAGATCAGCGGATCGGTCGGCACCGAAGTCGGCAGCGACCCCTTGTACGGCACCACGCACAGCCACTTCTGCTCGGCATCGCTCAACCCGAAGATCTCGCCCAGCACGCCGGCCTGCTGCGGCGTCAGCGTCATCTGGCCGAGGCAGGCGGCCGTCGTCCACTCCTTGCTCAGGCCGACCTTCGCGGCCACGTCGGACCACTTCAATCCCTTGGCGACCTTGGTCGCGATGATCTTCTCGGTGACATCGAGGCGGCTCATGGCAATGCTCCTGTGGACGGTGCAGGCCACGTAGCAACGATCGTGCTAGCCTGCCGCGCACCATGTCGATGCTGCTCACGACACAGTCCTTCGAGGAATCCGGCAGCGCCCTCGTTCCCGCCGTCCTGGCGCCGGACGACTGCGACCGCATCGCGGACCTCGTCCAGGCCCTCGGTGCCGCCGGCGCAGGCACCCGCAGCCTGCTCGCTCAGCCCTGGTGCGCCGCGCTCGCCCGCCGGCTGCGCCAGCACCCGGTGCTGTCCGGATGGATGCCAGCCGGCAGTGTCGCCGTGCAGTGCACCTTCTTCGAGAAATCCGCGGCCATCAACTGGCTGGTGCCGGTCCACCAGGACCTCGGCATCCCGGTGGCCGAGCGCGTCGATCATCCGGCCCTGCGCGCCTGGTCCGAGAAGGAAGGCGCGCTGTTCGTCCAGCCGCCCGCCGACTTCCTCGCGCAACTGATCGCCGTGCGCCTGCACCTCGATCCCTGCACCGCGCAGGACGGGCCGCTGCGCGTGATCCCCGGCACCCATCGCCGCGGACACATCGCCGACGAAGAGGCCATCGCGCTGCGCAGCCGGGGTCTCGAAGTCACCCTCTGCGCGGCGAAGGGCGACGCGCTCGTGATGCGCCCGTTGCTGCTGCACGCGTCGTCGAAGGCCACCGGCACCGGCCGCCGCCGGGTGCTGCACTTCCTGTTCGCACCCGCCGATCCGCCGCACGGCCTGCGATGGCAACATGCGGTTCAACCATGACCGATCCGACCACCACCCCCGCTCCCTTCACCGTCAGCGACCTCGACACCCTCGAAGCCCTGTTCGGCACCGTCGGCGAGGCCTCGATCCGCAAGGAGGCACCCTCGCTGCACCCCGTGTACCGCCGCTGGCTGGAAGCCGCCCCGTTCGCGGTGCTCGCCACCAGCGGCCCGGGCGGGCTCGACGCCTCGCCGCGCGGCGACCCGGCGCCGCTCGTCACCGTGCAGGACGAGCACACGCTGCTGCTGCCCGAGCGGCGTGGCAACAACCGCATCGACAGCCTGCGCAACATCCTCGCCGACCCGCGCGTCGCGCTGCTGTTCATGATCCCCGGCGTCGGCGAGACGTTGCGCATCAACGGCCGCGCCCGCATCAGCGTCGACCCGGCGCTGCTGCAGCGGCTCGCGATGGACGGCACGCCGCCGAAGTGCGTGATCGTCGTGCACATCGAGACCGTGCTGTTCCAGTGCGCCCGCGCACTGCAGCGCTCGAAGCTGTGGACGCCGCCCGCAGCAGACGTGCGCAGCACCGTGCCGTCGGCCGGCGCGATGCTGGCCGCGCTCACCGATGCGGCGATCGACGGCGAGGCCTACGACCGCGACCTGCCCGAGCGGCAGCGCACGACCTTGTATTGACGATGTCCACTCCGACCCCCTCCCCGACGCCCCCTTCGAACGCCGCGGTCGAGCTGCACACCGAGCGGCTGCGACTGCGCCCGGTGCATGACGGCGACGCGCCCGCGCTTCTGGCGATCTTCAGCGACCCCGAGACGATGCGCTACTGGAGCGCGCCGCCGTGGACCTCGATCGACCAGGCGCACGCGATGATCGAGCGCGACCGCTCCGCGATGGCCGCCGGCGAGCACCTGCGCCTCGCCATCGAACGGCGCGACGATGGCGCGCTGATCGGCCTGTGCACGCTGTTCCACCTGAATGCCGCCTGCCGCCGCGCCGAGGTCGGCTACGTGCTCGCCCGCCCGGCCTGGGGCCGCGGCCACATGAACGAGGCCCTGCGAGCGCTGCTGCACCACGGCTTCACCGCGATGAACCTGAACCGCGTCGAGGCCGACATCGACCCGCGCAACCGCGGCTCGGCGGCCAGCCTCGAGCGGCTCGGCTTCACCCGCGAAGGCCACCTGCGCGAGCGCTGGATCGTCGGCGACGAGGTGTCGGACAGCTGGCTCTACGGGTTGCTGCGGCGCGAGTGGGAAGCGATGAAGATGTCCGGAAGCGGCGACCGCTGACACGCCGCCACGCCTACGCTGCTGCCATCCGCCGCACGGCACACCGGAGCACACGATGGCCTCGATCCACCAGCACATCTCGATCAACGTCCCGGCCCGCGAGCTGTGGGATGCAGTGCGCGACATCGGCGCGCTGCACACCCGGCTGGTGCCCGGCTTCGTCACCGACTGCCGGCTGGAGGACGGGGGCGGCGCCCGCACCGTGACCTTCGCCAACGGCGTGGTGGCCCGCGAGTTGATCGTCACCCTCGACGACGGCGCGCGCCGGCTGGTGTGGAGCGCGGCCGGCGGCCGGCTGATGCACCACAATGCCTCGGCCCAGGTGTTCGAGGACGGCGTCGACCGCTGCCGCCTCGTGTGGATCGCCGACCTGCTGCCCGACACGATGGCCCCGGCGATCGCCGCGATGATCGGGCAGGGCCTGCAGGCGATGAAGAAGGCGCTGGAATCCGCCGCGGCCCCGGGCCACAATGCGCCCCTGCACGAACCGCCCGCCTGAAAGGAAGACCTCGATGACCTTCGACCACATCGGCTTCAACGTCAGCAACTTCACCGCGATGCGCAGCTTCCTCGTCACCGCGCTGGAGCCGCTGGGCATCGGCATCACGAAGGAGGCCGAGGGCTGGGCCATGATCGGCCGCGAGGGCCAGGGCCAGTTCTGGTTCGGCTCGTTCGGCAATGCGCCGGGGTCGATCCACATCGCCTTCGCGGCGCAAGACCGCGAGCAGGTGCGCCGCTTCCACGCCGCCGCGCTGGCCGCGGGCGCGAAGGACAACGGCGCACCGGGCCTGCGGCCGCACTACCACCCGAACTACTACGGCGCGTACGTGATCGGCCCGGACGGGCACAACTTCGAGGCTGTCTGCCACAGCCCGCAGGCGTAGCCGCGACACTGCCAGCTCAGGCCACGAACCGGCAGCTCGACGCCGGCGTGCGCGTGTCCATGTTGCGGCCGCGGTTCAGGTGGTCGTCGATCTCGGCGGCACAGCCCAGCATGCGCGGGATCAGGAAGATCGTGAACGCCGCCGTCTCCAGGTCGCGCTCGGCCAGTTCGCCGCGCCGCAGCCGCTTCCACAGCATCTTCAGCAGCAGCGATGCGATCACCGCATCGATGTTGACGCAGTAGACGTTGCGCGACACGCCGGCGTCGAGCAGCGCCTGCACCAGCGCGCGGTAGTAGGCGTGGAACACGTTGTGCTCGCCGCGCTGCTCGAGCAGCTGCGCGATGAAGACCTCGCGCGGGTCGTGGTTGACCGGCTTGTCCTTGAAGACCGGGTGGTTCACGCCCGGCAGTTTCGCGATGTCGGTGCTGCCGATGCTGCGGCGCTCGGCCTTGTAGCTCGCATAGCGCTGCGCGGTGCGCCATGCGAGCGCCGCCAGGTCGATGCCGTGCTCCGGATCGGCCGGGTCGGCCAGCCGGGTGTCGCGGAACTGCTCGTTCAGGAACGCGATGCCCTCGTAGCCGTTGCCGCCATGCGTGTAGCCGGTGTGCGTCAGGAAGCCCATCAGCGCCTTGTTCAGCTGCACGCGCTGAGCGGCCTCGGGGCCGTCGGCCGACACTGCGCCCTTCGCGCCCTGTGCCGAGATCGCCCCCGGACCGTTCGTCAGCAGCAGGCCGAACAGCGTCTGGCACACGAACAGGTCTTCATCGACCGGCGGCAGCCCGATCAACGCGGCGAACGCGATCTCGGTCAGCGAACAGCGGCCCAGCAACTGCGCGTCGTCGAAGCCGCAGAACTGCCCGGCCTGGTGGCGCGTGTCCGGTGCCGAAGCACCGATCAGCGTGCCGAACAAGGCCATCCACCACGGCAGGCTCTCGGCCGTGAGGCGCGACACGCGCTTGGCCATCAGCGGCGTCCAGGCGAGCGTGGTCGTGATGGCGGCGAGCACGGCATCAGCCGTCGGATGGCCCGGCAGCGCACGCAGCCAGCGCAGCAGCGCGGACTTTGCGCCGCGCGCATCGAGCGCGGCCAGCAGCGCCTGCGCGCGCGCATCCGGCGTGCCGCTGACCAGCCCTTCGCAGCCGAGGATGTCGACCTTGCCGAGGTCGAAACGCTCGTCCAGCGGGTCCTTCAGCCCGGCCGCGGCGAAGCGGTCGATCAGCAGCCGGGCCGCCTCGCGCGCGCCCTGCTGGCCGCGCGGCCCGACGATCGCCACGGCGGCCGCCAGCACCGCGTTCGGCGCGTTGCCGGCCTCGCGCGCCGCCTGGGCTGCCGCCAGCATCGGCGTGCCGTGCAGGTTGACGTGCGCGGCGATCGCCGTCGCGACGAGCCGCCGGTCGTTCTCGTCGCCGGCCTCGTGCAGCAGCGCCAGCTTGACGAGCGATTCGAACGCCAGCGTCGCCGCCTGCAGCATCGAGACGCCGTGCAGGCTGCTGAGCTGCGTCTGCGCATCCATCTGCGAGGCGCCGGATGCATCCTTCATCGGTTGCCGCGGCACGATGCCGCCGACCTGCCGGTTCACCTGCTCGACCTGCGCGGCATACGGCGCGGCCGGCGCCACCACCTGCAGCGCGAGCGCCGGCGGCAGCGCCAGCCCGGCGTCGGACGCGAACCAGGGCTTCAGCACCAGGCTGCCCTCGGGCTCGAAGTCGGGCAGCGTCGCGTTGGCCCGCATCACCGCCAGCAGCGCGGCCGGGATGTGCGCGATGTTGGTGACCAGCGCGCCACGGGCCGAGAAGCGCGGTTCCTCGGGCGTGAAGATGCCGTCGACGCCGAACTTGTCGAGGAACCAGCGCTCCTTCGCCAGCGCATCGTCCTCGCAGCCGGCCATCGCGCCGGCATGGCCCACCGCGCGCGTCAGCCGGCGTTTCCAGCGGCCGACCACGCAGGCCACCACCGGCTTCGTGAAGTGGGCGTCGAGCTCGTAGGTGCCGCCCGGCTCGCAGTACAGCACCGCGGCCTTGCTGCGCGCGTCGTTGGCGAGCGCGAACGCGAACTCGGGCGCGGCGTAGTGGATGTAGACGTCCTTGCCGCTGGAGACCACCGTGGTCGTGCCCCAGCCGCTCATGCGCAGGTATTGCGCGATGGTGGTCGAGAAGCCGCCGGAGTTCGAGAAGATCGCGATCGAGCCCGGCCGCAGCGTGTCGCCCGGCGCATCGCCGCCGAGCGCGCCGCCGATGCGCACCCGGTTCCAGGCGTCGGCCACGCCCAGCCCGTTGGCGCCGAAGATGTCGACGCCGGCCTGCTGGCCCATCGCGCGGATCTCGCGCGCATCGTGCACCGGGATCTTCTCGGTGACGATGAAGATCTTCTTCAGCTGCGGGTTCACGCGGATCAGCTCGGCCACGCCGTCGCGCGCGGCCGCCGGCGGCAGGTAGACCACGCCGCAGTTGAAGCGGTGCCCGGCCTGCAGGCCGTCGCGCACGTTGTTGTAGACCGGGATGTCGCCCGACGCGGTGGTGAGCACCTGCCCGCCCTTGCCCGGCGCGGTGCCGAACACGACGTTGCCGCCCGACCAGGCATGGCCGATCGGCGTCACCTCGCTCGATTCGGCACCGAGGATGTTGAGCACGCAGACGCGGTCGTCGCGCGTCGCGATCTGCGCCAGCGAGCTGGTGCCCACGAAGTACCTGAAATCGCCGACGCCTTGTTTCTGCAAGGGGTTCATCTGCATGGTGTTGCTCTCCTGGTGAGGGGTCTCATGCCGACGCCGGCAGGCCCAGCCCGGCCGCGAGCTGCGCGCGCCCGCCGGACTTCATCCACGCATCGGCCTGCTTCGCGTACGAGATCACCTGGCTGATGTCCGAGTCGAAGCCGAACATCCGGTACGGCAGCCCGAGCTGGTCGCAGGTGTCGCGCAGCACCGCCATGCCACGCACCAGGTTCGGCCCGCCGCGCCCGAGCACGACGTACAGCGGCGTGGCGCCGTGCAGGCCGACGTGCTCGCGCAGCGCGTCGGCGATCGCGCGCAGCGTCTCGTGGATGTCGGTGTTGTTCGACTTGCCGCCGATGATGAACAGCACGTTGGCCTGCTTCAGCCAGTGCCGGAAGCAGATGCGCGCGACCTCTTTCATCTTCTCGTACGGCGGGTTGCCGCCGAAGTCGGACGAGATGATGGCCGCGTCGCCGAGCATCTCGGTCACCAGCGAATTCGCGCCGCCGCCGAAGGTGGGCGCGAGGATGGTGCCGCCGTCGTTGACGACGTAGACATCGCTCTGCCCCTGGTGCGTGCGCAGCTGGTTGATCTCCTGCTCGAAATCGGAGTGATCAGCGGTGAACAGGTGCGCCGGCAGGCCGAGCCGCGCCCAGCGCGGATCGTCGCGGTCGAAGCCGCACTTGAAGTCGCAGGCCACCGGCACCAGCCGGCCCTTCGCATCCTCGCGCAGGCGGATCGGGTTCAGCTCGAGCGTCGTCATGCCGAAGTCGTGGAACAGGTCCCACAGCTTGGGCAACTGCTGCACCAGCGGCGAGATGATCTCGCGCGGCGCGCCGATCTCGCTGAGCGCGTTCGCGACGACGAAGGCCTTCAGGCCGGTCAGCGGATCGAACGGGACGACGGCGATCTCGCGGCGCTCGACCTCCTCGATGTCGACGCCGCCGCGGTGCGTCAGCGTCATCGTCGGTGCCCGGAAACGCGTCGAATCGGTGATCGAGAAATAGACCTCGTGCCGCGCCGGCACGCCGGCCTCGAAGGTGACGCCGTTGGCCTTGGCGCGCTGCCCGCCCACCGCGTGCTCGGCGAAGTACAGCCGCTCCTTCTCGGCCAGCGCCGCGCGCAGGTCGCTCGCCCGCCCCAGCAGCCCGGCCTTGCCCTTCTGGCCGATGCCGCCCTTGAACATCGGTTTCACGAACACCTGCCCATGGCGATCGATCAGCGACTTGATCTCTTCCTCGCTCGCGCCGGGCCCGAGCACCTCGGTGGCGGGGAAACCGACGAACTGCAACAGGCGCGCTCCGTGGAACATGCCGGTGATCTGCATGGGGTGTCTCCTTGTCGCTGTCGTTGCCAGGCGGTGCCGCAACGTGGCCGCGATGGTGCGCAAGCGGCCTGTCGAACCGCTGTCATCCGACGTTCATTCGGGCTATTCGACGCACAATGTCGCCCTTCCCCGACCCGCTCTGGAGAACGACGATGCCGATGTCCGAGACGCTGGAGAGCTTCATCGCGATGGTCGAGCGCAACGCGCACGCCGAGGCCTGCGAGGCGTTCTACACCGAGCGTTCGACGATGCAGGAGAACCAGTCGCCGCCACGCATCGGCCGCGACGCGCACGTGGCGGGTGAGCACAAGGTGATGGCGCGTGCGCGGTCGGTGCGCTCGCAGTGCGTGCGGCCGGTGCTGGTGAATGGCGACCATGTCGTGATCCGCTGGATCTTCGATTTCGAATGGCTCGACGGCAGCACGACCCACATGGAAGAGCTCGCCTGGCAGCGCTGGGAGGGCGAGCGCATCGCCGAGGAAACCTTCTTCTATGATCCGGCGCAACGCGTGCCGCGCCCCGCGCCGCGCTGAGAAGCCGTGAACGATTCCGGAGCACCTCGATTGGCACTGACCTGGACCACCACCTGGCACGGCATCGGCTGGGATGAACTCGAGGCGCTGTACCGCGCCGCGCCGCTGGGCACGAAGACGGCCGCACTGCTGCAGACCGTGTTCACGAACAGCCGCTTCTGCTGCTTCGCGCGCGAAGCAGCAGAAGCGGCTGTTCGTGAACACGGTCTGCAGCAGTGCGGCCGTC
>Ga0075366_10000839_pt1 | contig 14786 bp, 13 predicted proteins | sample EndMethybrTD3031_FD_72351 | JGI IMG/M metagenome (GOLD analysis project Ga0075366, IMG submission 72351) | Populus endosphere microbial communities from Tennessee, USA - Endosphere MetaG P. TD hybrid TD303-1 | ecosystem: Host-associated > Plants > Roots > Endosphere | place: USA: Tennessee...
GTCCAGGACGTGCCCAACCTCCCGGGCTTCGACCGCACCGCCATGTGGGGAAAGATGGACCTCCTCACGCAGTGGCATCCGATCACGAATCCGCGCAAGCCCTATCCGCCGCCACCGCCGCCGCCTGACGGGACGCCATGATCAGCGACGTCCTCATCGCGGTCTTCGCCGTCATGGCCTTCGCCTTCGCGCTGCTGGTGGTGGTGCTGCGCCAGCCGATGCGCGCGGCGCTCGCGCTGATCGCGCACATGGTGTGCCTGGCCGCGATCTTCGCCTGCCTCGAGGTGCATGTCGTGGCGCTCTTCCAGGTGCTGATCTACGTCGGAGCCGTGATGGTGTTCATGGTGTACGCGATCATGCTGCTCGACGACCGCGACGCTTCCTACACTCAAGTGTTCTCACGCTGGTCGCTGCCCGCGGTGATCGCCGTGGGGGTGCTGGTCGTGGCGCTCGGCGCCATCCTCCTTCCGTGGACACCGGCCGTGCCGGCCACCCGGGGGACATCGCCGTTCTCGTTCCCGGCCTTCTCGGTCGAGTTCATGAAGCACTACTGGTTCCACTTCGAGGTCGCGTCGATCCTGCTCGTGGTCGGCGTCGTCGCCGCCTGGGCGGTGATCGCGGAACGCCGCTGATGGACAAATACCAGTTCCTGATCGGCCTCGCGGTGCTCACGTTCGCCACCGGCCTCGCCGGCGTGGTGATCCGCCGCAACCTGATGGTCGTGGTGATGTGCGTCGAGGTGATGCTCAACTCGGTGGTGCTCGCCTTCGTCGTGTTCGCGGCGCGCTCGGGAACGCTCGAGGGCGCCGCGATGGCGTTCTTCCTCTACATCGCGGCCGCCTGCGAGATCGCCGTGGCGATGGCGATCGTCGTGATGCTGGTCGAGCGGCGCGGATCGCTCGACATCGCGGCGGACCCGGAGCTGAAGGGCTGACGTGGGCTCCCTCGCGCTGATCGCGGTGCTGCCGCTCGCCGGATTCCTCGTGAACGGGCTCCTCGGCCCGCGGCTGCCGCGGCGCCTGGTCGCCGTGATCGGCTGCACGCTGCCGGCGCTGGCCTTCGCGATCACGGTATCGCTCTACCTGCGCATCGCCTCGGGCGCCCCCGCGATCACGGAGACGCTCTACGCCTGGGTTTTCCTCGAAAGCTTCAAGGTCGACGCCGCCCTCTACTTCGACGCCATGACGGCCGTCATGTGCCTCATCGTGACCGGCATCGGCACCCTGATCCACATCTATTCCGCGGGCTACATGGCGCACGACAAGAGCTTCGCGCGCTACTTCGCGTACCTGAACCTGTTCCTGTTCTTCATGCTGCTGCTCGTGCTGGGCAAGAACCTGGTCGTGCTCTTCGTGGGCTGGGAGGGCGTCGGGCTCGCCTCGTACCTGCTGATCGGCTTCTGGTTCGAGGATCCCGAGAAGACGGCGGCGGGCGTGAAGGCGTTCATCGTGAATCGCGTCGGCGACGCCGGCTTCGTGGTCGCGGCCTTCCTGATCTACCTCCACGCCGGCTCGTTCGACTTCCAGGCCATCAACGCCTGGTTCGCGACCCAGCCGCCGTCCTCGACCCTGGCCACGGTCATCGGCTTGCTGCTGCTGCTCGGGGCGTGCGGCAAGTCGGCGCAGATTCCGCTACACGTGTGGTTGCCGGATGCGATGGCCGGTCCCACGCCCGTGTCCGCCCTCATCCACGCGGCCACCATGGTCACGGCCGGCGTCTACCTCCTCGCGCGCCTGAACGGTCTCTACGTGCACGCGCCGGACGCGATGCTGGTCGTTGCCTGGATCGGCGCCGCGACGGCGCTCCTGGGCGCGACGATGGGCGTCACGCAATTCAACCTGAAGAAAGTGCTCGCCTACTCGACGATCTCGCAGATCGGCTTCATGGTCATGGCCTGCGGCGTCGGCGCGTTCTCGGTCGGCCTGTTCCACCTCATGACGCACGCGTTCTTCAAGGCCTGCCTGTTCCTCGGCGCCGGCGCCGTGCTGCACGCGCTGCAGGGCGAGGAGGACATGCGCAACATGGGCGCCCTCGCGCGGAAGCTCCCGTTCACTTTCGCCACGTTCCTCGCCGCAACACTGGCGCTCTGCGGGATTCCGCCGTTCGCCGGCTTCTTCTCCAAGGACGAGATCCTCTGGCAGGCCTGGTCGGGGCAGGGCGGCTCTCCGGCGTTGTGGCTGGTGGGCCTCGTGGCTTCCGGGCTTACCGCGTTCTACATGTTCCGCGCGATCTACCTCACGTTCTTCGGAACGGACCGCGTTCCGGATCGCCTTCGGGCCGGGGTGCACGAGCCACCGCCTTCGATGTCGATCGTCCTCGGCGTGCTGGCCTTCGGTTCACTCGTCGCCGGGTTCATCGGCATGCCCGGAGTCCTGCGCGAGCTCCTCGGCGTTTCCGCGCCGTTCTACAGTTTCCTCGCGCCCCTGTTCCCGGCGGCTGCCACAGCGCATCACTCCGCGAGCACCGAGATCACGCTGATGGCGATCGCGCTTCTCGCGGCGTTCGTGGGCATCTTCGTCGCGTGGCGCTTCTACGGTCGCGCGGGCAGCGAAGGCAGGATGGGGAAGGCGCCGGGGGCGGTGGCGCAGGTCGTGAACCGCGGCTACTTCTTCGATACGGTCTACGAGCGGGTTTTCGTCCGCTTCGTCGACTGGCTGTCCGAATCGGTGCTGGGCCGGGGGCTGGAGACGGCCTTCGCGAAAGTCTCCCTGGGATTGCCCGCCGAGGCCGCGCGTCGTGCGTCAGGACTGCTTGCACGATTGCAGACCGGGAACGTGCAGGCCTACGTCTTCTACGTGGTGGTGGGTCTCGCGGTCGCGCTCGGGTGGGGGTTCGGCCGTGGGTAGGTCATCGGGGTTCGCGCGCGCGTTCGCGATGGCCGCGATGCTCGTCGTGCTGTTCGCGGCGCTGCGGGTCTTCCTGGCCTATGAGCCGGGCGTGGGTACTGGGCCGTTCGATCTCAACTTGCCGTGGATGCCTGCGCTGGGCATCAACCTTCACTTCGCCGTCGACGGTTTCAACGTCTACCTCGTCTTGCTGGCCGCCCTGTTGTTCCCGGCGGTGCTGGGTTGCACATGGAACTCGCCGCACTCGTCCCGGCGGTTGTATCTCGTGCTGGTGCTCATCCTCGAGGCGAGCCTGCTGGGCACGTTCCTCTCGCAGAACGCCGTGCTGTTCTTCGTGTTCTGGGAGGCGGTGCTGATCCCGGCGGGCCTGCTGATCCTCGTGTACGGCGGCGAGCGCCGGCGCAGCGCCGCGATCACGTTCTTCCTCTACACGATGGCCGGGAGCGTCCTGCTGCTCGCGGCCGTCATCGCGCTGGGGGTGGAGGCGCTGCGGCAGACCGGCTCGTGGTCGTTCGAGCTGGCGGTGCTCTACGGCCTGCGCCTCGACTGGAACCTGCAGGTCTTCGTGTTCGCCGCGATCATGCTGGCCTGCCTCGTGAAGGCTCCGCTCGTCCCGTTCCACGCCTGGCTGCCGCTCGCCTACTTCGAGGCGCCGCCGGCGGTCACGGCCCTGATGGCCGGGGCGCTCTCGAAGATGGGCGCGTACGGCATCCTGAAGCTCGCCCTGCCGCTCGCGCCCGACGTGGCCGCCGCCGCCGGCCCCACGGTGGCCGCTCTCGCCGTGATGAGTCTCCTCTATGGCGCCGTGCTCGCGCTGCGTGAAACGGACTACAAGAAGCTGGTCGCCTATTCGTCGCTGAGCCATATGGGCTACGTCGTGCTGGGCCTGTTCAGTTTCCGGGAGGCCGCGATCCACGGCGCGCTGCTGCAGATGCTGAGCCATGGCGTGGCCGTGGCCGGGCTCTTCGCATTGCTCGGCATGCTCGAGCAGCGCCTGGGCCCGGGGTACCGCAGCGTGACGGCGCTCTCCACGGCGGCCCCGCGGTTCGCCATCGGGCTGATGCTGTTCGTGCTGACGACAGTTGCACTCCCGCTCACGAGCGGCTTCACCGCCGAGTTCCTGATCCTGTTCGGCGCCTTCGCGCAGGGGCTCGCCGCATGGCAGGCGCAAGCGGGCCCGTTGCTGCTGATCGCCGCGCTCGTGGCCGTGACCGGCATGGTGCTCGGGGCGACCTACATGCTGCGTTTCGCGCGCGCGATCCTCTTTGGCGCGAGGCCCGGCACTGGCACGGATCGCATCGCCGACCTGCGGCCGGTCGAAGTGGCTTCGCTCCTGCCGCTGCTGGTGGTGATCCTCGTCCTGGGCGTCGCGCCCGCGGCCGTCATGAGCAAGGTGCAAACCGTCGCCACGCAGTTCGGGAGCCCGCATGGCCGGTGATCTCGTCTACGGCCTGCTTCCGGACCATCTGCTGCTCGCGGCGCTGCTGGCGTTGATGCTGCTCGAGATATCCGGGGCGCGGGAGCGCCTGGCTTCGATGGTGCTTCGCCTTGCGCTGCTCGCCGGTTGCGCCGTGCTGTGGCAGCAGCTCGCCGCGGGCTACGCCGCCGAACCCTTGCCGGGCGAGGTGCGCATCGACCGTTTTGCGTTGATCGCCAAGCTCGTCATCCTCGTGTGCGGGCTGCTGTGGTCGCTCGTGTTTCCCCGTGGCACGTACAAGGCGGTCTTCCTGGCGGGTTCATCGCTGCTCGGCGCGCTCGTCATCCTGGACAGCGCCGGGTTCGTCCTGCTCTTCATGGGCATCGAGATGCTTTCGCTTCCCGCGTTCGCGCTGATCGTCCACGGCGGTGGCCGCGGGCCGGTCGCGGAGGGCGCCTTCAAGTACCTGCTGCTTTCGGCCGTTGCGAGCGCGACGCTCCTGTTCGGCATCGCCCTTGGCTATGGGCAGACAGGGTCGCTCGCCATCGCGGCCTTCGCCGAAGCGGTCCGCGCGGGCTCGCCGATCGCCGTTGCGGCGGGATTGCTGGTGGCGAGCGGGCTCTTCCTGAAAGCCGCCGTGTTCCCGTTCCATGGCTGGGCTCCCGATGCCTACTCGGGTGCCCGCTTGTCCGTGACCAGCCTCCTCGCGTCGGTCGTGAAGGGCACGGTGATCCTCGCGCTGGTGCGCATCTTCGGGACCGTGGCGTTGGGCGCGGAGATGATCGCCGTGATCGCGGTGCTGGCGATGCTCTCGATCTTCTACGGCAATTTCACGGCGATCCGCCAGCGCGGCTTCCGCCGCCTCATCGCCTACTCGTCGATCGCGCACGCCGGATACATGGTGTTCGCGCTCGTCGACACGACCGGCGGGCGCGTGAGCGACCTCCTGTGGTACGTCGCGATCTATGCCTCGACGGTGATCGTCGCCTGCGCGGCGTTCGCGGTCCTTTGCCCGGGCGAGGACGACGACGTGCAGTCGCTGGACGGCGCGTTCCACGCGCGTCCCGTGGCCGCCGTCGTGTTTGGCCTCGCGATGCTCTCGCTCGCGGGCATCCCGCCGTTGCCCGGATTTTTCGCGAAGCTCTTCGTGTTCACGTCGGTCGTCGCGTCGGGCCACCTGGCCGCCGCCGCGGTGGCGTTCTTCGGAAGCTTCATCGGCGTCACGTACTACCTGGCGCTGTTCTTTCGCCTCTTCGCGGGCGAGGCGCAGGCCGCCCGGGCCGACTGAGGCGAAGCTTGCAATTCTCGCGGGCCCCGCTAGACTTGCGGCTTTTTTCCGGAGAGTCCATGTTCAAGCAGGCCCTCGTAGTGGCAGTCGCAGCCGGATGGATCGGTGCCGCCGGCGCAGCGCAGCAGTTCGGCGTGGAGGTCTATCCCGGCGCGGCGCCGGCGCCGGAAGTCGCGAAGGCGCTCAAGGAATCGATGCAGGTCGAGGGCGGAACCTTCACCACCGCGGACTCGGTGGAAAAAGTCACCGCCTTTTACAAGCGCCAGCCGGGCCTCAAGGAAAACCCGGGCACGGACAAGGAGTCCTCGAGCTTCATGGGCAAGGGCGTGATGGTCACGGTCCAGAATCCGTGGATGGACATGAAGACCGGCGCGAAGAAGGCGAGCACGCTGGTCTCGATCGTGAAGCAGTAGGGCTGCCCCCGGGGTCCATCGCAGCGCAGCAACGAAGGGCCGCCGAAGGGTGGCCCTTTTCGCTCCGGAGCCATGCATAATTCCCGGGCGAGACGATCTCGAGGAGATTTCGATGAGGGCCCTTTTCATGCACCCCCGCAGCCTTGCCGTCCTGCCGCTCGTTGCGGCCATCGCGGTTCTTCCCGTCGCCCATTCGCAGCAAGCGTCCACGGCCGCGCCGGCCGCGAGCGCCGCGGCGGAGAAGAGGGCCTTCTCGCAACAGGATCTCGACGAGCTCCTCGCGCCGATCGCGCTCTATCCCGACGCGCTCCTCGCGCAAGTGCTCATGGCTTCGACCTATCCCCTCGAGATCGTGTACGCGGGCCGGTGGTTGAAGGCCCATCCCAACCTCAAGGGCAAGGAGCTCGAGGAGGCCCTCAAGAACGAGACCTGGGATCCCGCGGTGAAGTCGCTCACGACGGTCCCGCAGGTGCTCACGATGATGAACGAGAAGCTCGACTGGACGACGAAGCTCGGCGACGCGGTCCTCGCGCAGCAGGAAGACGTGATGAAGACGGCCCAGGGCCTGCGCAAGAAGGCGGCGGAGGCGGGCAACCTCAAGAGCTCGCCGGAGCAGACGGTCAAGACCGAAGTGCAGAGCGAAAAGACGGTCTACATCATCGAGTCGGCGAAACCGGAAACGATCTACGTGCCGACCTACGACCCGGCGGTCGTCTACGGGCCGTGGTGGTACCCCTATCCGCCGCCGTACTACTACTATCCCCCGGGCTATCCGGGCTACTACCCGGGTGCCGGCCTCTTCTGGTTCAGCGCGGGCATCATCGTGGGCGGCGCCATCTGGGGCGGCTGTGGCTGGGGCAACAACGAGATCAACATCGACATCGACCGCCAGAACAATTTCGACCGCAACACGAGCCGCGGCGACCGCAACCAGTCACGTCCCAAGGACAACAAGTTCTCGCACAACGCGGATCACCGCAAGGGCGCCTCCTATCGGGACAAGGCGACGGCGCAGAAATACAACCGCGGCGGCGACGCACAGAGGGCGCAAGCCCGCGAGCAATTCCGCGGCCGCGCCGACTCGGGGCGCGCCCAGTTGAGCGGCATGGATCGCGGCCAGTTGCAGAGCCAGATTTCCGCGGCGGACCGCGGAGCCCGTGACCGCGCCGGTGGCGGTTCATCGCAGCGCGGTGACCTCGGCTCCCGGGGCAGCGGCGACTTCGGTTCGCGCGGCGGTGCCTCGGCTTCGCAGCGCGACTTCAGCTCGCGCGGCGGCGGCTTCTCGGGTGCGGGCAACGGAGCTTCCACGCGCGCGGCCAGCTCGCGCGGAAGCGTGAGCCGTGGCGGGGGTGGCGGAGGCCGCGGTGGCGGCGGACGGCGCTAAGGCAAAGGCTCAAGGAGATCTCGACATGATGAACAACCGATTCCTCGTCCTCGCCGTGGCGGCCACGCTCGCGGGCGCGACCCTTCCTTCCGCCTGGGCACAAGCTCCGGCACCGGCCAAGTCCGCGGCACCCGCGGCGGCCCAACCGAACTTCGCCACGCCCGACGATGCCGTGAAGGCCCTCGTCGCCGCGCTTCGCGCCGGCGACCGCAAGGCCGTCGTCGCATTGATGGGTGCCGGATCGGACTACTGGATCTTCACGGGCGACGACGTCGCGGATGCCGACGAGTGGACGCGCTTCCTCGCCGCCTACGACCAGAAGAACGCAGTGGTCAAAGCCGGCGACGCGAAGGCGACGCTCGTGATCGGCGCCGACGACTGGGTCCTGCCTTCGCCCATCGTGAAGAAGGGCGGCCGGTGGGTGTTCGACGGCGCGGCCGGGAGCGAAGAGACGGCCAACCGCCGCGTCGGCCGCAACGAGCTGAACACGATCCAGACGCTGCTCGCCATCGTGGACGCCCAGCAGGAGTACGCAACGACCGACGCGGACCGCAACGGCGTGGCCAACTACGCCCGGCGCTTCATCTCGACCCCGGGCACGCGGGACGGGCTCTACTGGCCGGTCCCGGCCGGCGCGCCGCAAAGTCCCCTGGGCCCGCTCGTCGGCGAGGCGACCCGGGAAGGCTACGGAGCGCAGAAGTCGGAGCCCAGGGCCTACCACGGCTATCACTTCCGCCTCCTCACGTCGCAGGGCCCGGACGCGAAGGGCGGTGCCTATGACTACATCGTGAAGGACACGCTGCTCGGAGGCTTCGCCGTCGTCGCGTGGCCGTCGAAGCACGGCGTCTCGGGCGTGATGACGTTCATCGTGAACCAGGACGGTGTCGTGTTCGAGAAGGACCTCGGGGCGGGCACGGCTGCGGCCGCCTCGAAGATCTCGAGCTTCAACCCGGACAAGACCTGGAAGCGCTCCGAGGCGCAGTAGCCGTCCTAGCCGTTCGGGCGCTCCAGCTTCATCCCGAAGTCCACCTTCGTCCCGGAGCGAAGCGTGTTGTTCACGACGCAGTACTGCTCCGTCACGCGCAGCAGCTCGTCCAGATCCTCGGCCGAGGCGTCCGACTCGATGTCGAAGCTGAGCCGGATCTCCGTGAAGCCGACGGGCACCTTGCTGTCCATGCCGAGGCAGCCGCGCAGGTCGACGTCACCTTCCGCGCGGATGTGTCCCGCCGTCATCTCGATGTCGAGCAGCGTCGCCGCCGCGCGCAGCGACACGCCGGCGCACGCGACCAGCGATTCGAGCAGCATGTCGCCCGAGCAGAGCTCGAGGCCGGTGCCGCCCGTGGCCTTGTGCAGGCCGGCGACCGCGAGCCCGCGGCCGGTGTCGATCTTGCACGTGAGGTTGGGCTCGTCGAGCGAGCCTTGCGCCTTCAGCGTGAGCAGTGCCGTGCGCGCGTCCTTGCGATAGCGCTCCTTGAGCGGAGCCTGAATCGCGACAAATGCCTTCGAGTCCATGTCGATCTTTCCTGGGGGTTGTTGCTAAAGGCCCACCAGTATGGACAGGCGTATCGCGCGTGAACTTGCCGCGGCTCCCCGTTTCTTGACCGGGGCTACTTGACGATGGCGTAGTTGAACAGCGCCACGGGCGGCAGGATGTCGAGCTGCTTCGCGACCTCCATGCGCACGATGAACGAGTAGCGCGAGAGCGTCTCGATCGGGATGTCGCGCGCGCGCATCTTCTTCTGCAGCACCTGCGCCGCCTTGAACCCGGCGAACTGGCCGACCAGGTAGTAGCTCGACACCAGGCCCGTCAGCACGGGCGACGGCGAATTGAGGACGGCCTCGGTCGCCGAGAACGTGGCGAGGCGCTGCTCGAGCGCGGCCGCCGCGACCTCCTTCAGCTGCGTGAGCAGGTAGGTGTCCGGGCCCAGGTAGAGCCATTCCGCCCCGGCCTGCTTGAGGGATGCGATCTTGTCGGCGATGTTGGTGGACAGCGGCTTGCCATTCGCGTCGCGGTCGAACGCGGCGTCGACGACACCAAAGCGTTGCGTCGTCCCGAGGCGCTTCAACGACGCGACGATGGCCACCGAGTTGGCCTCGGCCGCGTTGTAGATCACGCCGAGCTTCTCGAACTTTCGATACGTGCGCATCGACTCGACCTGGGCGGCCAGCGGGGCGACGTGGTACACGCCGGTGATGTCGCGCCCTTGCGCTTTCAACGCGGGCACCACCTTCGCCCCGACGGGATCCGCCACCATCGCGAAGAGGACCGGGACGTCGGTCACGAAGCGCTGCGGATCGGCCCGGTCGTGCGCGCCGACGATGCCCAGCGTGACGGTCGTGCCCCAGGTGAAGACGAGATCGGGGCGCAGCTCCTTGATCTCGCGCGCGAAGCCCTCGAGGCGCGCCGGCGTCTGCGCCGCATCGCGCCAGATGAACTCGACCGGGATGCCCTGCTTGCCGAAGTAGTCCTCCATGCCGATCTCGACCTGCGTCTTGCCGCGCCACGTCACTGCGTAGATGCGCATCGGCGCCGCGGCCTGCGCCCACGAGCGCGGCGCGAGCGTGGCGAGCGACAGGGCGCCGGCGTGCTTGAGGAAGGCGCGGCGCATTACGTGGCCGCCTTCGCCACGGCGCCCGCCGCGGCCCGTTTCGGCAGGAATACCAAGGCAAAGATCGCCGAGCAGGCGAGGACCAGCGCGCCGATCGCGATGAACGCAGTCTGGAAGCCGCCCAGCTCCAACAGCGCCGCGGCCACCAGCGGCCCGCTCGCGTTGCCCATGCGCTCGACCATGCGATAGACCCCGTATACCGCGCTCTGGCCGAGCGTGCGGATCTCGTCCTTGCAGACCTCCGCGACCATCGCGGCCTGCGGCGAGATCGACAGGGCCTGGCCCACGCCGAGCAGGAGCACCAGGATCAACGGCGAGACGAGGCCCAGCGGCAGCGCCATGGCGAGCCCCGCGAGGCCCGAGAGCGCGAGCCCGGCGGCCACGAACAGCGCTTCCGGGTCGTTCTTGCGGCGTGCGCGGAGGGTGACCACCCAGGTGGCCATCCACGGCACCAGCAGGACCATCATGACCGAGTACAGCATGATCATGCGGCCTGCCATCGCGGAGCTGCTGCCCACGCCGATGATGTAGAGCGGGATCAGGTAGAAGCAGTACGCGATCAGGATCAGCTTGGCGGGAACGGCTGCGAGCAGCAGCAGCATCAGGAAGCGGCGATTGGCGAAGGCGAGGGCAAGGCGGGGCTTTTGCGCGGCGGACGGCGCCGCGGCCCGCGCGGGGACCAGCGCGCTCGCGCCGGCGCCATCCGCGGGAAGCCGGCGCCACGCGAGCGCCAGGGCTGCCAGCGTGAGGACGCCACCGAGTGCGAGCGTGGCGCGAAAGCCGATGCCGTCGGCGAGGATTCCCCCGATCGAAGGGCCGCAGATCATCGACACCATGATGATGCCCACGAACGCTGCGAGGCCCACCGTGCGCGTGCGCGAGTCCGTGTTGTCGAGGACGTATCCCTGCGCGGCCACGAAGGCGATGGCCCAGGCGGCGCCGCCGGCCGAGCGCCACACCAGGAGCTCGAGCAGCGAGCTCGACTGAGCGGAGAGCAGGTGCGCGACGCACGCAAGCGCGGCGCCCGCGAGGAACGAACGCCGCCGGCCGATGCGCTCGCTCCAGCCGCCCAGCACCGGCTGCGAAAGCGCCACCACCAGCATGAAGGCGAAGATCGGCAGGCTCGCGACCATGTTCGCCGACAGCGGCACCGGGCCCACCTCCAGCCCCGCCGCGAACAGCGGCATGAACGAGCGCGAGAGGTCATCGGCGAGCAGCAGCAGGAAGAAGGGGGCCCGCATGGCGCCGAGGATCAGCGCGGCGCCGTGGGAGCCATACGAGCGGCGCGTGTCCGAGAAGCTGAAGCGCGAGCGCAACGAGCGCAGCTCCGCGATCGCGGGGCGAATCGCCTCGGCCCCGCCCTGGTGACGCGCGCGGATGCGAGCGCGCAGCGCGGAGAGCGCCTGCTGGTAGCGGAGCTCGACGGCTTCCGCCCGCGAGCCGAGCGCGGCGCTCAGGTCGCGCCCGAGCAGCATGGAGCGCGGCATCGCGAAGATCGCACCGCGCGAGAGTGCCGCGACCTGGCTGCGGATCCGCCCCAGGTCGGCGAGCAGCCCGCCCGCCAGGAAATACAGCAGCTCGAGGGAGATGAACAAGCTCACGACGGCGACCACGAGGAGATCCAGGGACATCTCCTCGAACAACCGGCGCACGTATTGCGGGTCGATCGACACGGCGAGCTCGGCGCGTGCCGCCTCGTAGCCGGGCACCGGCAAGCGTGTCGTGAGATCCGCCGGCATTTGCGGGCCGCGAGTGTGCAGGACCTTGCCGTCGCGCGTGAGCTCGAGGCGCGCGATCTCCGGATGATCTCGCGCGATGTCCGTGAACAGGTCGTCCACGCCCACGAGTTTTTCGAGGGGGATGTCGTGCGCCGCACCCTGGCCCAGGAGCGTGTTGATCGAGCGCCCCGCGGTCTTCGCCTTCTCGAGCATCTGCGGCGCGATGCTGGCATCGAACGCGCGGTACATGAGCCCGACGGTCGCCATGATCGAGCCCATCACCATGATCATCACGGCCGTCATCACCAGCCACAGCTGCCGCTGGAAGAAGGTGCGGCCCTTCATCGCGCGGCCCCCAGGCTGCCTTCGACGGCGCCGAGGCCGCGGCCCGCGTCGTCCAGCTGCGCCTTGATCGCCGCCAGTTCCCCGGACAACGCGTGCGGATCCGCACTGCCTGCGGACGGCTCCATCGCCACGGCCGCCGTCGAGAGCGCGCGCTCGAAGCCGCGCTCGATCCACACGAGGATCGCGAACAGGCCGAGCGCAAAGACCGCGAAGACGATCAGGCAATTGGCCACGAGCTTGCGCGTGAAGGTAGCCATGGCTTCGCGCTCGGGCGCGCGGCTGTAGCGGATGACGGCGTAGCCCGCCGGCTGGCCGAAGCTGTTGCGGATGCTGGAGACCACGAGCGCTTCCTCGGGCGAGAGCGACAGGCTGTTCAGCTTCGGGTTACGGGTGAACACCTCGACCCACCCGGCCGGCAGCGGGGAGCCGATGCGGGCCATGTCCGTGGCGTACGCGATCTTTCCGTCCTTTCCGGCCACGTCGATGCCGGTGAACATCGCGTCGGCCTGGCGGCGGCGCTCGATCACGTCCTGCAGCGTGGCCAGTTCCCAGAAGTCCTGGCCCAGGGAGAGGTTCTTCTCCGCGATGGCGTCGATCTCGGTGGCGACCATCAGCACGCGGTCGCGCTGCAGGCCGGTGAAGACCGCCTGGTACTTGAAGTAGAGCAGCAGGCCGCTCATGGCCACGGCGAAGCCGATGACCCAGAAAGCCAGCCAGAACAGCTTGCGCGTGAGGGCCTGCTTCAACTGCCGGCGCGCGCGAGGAGGGCCTCCAGGTGCAGCTCGATCGCGGGCCACTCGGTGTTGAGGATGCTGTAGTAGACCGAGGAGCGCGGCGTGCCGTCGGCGAGGATGATGTGGTTGCGCATCACGCCCTCCCGGTAGGCGCGAAGGCGCTCGATCGCGTCCAGGGACGCGAAGTTGCGATGGTCGATCTTGAACTGGACGCGCACGGCCCCGAGCGTGTCGAACGCATGTTTCAGCATGAGGTGCTTGCTCTCGAGGTTGAGCCCCTCGCGCTGGAATCCCAGGCCGATCCAGGTGCCGATCTCGACCACCTTGTCGGCTACCTGGATTTCCATGAAGCGGGTGGTCCCGACCGCGTTGCCGCTCTTCAGGTCGATCATCGCGAAGGGGAGGTCGGTCCCCGCCGCCTGCCGGTCCAGCAGCGTCTTCACCATGCCGGCCATGCCCTGCTCGCGGTAGATTCGGGCATCGAGAAGGTAGCGCCAGATGGTGCGGCGGCCATCCGGAGAGTCCTTGCACGCGTAGTCAAGGTCTTGGGTATGGTCGGTGGTGAGCGGCTCGAGGCGCAGGTGCTTGCCGGTCAGCGTCACGGGTTTGATGTCCACGTCTTTCTCCCTGGTAGCCTGCCTAGCTGTTTTGGGGGGCGTGATTCGGGCTTTAAGGTAGCATCCTTTTCGCATTTCTCGAGTGCAAGGGAACGTTAATCGATGGCTAACGACAGGAAGTCGGACGAAGCTTCACTGCCGGACATCACCCGCCTCGCCCGGGACGGGCGCAGGGCCGATCCCGACGCGACCGTCGTGACGCCCCAGGGCGGTGCGCCCGATAACGATGCAACGGTCGTTATCGCCCCGCCGCCCGAGCCCGCGCCCAAGCCCGAGGACGTGACCCCGCTCGCGCTCCCCGTGGGCTTTCGCCTGTTCGAGTACCGCGTGGACAAGGTCCTGGGCCAGGGCGGCTTCGGGATCACCTATCTCGCGAGCGACGTGAACCTGAATTCACGGGTGGCCATCAAGGAGTACCTGCCCGAGCAGTTCGCCTGCCGCACCGAGGACATCTCGGTCGCTCCGCGCACCGTGACCGACGGGGACTTCTTCGAGCGCGGCCTGGAGAGCTACCTCGTCGAGGCCCGCACCCTGGCCACCTTCCGGCACCCGAACATCGTCAAGGTGGCGCGCTTCTTCGAGGCGCACAACACGGCCTACATGGTGCTCGAGTACGAGCACGGCGAATCGCTGAAGAAGTGGTGGCCCCGGCGCAAGGACATGTCGGAGATCGACCTCCTCGGGCTGCTCGCGCCGCTCCTCGACGGCCTGGCGGTCGTGCACGAGGCGGGGTTCCTGCACCGCGACATCAAGCCCGACAACATTTACGTGCGCGACGCCGACGGCTCCCTCGTGCTGCTGGACTTCGGAGCCGCGCGCCAGGTGACCAAGCCGCGCAGCGAGGAGGACAACTTCGTCACGCCGGGCTACGGGCCGATCGAGCAGTACGTGCTGGCCGAGCAGGGCCCGTGGACGGACATCTACGCGCTCGGTGCCACGCTCTACTGGATGATCTGCGGCAAGCGGCCCATGCAGGCGCCCGACCGCATGGTGACGCCCGATCCGCTGGTGCCCGCGGTCGAGGTGGGCAAGGACAAGTACAGCCCCGAGTTCCTGGCGGCGATCGACTGGGCCCTGAAGCCCGAGACGCAGGACCGCCCGCGCGACATCGCGGAATTCCGCAAGGCGCTCTTCGCGGCGCATCCGTCGATCGGCAACCTGCAGGAGGCGCTCAGCGCCGGCGAGAAGGGCGGCGGGCGGATCGGCCAGATGCTCCTGCATCCGGGCACGTGGCCCCTGGCGGTCAAGATGACGATCGCGCTGGTGCTGACCGCTCTCACGCCCATGCTGATCGTTGCCTATTACAACTACTCGTCCAGCGTGACGCGGATGAGCGCGGCGGAGCTGCGCAACCTCGAGCAGCTGGCCGGCAGCGTCTCGGGGCGCCTGGGCCAGCTCATGGCCGACAGCAGCGG
>Ga0075366_10000841_pt1 | contig 14784 bp, 19 predicted proteins | sample EndMethybrTD3031_FD_72351 | JGI IMG/M metagenome (GOLD analysis project Ga0075366, IMG submission 72351) | Populus endosphere microbial communities from Tennessee, USA - Endosphere MetaG P. TD hybrid TD303-1 | ecosystem: Host-associated > Plants > Roots > Endosphere | place: USA: Tennessee...
CATGTATGCAGCGTGGTTCAGGGTCAAGCGCGAATCCAAGTGACAGCCAAGGGTGAACCCGTAGCCCCTCTGGCCAAAAGCGGTCGGTAAGCACGCTAAAATAGCGGGCTTACCGATTTCATGCAGACGGTCTGAAAGGCGTGCCCCAGTGGCAGTCTGGCAGGCCGGATGTTCAGTTCTGTATTTGCGCGGGTGGCGAAATTGGTAGACGCACCAGGTTTAGGTCCTGACGCCAGCAATGGTGTGGGGGTTCGAGTCCCCCCCCGCGCACCACACTTTTTTATACGAGACCCTGATGGCAGTTACTGTTGAAACCCTAGAAAAGCTGGAACGTAAGATTACGTTGTCCCTGCCAGTGGAAGTGATCCAGAACGAAGTGGCTACCCGTCTCAAGAAGATGGCGCGCACTGTCAAGATGGACGGCTTCCGTCCAGGCAAAGTGCCCATGAACGTGGTGGCGCAGCGCTATGGTTATTCCGTGCATTACGAAGTGATGAACGACAAGGTGGGCGAGGCTTTTGCTGTTGCTGCCAATGAAGCCAAGTTGCGTGTGGCCGGCCAGCCCCGTATCAGTGAAAACGAACAATCCTCCGAAGGTCAAATGGCTTTTGACGCCATCTTCGAAGTGTTCCCTGAAGTCAAGATCGGTGATCTGGCAACGGCCCAGGTGGAAAAGATTTCCGCCGTTGTGGACGACGGCGCGATCGACAAGACGGTTGAAATTCTGCGCAAACAGCGCCGCACCTTCGCACAGCGCGCGGCCGATGCCCCCGCTGAAGATGGTGACCGCGTGACTGTTGACTTCGAAGGCAAGATCGATGGCGAAACTTTCCAGGGCGGCAAGGCTGAAGCCTTCCAATTCCTGGTTGGCGAAGGCCAGATGCTGAAGGAATTCGAAGACGCCGTGCGTGGCATGAAGTCCGGTGAAAGCCGTACTTTCCCTCTGGCATTCCCTGCCGACTACCATGGCAAGGATGTGGCCGGCAAGCAAGCTGACTTCATGGTCACGGTCAACAAGATCGAAGCGGCCCACCTGCCAGAAGTGAATGAGGCTTTGGCCAAGTCGCTGGGCATCGCCGACGCCACCGTCGAAGGTCTGCGTGCCGATATCCGCAAGAACCTCGAGCGCGAAGTCAAATTCCGCGTGCTGGCGCGCAACAAGCAAGCCGTGATGGATGCGCTGATTGCCAAGGCTGAACTCGATCTGCCAAACGCCAGCGTGCAGTCGGAACTGAACCGCATGGTGGAGTCCGCACGTGCTGACCTGAAGCAACGCGGCATCAAGGACGCTGACAAGGCGCCGATCCCTGATGACGTGTTCCGTCCCCAGGCGGAGCGTCGCGTGCGTCTGGGCCTGGTGGTTGCAGAACTGGTTCGCAGCAATGCTCTGCAAGCCACGACGGAACAAATCAAGGCCCATATCGAAGAGCTGGCTTCCAGCTACGAGAAGCCAGCCGATGTCGTGCGTTGGTACTACAGCGACAACCAGCGTCTGGCCGAAGTCGAAGCCATCGTGATTGAAAGCAATGTGACCGACTTCGTTCTGGGCAAGGCCCAGGTCGTTGACAAGGCCGTTGCATTTGACGAGCTGATGGGTCAGAACTAGTCTGCTGCCGGATTTGGTACAAAGAGGGCTTGTGTTTCTGGCGCAAGCCCTTATTTATTTGTGATGGCTCTTCAATAAGGTAAATACACCATGTTCATCCGTAATAGCACACAAGAAATTCAAGGCCTTGGCATGGTGCCCATGGTCATCGAGCAGTCGGGGCGTGGTGAACGTTCGTACGATATTTATTCGCGCCTGCTCAAGGAGCGCGTGATTTTCCTGGTCGGCCCGGTCAATGACCAGACCGCCAATCTGGTGGTGGCGCAGCTGCTGTTCCTGGAAAGTGAAAATCCCGACAAGGACATCTCGTTCTACATCAACTCGCCTGGCGGTTCCGTGACGGCTGGTATGGCGATTTACGACACCATGCAGTTCATCAAGCCTGATGTGTCCACTTTGTGCGTGGGTATGGCTGCCAGTATGGGCGCGTTCTTGCTGGCGGCTGGTGCCAAGGGTAAGCGTTTCTCCTTGCCAAATTCGCGTGTGATGATCCATCAACCTTCGGGCGGCGCGCAAGGTCAGGCCACTGATATCGAAATTCATGCGCGTGACATCTTGAAAACCCGGGACCAGTTGAACCGCATCCTGGCGGAGCGCACCGGTCAGCCCATCGAGAAGATCGAGCGCGACACGGAGCGCGACTACTTCATGTTTGCCGATGAAGCCAAGACCTATGGCTTGGTGGACGAGGTGATCAGCAAGCGGCCCTGAGCGTAAAACAAGAGGCTTTGCGGCCCCTAACGGCGTTTTCTGGAAAGGAAAGCGCCGTTTTTATTTGGTTATCATTCAGCAACGACTGAAAAGGCATTTCTCCATGGCCGAAAAAAAAGGCTCCTCCAGCGAAAAAACTCTGTACTGCTCCTTCTGTGGCAAAAGCCAGCATGAAGTCAAGAAGCTGATCGCAGGACCGTCGGTATTCATTTGTGACGAATGTATCGACCTGTGCAACGACATCATTCGTGATGAGCTGCCCGCCGGGACCGAGTCTCGCGAGGCCGGAGCTGCGCTGCCTACGCCGCTGGATATCAAGAACAACCTTGATAACTATGTTATTGGCCAGAATGTTGCCAAGCGGACTTTGGCCGTTGCGGTTTACAACCATTACAAGCGCCTGCGCCACAAGGAAAGTGCCAAGAAGGACGATGTCGAGCTGGCCAAGAGCAATATTCTCCTGATAGGCCCTACGGGTTCCGGGAAGACCTTGCTGGCGCAAACATTGGCGCGCATGCTGGATGTGCCGTTTGTGATGGCGGACGCGACCACGCTGACGGAAGCCGGCTATGTGGGTGAAGACGTGGAAAACATCGTGGCCAAGCTGCTGCAAAGCTGCAACTACGAAGTTGAGCGTGCCCAGCGCGGCATTGTGTATATCGACGAAATCGACAAGATTTCACGAAAATCGGACAACCCCTCCATTACCCGAGACGTGTCTGGCGAAGGCGTGCAGCAGGCCTTGTTGAAACTCATCGAAGGTACGATGGCCAGTGTGCCCCCGCAGGGTGGGCGCAAACATCCTAACCAGGATTTTTTGCAGGTCGATACGACCAATATTCTGTTTATTCTGGGTGGCGCTTTCTCTGGACTTGAAAAAGTCATTGGTAACCGCACCGAATCCTCGGGTATTGGCTTTGGCGCTACTGTCAAAAGCAAGGAGCAACGCAGCCTGACCGAGGTGTTTCGCGAGGTGGAGCCGGAGGATTTGATCAAGTTCGGTTTGATTCCCGAACTGGTCGGGCGTATGCCTGTGGTGGCCACCCTGGCGGAACTAAGTGAAGACGCGCTGGTTCAGATCCTGACGGAGCCCAAGAACGCCTTGGTGAAGCAATACAGCAAGTTGCTGGCTATGGAGGGTGTGGATTTGGAAATTCGCCCATCTGCCTTGAAAGCCATTGCCAAGAAGGCTCTGGCGCGCAAGACGGGGGCGCGTGGTTTGCGCTCGATACTGGAGCAGTCGCTCATCGATACGATGTTTGATTTGCCCACCAACCACAATGTGGACAAGGTTGTTGTGGATGAATCCACAATTGACGAGAACAAGCCGCCGCTCCTGGTGTACCGCGAAGCCGCTAAGAAGGCCTGAGACGAAGTGTTGCGTCCTGGGTGGATGCATCTTTTCTGCCCAGCTGCGGTTTAGGCGGCGAGGGTGGCTTGAAAACCGCCGCTAGAAGTCCATATTCAACAGGTTACATAAAGGATCTTCATGTCCGGACACATTTCCCTACCTGCCGAGCCGATCGACTTGCCCTTGCTGCCTTTGCGCGACGTGGTGGTCTTCCCTCATATGGTGATCCCTCTCTTTGTTGGGCGTCCCAAAAGTATCAAGGCGCTGGAAGCTGCGATGGAGGCCGAACGCCGCATCATGCTGGTGGCGCAGAAGGCTGCAGCGAAAGATGAGCCTTCTGTAGCTGACATGTTTGATGTGGGTTGCATTTCCACAATCTTGCAGATGCTGAAGCTTCCTGATGGCACGGTGAAAGTGCTGGTGGAAGGTCAGCAGCGTGCGACGGTAAATCGTATTGAAGATGGCGAGTCACATTTTGTGGCCAGCATCACGCCGGTGGTTGCGTCGGCGGTTGCACACAAAACGACGGAGATCGAGGCATTGCGCCGTGCTGTGATGCAGCAGTTCGACCAGTACGTCAAGCTCAATAAGAAGATTCCGCCCGAAATTCTGACGTCCATTTCCAGCATTGATGATCCAGGCCGTCTGGCGGACACCATTGCTGCGCATTTGCCGCTCAAGTTGGATAGCAAGCAGGTTGTGTTGGATTTGTCCGACGTGCGCGAACGTTTGGAAAACCTGTATGGTCAGCTTGAGCGGGAAGTGGATATTCTGAACGTTGACAAGAAGATCCGTGGCCGCGTCAAGCGTCAGATGGAGAAGAACCAACGCGACTTCTATTTGAATGAGCAGGTCAAGGCCATTCAAAAGGAGCTAGGCGAAGGGGAAGAGGGTGCAGACATCGACGAGATCGAAAAGAAGATCAAGCTGGCGAAAATGCCCAAGGAGGCATTGAAGAAGGCTGAGAGCGAGCTGAAAAAGCTCAAGCTGATGTCTCCCATGTCGGCTGAAGCGACGGTGGTGCGTAACTACATTGATGTACTGACCGCTTTACCTTGGAGCAAGAAGACCAAGATCAAGCACGATTTGCGTAATGCTGAAGAGGTATTGAACGAAGACCACTTCGGGTTGGACAAGGTCAAGGACCGCATCCTGGAATATTTAGCAGTGCAACAGCGCGTGGACAAAGTCAAGGCTCCGATCTTGTGCTTGGTTGGCCCTCCGGGTGTGGGCAAGACATCTTTGGGGCAATCGATCGCCAAGGCGACAGGGCGAAAGTATGTGCGAATGGCCTTGGGCGGCATGCGTGATGAAGCGGAGATTCGCGGTCATCGGCGCACCTATATCGGTGCACTGCCTGGTAAGGTTTTGCAAAGCCTGAACAAGATTGGCACGCGCAACCCGCTGTTTTTACTGGACGAAATCGACAAGCTGGGGACAGACTTCAGGGGTGATCCGTCCAGCGCCTTGCTCGAAGTGCTGGATCCAGAGCAAAACCATACCTTCGGCGATCACTATGTAGAGGTGGATTTCGATTTGAGCGATGTAATGTTTGTCGCAACGTCGAATTCCATGAATATTCCTTCGGCCTTGCTGGATCGTATGGAAGTCATCCGTCTTGCCGGATACACGGAAGACGAGAAGACGAATATTGCCGTCAAGTACCTGTTGCCCAAGCAGTTGAAGAACAATGGTTTGAAGGAAGAGGAGCTATTGCTTACGCCAGATGCCGTTCGTGACATCGTGCGTTATTACACCCGTGAAGCAGGCGTGCGTTCATTGGAACGCGAACTCTCCAAGATTTGCCGCAAGGTCGTCAAGGGGCTTCTGCTCAAGCAAATGACTGCGCAGGTCAAGGTGACGGCGGACAACCTGAATGAGTACCTGGGTGTGCAAAAGTACACCTATGGCCGTGCTGAAGAAAAGAACCAGATCGGTCAGGTCGTCGGCTTGGCGTGGACCGAGGTAGGTGGCGATTTGCTGACCATTGAAGCCGCCATCATGCCGGGCAAGGGCGTAATCACCCGTACCGGTTCGCTGGGCGATGTGATGAAAGAGTCGGTGGAGGCCGCTCGTACCGTGGTGCGTAGCCGGTCGAAGCGCCTGGGTATCAAGGATGAGGTGTTCGAGAAGAAGGACATCCATATCCATGTGCCTGATGGCGCAACGCCCAAGGATGGTCCTAGTGCGGGAGCTGCAATGACGACGGCTTTTGTGTCTGCATTGACGGGCATCCCGGTCCGTGGCGACGTTGCCATGACCGGTGAAATTACCTTGCGTGGTGAGGTTACTGCCATCGGAGGCCTGAAGGAAAAGCTGTTGGCTGCGCTGCGTGGTGGCATCAAGACCGTGTTAATTCCCGAGGAAAACGCCAAAGACTTGCAAGACATTCCGGCTAACGTAAAGAATGGGCTGGAGATCGTTCCCGTCAAATGGATTGACCAGGTTCTGGAGCTAGCATTGGAGCGCATGCCCCAGGCTTTGCCGGATGAAGAACCTGTGGCCGTGGCTCCTGCGCTGGAAGCTGCCGTAACACCTGTGGTGCCGGTCAAACACTAGACCGTTTAAGGCTGGCGGAGGCCCAGGTTTCCGCCAGTTTTGCACTTTCAAAGCGTGTGCCAATGCACGCTTAAAAAGCGGTTTTTGCGTTTTCAGGGATAATCGGGGTTTGCCCACGTCGCGTGGGTGCAATTTGCTATTGTTTGAATAGCTACTTACCTCTGGATTTGATGAGCGATACCCCCCTGGATTCTTTCTCGCAACTGCAGCTTGCAGAACCCTTGTCACGTGCCGTGGCCGACATGGGCTATACGTCGATGACGCCGATTCAGGCGCAAGCGATTCCTGTGGTTTTGCAGGGGCGCGATGTAATGGGAGCAGCCCAAACCGGAACCGGTAAAACGGCGGCGTTTTCGTTGCCCTTGCTGCAGCGCATGCTGAAGCATGAAAACCCGTCTACTTCGCCTGCACGCCATCCTGTGCGGGCCTTGGTTTTGCTGCCTACGCGTGAGCTTGCCGACCAAGTTGCTCAGGCCGTGAAGTCTTACGCCAAATATACGAATCTGCGTAGCGCGGTGGTATTCGGTGGCATGGATATGAAGCCGCAAACACTGGAATTGAAAAAAGGCGTTGAAATTCTGGTCGCGACCCCAGGCCGTTTGCTTGACCATATCGAGGCCAAGAATGCGGTTCTGAATCAGGTGGAATACGTGGTGCTGGACGAAGCCGATCGTATGCTGGATATCGGCTTCCTGCCGGATCTACAGCGTATCTTGAGCTATCTGCCTAAGCAGCGCACGACCTTGCTGTTTTCGGCAACGTTTTCTACAGAAATTAAGCGTCTGGCCAGCAGCTATCTGCAGGACCCGGTCACTATTGAAGTGGCCCGCTCTAATGCCACGGCGTCGACCGTGGAGCAGCATTTCTACAGCATCAACGCAGACGATAAGCGCCGTGCCTTGCACCAGGTGTTAAAGACCCGAGGCATGAAGCAGGCCTTTGTCTTTGTGAACAGCAAGCTGGGCTGCGCGCGCCTGGCCCGTTCGCTGGAAAAGGAAGGCTTGAAGACTGCAGCCTTGCATGGCGACAAGAGCCAGGACGAACGCCTGAAAGCCCTGGACTCCTTCAAGAAGGGCGAAGTCGATTTGCTGGTTTGTACCGATGTGGCTGCGCGGGGTCTTGACATCAAGGATGTGCCTGCCGTGTTCAACTTTGATGTGCCTTTCAATGCCGAAGACTATGTGCATCGCATTGGCCGTACTGGTCGTGCAGGTGCATCGGGCCTGGCTGTGAGCTTTGTGTCTGGCAGTGATGCCCGGTTGGTGGCTGACATCGAAAAGCTGGTCAAGACCAAGATTGAACTCGAAGCTATCGAGTTTGAAGAAGACATCCCCAAGATCCGCGTGCAGGGCCGCATCAACGATGGCCGCCGTGCTTGGGGTGGCGATGATCCACGCGACGTGATGGATACGCCCCGTCCGGCGCCGCGTGCTCCCCGCCAGGCGGGAGCCCCACGAGATCCATTCTTTGACCGCCCATATGAGCAAACCGCTGCTAGCGAGGCTGCACCCTCCTGGGAGGCCGCGGCTAAGCATGCGACCGTGCGGGGTATTTCGGCCAATATCAAGCCCAAGCGTAAAGTCGCCGCCTTGTTCAAGGCGATAGACAACTCTGTGTCGGCCTGAGTCTGCTTTCTTAGGTGCCAGGGCGCTGCGTCTGCTCGCAGCGTACCTGTATCAGTTGGTTGTCTGCCGCAGTGTTGCCTAGCTTCAGCGCACTCAGGCATCCTCCCCAAACGCAGCCCGTATCCAGCGACAGCACGTCGCTGCGGTCCAGCCAGCCCAACGTGGACCAGTGGCCAAAAGCAACCGTGGTGTTTGCTGTGCGCCGTCCTGGCACGTCAAACCAGGGCATATAGCCAGCTGGCGCTCCGCCTGCACCTTCTTTGCTTTCAAATTCCATTTGGCCCTCGGCCGAACAAAAACGCAGCCGTGTGAGCGCATTTACGATGACGCGCAATCGGTCCACGCCTTGCAGGTCGTCGTTCCACTGGGCCGGCGTGTTGCCATACATCTGACCTAAAAATGTCACCAACTCCGGGCCTCGTAAAACGGCTTCCACTTCGGCGGCCAAAGCCAGGGTTTGGTCTGCGCTCCATCCAGGTAGCACGCCGGCGTGCACCATCAGGATTTCTTGTCCTTGCAGGCGCTCCAGCATCGCGAGGCGCTGATGGCGTACCCAGTCGAGCAACGCGGGTCTGTCTGGCGCTTCAAGAATGCCCTGCAGGGTATCCTGGCGATGGGCAGGGCGTATACCGTATGCTGCGGCCAGCAAATGCAGATCATGGTTCCCCAGCAGGCAGCGTGCGGCATCGCCGTAGCCCATCAAGCGCCGTAGCACCTGGGCCGAGGCGGGGCCTCGGTTCACCAGATCGCCCAGCAGGTAAAGGGTATCGCGGCTGGGGGAGAAATCCAGCCTGTCCAGCAAGCGTTGCAACGGGGCATCGCAGCCCTGGATGTCGCCAATCAAGTAACGTGCCACGCCTGCTTTCCAGCTTTTTTCAATAGCTCCACCCAGTAGGTTTTTTCTTCTTCTGGCGTCTTTTCGTACGTCAGATTGACTGCCGCCATTACGTCTAGCGGCGGCATGTCTGCGCCGTCGGCAAGTCGCGCAATCAGGATTTGCGGCAGCTGGCTTTTGCCTTTGATGTAGCCAGAAAACGCTTGTGGCTTTACATGAAGTTTTGCAGCCACTTCGTTGTCATATTTCATGCCTTGGCGGGCTTTATATGTATTGATGATATGCATTAGAGCATTCATAACAAATGTGTCCTTAAAAGTTGCAGTTTTAACAATAAAATACATGAAACGTGTATTTAAGTGTCCTCATGCATTGTTTCTACACGATTTGATTATCCGCCTTTTTCTTGGAGCCACCCATGACCACAAGTTACGCAGTCTCCCCAGTCGTGAAGGCGTCCGCTCTGTTGGTGGCTCAACCAGCGGATTCCGGGCTGGGGGTCTGCACCATGACCGGTTCATCTTTGGATTGGTTGCTGTTTTTCGTCGGCTGCGCGCTTGCTCTGGTGCTTTGCTGTCTCCTGGCATTGTGCATATTCCATCTGACTGTGATGCCCTTTGTGCGTCGCCGTAGCGCGTCTACGGTCATCGTCCGTCCCTCCTGAGGTGCAAGCCATGACCCTCCAAGTCCAATTGCTCCCCCGCCCAGGCCGCCCCGTAAAGCACGCCAGCCCCGCAGCCCGCAAAGCCGCCTGCCTAGCCAACAAAGCCCGTATCGACTACCAAGACGACCCCGCAATCGTCGCCACCATCGAAGACATTGCCACCCAACTGGACCGCACTAAGCAAGACGTAATGCGCTCCCTGGTCCGTTTCGCCCTCACAAACCGCAACTGGAAACAGCTAGGCCTCATGGGCGCAAAGGGCCTGCAATGACCCGCGCCGCAGCCCGGTGCGCGGATGGCACGCGGCAACAAGCGCAGCGCCGTGCCGTCACGTCAGCCACCGACCACCCAAGCCGCGAAAGCACCGCTCAGCCGTGCCTCTTTCCGTCGCGTGATACGGATCACACCTCGAGCGCCGCCGATCCTGCGCGCCATGTAAGCAAGGCTGTTTCCTCTCTGTCAGGACCGACCATGACCAACGAAGAAAAGCAAGACCTAAAGCGCCGCGCCGCGCTCCTTCTCAAAGGCCCAGTGCCCGTGCAAGCCGCCAGCGGCACGGCCTTGCAAGGCCACCTCTACCGCGAAGACTGCGTCACCGTAGCCGCCTATCTCCGGCGCGGCGTCGGCGCTGACAAGGCGCGCCTTGCGGTGTTGCGCATGGAAGGCCTGCGCGGCGCTGCGGCCATTGCGGAGACGCGTAGCGGCCCGCTGGCCGCAGCTCCGGCAATCGATACCCCCTCGAGTAACACGGGGGTAAACGAAGTTAGCGGCAGTGGTCGCGGTCTGGAACGTGGTTACGCCCGCGCTGCAGCCCGTATTTCCTCCTTGGCTTTGATTTGGAACTGACGCCATGACCCCAGAAGAAAAGCTCGTTGTAGAAGGCGGCAAGGTCAAGATACTGACCCAGGCTCGCCAGCTGGATGCGGCCCACGAATCGGGCGTTATCGTGGACTACCTGCGCTTCACGATCAAGCGCAGTTCTATCCCCGATTCCCGTGGCATTCCGCCAGATACCGACAACCAAAATCTGGCGCGCCTCCTGGCAATGCAATTTGCCTCGCTGCTCGGCTTCTTCTTGGGTGCTGATCGTCCTGGCCGTGACTATTACGAATTCACCACCACCATAGAAAACGAGTTTGGCCACGAAATCGGTAGTGTCTCAGCCGGTGGTGATGGTCAGCGCGAAACCATCTGCTTCACCCTCAAAGGGGAGGGCTGCACACACGCTAGGCAGGGTTGGGAAAAGCGGGTGCATGCTGCCTTTGGTGAATACCTTCCAAAGATAACCCGCATCGATCTGGCCCGCGATTTCTACGACGGCGAAGTCTGCATAGAGGAAGTGGTGGGGGCCTACAAAGACCACGCTTTCAGCTATCAAAAGCGCTTGCCTTCATACACCCAGTATGGCTGCTGGACCGATATGCGCGGCCCTCAAAACAGCCGCACCTTTCAAATTGGTAAACGTGAATCCGGTAAGTTGTTTCGCGCCTATGAGAAGGGCCACCAATTCAAGATCATGGACAGCAAATGGCTTCGCTGCGAAGTCGAATTGCGTTCCGTCAACCGCGTCATCCCCTGGGAGGCGGTCCTACGCACTGGCGAGTATTTCGCCGGGGCTTACGAGTTTTGCACCTGGGTTAGCCAGCACGAAATAGCCGTCAAGGTTCCAACGCAGGTTAAGACTGCAGAACACGGCGTGCAAGCCTGCGTGAATTGGCTACGTCGCGTAGTGGCTCCCACCCTGGTGCAGGTCGCATCTGCGCTTCCAAATTTCGATTGGCTGGAAGACCTTGTTGTCGCTGAGTGCCACCGCAAGATGCCCCGCGCTCTGCGTGGCTTCAACCACCACACCATCACGCAAGGTCTGGAAAAGGCCTTTCGCACTGTCCACCAATCCGCACTAAATGCCAGCGTACCGGCCGCTGCCATCGCTTGATCTTTGCCGGCTTAACCAACTGAAAGACTGAAAAATGAAATTCACTACACAACTGCAAGTGATCGGCATGAAGGCATCCAAGGGCACCTTGGAAAACGGCAATGCATACGACTCCACCAAGGTCTATTCCTTGGTCGATCTGGATGCATCCAAGGGCACCGCAAAGGGTGCTTCTGCCGTGGAATACAACTTCGGTACAAGCGAAGAATTCAAAAAGTTCGAAGCCTATCCATTCCCCTTTGCTGCGACTGCAGAGCTGGAAATCACCACCAACGGCAAGACGCAAAAAACGGTTCTGCTGTCGCTCAAGCCTGCAAGCGCGACAAGCGCAAAAGCAGCTTAAAGCACCCCAGGCATTCACGCTGCACAAGCGCGATTCGTTCCCGGAAATAGCTATGCACATCACACCACGTTACTACGTCCAAAGCACGGAGGACCACACGTTCCTGCGTGCCGATGGGGAAGGCGGTGTGGACTACGCACCGCTGATCGTGAATGCAACGCCGTTCACCACGCCGGAAGCTGCAGCGGATGCAGTGCAAGACCATTGCGGCGGTGAAGGCGTTGTGTTTCGTTGCTATCAGATGGAGTCTTGATCTGTCATGGCCACCTGCACCTCCGGTCAGCTCCCGTACCACGTCGACTATTCCGGCGCGAATTTCGACGGCAATACGCCTGCGGAGGCATGCCAAAAAAACGGCATCGCCTACAACGGTTACTACGCTGTTCTGAACAACGGCACGTATTGCGAAGTGGGCTGGTCTGGCTCCGGTGATGGCCACAACATCATCCACCAATGTGACGCCGCAGTGACCGACACCACTACGCCTGATCCTTCCACCACGGTCACGTGCACCAGCGCTTGCACCATCACCGTGGTCCATGAATTAAGTCTCCCTCCGCTGCAGCTATCGCCTGCGGATGGGGCAGCCATTGCAAGTGCCGTCCTTGCAGTCTGGGCGCTTGGCTGGGGAATCCGCCAAGTCATACGCGTCCTGAAATCTGACGGTGATTCAACCTCTGAAAGTGAAACATGAACGCTATCAAAAAGAACCTGCGCCCCGTTGCGCGCCTCGTGGCTCCTGCCGTTGCTGCAGCTGCCGTTGTTGCCACCTCTGCAGCCAATGCTGCCGGTACGGCTGTGGATGTGACCGACACCGTGACGACCATCGGTTCTCAGCTCGTGCCCATTGGTTTGGTCGGTGTCGCCGTGCTCGGCGTGGTCGTGGCCGTCAAGGCCTTTAAGTGGGTCCGCGCAGCGCTGAGCTGATCGGCTGACTGTTCCCGGTGGTGCACCGCCGGGGGCTTTGTTTAAGCGTCCGTGTGGGTGCTTAAACAAGGGGTATCTATGGGGCTGTTCGTGATCGTTGCAATTTTGGGGGCCGCGTGGCTAATTTTCTCCGCCTGATCGTTGCCGCGATTCTGTTTGCGCTCGGCTCTGCCGCCTGGGCTTTGGACAGCTGCGCCGCTGTCGAAGCTGCGCTCAATACGCAAGGTGCCAAGATCGTCAGTGACGGTGAAGCGTCTACGGCTTGGTGCATCCAGGCCTACCCCGGCCAGAGCGACAACAACTGCGCCATCTTGGGTAGCAACGCCTATTCCATTGATGCCAAGACAGAAAACGGCGTGTTGTACCGTCGTATTCACCATACCTGGCTACACATCCACGGTGTCCCTGCGGAGGACTTCACCGACTGGGTCGGTTGCAGCAGCTCCTGCCAGCAGGGCTCCACCTTTGGCTTTACGTCCACCATTGGCTGGGCGCGTTACTCCTCCGGCACCGGTGGCACCTATGCCGTGGAAGGTGGTGGTAGCGCTACCGTGGTTGGCACTTTGGGTGCGTTACCCGCCACCGTGTGCCAGTCTGGCTGTGTTGGCAATCAGGTCAGTTGGCAAGGCAATTTAGCAATGGACACCGTGCAAAACGGCTTCAATGCGGTCGTGGCCATCGGCCAATATTCGCAGACCGGTGATAGCTGCTCCACCCCCACAGCGTCGTCGAATGCGCCGCCTCCCACATGTGATGGTTCAGTGGGTACGGTGAATGGGCATTCAACCTGTGTATCTGGTTCCGGTGCAGGCACTGGCACAGGCACCGGCACTGGCACCGGGACTGGAACTGGAACTGGTACTGGCACTGGCACTGGCACTGGCACTGGCACTGGCACTGGCACCGGGACTGGCACCGGGACTGGAACTGGCACTGGAACTGGAACTGGAACTGGAACTGGAACTGGAACTGGAACTGGAACTGGAACTGGAACTGGAACTGGCACTGGCACTGGCACTGGCACTGGCACTGGCACTGGCACTGGCACTGGTACTGGTACTGGTACTGGTACTGGTACTGGTACTGGTACTGGTTCGGGCACCGGCACCGGCACCGGCACCGGCACCGGTAGTGGTTCGGGTTCTGGCAGTGGGTCGGGTTCTGGCTCTGGTAGTGGCTCGGGCTCCGGTAGCGGGTCGGGCTCCGGCTCTGGCTCTGGCTCTGGCTCTGGCGGTGGTTCTGGTGGCTCTGGTACCGGTACGCAGGATTCTTTCGGTGGTTCTTGCTCTGGCGGCTTCTCCTGCGATGGCGACGCCATCCAGTGCGCCATAGCCCAGGAGCAACACACGCGCGATTGCGAGCTGTACACCCTCAAGGAAGGTGATGGGGCCGTCTATGACGCGTCCAAAGACAAAGAGGGCGACCAGACCAAAGACCTGCCCGGGAATAGCTCGGTGGACCTGGGCAGCTCGATAGACAGTAGTGACGCTTTCGGCGGTGGTGCGCAGTGCATCCAAGACGTGAATATCACCGTCATGGGCAAGTCTGTTGCCCTGCCGTTTTCTACCGTCTGCCCCGGCCTTGCGATGCTGGGCAATGTGCTGGTAGCCGTCTCTTTCCTTCTTGCTTTCCGCATCGTTACTAGGGGCTAGCTATGGCTTTATTTCTGCGTGCTTTGGGCGGCTTGCTGCTGTCCTTGTTAGGCAATGCCGTTTATCGAATCTTGGTGGCGCTGGGTATTGGTGTGGTGACCTACACCGGTATGCAGCCGCTCCTGTCGGGACTCAAAAACAGTGCTCTGCAGTCCTTCCATGATCTGCCACCTGCTGTGTTCGGCATGCTTGCGTATATGAAGGTGGGCATCGCGTTTTCTATCGTGACGTCGGCCATCGTTGCACGGATGACCCTCCAAGGTCTGACCAGCGATACGGTCAAACGTTGGGTGAAGAAGTAAATGCTGTACCTCGTCACGGGCGCTAACGGTGCAGGCAAGACACTTAACACCCTCAAGTGGTGCCGTGAGCTGCAACTCAAGGAAAGCCGCCCGGTTTGCTACAACGGGCGTTTCGACATGGTGGCCGATTTCGGTTGGAAGAAGATTGACGCCAAGGACTGGCAAGCGGAGCCGGACGGCACCATTTTTCTGTTCGATGAATGCCACAACGATTTTCCGGTGCGTGGCACCAGTGCAGCGGTCCCTGCGCATGTGCAGGCCTTGGGTGAACAC